>ERZ795054.782-NODE-782-length-35134-cov-4.363351_pt1 | contig 35134 bp, 32 predicted proteins | sample MGYA00375138_ERZ795054 | MGnify/ENA primary metagenome ERZ795054 (study PRJEB30183, sample SAMN05720215) | anaerobic digester metagenome | isolation source: active sludge of municipal wastewater-treating anaerobic digesters | place: USA | collected 2014-12-23 ... | reverse complement strand
GCCGTAGCTGATGTTGTAGGTCAGCGGGATGCCCACGATGGTCAGGAACGCCGGGAAAGCCTCCTCGAACTCGTTCCAATCGATCTGGGAGATGGTCTTCATGAGAAGGAACCCGACGATGATCAAGGCGCCGGCGGTGATGGGGTAGACGAAAAAATCGCCGGCCCCGGCCGGCGGGATCGCGTCCGCCGGAGTTTGAAACCCCGTGTTGACGAACAGGCGATATTGGTCCGCGTTGGGAATCCGATACCCGCCGCCGACCATCTGAATGACGGGCGCGAAGAACGCGGCCGCCCCGAACAACAACCCGGTGACGATGGCGGTCAACCCGGTGCGCCCGCCCACCGCCACCCCGGCGGCGGACTCGACGTAGGTGGTGATGGAACTGGACCCGAAAAGACCCCCCACCAGGGCGGCCAACGAATCCACAGTCAATATCTTCTTCATGCCCGAGACTTTTCCGCGCTTGTCGACGAACCCGCCCTGTTCGCCCACCGCCACCACGGTGCCCATGGTGTCGAAAAAATCCGTCATCATGATGGAGAACACGGTCAGCAGAAGGAGACCCGTGAAAACATCGCCCAGGGCCATCCGGCCGCCGACCCGCTGGAAAGGCGCGAAAAACGTCTGAAAATCCAGCGGCCCAACGATCTGCGTCGGCGGACGGGTCACCCTCAGGCACAGGGCGGCCCCCGTGGCGGAGAGGATCCCCCACAGCAGGGCCCCCTTGACGCGCAACGCCATGAAGATCAGTATCGCCCCCAGCCCAATCAGCGTGACCCACACGTATTTCTGGGAGAAATCGCCCAAGGCGACCAGGGTGATGGGCGCCGGCCGGATGAGGCCGCCCTGGTTGAGACCGATGAGCGTGATGAACAACCCGATGCCGATCCCGATGGCCCTCTTCAGGTTGAGCGGGATGGCGTCCATCACGGCTCCCCGCAGTCCCAAAAGCACCAGCCCGAGGATGACCAGCCCTTCCAAGAAGATCACGGACATTCCCACCTGCCAGGGCACGTTGGCCTGATTTATCCCGATGACGGAAAAAGCGACGACCGCGTTCACCCCCATCCCCGGGGCCAACGCCAACGGCCGGTTCGTCACCAGACCCATGGTCACGCAAATCAGGCAGGACCCCAGCGCGGTGGCGGTCACCGCCGCGGGGAAGGAGATGCCGGCCGCCGACAGGATCCCCGGATTGACGAAAATGATGTAGGCCATGGTCAAAAACGTCGTGATCCCCGCCACGACCTCCGTGCGGAAATTGGTCGCCCGTTCTTCGAACCTGAAAAAATGTCTCATGCGGTATCCCCGGAATCCTTTTTCTGAATGTCGTTCACATAAAAAACGGCTCTATCGTAGCATAAAGGCGCCTTCCCCGAGGAAAACTACCCCGCCCCGCCGCTCTTTGATAGAATTCCCCCATGGAAAATCCCTCCCGGTTCCTCCCCCGGTTCGTCAAGAAAACCGGCCTCGTTCTGCTGGGCGCCGGGCTGGCCCTTCTGTTTTTGGAAACCGGCCTGCGGCTGACCGGCGGCGCGCTCCGGGCAAAACAGAACCTCTCCCTCCGCAAAGCGTTGAACTCGGGCGGGGATGTCCGCCTCCTCTGCCTGGGCGAATCCACCACGGCCGGCGGCTATCCAAAACATCTCGAAGAGATCCTCAACCGCCGACAGACGAAGACCCGGTTCACCGTCATTGACGCCGCCTATCCCGGCACCACGACCTCCGTCATACTGACGCAACTGGAAAAGAACCTGGAAAAATACAAACCCCAGCTGGTCGTCACCATGATGGGAATCAACGACGCCGAGGACGACGGGTTCGAACACCGGCCGGATCCCGCGCTCTCTCCCGCTTCCTGGCGCGTCACCCACCTCACAAAACTCGTCGCCTCCAGCCTACGGGAACGTTTCCGGAAAACCTCCTCCCCGGGCGACCTCCGCGCCGCGGCCGGAACGGGGGACGCGGTTCAACGACTGTCCCCGGCCATGAAAACGCTTCTGGCGACCATCCGCCACCAGCGCGAACGGCAGCAATTCGACGACGCCGTCGACTCGTGCCGCCGGGCCCTGGCCATCGAGCCGGCGAACGTCCTGTTTTTGTTGGAACTGGCGCATTGTTTCAGCGATCGGGGGATGTGCGCGGAAACGGAGAAAATCTGCCGGGACATCCTCCGGATCGACCCCGCTTCCGAAAGCGCGTCCATCGAGATGGCCGCCTGTTACAACAGCGAAGGGAACGACCCCAAAACCGTGAAACTCGCCGAGGCGGTCCTGAAAATAAACCCCCGAAGCGTGCCGGCCTTCCTCCTCCTGGCGACGGTGCATTACCGCGCCGGACGACACGCCGACATGGAACGCGCGTGCCGGAACGCGTTGGCCGCCCAGCCCCGGAACGTGCGCGCCCAAGTCCTCTTATCCAAAGCGCTCAAACTCCAGGGGCGCCTCGACGAATCCCCGGAAACCCTGCAAGAGTTCATCTCCCTGAAACCCGGGGCGCTGCGCGCGCGCCTCGAACTGGCCGGTCTCTACTGCCTGCGGGGGAACCACGAAAAAGCCGAAAAGGTCTGTCTGCAGGCCGTGGGTCTGCTCTCCGAGGGCCGAACCCACCCAGAGCGCCAGGCGCGCGCCGCCGTCCACGGCGCGCTGGGCATCGTCTACTCCCAGATGGGCCGGCCGATCCAGGCCGCCGAACATTTTGAAATGGCGGAGATGGACCAGAACTTCTCGGAGAAGACGCGGAGGAACTATCTTCGCCTGTGGGAAACCCTGGCGCGGCGGCAGATCGTTTACGTGTGCGCCTCCTATCCGTTGCGGTCGACCGCCCCGCTGAAAGAGATTTTCGGTCCGAACGCCGGGGTCCTCTTCGTCGACAATGAAAAACCTTTCAGGGAGGTCCTGAAAAAAGAACCCTTCTCGAAATATTTCACGGACCTCTTCGCCGGGGATTTCGGGCACCTCACAAAAAACGGCGACATCCTCTTGGCCGAGAATGTCGCCGACGTTGTCTTGAAGGAATTTTCTAAAAACTGATCCGACCCGCCCGCCTCCGAAGTTCGCCGCCGGACCCCTACGGCTGTCCCCCCTGTTTCATCATTTTTTCGATCATCTCGCGCTGTTCCGCCGGCATGTTCTTCATCTGCTCTTCCATCCGTTTCATGGCGTCCGGAGGCATCGACGTCGCCGCCGGGCCGGCCCCCAACAGGCCGGTCTTTTGGTACCCCGCCGGGACCTCGAACATGGCCGGCGAGATCGGCTTTTTCTCCACGCGCACCACCTCCACCACCGTGACACCCTCTTTTCCGGCGCGATGGATGGATTTCAGGGGAAAACCGTCCGCCCCGGCCTCCTTCAAGGCCTTCCCGTAGGCGCCGTCGGCCGGGCCGCGGTCCTTCCCGGCGTTCATCCTGGCGAACGTGTCGTAGTCCATGATCTCACGGCTGGTCCAGAGTTCCGATTCGCCGCCGGACCCGGCGATGAAGACATGCGCGCATCGATAGCCCAAGAGAGTCTCGTCGGGCAGGCGCTTCACTTTATAAGAGGCGCGCTCGGCCTTTTCGGCGGCCCGACGGGTCTTGTCCAGGTCCATTTCCGAATAGGTCTTCTTTTCGTCGTTGATGACGTAGAGGGTGGCTGGATTTTTGGCCGTCAGGAGAGACGTCATGCGCACCGGTTTTTGGGGCGTCTGCATGTTCAGCTCGTTGCGGACGCCCGACTTGGAGACCAGGATGGTCCCATTCCCGGAAGTCGGCCCGGCGGACATCTTGATATGCAGGACGCCCTCGAATTCGGCAAAAGAGAGACCGGCCGACAGCAGGACGGACAAGAACAAAGTGATCTTCTTCATGAGCGGGGGTTCCTTTCTGAGTTCGGTGCGGAGTCTCGCGACGAGGCCGCGCGCGCCATTATATCAGATTATCCTCGGCGGCGTCCGACGGGCCCGGCCCGGGGAAGATGCTCAACGCCGGAACCGTATGGAAACCGTCGAGCGGTCCGCGAAAAATAAAAACACCGCGAACACCATCACCAGAATCCCCAAGAACACCAACGGGAGCCCGATCCCGGCGCCGACGATGGTCAGGGTGAAAAGTCCCCCCAGGACCGTCATCCCCAATCCCACGAAACCCAACGCCAGGCCGGCCGTCACCCGCCGGACCGCCCGTTTCCAGAACGGGACGGCCGGTTCCAGGCCCACGATCTCGGGTTCGAGGACCTCCGAGACCTTCTGATGTTTCACGGGCAAAGTGTCCATGGGCATATTGTATCACGGAGAGGGGGCCCGCGCGGGGGAACCGCCGCGCGCGGATCTATTTTTTTCGGACGTAGATGTTCCTGGCCACGGCCTCTTCGAGGGCGAGCTGGCTGTCTCCCAGCTCCAGCACGAAGCTGGGGAACGTCTGATGCAGGCGAACCTCGGCGCCGGGGATCACTCCCAAAGACAGGAGTTTGTGCAGTTCCGGATGGTCGTGCAGAAGGAGGTAGGCGATGCGGCCCTCCTCGCCCAGTTTCATGTTGTCGAGGGAGACCACGATGGGGCGTATGTTTTCCTCCTCCCGACGGCAGCAATCGCCGGACGGGATGGGAGAGCCGTGCGGGCACTGCCGGGGATGGCCCAGGAGGGTGCAGATGGACTCGCTGATCTCCGGCGAGATGATGTGTTCCAGCCGGCAGGCGTTGGAATCGAGTTCGGCCCGGGCCATGCTCAGCACGTCCGACAGGAGCCGTTCCGCCAGGCGATGCCGGCGGATGATGTCCTTGGCGAGGCGTTCCCCCTCCGGCGAAAAAACCAGTTCGTCGCCGGATTCCCGCAGAAGCCCCTCGCGCATCAGCAGATCGAGGGCCTTTTCCCCGACGGCCTCGGTCAGGCGGGCCTGGATCTCCGCCCGCCGGCGCACTTTCTTCTCGAACATGTTCCACACCACGTTCAGCCCCTCTTCGATGTCCTCCTTCTCGGCGGTGGGGATGGGGAATTTCTTGTCTTCCGTCATTTGTCACACCTTTCTTAGGATGAAATGAGCCGGGGCGCGACGGAGAGGAGGGCGTTCAGTCCGCCGGCCGCCGCCAGGGCAATCACCGTGACCACCGCGGTGACGACCGCCGCCATCTTCCATCCCCGTTCCTTCACCACCATCAACCATTGAGCGATGCACGGCATGAAGAGGGTGATCAACACCAGACTGACCGTCACCTGGCGGTCGTTCATCAGCCCCTCCATCTGCAGATGGTAAAGTCCGGCGGCGCCGTAGTCGCGCCGCAGGAACCCGATGAGGAACGTCTGCGTGGCCGCGGCGGGCAAGCCCAGGAATTTCTGAACCACCGGCGCGCCCAGGACTTCCAGCCGTTTCAGTCCGCCGAACTTGTCCAGGAAGAACAACACCAGCGTGCCCAGCACGAACAGCGGCACCACCTCCTTCAAATACCATTCCAGCCGGGCCTTTATTTTCAGAAGGAGGTTCCGCAGCATGGGCCGGCGCAACGGCGGGATCTCCATGACGAAGGTGGACCGGGCGCCCGGCAGGAAACGCGCCGACCCCCAACCGACCACGAAGGTGATGCCCGCCACCACGCCCAGCCACAACAGGAAGACCCGCGGCGACATGCCGGCGGTCATCCCCAAGATCACCGCCAACTGTGCCGAGCAGGGCACGGAAAGGGACAGGAGCACCGTCACGATCAGCCGCTCCTTGGCGGTGTCGAGCACGCGCGTGGTGACCGTCGCCATGCTGTCGCAGCCCAGCCCCAGCACCATCGGCAGCACCGCGCGGCCGTTGAGCCCCATCAGCCGGAACAACCGGTCCATCATCACCGACAGCCGCGGCAAATACCCCGAATCCTCCAAGATCCCGAAGGCGAGGAAAAACGTCGTCACGATGGGGAAGATCAAGGCGAACGCGTAGGTGAGCGCCATGGTGACGATCCCGTAGGGGCCCACCACCATGTCGCGCAAAAAGGTCGACGGCAGAAGCAGATCGGCCAAACGCTGCGCCGCCGGAACGATGTACCGTCCGAAAACGGTTCCCTCCAAAAAATCCACCGCCACCCCCGCGCCGAAGACGCCGACAAACTGGTAGACGGCGTACAACGCCGCCAGGGCGATCAGGTACCCGGGCCAGGGCCGCATGCACCAGTTTCCGAACCGCGACGCCCAATTCCCGGACGGGCCGGCGCGGCGGTACACCGCCTCCCCCAGCGTCTCTTTGACCCATCCGTCGCGCGCCTCGAAGACCACCAGCCGGGGCGGCCGGACAAAAGCCGCCCTCTGTGCGTCGGCCCGACGCCACAGGGACTCCTCGGTTTCGCCGGGCCGCAGACCCGGATGAGCCCACGTCAGCGCCGAACCGTCGCCGGACAAAAGCGCCAAGCTCACCGCCCTCTTGGGAGAAAAATCCGTCCGCCAAGCCCCGTCCAACGCCTCCAGCGACCGGTGGATTTCCGGCGGATACGGCACGGCGGCCGACGGCACCGCCGCCCGCGCCACCGCCGCCTTCACGTCCGCGAGACCCTCCCCCAACGTCGCCACGGTCCGGAGCACGGGGATCCCCAACCGCCGGGAAAGCCGGGCGGGGTCGATCACCAGCCCGCGGGACATGGCCTCGTCCATCATATTCAACACGAGCAGCATCGGCCGGCGGAACTCCGCCAGTTCCAGCGTCAGCAGGAGTGCGCGGTGCAGGTTCTTGGCGTCGGCCACCTGGACCAGCACGTCCGGGTTCTCGCGCAGGAGCAGGTCTCGCGTGACCCGTTCGTCCTCGGAGTTGGGGATGAGGGAGTTCACGCCGGGGGTGTCCACGATCTCATAGTTTTCCCCGCCCAGCCGGCCGCCTCCCCGGGAGACGTCCACCGTCGTGCCCGGGTAGTTGGACACCGTCACGTACTGTCCCGTGAGGCGGTTGAACACCACCGACTTGCCCACGTTGGGATTGCCCACCAGGGCCAGCCGTTTCATGGCCACGACTTTTTTATCGTCCAGAACCGCCGCCGCCTTTTCCATGCCGTCCTCGTTAATTCACCGACCGATGGCCGCCCGCGGCTCAACCCCCCGAACGCAGCGGATGTTCGAACGAAAGATACAGGAACACGCCGTGTTCGCCGTCGGACGGGCCGACGCCGATGGGAAACGCCAGGCCGGGGACGACCTGCAGCCCCGACTCGAAGTTCAGCGCCCCCCGCACACCGGGGTTCAAAAAGAACGTGTCGTTCCGCTCCGTCCCGCCGGCCGGCAACGGCGTTTCCTCCGACGTGGCGGCGGTCTCCATCATCAGGTTGAGCCGATCGGAGAGGACGTGGATCACGCTGAACCCGGCGTTGAAACCCAGCGTATCGGCCCGGACGCTGCCGGCGGCGCGGCTGTCGGGGGTGTAGGTGGCGCCGAAATTCCAGTGCGTCACCCATCGGTCCGAGAGGTCCACGCTGAACGGCATGTTGACCTGGTATCCCAACGCGCCGGCGCCGAAACCATCCTCCTCGTCGCCGGTCGGCAGAAGGAGAGTGACCCGCGGGGAAGCCGCCACGCGGTCGTCCAAGAGGGCCTGGTAACGGTAGTTCAGTCCCACGTCTCCCAAGCCGGTGTCGTTGCCCGGCGCGGGAAAATGCTCGACGGGCAACGTGACGGAAAGTTGGTTCTTTTGCCCCTTCCACGGCCACTCCTCGGTGAACGAAGCGGTCCAGGTCTTGTCCTTCGTCAGATACTGGAAAGCCTGGATGTGCTGAACGACGCCCGGTTCCTGGTTATAGGCCTCCTCCAGAAGGAACGAATTGTCCTGAATTTTTGCGGGGGCCTCCGCCCCGGCCGAAGCCGCAAAAGCCGTCGCCGCCAAAAACAACGCCGCTCTCTTCCGTCGTGCTCCCATCGATCCCTCCTGGACATGCGACCGGCGGGCGCCGGTCTTAATTGAGACTTTATCTCAATAAAAACACAAAAAAATCAGGAACGCCGGGGAGACGGCCCCGCCGTCTCGCAGCGGCGGCAGCGGCCGAAAATCTCATGGCGGTGCCACAGGACCTTGAACCCGTACCGCCGGGCCAACCGTTTCTGGGCCTCTTCCACCGCCGGGCTGACGAACTCGATGGCCCGGCCGCAATGCACGCAGAGCATGTGGTCGTGGTGATGACCGCCGAGACGCGTCTCGAACTTCTGCTTACCGTCGGGGAACGTCACCCGCGTGGCCAGGCCGCAGTCGCCCAAAAGGCGCAGGGTGCGGAACACCGTGGCGCGGCCGAGGCGGGGGTCCCGTCGCCGGAGTTCCCGGAAGATCTCTTCCGGCGAGAGGTGCCGTGAAGATCTTCCCAGGAAAGCGAGTATCTCCTCCCGCTGAGAGGTGTTTTTGAGCCCCTGTTCTTTCAGATAGTTCCGGAAGGCCTTGAGGTGATCGTTCATTTTGATATGGCGTCTCAAAATCTATTTTCTCATATCGAAGACGGCGTTGTCAACCCCCCGGCCGCGCCGCGCCCCGCGGGACCGGGCGGCTGGCCAGGTCCCGGGGGACTTTGGTAGTCTATGGGCGCCATGAACAACGAAACCCAACCCGCCCTGCGCCGGGGGCTGAACGTCTGGGACGCCGGCGCCATCGTGGTGGGATGCATCATCGGCGCCGGGATATTCCGCCTCTCCGATTCCGTGGCGGGGCATTCCTCCTCCGGCTTCATGTTCCTGCTGGCCTGGGGGCTCGCCGGGCTGCTCTCCCTCTGCGGCGCGCTGACCTACGCGGAGCTGGCGTCGCTGTTCCCCAAGACGGGCGGGGACTACGTTTTCCTCACCAACGCCTACGGGCGCCTTTGGGGCTTCGTCTTCGGCTGGACGAAACTCTTCGTGCAGCGCGTGGGCACGATCTCCATCCTCGCGTTCGTTTTTGCGGAACATACCTGCCGCGCGACCGAACTCGCCGGCGGCCCGGGCGCCGTCAAATCGCTCGCCACCGGCGGCATCGTTCTGCTCACCGCCACCAACATCGTCGGACTCCGGGCGGGCAAAACCGTCCAGAACGTTCTGACCGCGCTCAAGGTGCTGGCGCTCCTGGGGATCATCGCCGTCGGACTTTTCGCCGGGAAAGGGTCGGCGGAGAACTTCCAGCCTTTCTGGCCGGAGTGGTCCTGGAACATCTGGCACGCCACCGGCCTGGCCATGATTTTCGCGTTGTGGACGTACGGCGGCTGGGAAAACGCCGCGTACGTGGCGGAAGAGGTCCGCGAACCCGAACGGAACCTGCCGAAAGCCCTGGTCTTCGGATTGCTGGGGACCACGGTGCTGTACCTGGTGGTGAACGCGGTCTACCTTTATTACCTCCCCCTGCCCGAACTCCGAGAGACGGACCTGGTGGCGGCCGGGGCCATGGACAAAATATGGGTCGGGCGGGGCGGTCAGGTGGTGGCCGCCATGGTGATGGCCTCCACCCTGGGCGCGCTCAACGGCTACATCCTGACGGGTAGCCGCATCCTCTTCGCCTTGGCGCGGGACCACGCCCTTTTCGGAAAGCTCGCCCTCGTCTCGCCGAGAACGCGCACCCCCGTGATGTCCCTTCTGACCACGGCGGCCCTCGCGACGTTGCTGGTGTGGACGGGCACTCTGGACCAGTTCGTCACCTACACGTAAATCGTCATCTACCTCTTCTTCGCCGGCACGGGACTCTCCCTGTTCCTCTTCCGGCGCCGCGCCGCCCAGCGAAGCCCCTCCGCCTACCGGGTGTGGGGATATCCGTGGACGCCGACGGTGTTCATCCTGATGTGCCTCGCCTTTGCCATCAACGCCTTTCTGGGCCGGCCGAAGGAATCCCTTCTCGGGGTCGGCGTCGCCGGGCTGGGGATCCCTCTTTACTTTTTTTCCGAACGGCGGACCCGACGGGGACAGGCCTCCTCTCCCTGCTGACCGCCGTCCGTTTTATGCGCCGGCTCGATAAACACACCCTCGGGGGAGTCCTCATCGTGGCCTTGGCGGCGTTCTTTTCCCTTCACGGCTTGGACCGCGAAATCCTCTGGCAAGACGAGTCCGAAACGGCCCTGGTGGCGAAAACCGTCCTTGCGCGCGGACTGCCGTTCGGCACCGACGGAAAAAATGTCTTTTCCCAAAACCGGGGGGCCGACTACACCAAGGATTTTCTATGGCGCTGGCACCCCTGGCTCCAGTTCTACCTGTGTGCGGGATCCTTCGCGGTGTTCGGGGTCGGGACTTTTTCGGCGAGACTCCCCTTCGCCCTGCTGGGCGTGGCCACGGTGGCGTTGTTGATGCTGTTCGTGCGGCGGCGTTGGGAGGACCCGCGGCGGGCCCTCTGGGCGGGGGCCGCGCTGACGTTCTCGGTGCCGTTCCTGCTTCTGGCGCGCGAGGCGCGCTATTACAGCGCGGCGGCGTTTTTTACCCTTCTGGGGCTCTACGCCTACGACCGCTTGACGGAAAAAAACAAGTCCGGATTCCTCCTCCTCTTCTGCGCCTCCTTCTTCCTGTTCCATTCGCATTACGTCCTCTGCGGCGCCCTCCTGGCGGCCCTTCTGCTCCACGCGTCCGTTTTCTCGCGGGACCGGTTCCCGCCCCTCCTGGCGGCGTGCCTCGCCGTTTCCGTCGTGAACCTGCCGGCGGTGTGGCTGTTTTGGGGAACGGACCGGGGCGTGGGGCTCTTCAACGCCGGGCGAGCCCTCGATTTCTTCCGTTACTACGCCTCCGAAACGCTGGAACATATTTTCCCCCTTCTCCTGCTCCTGTTCCCCCTTCTGGCCGTGGTGATGACCGGACGAAAACCGTCCTTCTCGCCCCGCGACCGTTCGTCCGCGGCTCTCCTGTCGATGGTCGCCGGCGTCACGTTCGTTTTTCTCGCCGTTCTCAGTCCGGCGAACTATTTCCGATATCTGGCGGCCCTGATCCCGCTCGCCTGCGCGGGAGAAGGATGGATCCTCCGTTTTCTGCAGGACGTTTGGGGGATCGTTCCCGCCGCCGCGCTGCTGATGGGCCTGGCCGTCTACGGGGGGTTGCCGCCGTTCCTCTACGAGATCACTCACCGTTACAAGGGACCGATGGACGGGATCGTGGACTATCTTCGGAAGAATGGCAGGGACAGCGACGTCGTGGCGATCACCTACGAGGACTTGCCGTTGAAATTCTACACGCGGATGCGCGTGGTGGGCGGGCTGACCGGAGAAGACCTCTCGCCGGCCCTGAAAGCGGATTGGATCATCCTACGGAAGCACACGGTCAGCGACAAGGACGAACAGGTGAAAAACTATCTTCTGGAGAAGGTGGCGTGGCCGGACTATGAAAAAATCACGATCGATTTTCCGGACATCCCCTACGAGAACCGGGAAACCCCCGACGAACACCTGTTCCACACGATGACGCGGGAAGACCGCGTCGTCATCCATCGCCGGAAGAGAACGACCTGACGACCCTCAGTTCGACTTGGAGCGTTTGTCCCTGGAATTCTTCGGAAGGGGCGACGGTCCGCCGCGCGCGGAGGACACGAAACGAACGATCCCCCGCAGCATCGCTTCGGCGCAGTCGCACTGGAACGGCTCTTTCTTGAGAAGGGCCTCCTCGGCCGGCACAATGATGTAGGCCGACTCGGTGAGCACCGCGGGCATTTGGGGCGGCCGGGCCAGCGCCAGGTTCCCATAATGCAGGCCGTCGTCCCGCAGGGCGGCCGGCCGGGAAGAAGCACCGAGGATGTCCCGATAGGCCCGGTGGATCTCCCGGGCCAGTTCAAAGCTGTGCGGTTGAAAATAGTAGACGCTGTAGCCGTTCTTCTCCAGAGGGTCCCCCCCTTCGGGCAGCGCGTTGTTGTGGACGCTGACGAGGAGGTCGGCCCGGGCCTGCCAGGCCAGTTTGGGCCGGTCGTAGAGCGGAACGTTCTGGCTCCCCTCGCGGATAAAAACCACCTCGGCCCCCGCCGCCTCCAGTTTTTTCTTCAGGCATTGGGCGATGGCCCAATTGGCGTCCTTTTCCAACAGCCCCGTCGGCCCGATGGAACCGCGATCGGCGGAATGGCCCGGGTCCACGGCGATACGCAATCCGGCGAGCGGCGGCTGGTGGGCCGCCGGAGGCGCCGGCGAGCGCAACTCAAGGACGAACGTGGTCCCCTCGTAACGGGTGTCGTATCCCCACCAGTCGCCGGCCGGCGCGTGCACGCGGAGGCGGTAGGTTTCCGGATCGTCCTGGAACCATTGGATCCGTTCCACGGCGCCCGTGGAGGCGTAATGGATCCAGTCGGTGTTGGAGGCCGCGCCGAAGAAGGAAATGTCCAGCTGTTTTTTGTCGGGAGACGCCTCGACGAGGAACGGAACCTTTTGTTTCAGGATGAGCCGCACCAGCGTCGAGCGCGCGCCGTCCGAGGCCACGGAGACGGTCCCGGCCAAGGTGATGGGCGGGGGCGTGCCGTCGGGGAGTCGGCGCACGTCGCCTTCGCTGATCCAGCCGGTCCGCGAGGAACCCAGCTTCACCTTTAATTCGGCTCCCTGCCGGCCGAGGACCTGCAGGCGGGTGCCCGGCGGAGGGAAGAGCAGGTAGCCGCCCTTATCGCCGGAGGCGAGGGCGGGGACGGCGCGGACGACGGCGTTGTCGGTGGTGACGGCCACCACCCAGGGGACGCGGTCGTTGAGCCGGCTCAGGCGGCCGGGCGACTCATGGACGATCTTCCGGCCGCGTTCCTTGTCGGTCAGCGTCACGCGGATCCAGTTGTCGTTCAATTCGTCGCCGGGCTGAACGACGAACATGCCGCGATAGACCCCCTTCACGCCGGCGGAGGCGTCCTCCATCATGGGGAATCGCGGGTGGACCCCCTGTACCTGAAAAACGGCCTCCATGCCCGGACTGCCCTTGCAGATCACCGACACGACATCGCCGGGCCGGACCGTCGTGTCGAGGTCCGGCCGGACGTATTCCACCGTCAAGGGGGAGCGCGGCGAGGCCAGCGTGGGGCCGGCCACGGAGACGGTGCGCACCGCGATGACCGTGCTGTTCGGCAGGACCAGTTCGGCCCGGATGGAAAAAGTGCCGGTGGAATACGGGATCATGGCCAGGAACCCGCCCTCGGGATGGATGGGCACCGGCTGGCCGTTGAGGGACAATTTTCCCTGCGGGTCGGCGGAGCCGAAGACGAAAGAGGATTTCAGGAAAGGCAGGCGCGCGCCTTCCGCCGGATGCACCAGGCGCAGCGGCGCCGGAGCGCCCCAGGCTTCGGGCATCGTCGGAACGGGCTCGTAGACCGTTGGCGGGGGCAACAGATCGTCCACGGACATGTCCGGGAGCATGTCCATGTTCTGCGCCCAGAGCGCGGAAGGCACGCCGGCGACCGCCGCCAAACAAAAACAGAACCCGACGATTTTTTTCAGGGACATTTTCCCCTCTCCACGAAATCCGTCATCCGGCCGCCCAGCGGCAAAGATGCGCGGTGAGAAAACCGACATAGGACCCCAGCACGTTCCCCAACACCGCCAGGAGCAGGCCGAGGGCGGCGAGGGACGGGTGATACACCGCCGCGACGATGGGCGCCGACACCGGCCCGCCGACGCAGGCCTGGCTGGCGGTGGCGAGGAGCGCCAACGGCGCGCGCAGAAACCGGGCCGCCGCCAAAAGGGCCAGCCCATGGACGGCCAGCCACACCACGCCCAGGGCCAGGAACCGCGGCGACTGAAAAATGTCCGTGAAGCGGGCCCGCGCGCCCATGGAAGCCAATAGAATATACAAAATTGTCGCGCCCCATTTTTCCGTAAGGCCGCCGGCCGTTGAAAAAGCGGGGACGAAGGACAGGGCCAGCGACAGAGACGTCACGATCAACACCGTCCAGGTGGCGTGGGTCACCGCCGTGCCGAGGGCGGGAAGCCGGTCGCCCAAAAAAATCGAGAATCCCGCCGCGCCGATGGCCGCCAGGAGCGGCGCCGCCCGGAAACCGGGCCGGGCCGTCGGAGCGGGCGAAACGCCGGCGAGCCCGAACGTCGGAACGGCGGCGGCGTTCCAGGCGTCGAATCTTTTCTGGAACCCCGCGCCCGCAATGAGGAAGGCCATCCAGGCATAGGCCAGCAGGGTGTCCGTCACGATCACGGGAGCGAAGATCGCGTCCGGCACGGAAAGCGCCTCTTTCAGCGCCAGCATGTTGGCGCTGCCGCCGATCCAACTCCCCGAAAGGGCCCCGACCGACTTCCAGGCGTCTTCGGGAAGCCGGTCCTGGAACAGGACGAAACCGAACACCGCCCCCAGAACGATGCCGGCGACGGAAAAAGCCATCACGCCCAGGGCCCGGGCGCCCAACCGGGCCACGGCCGAAAGGTCGGCGCTCACCAGAAGCAGGGCCAGGCAAAACGGCAGAAGGTAGCGGGACAAGGCCCCGTAGAGCGGCGCGTCCGACGGAAAAAGGCCGGCGGTGGTGCCCAACATGGGGAGAAGATAGCACCAGAACGGAACCGGCAAAAACCGGAAGACCGCCTGGAACGCGCCCCGACGCCGCGCGTGGAGCACGAGGGCCACGACTCCGACGAAGGCGGCGAGGAGAAGGGCGGGAGAGCGGATCACGCGGGCTCCACGCCGAGTCCGGGGGGCAGGGGGCGGGGAAGCGAGAGGGTCGGTCCGCGGCGGACATAGCCGCCGCGGCAGGGCGTGGGTTTCAGGAGCAGGTCCGAATCGAGGTCGGCGTAATCGAACACGCCCAACCCGCAGGCCCAATGGACGCTGGCGGCCAGGCCGAGTTTCGATTCCGCCATGCAGCCGATCATGAAGAGCGGGCGGGGCGAGGCCGCGGAACGGCGGAAGCGTTCATCTTCGCCCCAGAATTCACGAAGGATGTGGTGGCCGCGGAGAAGCCCGCTCTTGGCGAGCTTCACGTTCACCCCCCGGGCGAGCCGGCCCCGGGCGGCGCGCCGGGCGTCGGCCGGCGTCTGGACGGACTCATCGAGGAGGAGGGGCGTCCTCACCGTTGCACGGACGGAAGCGAGCGCGGCCCAGCTCCTCTTTTTGAACGGTTCCTCCAGCACCTCGACGGACAGGCCATCCCGCCGAGCCGCGGCGAGGAACGCCGAAAGATTCTCCGGGGAATAACTCTGGTTGGCGTCGGCCAGGAACCGGCCGCGCGGGCAGGCGCGATGGGCGGCCCGCAAGCGGGCCCGGTCGCGTTCCGGCGGTTCGTGGCCGTTCAGTTTCAGTTTGAAGAGCCGAAACCCCCTCCGCCGGCCGGCGCGAACACGGGCGGATACTTCTTCCGGGTCCACGGCGGAGACGCTCATCAACGTCTCGATCGTCGTGGAAGCGCCGCCCCACAGGACGGAAAAAGGCATGCCGAGCGCGCGGGAAAGGGCGTCCCAGAGAGCCGTCTCGAAAGCGGCCACCGCGGTGGGATATTTCCCCTCCAACCGCCACGCCGCGGAAACGATCTTTTCGATGTCGCGCGCGTCCGAGCCGCGCAGGGAATGGAAGAGGCGGCGCAGCGCGGCCGACATGTTCGCCGCGGTCTGGAACGGCATGGCCAGGGACGAGGAGGCCTCGCCGTAACCGGTGGCGCCGCCGGACAACCGGGCCATCACCCGCACGTTGTCCGAATACGATTTGGCGCCCAGGGAGGTGACGAACGGCCGGCGCAGGGGCCAGCGGACCGGAACGACGCGCAGGACGCTGAGGCGGAATTTTTCCTGCAAATTCAGCGGGGAGTGTCCGGCGAAGCGGCCGCGGCGGCGGGGTCCGGCAGGAGCCGGCCCAGGTAGACCACATACCGGCCGGCGGGTTCGAGGGGCGATATTTCGGAGAGCGATTTCCCCAGCTTGTTCTTGACGGTGGTGACGCGCACCGCGTCGAACTCCTGCACCGCCTCCAGCACCAGGTCGTCCCCCAGGGAAAGCATCACGTGGACCACCCGGTTGGGATCGTCGGCCTTCGCCAGGAAGATCAAGTCCGCCGGTTTCATCTGGCGGCGTTCGAGCGGCAGGGACTTCAAATATTGTTCATGCGCGTCGCGCGGCACGTCCACCCCGTTGACGCGATAGGCCAGGTTCACCAGGGAGGAACAATCCACCCCGGTGGGCCGGTCGAGGACCTTCGTCCGGTGGGAGCAGCGGCCGCCCCAATAATAGGGTTCTCCCACGAACAGTTCGGCGGTCTTCACGATCGCCTTGCGGAGCGCGCCGTCGTCTTTCGGCAGGTTCTCGAAAAAGCGGAGGCTCTTGAGGGACGTCCATCCTTCGCCGCCGTTCGGAAGACGGATGAGGGCCCACGGGGCCGACGGCTGGGCGCTCACGCGGGACCCCAGGGGAATCTCCACGTACCCGGATTTTTTCGAAGGCTCCTCATGGAGTCGGGCGTATTTCACGGCCACCACGGCGTTCGCGGAAAAACCCGCCGGTTTGGGCACGAGCGATTTCTTCAGGACCCATCCCGGATAGCCGCCCCACGCCTGGGCGTGGGAGAACTCGGGCTGTTCCACCGCCTCCACGCGTGCCCACGCCCCGGACTCCTCCCGCAGGCGCACCTCCTCGCAGAAGAGGAGCTGTGTTTCCTGGAACGGATCGGCGTCGTAGGGGCTCTTCAAGGCGGCGTTGTCCATGGGCGGCGACGGTTCCCGGCGCAGGTCCGCCATCGGCCAGGCCTGCAGGAAAATCTTCGCGGATTCCGGTTGTTCGTCGACGGGAGGCGTTATCTCCTCCTGAGCCGCCGCGAAGCCGCCCAAGCTCCCCCAGAGGACCGCCGCCGCAAAAAACCGATGTCTCGCGTTCATGATTGTTTTTTCTCCGTGGAATGCCCCGGGAACACCGTGCTCTTGGGGTTGATGTAGGCGGCGGCGTTGTTGACCGCGGTGGCCGCCTCGCCGAACCCGGTGGCGATGAGTTTCACCTTGCCCGGATAGGACGCCATGTCCCCGGCGGCGTAGATGCCCGGCCGGTTGGTTTCCATCCGGAAATTCACTTTCACGCTGCGGCCGTCGAGTTCCAAACCCCACGTCTCCAGCGGTCCCAGGGTGGCGAGGAAACCGAGGCAGGCCACCACGGTATCCACGGAGACCGTCTCCTCCTGTCCGGTCTTGTTGTTGAAGATCACCGCGCCCGTGATGGCGTCCCGACCGAGGATCGACTTCACCTCGTGAAACGTTTTGATGCGGGCGGAGGAGTCCATCATCTTCCGGACGGAATCCTCGTGGGCGCGGAAAACGTCGCGCCGGTGGACCAGCGTGATCTCCTTGGCCACGGAGAGAAGACCCAGCACCCAATCCACCGCCGAATCGCCGCCGCCCACCACCAGGATACGCTTCCCCCGGAATTCCTCGAGGTGTTTCACCCAGTAGAACAGCCCCTTGCCCTCGAACCTGTCCGCCTCCGGCAGCGGCAGTTTCCTGGGCGTGAACATGCCGATGCCCGCGGTGATGAGGACCACGCGGGTGAAATGTTCGCCCTTGTCGGTGAGGAGGCGGATCTCCTTATCGCCGGTGACCGTCAGTTCCTGAACCTGTTCGCTGAGCCCGATGACGGGTTTGTATTGGAAGGCCTGTTCCGCCAGGTTCCGGACCAGGTCCTTCCCCAGGATGCCGGGGAACCCGGCGACGTCGCGGATCATTTTCTCCGGATAAAGCGCCGTGACCTGCCCGCCGAGTTCGGCGAGGCTGTCGATGATTTTGACCCGCAGGGCGCGGAACCCGGCGTAGTAGGCGGCGTAAAGGCCGACCGGCCCGCCGCCGATGATGGTGACGTCGTAAACGTCTTTGGGTGCCATGATCTTCCCCCCTCCTATATCCCCAGACGGATGAGCCAGTCCACCCACGGCTCAAAAGCCTGGAGCATCCATCCCGTCAGCCGGGAAAACTGCCCGAAGGCCACCAGAACGCCCACCAACACCATGAACGCCCCGGCCGCGCGTTCCAGCCAGACCATCACCCATCGGATTTTCCGGAAGAACCGCAGGAACCCGTTGAACAACAAGGCCGCGGCCAAAAACGGCAAAGCCAAACCGAGCGAGTACACGGCGAGAAGGAACATGCCCTGGCGCACCGAGTCGGACGAACTGGCCAGGAGAAGGATGGAGCCGAGGATCGGTCCCACGCAGGGGGTCCAGCCGAAACCGAAAACGGCGCCGACGAGGAACGAGCCGGCGAGCCCCGCCGGTTTCTGGCGCAGGTGCACGCGGAAATCCTTCTGCAGGAACCCCACGGGAAGAAGTCCCATCATCAAGAAGCCGAAGAGGACGATCAACACCCCGCCCCCCCGGAGGAACCACTCCTGGTGGGAAAACAAGACCCGTCCCAAGAACGTGGCGCTCGCCCCCAGGAGGACGAACACGAAGGAAAAACCCAGGATGAACGCCGTCACGTGGAGCAGGGTGGTGCGGCGCTGGGAGCGCGTGCCGCCGTCCGGCGAGGCGGACGCCGAAAGCTCCTCGAACGAGACCCCCGTCACGAACGTCAAAAAGACCGGGATCAACGGCAGAACGCAGGGACTCAAAAAAGTCAGAACCCCCGCCAGAAACGCGGCGCCGACGCCAACGATGTCACCGACCATTCGTATCCTCCGTGTTTGGATTGGCCCCTTCGGTCGCGGGTTCCTGGTCCGTCCCGTTTTCCGGAGAAACGCCGTTCGGCTCCTCGGCCGGGGCCGGAGGGACCGGGGCGATGGGCAGGGGTTTCAACGGCGGTTCCGGATATTCCGGGAGCGGCTCGCTCGGGCGCGGCCGATAATACCAACCGTCGTCCTCCGCCGGCGAGACGTCCTTCAGGGCGGCCGGCGTCACGGACACGGGGGCCGCCACGTCCATGATCTCGAGGCACCGCCGCAGCGCCGAGAGGATGTCGTCGTTCTGCGCCTCGGCCCCCCGCGGGGAAGACACCCCCTGCAACGTCTCCGCCGTCCTTCCCGGGAACTGGCTCAAATACTGTTCGTTGTCGAACCGCTGGTCCCCATACAGCCGAACAAAACGCACCGCCCGCAGCGTGCCCTCCGGCGCCACGACCGCAAAAAGGGACGTCATCTTCTTCCCCCAACAGAACGCATAGGCGCCCCGGTCCGGAGCCGGAGGGGCTCCCGCTTCCCCCTTCTTATTGAAAAGGAAAATGACGGGAAAAAGTTCCTCATCCCGGAGTTTCTGTCCGAGAGCCCGTTCGAGGGACTGGGCCTGGTGGCGCTTCAACGGCCTTTCAAAAACCTCATAAGGAGGGATCCTCCCATAGAGGTCGACGAGGATCTCCCGCGGCGGCTCGGACGGGGTCAGGTTGGAGAGCCAGTCGCCGATGTGGGCGGGCGTGGAACGGGCGTCGCCGGGATTGGAGTGAAAACCCAGCTCTTCTTTGGACGGAAAACCGTCCTTGTCCGGGTCCATGACGTCGAGGGCGTCCAGGGCGGCGAACCCGCCGTTCAGCCGGACGTATTCCCGGGCGTACGGCGTCAGGCGGTTGTCCCGCGGCTGATGGCACACCTGGCATCCGGTGCGGTAGGCGGTCTTCACGCGAAAGAAATTCCGGAAGCCGGGCAGCGCTTCCGAGGACGACGGCGCCGCGAGGCAGAAAGCCAAAAAAAAGAAGCCGGCGAACCAGCGGCTTCCGTTGTCCCGATCCCGCGACCGAAAGGAGGAACGGCTCAGACAACCACCCCCTCTTCCCACAAAACGCGCAGGATTTCCGCCACGCTCCAGGCCTGGGCCGGGCAGCCGCGCGGCGCGTGCGGCGCGTCCCCCTCGAAGACCTCGGAAAAACTCCCCACGCCCCCTTCGGTGAGATGGTCCAACAGCGGCCGCAGGAACTCGTCCACCTGGGCCTTGGTCGTTTCCGACGGGCCGTAGGCCTTCACGTAGGCGGTGAGAAAACTCCCCATCAGCCACGCCCACACCGACCCCTGATGGTAGGCGGCATCGCGGTCTTCGGGGGGCCCTTCGAACTTCCCTTTGTAGTTGGGGTCGCCGGGAGCGAGGGTGCGCAGACCGTATGTGGTGTACAGTTCGCGCCAGGCGGTGTCCACCACCGGGCGGAAGCGGGACTCCTCCAGGATCTCGTACGGCAGGCTGATGGCGAACAGGGCGTTGGGGCGGACGGCGCCGGCGCGGTCGCGGCCGTTGATGCGGTCGTAGAGGTAGCCGGCCGATTCGTTCCAGAACTTCTCGTTGAAACTGGCCCGCGCGATGGCGGCCAGCTTGTCGTATCCGCGGGACGGCTCGTTCAGCTTGAAGTCCAGTTCCGTGAGAAATTGAAGCGCGTTGTACCACAGCGCCTGGATCTCCACCGCCTTGCCGGAACGGGGAGTCACCGGCGTGTTCTCCACCTTGGCGTCCATCCAGGTGAGGGCCTGGCCGTCGGTGGAGGCGGCGATGAGACCGTCCTGGTCCATTCGGATGCCGAACTGGGTGCCGCGCTGGTAGGAATCCGCGATCTGCCGCATGGCCGGCAAAAGACGTTTCACCCGTTCCGTGTCGTTGGTGGCCTTCAGATATTTCTGGACGGCCAGGATGAACCAGAGGGGCGCGTCCACGGCGTTGTAATCCACGGGGGCGTCGGCGTCCGGGAAACGCACCGGCAAGAGTCCTTCCTTGAGGTGGGCGGCATAGAGTTCCAGCATCTCCCACGCCTCGTCGGTTCGACCGGTGGCCAGACACAGGCCGGGCAGGGAGATCATGGCGTCGCGGCTCCAATCCTCGAACCAGGGGTAGCCGGCGATGACGGAGGATCCTTTGTCCCGGTCGACGATGAACTGGTCGGCGGCCAAGACGAGCCGGTCGGCCAGAGGGCCGCGCACCGCCGATTTGTCCAGGATCTGTTTCCGCAGGAGCCGTTCCTGCCGGCTCCAGTCGAGCGCCTCGCTGGATTTGCGTTCCTGAGTGGAAAAAACCAGCGCCACCGTCCGGCCCAGGTCCAGTTCGAAGCGGAACAGCCCGGGGGAAAACGCGTCCTCGCGGTGTTCCAGCCCCCGCATCTTCTCCCACTCATATTCCTGGTTCAAATACCAAAAACTGTCCTGATTGAACGTCCCCTCCTCCGCGCCCATGAAGAGCGTGTGGTCCGACGTGCATTTCAATTTCACGAGGTGCGGCGATATCTCGAAGCGGTCCTTGAACCGCTCGTCCTCCCGGACGATGTGGTGATGGTCGCGACACGTCACCAGGGGGCGGGTCTCGATGGCGATCTTCGGGCCGGCGAGATGCCGGTACAGCACCACGGCGGTGTCCTCGCCGTATCGCAGGAAGAACGTCTTCTCCAGCCGGACGTTGGAAACCGTGTAGGTCCACACGGGGAAGGGGTCCAGACGGAAACGCTCGAGATAATGATAGCCGTGGGGGTGCACCACCCCGGGGTAGGCCTGGCAGGAGAGGGGGTAGCGCGTGTTGTTGATGAACACGGACTCTTCCAAACGGTTGAGGACCTGAAAACGTTGGACCGGGGGACGGAGCGGCACGGTCAGGAGACCGTGGTATCGGCGGGTGTTGCAGCCGGCCACCGTGCCCATGGCATAGCCGCCACGCCCGTTGGTTTCGAGCCATTCTTTTTCGCCGGATTCGGACAATCTCCCGCAAATGCCGCGGCCGAACGCGATCATGGCGTTGTCATCCTTCCCTCACGTTGAGTGGGCTGCCCAGATATCCTAAGCATGCATGAAATACGCTCAAAATTCCACTCTTTTTTGAAAACAGCCGTCCCCGGTTTCCGGCCCGGAAATCCCCGGTTTTTCTTCCTCCGGCTCAACGGGGCAGGCCTTCCCAGAAACGCTCCGCCGCCAAGGATTCCAGCAGGATGTCCGGATTTCCGGCGCGGAGGTCCTCCAGGCCGGCATGGCCGGCGGCCACCGCCACCGTGGTGGCGCCGATGGCTTTTCCCGCCTCCACGTCCAACAAAGTGTCTCCGATCACGAAAACGTCCCGCGGAGAAAAGCGTTCCCCGGACCGCGCCTCGGCGCGCCGCACCCCCGCCCGCAACACTTCGGGCCGGGCCTCGGCGTCGGACCCGAACCCGCCGAAGGGAAAGTAATCGTTCAGACCGGCCGGGGCCAATTTGATCCGGGCCCCGCGTTCCAGGTTCCCCGTTCCCAGCCCCAGGACCATCTCCTCCCGCGCGGCCAGCGCCCGCAACGTCTCCCGCACGCCCGCCATCACCCGGTATCCGGACCCGTTCTTGACCTCCTCCGGAAGATAGCGGAGATAGCTCTCGCACACGGCGCGGGTGTCGTCGGCGGACGGGACGCGGCCGAGTTTCTCCACGAACACCTCGCGCACGATGAGGGGATCGGTCTTGCCGGCCGGAGAAACGCCCTCCATGGCGTTTCTCAGCCCCAGAAGACTTTCAAAAGCCCGGTCCAGCGCCCGCAGCCCCGCGCCGCCGGTGGTCACCAGCGTCCCGTCCAGATCGAACAGAAAAAGTTTCTTGCCCATTTTCCCCCTCGCGTCCTCCCTTATTATATATCACCGCCCCCCGGAAAAACTATGGACGAGGCGACCCTACAGAGATAAAATAAGGGGCTGAGTGATTTTTTTAACCCCGACTTCCCAAGACCCTCACTGTGTTTCGGCCTCGGAAAGTCGGCGTTGTTTCATTTGTAACTTGATGTTGCAAGAGAAAAGGCGATCGTCATGAGAATCTGTTCGTTTCTTCCCAGCGGGACGGAGATGGTGTGCGCTCTCGGCCTGACGGACCATCTGGTGGGCGTGTCCCCCGACTGCGACTATCCTCCGGAAGTGAAGACAAAACCGGTGGTGCTTAAAAACGCGTTGGACCTTTCCGAGCTGTCCAGCCGGGGGCTGGACCGGCACGTTTCCGACAGACTCCACAAAGGCGAAAAACTGCTTCGGGTGGATGGGCGCCGGCTGAACGAACTCCGACCCGATGTCGTCATTGCCCGGGCCGCCACCGACGGAGAGATCCCCCCCGTCTCCAAAACCCTTTATCTCGCCCCGCGCACCCTGGAAGACATCTTCGAGAACTTCCGCACGGTGGGCAACACCACCGGCACCCTCGACAAGGCCAAGGACATCGTCTACGATCTTCGGCTCCGCGCCATGGCCGCCCAATGCAACGCCTATCGGGACAAACAGATCCCGCGCGTGGCCGTGCTGCACTGGATGGATCCGCCCTATCTGGCCGGCCTGTGGGTCCCGGAGATGATCGAGATCGCCGGCGGAAAGCCCGGTCCGGCGTCGGCCGGAAAGGATTCCCTCCCCATGACCTGGGACCAACTGGCGGAGTTCAATCCGGACGTCGTCGTCTGCGCGCCCTGCGGGCATCATCTGGCCGGCGCGATGAAAGAGGCGGCTCTTCTGGCCAAATGCCCTTTCCCTGGAAAAATCGGCGCCTTCCGGGACAACCGGCTCTACGTGGTGGACGGCGACGCCTACATCAACCGGCCCGGCCCGCGCGTGGTGGACGGGATCGAGCTTCTGGCCCATCTGTTGCATCCCGAATTTTGCACCTGGTCCGGGCCGGCCGCGGCGTTCCAAAAGATCGCCCTGTGAGCCGGCCCAGCGCCCCGGACAAAACCGGGACATCGGAAGTGACGGGGTTTTCATCATAACCCCCGCGGGAAAAAAGGGAGACACCATGGACACAAACGGTTCGACAACAGGAAAGAAAATCGTGGTGGTCATCGTCGAAGACGACCATTACATCCTTGATTTCATGAAGTTCACGCTGGAACAACAGGGGTATGAGGTCATTCCGGCCGCCGACGGGCAGGAGGGGTTGGACATGATCCAGTCCCACCTCCCCATCCTGGTGGTGCTCGACCTGATGCTGCCGAAGATCGACGGGTTCACGATCCTCAAACGGATGAACGAACACGCCGAGACGGCGAAAATCCCGGTGGTCATCGTCAGCGCGTATACGGCCAGTCAATCCACCCGCCGCATGGTGCAGAGCCAGAAGAACGTGCGGGAAGTGTTCACCAAACCCATCCGATCCAAGGAGTTCGTGGCGAAACTCAAGACCATCATCGGGGCCTGACGGCTCCGACGCGGCGACCATCTCAACTATCCGGAGGAATCCCATGAAGGAGTGGCTTCAAAAACGGTGGGTCCAAAACACCCTGTTGGTGGCGGGCACGGCGGCGGTGGCCTATCTCATGGTCTTCATCGACGTCCAGGCGCGCGCCCGGGAGGCTTACCGCCAGGGAGAGACCTCTCTGCGCTGGGCGCAGAACCCCGACGAAAAGAAACAGTTCTACGAGGAAAAATTCCTGCGCGAGAAAAAGAAACTCGACCGACGCCGCGAAAAGGCCGAGATCTCCCAGGAGGACTACGACCAGGACCTGGAAGTGCTGAAGTTCGACCGCGACCAGGTCGTCGGCGAATCGTCCCTCAAATACGCCTACCAGTGGTTCAAGGACACCTACGAACTCTTCAGCCCGCCGGAATCGAAATGGGTGCGCCGGGCCCGCCTGATGGCCCCGGCGGCCAAGGAACGCTGGCGGGAGGAACTGCGCGCCAAGAACATCCCCTTCGAAGAATACATGCTGGACCTGGAGATCGGCGAGGAGCCGGGGACCCTGATGGTCTATTCCACCCGCGGCCGAAAAGAATCCGAACGCGCCGCCGAACTCCTCCGGTCCAAAGGCATCGAGCCCAAGGTCTACGACGCCCCCGCCCACGGCCGGCTCCCCCAGGAAGGCCTGAAGATCCTCGTGCCGCGCGACAAGTTCTGGGAAGCCCACGAAATCCTCAAGGCCGCCGGGTTCGGCCGCTGAACCACCACCCCCTCTCCCTCCCCCGGGAATCCTCATGTCGTTCGACCGGATCGTAAAAGGCGGAAAGGTCTTCACCGCCGACGACAGCCGCGAGGCGGACGTCGCCATCAAAGACGGCAAGATCGCCGCCATCGGAAAAAACCTTCCGGCGGACGGCGCCGAGGTGCTCGACGCCTCGGGCCTGTGGGTGATCCCCGGCGGCGTCGACGTCCACGTGCATTTCCAACTCCGCGTGGCCGGCACCGTCTCCGCCGACGATTTCGAGAACGGCACCAAGTCGGCCGCCTGCGGCGGCGTCACCACGGTCGTCGACTTCTCCACCCAGGGCCCGCGCGACGACACCCTCCTGGCCGGCGTGGAGGCCCGCCTGAAAGAAGCCGAGGGAAAAGCCTGCGTGGATTTCGGCCTGCACGCCGGCATCTCCGCGTATAAACGCCTCAAGGACCCCGCCGCGGACCTCCGCCGGCTGCTGGACTTCGGCGTCCCGTCCGTCAAGATGTTCATGATCTACGAACAGGAAGGCTGGCAGTCCGACGACGCCGACATCTTCTCGGCCCTGCGCCTCGCCCGCGGCCTCGGCGCCACCGTGTGCGTGCACGCGGAAAGCGAGCGCGTGATGAACCTCCTCATCGCCGAACACCGGGCGCAGAAGGAACGCCTCGGCGCCTGGGCCCACGCGCTCTCCCGTCCCAATTTCATCGAGGAAGAAGCCGTCCAGCGGGCCCTCAAATGGGCCGAAGCCACCGGCGGGCATCTCTACGTGGTGCACCTCTCCACCGGCGGCGGGGCGGACCTTTTCAAACAGGCCCAGGCCCGCGGCGTCAACGCCCACGTCGAAACCTGTCCGCAGTACCTCCTGCTGAACGACGAGGTTTTCAAGGACAAAAAAACCGGCCATTGGTACGCCACCTGCCCGCAGATCAAAAAGAAAGCCGACAACGAACGGCTCTGGCAGGGGCTGGCCGACGGCACCATCGCCGTGGTCTCCACCGACACCTGCCCCTTCACCACGAAACAGAAGGACGCCTGGAACGGAGACTTCACCAAGATCCCCTACGGCCTGCCCGGGGTGGAAACGCTCCTGCCGGCGCTCTACACCTTCGGCGTGAAAGCCGGGCGGTTCGGCATGAACCATTTCGTGTCCCTCATCTCCACCAACCCCGCCAAACTCATGGGCCTCTATCCGCAGAAGGGCGCCATCGCCGTCGGGTCCGACGCCGACCTCGCGATGTTCGACCCCGACGCCGTCCGCACCATCGACTCCAAGGAACTGGTCTCCCGCTGCGACTGGTCCCCCTACCAGGGCCTGACGATGGGCGGGTTCCCCGTGCACACCCTGTCGCGGGGCGAACCGGTGGTGCGGAACGGGAAATTCGTCGGCCCGAAGGGCCACGGCCGGTTCCTGAAACGGCGGCCCTTCGGCTGGAAAGATCTGCCGGAACCCCGGCTCGTTCCGCCTTCCGGCGGACGCTGACGCCCGTCTCCCCCGTGAAAAAACTTTTTTCGAAAACGGCCGGTTTTTCCAGCCGCTCGTGGACCTCCCCCCTCCTGGCCGCGGCGTTTCTGCCGCTGCTGGCGGCGGCCCTCTGGACCACGTGGCGACTCCTCTGCGAACTGGCCGGGAAACGGTTGCCCCTCACGCCCGTGCTGGCCGGCGCGGGCGGATACGTCCTCCTCCACCTGCTGTTCCAAAAACCCATGCGGCTCTACGTGTTCGGGCACGAACTGACCCACGCCCTCGCCGCGTGGCTGTCGGGGTTCCGAGTGAAATCCATGAAAGTTTCCGCCAAAGGCGGCGAGGTGTCCCTCAGCGACAGCAACCTCCTGGTGGCGTTGTCGCCGTACTGCGTCCCGTTCTACACGCTCACCGCCCTGGGCCTCTTCGAGGTCTCACGGAGATTCGTCGGGTTCGCCGTCCCGCCGTTCTGGTACGCCTTCACCATCGGGCTCACCTTCTCTTTTCACGCCGCCCTCACCGGACACGCCCTCCTTCAAAATCAGCCGGATCTCCGCTACGCGGGGACGTTCTTCTCGCTGGTCCTCATCCTGTTCTCCAACGTGCTCGTGTTCGTCCTGTTGCTGAAGATCCTTTTCCCGGCGAACGTGCCGCTCAAACCCCTGGCCGCCCACTTCGTCTCCGCCACGCTGATCATCCTGGACCGCCTCGCCCAATTCGCCGTCTGGGCCGGCGTCAAAGGATGGACGTTCTCCAAAACCCTCTTCGGCAAGGTCGGGCCGCTGGCCCTGAAATTCAAAAATCCATGAAGATCGTCCTCCCCCAGGAACTTCGACGGAAATTTTTCCACCTGTTCACCTTCCTCTACGTGCTGGTCTATGCCGCGGCGGGGAAGAACGTCTCCCTGTGGATATTCGGGACGTTCCTCCTCGTGGCCGCGGCGGGCGAGGCGGTCCGCCTCCGTTCTCCGGCGGCCAACGCCGCCCTGATGAAGCTCTTCCGGGGGATCCATCGCGCCGAGGAGCAGCACCGTCCCTCGGGCATCCTCTGGACGGCTCTCGGGGTTTTCCTCGTGGTCCTGTTCGTGCCGTACCCCGATGTGGTCATCACCGCCTTGTGCTACCTGGCCGTCGGGGACACCGCCGCCGCCCTCGTGGGCCGGACGTGGGGCCACCTGCGCATCGGGGGCAAAAGCATGGAAGGCAGTCTGGCGTGTTTCCTGGCGTGCTGGCTCACCGGTTCCCTCACGCTCGCCTCCCCTTTCGGATCGGTCGAGCTCATCGTGGGCGCCCTCGTCGCCACCCTGGCGGAGATCCTCCCCCTGCCGTTGGGCGATAACCTCTGGGTGCCGGTCCTCTCCGGCGCGGCGTTGAGCCTGCTGCGGCTGACCGTTTCCCCGTTCTGAGAACATGATCAAAACCCAGGGCCTGTCGAAACGCTTCCGTGACATCGTGGCGGTGGATCGCCTGGACTTGGAGATCCCTCCCGGGGAGATATTCGGGTTCCTCGGCCCCAACGGCGCGGGGAAGACCACCACCGTCAAACTCCTCACCGGCCTTCTGCGGCCCAGCGCCGGCCGGGCCTGGGTCGGGGGCTTCGACGTCCAAACCCACCCGCGCGAGGCGAAACGCATCCTGGCCCTGGTGCCCGACCAGCCCTACGTGTATCCCCAGCTCACCGGGAAAGAATTCCTCCGTCTCGTCGGCGATTTCTACGAGGTGGACCTTTCCCACCAGAAAAAGAAGATCCCCGAATTTCTGGAGATGTTCGAGCTCGGCGAGTGGGGCGACCAGCTCGTGGAGACCTACTCGCACGGCATGCGGCAGAAGCTGGTGCTGGCCGGCGTCCTGTTGCACCAGCCGCGGGTCCTCTTCCTCGACGAGCCGATGGTGGGCCTCGACCCGAAGAGCGCCCGGCTGGTGAAAGACGTCTTCCGGAACCTCGCCGGCAAAGGCGTCAGCATCTTCATGTGCACGCACGTGCTTGAAATCGCCGAGAAACTCTGCCACCGCATCGGCATCGTGCAGGAGGGCCGGCTCGGGCTCGTCGGCTCCACCGAGGAGCTCCGACGGAAAGCCGATTCCTCCGGATCCCTCGAGGACGTCTTCCTCCGCCTCACCGGCGGCGACGAATACCACGAACTCCTGAAATACCTGTAGCCGCCCCGCGTCCCCATGTTCCTCCTCCTCAAGAACCGTCTCCTCATGTTGAAGAACCGCCTGAGCGTCATGCGTTACGGCGACGTGCTGGAGTTCCTGGGGTTCGGCGGCCTGGGCGCCGTCTTCCTCTTCGTCCTCTACTACGGGTTCGTCCGCCTCCTCTGGGAGGTGCATTCGGTGGAGATGATCGGGAGCCTGCTCATCGTGAAACTCATGGCCATGGCTTTCCTCACCACTTTCCTGATGATCGTCTTCTCCAGCACGCTGGCCTCCTTCACCACGCTCTTCTTCGCGCAGGACCTGCCCTTCCTGGTGCAAAGCCCCCTGCCGTTCCGGTCCGTGTTCCTCTTCAAGGCCGTGGAGACGGCGGCGTTCTCCTCCTGGATGGTGCTTTTGGCGATGTGGCCGTTCCTGGCGGCGTACGGGTTCGTGTACGGACTGGGCAAGGGGTTCTGGGTGTTCCTGGCGGCGATGGCGGTGCCGTTCGTCCTCATCGCCTGCACGCTCGGCATCGGACTGAGCCTGGCGCTGATGTGCGTTTTTCCCTCCCGCCGGGTGCGGGAGGTGATGCTCCTGCTCGGAGTGTTCGTGGGCGGCTCCCTCTACGTGCTGTTCCGCTGGCTCCAGCCGGAAAAACTCGTCCGCGCCGACTCGTTCGAGGTCCTCATCCAATACATCGCCCTGCTGGAGGCCCCGCTGGCCCCCTATCTCCCGTCCTGGTGGATGACCTCGGCGGTGGCGGCCTACACCGCGGACCGAGGCGCCGGCCTGCTGGCCGACGCGGGGCTGCTGGCCGGGGCGGCGGTGCTGCTGGGGTCGATCCTGGTGTTCTTCGCCGAGAAGGCCTATTACTTCGGCTGGACCTCGGCGCAGGAATCCGGCCGTCGGCAGGGCACAAGCGCGCTCGGCCGCGAATGGCGCTGGGTGCCGCGCTTCTTTCCCAGCGGGTTCCGCGGGCTGGTTGGAAAAGACGCCCTGCTCTTCGTGCGCGACGCCAACCAGTGGTCGCAGCTCCTGCTCCTCCTGGCGCTGGTGGCGGTGTATCTCATCAGCATCGACAAACTCCCTCTCGACAACGCCTACCTCAAAGGATTGATCTCGTTCCTCAACATCGGCATGGTGGGATTCGTTCTGTCGTCGGTGGCGCTGCGGTTCGTGTTCCCCGCCGTCAGCCTGGAAGGCAAATGCTGGTGGCTGGTGCGGACGGCGCCGTTCGGGCTGGGGACCGTCCTGATGGAAAAAGTGCTCCTCGGCTTTTTCCCGCTCTGCGTGTTGGGGGTGGCGCTGGTGTGGGCTTCCAACCGGCTGCTCGGCGTGGACGTGTTCGTCACGCGCCTGTCGGTGACGACCATCGGCGTGATGTCTTTCGCCCTCTGCGCCATGGGGGTGGGATTAGGGGCCCGTTTTCCGCGGTTCGGCGTGGAGAACGTCCCCCAGATCGAGACGTCCCCGGGGGGGCTCCTCTTCATGGTCAGCAGTCTGTTCTATGTGGGGGCGACGATCTCTCTGGAGGCGGTGCTGATGCGGATGCACTACTACAGCGTGGTGCGGGCGAACTCGGCCTGGGACGCGCCGGGGACGGCGTTGGTGCTGGCCGCGCTCTTCCTCCTCAACGCCGCGGTGGTGCTGGGGCCGCTCCTTGCCGGCAAACGCTATTTGGAAAGGGCGGACGTTTAAAAAAAGTTTTAACGGCGGTCCTAAGCGGACCGGAGGTCCACCGCGAGAGGCACTTCGTTGATGGTCAGGTTCAGCGACCGGCCGGAAACCTCGCCCACCGCGTGGACCGTCTCGTCCATGGCGCGCATCCAGGAAGCGAACGCCGCGGCGGGCCAGCACCAGATCTCGATCTGCTTCTCCCGCACCGTCCGGTCCTTGCGCAAATCCTCCCGCAGCTTCTGTCCCGCCTGTTCCGACGACTTGAGCACCACGATCTTGCTGGAGGGGTAGCGCCGCGTGAGCTTGTTGAGTTTGTGCAGGGTCACGTTGCCGCATTCCCCCCACAGCGCGATCTCCCCGCCCGGGGTCAGCCCGATGATGTCCGGCCGGAACTCCTGCCCCGCCAAGGGGGGCCGGTCCATGGGGACGGCCATCTTCGGGTCGAAATCCCAGAACAGGATGAACGCCGAGAGCCGCAACGCCATGTGTTCCAGCGTCTCTTCGCGCTCCTGCACCAGCAGGAGTTTTCGAAAGGCGTTGTTGATGTGGATGTCGCACCGCATTTTCATGGTTTTATCCCGGGGACAAAACGAAAAGACGGGGAGCGGAGGACGGCGTTGCGGTCGGAGGGCGAGCGCCTAAAGGCTAAATGCTTCCCGGTTCGATGAAACCGGCTTCCCGTCCGTCTTCGGCCAGTTTGAGGGACCCGAACTGGATGCCGCGCACCTGTTCCGGCGAACCGGAGAACGGCGTGCGGAGACGGAAACACTTCTTGGCGAAATCGATCTCATCGAGCCGGGCGATGGCCAGACAATTCTGTTTGTCGTCCAAAAGGCCCACCATCAGGCCCTTCTCGTCCCCGGCCACGAAGTTGGTCACCCGGCCGATCTCCTTCGGCCAGCCCTTGCTCACGTCCGGCGTGAGCGGTTTGGCCGTCACCGCCAGGGACCCCTCCCACGCGGAAAGACGTTCCGCGTGCAGGGCCCCGTCCAGCGTCAACGGGGTCCCGGTGAGGAAATAACAGCGGTCGGTGAAGACCCGGGAAAACGGGATTTCCATCTTCTGGGCGCCCTTGAAATAACGCACGCTCACCAGTTCGCGCAGGGATTTCCGTTCCATCTGCGACGTGGACGACGCCTTCTTGGAAACCGGCAGCCGCACCACCCGTTCCTTGGGCAGATGTTTGACCAGGTGCTCCAGTTCCGTGCCCCGCTGCATCAAGACCACCATGTCGGGGTTGACGATGTCCAGCTTGGACTTCTTGATGGCGCGGCCGCCGTCGCCCTGCACCCATCCGGTGGTGTCGATGATGAGCGCGTCGGCGTCGGCGCGGGCCTTCTCCAGCATGGCCGCCAGGCCGGTCAACGCCGGCAGGAAATGCAGCCCCGGCGAATGGGCGCCCAGCATATAAAGGTAGGTGGCCGGTTCCTCGGTGAGGAACACCACGGGTTTTTTCATCACCAGCATGCCGAAGGTTCCCGGCGGGCCGATGTCCGACTGGCCCGTGTCGCAGTCCAGGATGGCGGTCCTCTTCAGGTGGTGCAGGAGCCGGTTGGCGATGTAGGTGCTGAAAAACGTCTTGCCGGTGTCCACCTCGCCCAAGACCAGGATGGAATAGAGCCGGCCGTCGCGGCGCTCCCCCACGACGCGCTTGGCCAGCGCGTCCCACTCGGCGGGGATGGAGCTGCCTTCCATCTTGGTGAGTTTGTCCGGTTCGCATTCCACCTGCAAAACGGTGTCTTCCAGCGCCCGGATGGGAACGCGTTTGCCGAGAGGCACGTTGAGCTTCTCGCCTTTGCCGATCCGCGCCGCGATCACCTCCACCGCGCCGGAGGTCACGGCGAACTGCGCCGGCCCCACCAACAGAAAAAATTCCTCTTTGCCTATCTTTTGTTCTTTCATTTTACCTTCTCGAAAACGAGCGACGGCCACAGCTCTTCCAATATCTTCTCGTTGATCGCCTTCACTTTGCTCATGTCCTTCAGGGAGACGCTCACGTCCTCCTCGGCGGCCTTCACCGCCTTGAGTTTGAGGCCGTCGGCGGTCTTCTCCGCCACGGTGCCCAGGTAGGACACGTTCCCCTTCTGGAAATAAATCTTCTGCCCCACGGCCACGTCTTTGGGCTCCACCGCCTTCACCGCCTGGGCGGCGCACATGTTGGCGATGCCGGGATAGAGAGGCACCGCCTCGTAGAGCTTGATGATCTGGGCCAGCACTTCCTTTATAAGGAGCGGGTCCGGGTCGGCCGCCATGGCGGCTTTCAGGTATTTGAGCGTCGCGGGGAATTCGGTCTCTTTGAAGGTCATATCGTTAGGCCTTGGCCAGGCTCAGGTAGTCCAGGCCCAGTTCCTTGGCGCGGGCCTGGTGGCTTCCTTCCGCAGCGGCGCGGGAACGGTTGTCCAGTTCGGACATCTCGTTGAGCTGCAGCACCACCTCGTGCAACACCTTGATGAACGGCACCTCGCCGGTGCGGACGGTGCACTCGGCCGCGCGGGGATGTCCGCCGCCGCTGATGACGTCCTTCTGTTTGGGGAACTTGGTCTGCAGCGCGCCGGCCAGCTGGCCGCAGAACTTGCCGGAATGGACCTGGTCGCCCGTGCCCCGCACGGACACGTGCGTGTAGTCGGCGGACACCGAACTGACCATGATGATCTGCGCGAACTTGTCCTTGGCCGCCTGTTTCAGCTCGAACAGCTTGATGGAGCCGATCATCGGCAGGAGCGGCACTTTCCCGCCCACGAAGACGTACAGGGAGGTGTCGGCCAGGCCGAGGATCTTCGTGGAGGAATCGAGCAGGCGGAACGCCTTCTCCCAGTCCTCCAGGAAGAACTTCCAAATCTTTTTCAGCGACCCCGCTTCCGGTTCGGGCAACAGCTTGATGAAGTCGTCCAGGGTGGTGATCTTTTTCAGCTCCGCCACCTTGCCGGCCATTTTCTCCAGGGCCGCCCCGATGCAGGCGGGGTGGTCCACGTCGCGCAGGGAGGCGTCGCGGTCGTTGTAGAAATATTGGAACCCGCCGCCGCCCACGGCGTGCACGAATTCGGCGAACCTCGAGAGCGGGCAGGTCAACTCGCGCTGTTCGGCGTCGAACATGGTGGGCCGCTCGGTCACCAGCTGCAGGAGGTTCCGGAATTTCATGGCGTATTCCGCGAAGAACGGTTTCACCATGTCCGACAGGATCCCCTTGGTCGGTTCGATGGCCCAATCGCCTTTCAGGCCGATCAGCGCCAGGAAATCGTCGTAGTCGTCGCGGGTGCCGGCCAAGGTCGCCAGGCCGTGCGCCAGGAACGAGCCGGAACAGGAGGCGTATTTCTCAAGGCAGGGGTTGAAGAGGACGCAGTCGGTGGGCGCCTTCGGGGACGGATGGTGGTCCACCAGGTAGACCGGCATGCGTTTCCCGAAATCGGCGTAGGGCGCGAGCGTGCCCTTGTCCAAAACAAAAACCGCCTTGGCGTCCGGATGGGCCTTCAAGGCGGCGTCGAACTGGGCGGTCGTGAGCACGAAACCCGCGGGCATCTTCCACACGGTGCGCCAGCCCTTTTTCTCCAGCAACCGTTTGAAGATCAATCCGCTGGTGATCCCGTCCGGGTCGTCGTGGCTGAAGACCAGGGCGAGGCCCTGCGGCTTGCCCGCCGCCGCGAGGATCTTGTCGATCCCCGGGTTCTGCGAACGCAATGACTCCCACTGCGCTTTATGGCTCTCGGAACACTTTGCGGCGTTGGCGACCAAAACCGATTCAGACATGGTTGCGGACCTTCCTTAGTAGGCTGGACGAATTGTTGCGAAGGGGATAATCATAAAACTTGGCAAGCGAAAGCGCAAGGGCCAAACCGTCAAATATTTTGGAACGGTCTCAGGAACACAACTCCGCCAAATACGGCACGGCGAACCGCCGCCCCCACTTCGCAATGAACCGCCGCCGGTTTTCCGTCCATATCCTTTTCCAGTGCGACCGGGACCGGTAACTGCACCGGCCGTCGTGATGGACGAACACCTCCCGCGCCAGCAGGAACCGGAACCCTTTCCTCAGCGCCCGCGCGCAGAAATCGTAGTCCTCGTATCCCGCCGGATAAAATCTCTCGTCCAACCGCCCCACCCGCGCCACCGCTTTCCGCGTGGTCAAAAAACAAAACCCGGTGAGGCCGCGGACCTCCTCCACCTGTCCGGCGTGTCTCAGTCTCCACGCCATCGCCACCCGTTCGACGTCCGCGGTCCTTCGGGGAGCGGGCACGCAGCCCTGCGGCAGCGGCGGGATGTCCGTGCAGGGACCCACGCCGGCCACATCCGAACGCCGGCCGAGGACGGCGATCATCCGTTCCACCGCCCCTTCGGTCAGCAGCGCGTCGGCGTTCAGCCACAAAAAAAGGTCGCCGTCGGCCATCCGCATCCCCTCGTTCATGGCGGCCGCGAATCCCCGGTTCTCCGGCAGACGACGGAACTTGAGGCGGGGCCGGGCGGCCATATACGCCGCGATGCCGTCCCGGGAGGCGTTGTCCACGCAGACGATCTCGTGGGGCCGCCTCACCCGTTGCCGCACGTTCTCGAGGCAGCGCTTTACGTACGGCAGGGTGTTGTAGGAGACCAGGATGATGCTGAGTTTTTGTTTTTTCAACCGGACATCCCCGTTTCGCTGAAAATGGCTTGCCGCCGCTCATTCTATATTTTATCCGCCCCGGCGGGCAAAAAACCGCTCGGTTTGACAATTCCCCCGACGAAAGATATGATTCTCTCTCACCTGCCCGAAAGTTTCCGAACGAAAGAGGCCGCCATGAAAACACGCGAGGTCGTCATCAGCGGGAAAAAGGCCGTGGGATTCGAGATCCCGCTGCCGGGCGCGCCGCTGGTGCTGGTGCGCGCGGAAAAAGGGTTCGTGATGTGCGGCTACCTCAACCCGGCCGCCGCCGAAAAGCTGGGCGTGGCCGCCGCGGTGGTGCGCGGCGTAAAAACCGTGGACGAACTCCTGGCCAAACCCGTCGCCGAGATCTCCCCCGAAGCCCAAAAACTGGGCGTCACCCCCGGCATGACCGGCCGACAGGCCGTCGAACGGTTCCTCGCTTAGCGAAGCGGATTCCCCGGATCGGCCTCCCTTCCCTTCAATGAACCCCGCCCAAAAACACGGTCCCTTTGTGCCTCCGGAAGGGCGGACGCCCCTTCCCGAAAAGATAGAAACGCTTTCCCCCGAGACCCTCGCGCTCGGCGGCGACGCGCTGGCGCGGCATCACGGCGCGGTGGTGTTCGTTCCGTTCGGCGCCCCAGGGGACAAACTC
>ERZ795054.780-NODE-780-length-35188-cov-8.221444_pt1 | contig 35188 bp, 31 predicted proteins | sample MGYA00375138_ERZ795054 | MGnify/ENA primary metagenome ERZ795054 (study PRJEB30183, sample SAMN05720215) | anaerobic digester metagenome | isolation source: active sludge of municipal wastewater-treating anaerobic digesters | place: USA | collected 2014-12-23 ... | reverse complement strand
AAGGCCGGCTGGACGCTGCGCGAGGATATACTGACCTTCTCGAAGAACACCTGAGCGGCGTTTCTTTGAAGATACACCGCAGAGGCGCGGAGACGCGGAATAAATAGGGAGGAACGCGATGTGCGACACCATGTATGCCGGGGCTTCGGCTTGCGCCGAGGGGAGGTCCTGGTTCGCGAAGAACTCCGACCGCAATCCCGCCGAGCCCCAGGCCCTTTGCATCGTAGGCAGGCGGGATCCCTCGTCGGTGGTCCGCGTGGGAGAGCTCGAGATGCCCTTCCGCGACTCGGGACTGGCCTTCGCCCTCTCGAAGCCCTCCTGGATGGCCGGCGGCGAGATGGGCATCAACGAGCGGGGCGTTGCGATCGGCAACGAGGCCGTCTTCTCGCGCTTCAAGGCGGCCAAGGACGGGGTCCTCGGCATGGCTATCCTGCGCGCCGCCCTCGCCTCGGCGGCCTGCGCCCGCGACGCGGTGCTCGCCATCTGCGGCTACACCGAGGCCGAGGGGCAAGGCGGGAACGGGGCCTACAAAGGCAGCCTGTGCTACTGCAACAGCTACCTCGTCTCCGACGAGCGCGAGGCCTACGTCGTGGAGACCGCGGGCCGCCGCTGGGCCTGGAAGCAGGTCGAGGGCATCGCTGCCATCTCCAACGCCTACAGCATCGAGCGCGACTATAAGCGGCTCGACGCGGCGACCCGCAAGGAGATCGCCCCGGTCAACCCGCGGGCGGCCTGCTCCGACGAGGCCGATCCGGGGCGGCACGGCGAGATGGAGTCCTGGCGAGACCACGTCGAGGACCGGCTCCGGCTCCGCTTCACCAAGGGCGACGAGCGCCGCGCCTCGAACGAGGCCGCCCTCGGGGCGGCCCGGGGCTCCGTCGGCTTCGGGACCGTACTCTCGGCCCTCCGCTCCCACGGGCGCTTCGATCCCGCCCGGCCGCGGGGCCGCCACATGACGAGCGTCTGCATGCACCAAGGAGGCCTGCTCAACAACGCGACCACGGCGAGCCTGGCGGTCGAGTACCGCCCCGCGGCCGACGGGGCCGCGCACGCGGTGATCTGGTTCACCGGGACCTCCTATCCCTGCCTCTCGATCTACAAGCCTATACTCCTCCACGGCGGAGAGCTCGTGCCGCTGTGGAGCGACTACGACTACGCCGAGGGCTCCGAGGCTTCCTACGCGCGCTGGGAGGCCCAGCGGGCTTGGATCGCCCGGTCCCGGGCGGGGGGGCTCGGCCAGGACCCGGAGTTCAAGGCCCGCCGGGACGCGATCCAGGCCCGCCTCGTCGCGGCGGCCGAGGCGGCCTTGGCCGGCCCGGCTTCCGCGCCCGGCGCTCTGTCGATCGAGGCGGCCCGGAAGGCCGTGAACGAGGCGGTCAGGGAGTGGGAGGGCTCGCTCCGCTAGGGGCGGAGCCGGGGACCGGCGCGGCGGCGCCTCAGGCGAGCTTGAAGAGCTCCCGGAGCGCGGCGAGGTTCCGCTCGTTGATCGTCGAGGAGCCCTCGCTCGTGTAGGAGTAGTCGATGAGGCCGCGATGGAGCTCGGCGACGCGGTGCCGGACGAGCTTCATGGTCGAGTTCACCTCCCCCTGCTTCTCGCCGAAGGGCCGGGGGACGATCTGGAAGACCGCGGGGATCCAGGCGGCCTGGACCTTCTTGGCCTTGGGGTCGGAGCGGAAGGCGTAGAACTCGTCCTTGAGGAGCTCGAGGGCGACGCGGGCCTCGGCGACGCCCCGCTCCTTGAGCAGGCGCTCGACCTTTGCCGCGTCGAGGGTCACGAGGGCCGCGGCGTACTTCCGCTGCTCGCACCAGACCATGATCTGGTCGATGACGCCCGTCGAGAAGGTCACGGCCTCCTCGATCTCCTCGGGGCTGTACTTCTCCCCGTCCTCGGCGATGAGGAGGGCCTTCTCGCGGCCGACCACGACGAGGAAGCCGTCGCGATCCCAGTGGGCGAGGTCCCCGGTATGGAGCCAGCCCCCGCGCAGGGCCGCGGCCGTGGCCTCGGGGTTCTTGTAGTAGCCCTTCATGACGTTGCCGCCGCGGATGACGATCTCGCCGTTCTCGCCGACCGCCGCCTCGCTGCCGTCGGGCCTGAGGAGGCGGCACTCGACCGAGGGGGCGAGGATGCCCGAGGTGCCGAACTTGTGCTTCCGGGGCGTGTTGGAGGAGATGATGGGCGCGGCCTCCGTGAGGCCGTAGCCCTGGTACACGGGCAGGCCGAAGGCGGCGAAGAACTCCTGCTGCTTGACGTCGAGGAGGGCGCCGCCGCCGACGCAGAAGCGCAGGGACTCGCCGAAGACCAGCTTGCGCACCTTGTCGAAGACGAGGGCCTTCGCGAGCTTGTAGGGCAGGAAGGCGGAGGCGCGGACCGCGGGGGAGGGCCTGGTGTAGCCGTCGCCGTTGTAGGCGATGCCCGCCGCGATGCCCCGCTTGAAGAGGCGCTCCACGAAGCCGCCCTTCTCCTCGATGCCCGCGACGATCTTCTTCATGAAGTTGCCCGAGAGGGCGGGCACGGTGAAGAGGAAGATGGGCTTGGACTCCTTGAGGTTGATCGGGATGTTGCGCAGGGTGGCGATGCCGCCGCCCCGCGAGTCGACGAAGTACAGGGCTATGCCGCAGACCAAGGCGGTGTAGAGGCCGACGGTGTGCGCGAAGGAGTGGTCGACGGGGAGGACGAGGAGGGTCCGGAAGCGGATCGGGTTGTCGAAGAGCTCTACCGCGTCGTGGCAGTTGGTCCAGTAGTTCAGGTGGGTGAGCATGATGCCCTTGGGATTGCCCGTCGTGCCCGAGGTGTAGCAGATGGTCGCGACGTCGTCCTCGTCGCAGGCGGCGGCGATGGAGTCCAGGCGGGCGCCGAGGGCCGAGCCCGGGGCGGCCAGGGCGGCCCGGCCCGCGGCGAGGGCCTCGGCGAAGCCGACGACCCGCTCGGCCCCGATCCCGAGCTTGGCGGCCGCGAGGCGGGCCTCGTCGAGCTCCTCGTCGAGGTAGACCACGAGGATGGACTTGTCCGCGACCTCCTTGAAGGAGCCGAGGACCTTCTCGAGCTGGTTCCTAGTGGTCAGGATGGCCCGGGCCTCGGAGTGGTTGAGGCGGAAGGGCAGCTCCTCGCCGAGGAGCTTGATGGAGAGGGGCACGGAGACGCAGCCGGCCATGAGCATGCCGCACTCGCCGACGATCCACTCGGGGCTGCCCTCGGCGAGAATGGCGAGGTTGTCGCCCCTGCCCCAGCCGCGGGAGAGGAGCCATGCGGCGAATTCGCGGGAGCGCTCGCGGGCCTGCTCGAAGGTGAGGGGGATATAGCCTGAGTCGGTCTTGCGCAGGGCGTAGGGATCCTCCGCCCAGGCGAGGGCGGCCTCGTCGATCATGCGGAGCACCGTGCGCTTCATGGGAGGACAATAGCACCCGCTGCCCCGCGAGGTAAAGGCCGCGGCCTCCGGCCGGGATTGACAGAGGGGCGGCGAGAGTATAGCCTTCGAGCCAAGCCCCATCGATCGAAGGTACTCCGCAATGAGCTATTCCGACCCTACGAAGCTCGGGATCCTGGCCTGCCCCGGGGCCGAGTCCTTCGCGAACCAGGTCATCCGGCGCCTCGCCGGCATCTACAAGCGCCGCTTCGACCGGAAGACGGCGGCCCTCGCCTCGCGCTACCACATCTCCCAGGAGCTGTGCACGCGCAAGATCAACTTCGACAACGACATCCAGTCCAGCCTCCTGTACATCCCCGGGAACGTGAACCTCTACCGCCCGCCCCGCTTCAAGATCAACGCGCGGCACACCTACTTCGCCAACGGCGAGGTGAAGACGGAGATCCTCGACTCGGTCCGCGGCAAGGACGTCTACATCTTCCAGGACATCGAGAACCACCAGCCCATCCCCTTCAACGAGGGCAGCGTGCACCGCTACCTCTCGGTCAACGACCACCTCTTCTCCCTCTTCGTGACGATCGACGCGGCGATGCAGGCGGGGGCCGAGCGCGTCAACCTCGTCCTGCCCGCCTATCCCTACAGCCGCCAGCACAAGAAGAAGGGCCGCGAGGGGCTCACCGCCGCCCGGGTCGGGCAGATCCTCGAGAACCTCGGCGTCTCGCGCATCATCACCCTCGACATCCACAGCCGCGAGATCGAGAACTGCTTCAACCGCCTCCGGCTCGAGAACCTCCACGCATCGCTCCAGATCATCGAGAAGCTCATCGGCGTGGCCGACATCTCGAGCGAGGACCTGGTCATCCTCTCGCCCGACACGGGGGCGATCGACCGGAACAAGTTCTACGCGAACTCCCTCGGCAAGCCCTTGGCCCTCCTGTACAAGGAGCGCGACTACTCCAAGGTCTCCAAGAGCGCCGCCGAGTCCAACATCTCCGAGATGAAGCTCTTAGGCGACGTCCGGGGCAAGACCGTCTTCATGGCCGACGACATGATCGGGACCGGCGGCACCCTCATCAAGGGCATGAAGAACCTCAAGGACATGGGGGTCGAGAAGATCATCTGCGCCGTCTCCCTGCCCTTCTTCTCGGGCAGCGCCATCGAGGACTTCGACGCGGCCTTCAAGCAGGGCCTGTTCTACCGCATCATCGGGACCAACGCCGTCTACCACAAGGAGCTGCTCCAGAAGGAGTGGTACGTCCAGAGCGACGTGACCGGCCTCTTCGCCCAGATCATCAGCCTCGTCCACCACAACCGCTCGGTCTCCTCGATGCTCGATAACCGCGACCTCGTGGCGAAGCGCATCAAGAAGCAGCTCGACCGCATGGCCGCGCGCGAGGCGATGAGCCGCGGCCCGGGCGGCCGCCCCCCCGCCAAGGAGCCCTCCCCCGACAAGGCGGGCGATCGCGGCCAGTCACTTCCCCCCGCCGAGCCCCTCCCCCACGGTCCCGCCGAGGAGCGGTGAGGGTCCTCGCCCTGCCCGCGGAGGCGCGGGCCCTCATCCTCGATTTCGACGGCACCCTCTACTCGAATCCCGGCTACGCCGCCTTCCAGGAGGAGGTCCTCGTGGGGCGCCTCGCCCGCGAGCTCGGGGAGGAGGCCGCCGCGACCCGGGCCCGGCTCGCGCGCATGCGCGCCGAGCGCGAGGCGGCCGGGCTCGGGAAGACCTCCCTCGGCCGGCTCTTCGCCGAGCTCGGGGTGTCGATCCAGACGAGCGCCCTCTGGCGCGAACAGCTCATCGAGCCCGGGCGCTGGCTCGGGCCGGACGGGCGCCTCGACGAGGCCCTTGCCAGGCTCGAGGCGCGCTACGCCCTCGCCCTCGTGACCAACAACCCGCGCTCGGTCGGCGCGAAGGGCCTCGAGGCCCTCGGCGTCGCCCGGCGCTTCCGCGCCCTGGTCGGGCTCGACGACACCATGGAATCCAAGCCCGCCCCCGAGCCCTTCCTCCTCGCCGCCCGCCTCCTCGGCGTCCCGGCCATCTCCTGCGTCTCGGTCGGGGACCGCCTCGAGGTGGACCTGGCCCCCGCCCTGGGCCTGGGCATGGGCGCCATCCTCGTCGAGGGCGTCGAGGACCTGTACGGGCTTCCCGGCTTCCTCGAGGCGGGGCCCGCGCCGAGCTCCCCGCGCGAGGCGCGCCGGGGAGGGGGCATGCGCCCGTGAGCGTCTTCAGGGGGCTATCTTCGGGCCGGCGCTTCCCGGCGGCGGCCGTCATCGTGACGGCCTCGCTCTGCCTCTCCCTTTTCGTCCTCCAGGCGGCGAACAACGAGGAGCAGCGGCGCCTCGTGATCGGCTCCTACCTCGACCTCGAGCGGGCCGTCGTGGACCGGATCGCCGCCACGGCCGACATCTGGTTCCGCTCCGGCCCCGAGGGGCGCTCCCTGCCCGAGCGCGAGAACGAGTTCTTCGTCCAGTTCATCGACCCGATACGCGTGCTGCGCTCGGGCGACGCCTGGATCTACACCCGCGACTACGTCATCTACGACGAGAGCTCCGACTTCCCCGCCGCGTACCGGGGCAAGCCGATCGACGAGATCTTCCGCGCGCAGGCCGAGCTCGGCGCCTCCCACTACGAGAGCCTGGTGGAGGGCGTGCTCGGAGCCGGCTCCGGCGAGGATTGGTACGTCTGGCTCCCCGAGAAGGGCCGCGAGTGGGCGGTCTGGAAGTCGGTCGGCGCGGGGGGAAGGGCCTGGACGGTCGGCCTCTCGACGCCCGAAAAGGAGATTTTCGAGTACTACGGCGTCGACGACTTCGCCCGCTTCGGCTACGGCTACTGCGTCGTCGTATCCCTCTGCTACGCGGCGAGCTGCGTCCTCCTCATCATCTGGTACCGGCGCCGGCACGCCCTGACCGAGGCGCTCGCCGCGGCCAAGCTCGAGGCGGAGCGGGCCAACCGCGCCAAGGGCGATTTCCTGGCCGCCGTGAGCCACGAGATCCGCACCCCCCTCCAGGGCATCCTCGGCTTCCTCGAGCTCATGGCCCTCGGCTCCCTGGACGAGCGGCAGAAGGAGGAGCTCTCGATCGTCGACTCGAGCGCGAAGAGCCTCCTCGCCTACGTGAACGACCTCCTGGACTACGCGAAGATCGAGCGGGGGATGATGGAGCTCGACGCCATAGCCTTCGACCCGGCCGACGCGGCGGCCCGGGTCGCGAAGCTCTTCGAGGCGAAGGCCGCCGAGAAGGGGCTGCGCCTCGAGCTCTCCTGCCCCGCGCCCCCGCCGGCCTGCCTCGGGGATCCCCTGCGCCTCGGCCAGGTCCTCATGAACCTCGTCGGGAACGCGATCAAGTTCACCCCCGCGGGGGGGCGCGTGACGATCGGCCTCCGCGCCGCGGAGGAAGGAGGGCGCGCGCGGCTGGGCTTCGAGGTCGCGGACACCGGGATCGGCATCGAGCGCGGGCGCCAGGACTCGATCTTCGAGGCCTTCACCCAGGCCGACCCCTCCATCGCGCGCCGCTTCGGCGGGACCGGGCTCGGCCTGTCGATCAGCTCGCGCCTCGTGGCCCTCATGGGCGGCAGGATCGAGGTCGAGAGCGAGATCGGCAAGGGCAGCTGCTTCCGCTTCTCCATCCTCCTTCCCCTGGCCGCGGCCGAGCCGTCCCGCGGGGAGCCCTCGCCCGCCGCGGCCGGGCTTCCCTCCCTGCCCCTCCGCGTCCTGGTCGCCGAGGACGCGCCGGAGTCCAGGCTCCTCCTCGAGCGCCTCCTCGGGAGGCTCGGCGCCACCGCCGTGACGGTCGAGGACGGTGCGCGGGCCCTGGGTCGCTTCAAGGAGGAGCGCTTCGACCTCGTCATCCTCGACGGCTACATGCCCGTCATGGGCGGGGTCGAGGCGGCGGCGGCGATGCGGGCCTTCGAGGCAGCCTCGGACCAGGCGAGGACGCCCATCCTCGCCCTCAGCGCCCAGTCCCTCGATTCGGAGCGGGAGGGGTTCCTCGCCGCCGGCGCCGATTCCTTCCTGCGCAAGCCCTTCACCCTATCCAGCCTCGCCGCGGCCCTCCGTTCCCTGGCGCCGGGAGCCGGAACCGGAACCGGAACCGGAACCGGAACCGGAACCCGCATCGACCGCCCCGCCCTCCTCGCCCAGCTCGGCGGCGACGAGGCCTTCATGCGCGAGCTCCTCGGCATCTTCGCCGCCGAGGCGGCCCGGCGCGAGGAGGCCTTCCGCGCCGCTCTCGAGGCCGGGGACCTCGAGGCCCTGCGCCGCGCGGCCCATGCCCTGAAGGGCAGCTCGAGCACCCTCGCGGCCCGCCCCCTGGCCGAGGCGGCCGCGGCCCTCGAGTCGGCCTGCGCCGCGGCTTTGAAAGAGGGCGCCGCGCCTTCCCGGGGGACCATCGGCGCGGCCCTCGAGGAGACCCGCTCCCTCCTCGACGAGACCGCGCGGGAGGCCGAGCTCGCCGCTCGCGCCGGAGCCCCGCCGAAGGGAAGCTGAGGGCCGGGCGCGAGGCCGCGTGCGGGCTCCGTTTCCCGCGCTATACTGTGAGCGGCGAAGCGGAAGCCTCGCCGCATCGTTCCACGCAGGCGAAGAGAGAATCCCTTGGCCCAATACCTGATCTTCCTGGCGCTCGCCCCCCTGGCCTTCATCTGCACCCTCGTGGGCATGCTCCTGCCCCGCTTCCATCGTTCCTACTACCGCTTCACGCGCCTGTATATCTTGCAATTCCTCCAGCTCGGCTTCCTCGTCGTCAACACGGCGGAGCTCCTCGTCCGCGATCCCGAGCTCAAGCGCTGCCTCGCCGCCGGCGACTACCTCCTCCTCGGCGCCGGCACCTCGCTGTTCTTCCTTTTCTGCCTCGAGTACACCGGCTTCCTCAGGCGCATGAAGGCCTGGGAGCCGGCCCTCATGATCCTCCCGGCGCTCTGCTTCGTCGCCGCCATCTCGCCCGCGCACGCATTGATCTGGAAGGAGCTGCGCTTCGAGCCGCATGCCTGGATCCTCGTTGCGCGCAACTCCGGCTACGGCCTCCTGGCGCGGCTCATGTTCTTCCAGGCCTATTCCCTTACCTTCGTCGGAGCCTGGGTCATCGCCTGGTTCACCCTGAGCGGGCACAGCCTGTACCGGCGGCAGACGCGGTGGATGCTCTTCGGCGTCGCGGCGGCGGCCCTCACGAGCGCCGCCTACGTCGCGCGGATCGTCCCCGGCTGGGAGAAGGACTACTCGGCGATCGCGATCTCCTTCTGCAGCCTCTGCTTCGCGATCGCGAGCCTGCGGCACCGCCTCTTCGCCGTGGTCCCCATCTCGCGGCAGACGGTGGTCGAGTACCTCTCGCATGGGATGCTCGTGGTGGATTCGAAGGGCAGCATCATCGACCTCAACCAGACCGCCTGCGCGATGCTGGGGAAATCCGACGCCGTCCTCCTGGGCAGCCCCGCGGCCCCCCTGCTCGAGCAGCTCGGATCCCGCTACGAGATCGAGCGGCACCCGATCCCGCAGGAGCTGGGCGCGGAGACCCGCTGGCACTACGAGATCAGGGAGCGGGGCGAGGCGGCGGCGGGGGGGAGGGAGAGCCCGGTGCTCTCCCTAGGCGAGCTTCGTGTGGTCGAGCTGCTCGCCCGCAAGCTCTCGAACAAGGAGATCGCTTCCCGTCTGGGGATTTCCGCGAATACCGTGAAGTTCCACCTGGTCAACGTCTACCGCAAGACCGGGACGCAGAACAGGGCCGAGCTGGTCGACCGGCTCATCGAGATCCGCGGCGCCGAGTAGGGATACCCCGCTTCCATCGCCCTACTACCCAAAAACCACCCGATCGAGGGGCTCGAAGCCCTCCTCCCTCGGCGCGCCGAGAGGCTAGCCTGGCGACGCATCGCAGATCGCAGGGAGGTCTCTTCTATGAACACGAATCCGGGGAAGGCGGCGCCGCCGCTCGCGGCTATCGCTATCGTCATCGCGCTCTCGCTCGGCGCCTGCTCGAATCCCTCGTCCTCGAGCGAGGACGAGGAGGTTTCCCTGAGCGGGGTGCTCTGCTTCGGGGAGCAGGAAGACGGCAGCCCCTGCTATTGGGATGGATCGACGACCGCGGTTCCCCTGGGGACGATCGGGCTGGCGCGCAACAACTTCGTCGCCTCGATCGCTCGTTCCGGATCCTCGGCGGTGGCGGCGGGATACTACTACAACAGCCAGACCTATGATTACGAACCGCGCCAATGGGAGGGTTCCGAGGCCTACGCCCTGCCGGTCGGCGCCGAGGCCACCGGGGGCTCCGCGAGCCGCGTCGCGGCGGATGGCGGCGCGGTCTACGCCGCGGGCTACGTGGCGACCGCCGATGGGCACTTCCCGGCCCTCTGGAAGAACCGGGAGCTCGAGGCCTTCGACCTGCCCGCGGGCATGGTCGGGGGGGAGCACACGGCGCTGGCGGCCCAGGACGGGTCGCTGTACCGGGCGGGCAGGTATTGGGACGAGGAGGATGTGAGCTCCCTGTTCGCGGTCAAGGATGGAGGAGCCGAGGTGAAGCTCGCCCTCCCCGATGGCTCCGATGGCGGCTACGTGAAGGATATCGCCGTATCGGGGAGCGCCGTCCGCTATGTCGGCTACTATTTCCTCGAGACGGGGAGCGTTCCCTGCCTCTGGGACGAAAGCGGAGCTCGGACCGATCTGAGCCTTCCCCCCGGCTTGACCAGGGCGTGGGTCTCCGCCGCCGTCTTCGTCGGCGACGAGCTCTACATCGGCGGCTACGGGACGAACGAGAACGTCGCCACCGTGGCGCGCGTGTCGCTCCGAAGCTTCGATTATTGCTACTGGAAGAACGGCGCGCCGGAGATCCTGGAGGCCCCGGCCGGCTCCTCGTCGGAATCCCGCCTGGTCGATGCCCAGAACGCCCACGGCCAGGCGGCCTTCATCGGGCAGATCTCCGATTCCGAAGGCGACTCCTACTATTGCGCCTGGGTGGGCGGGGTACCTCGCGTCATCGCTCGGGCATACCCGCAAAAAGGCTGAAGCGGCCCGATCGGGTCCCTTCGGGACCCGATCGGGAATCGTTCGGCAGGCGCCCGAGGGGCCGTGCTCGGAAGCGGGCAGGCGCCGGGCCTCCGCGCTATACTGAAAGCCATGCCGCAGCTCGCTACGAGGCCTTCCCGAGCCCTCGCGCTCGCGGGGGCCCTCCTCTTCGCCGCCCTCGCGGGAGCTCCTCCCACCGCGGCCGAGCCCGAGCCCCGGCCGGGAGGCGGCGGCCCGCGCTTCGGGATCGACGCCTTCGTCGGAACCCCCTCGGCATTCGGCGACGCCTTCCGTTCCGTCTTCTTCGGCGCGAGCCTCCGCTACATCGTCTCTCCCAACCTCGAGCTGAGCCTCGATTACGCCTTTATGGACGTAGGCTACTACTACCCGGAGGACGCCCAGGGCGATTCCTGGGCCGGTCCGGTGCCCTGGAGCTCCATGCCCGAGCGCTACGAGGGGATGCGGAGCTCCTGGATCTTCTACCACACGAGGCATTTCCTCGCGCCTCAGCTCTGGTACCTTGCGCCTCTGGACCGCTTCGAGCTCCCCCTCGCCCTCCGGGTCGGGGCCGGGCCGGCCTTCTCCTTCCTCGTCGCCAACGACGCCGCGGACTACTATCCCGGCCTCGCCGAGGCCTACGCCCTCTTCAAGAAGGACTTCGAGGCCTACCTCGGCCTTTCGCTGCGCCTCGGGCTCGAGTATCGGCCCGGCCGCTTCTGGCGCCTCGGGCTCGAGTACCTCTTCATCGTCGACTCCTTCTCCGGCCTGGCCGATGATCTCGGGCGCTACGGCTTCGGCTACGTGGAGCGCTCGGGCAACCTCCTGGCCTTCGTGGGGGCGAGGCTATGAGGCGAGCCCGCCGAGCCGCCTTCCTCGCGGCTTCCTGCCTCGCCTCCCTCAGCCTCGGCGGCTGCCAGGACCTGTTCAACGCCATCCTCCATTCCCCGGCGCCGGTCGGGGTCGAGGCGAGCGACGGGGACTACCCCGACCGCATTTCCGTATCTTGGTCGGCGCCGGACCTTTCCGACGAGAGCTGGGATGGGGCCGAGGTATCCTACTACGAGGTCGAGTGGAGCTGGGAGGGCGGATCGGGCAGCTCGAGCCACCTCTACTCGACGAGTTATACGATCTCGTCGGTCGCCGAGGCCGAGGAATACTATGTCACCGTCGCCGCCCACCTCGATACCGGCGAAACGGGCTCGGCCAGCGACTCGGGCTTCGCCATGGACGCGGAGAAGCTGGTCTGGGCCTCAGGAGGCTCGAGCTACACGATAAGCGGCGAGCGGTGGTACGAGACTATGCTCCAGGAGGGCTTCTCGTATCGCTTCGCCTTCTCGGCGACGGGCAGCGTCGCCTTCTATCCCTACGAGTCCCTCGACGAGCTCCACTCGATCGGAAGCGCGAACGCGGTGACCTGGAACTGCGACGAGGAGGGCGAGGGGAGCAAGTTCTACCTCCGCGTCAGCGCGTCGGGCTATCCCGCGACCTTCACCGCCTCCTGCGACTACGGCTTCGGATTCTAGAGGACCTGGTCGGCCATGGAGCCTGCCGAGGCCCAGAGCCCCTCGGCTTCATCGGCCCAGGCCTCGTAGCCCCGGGGGCTCGCGGGGAAGGCGGCGTAGTGCTCCTTGAGGAGCTCGGCCTTCTTCGCCGCGCCGATCAGGGCGCCTATCGTCGAGGCGCGGAGCTTGCCCCCGAGGAAGCCGAGGCCCAGGAAGAGCCCCATGCGCAGGAGCTCGGCCGCCGTGAAGGAGACGCCCCCGTCGAGGCTCGCGAAGGTCTTGCGGCTGAAGACGATGTCGCGCGCGAAAAGATACTCGTTCTCCTCCGCGCTCCCCGCCGTCGCCCCCACCAAAGTGGCGAGGAGGCCGGCGTACTCCCGGCCCTGGGCCTCGATATAGCGCCCGTTGATCGGCCAGAGGAGCTCGCGGCTCGGATAGGCGCCCCCCCGCAGCGCGGCCTGGGCGACCTCCGCGACGATCTCGGCCTGGACCAGGGCCGAGGCGCAGCCCTCGCCCGAGCCGGGCCTGGTCAGGCAGGCCGCGTCTCCCAGGACGGCGAAGCCGTCGGCGACGAAGGAGTAGGGAGGGCGTCGGTAGGGGGTCGTCCCGCGCTCGATCCTTCGCAGCTCGTAGGGCGGCAGTTCGATGGCCCGCGAGAAGAGCTCGAAGGCCCGCTCGGCCCGGTCGTAGCCGAGGCTGGCCCCCACGCCGAGGATGGCGCCCTTCGGGTCGGCCTGGGGGGCCTCCCAGGTCTTGTAGAAGGGCCAGGAGCGGGTGCCGGTCACCGGGGTCCCGCCCTCGGGATAGGCGACGTAGCGCAGGACGACGTAGAAGAGATCCCGCGGGCCGAGGGCGAAGGTCTCGACCCCGTAGCCCTCGGGCAGGGTGGTCCGCGCGGCCGAGGGGATGCCGGAGCAGTCCGCGACGAGGCGGCAGCGGAGCTCGCGGCTCCCCTCGGCGCTTTCCAGGCGCGCCCCGGCGATCCTGCCGCCCTCGAAGAGGAAGCCGCGGAACTCCGCGCCGTAGGCGAAGGCGGCCCCCGCCTCCCCGGCCCGGCGCCGCATCGCGACCGTGTACTCGCGCTTGTGGAGGCCGACGACGGCGCCTGAGCTCGGCTTGGGGTGGCGCCCCAAGGCCGAGTAGGCCGCGCTCCCCGAGAACTCGAAGGCCCAGGCCCCGTCGCCACGCCGCGGCGTCGGAAGCGCCCAACGCGCTATGTCCTTCGTCCCGAGGTGGAAGATGTCGTAGGAGGAGCCGATCGCTCCCTCGCCTTCCTTCTCGGCGACGAGGACCCGCAGGCCCCGCTCGGCCAGGCGCCGCGCGAGGAAGGATCCCGTCGTACCCCCGCCCACGACGAGGACGTCGAAGCTTTCCATGCGGGCCCCCTTAGGCGACAGGATAGGGGCTCCGGGGCGGGCGCGCAAGCCGAGCCCGTCCGCGGCCGCGCGCCGCCTTGCCGGGGCCGCGGCGCCTCAGTAGCTTCTGCGGTATCGAGGCCGAGCCTCGAGGGAGGAACGCATGCTGAAGCCGGGCGACAGGGCCCCCGATTTCGAGCTCCCGACCGAAGGCGGCGAGCCGCTCCGCCTCTCCTCGCTCCGCGGGAAGACCGTGGTGCTCTACTGCTATCCGAAAGACGACAAGCCGGGCTGCACCAAGGAGGCCTGCTCCTTCCGCGACTCCTGGGCCGCCCTCCGCGCGCGCGGCGTCGTCGTCCTCGGCCTCAGCCCCGACGGCCCCGAGCGGCACGGGAAGTTCAAGGCCAAGCACGAGCTGCCCTTCTCCCTCCTCGCCGACCCGGATCGGGCCGTCCTCAAGGCCTACGGGGCCTTCGGGAAGAAGACGATGTACGGCAAGGAGGTCGAGGGCGTCATCCGCTCGACCTTCGTGATCGGGCCCGACGGGATCGTCGCGAAGGTCTTCCCCAAGGTGAAGCCCGAGGGCCACGCCGAGGAAGTGCTCGAGGCGCTGGAGGGACTATAGGGAGCGGGGGCAGCCCAGCCCACCGCAGCCATGGCGCCCCAGGGTCCGCTCGCGATCACGTCGACTAACGCGCCATGGCGAGCCGCAGGCATAGCGAAGCGTTTGGAGGGCGAAGCGCGGGGGAGCCGCGTTAGGTGTGGTTACGCTCGCGCTGTTATATGCGATATGGCGTCTTCGTTCGGCGAGATGGGGCGCTCGAAGGGCAGGGGCGCCGGCTATCCGCAGCACGTCGGGCCACGGAGCGAGGACTGCCGGCCCCCTGCCCATCGATAGCGGGGCCCCATCGCTAGGAACGAAGACGAGCATCTTGGGGGACCGGCGCGAGCGTCGCGTTAGTCGCCGGTGCTCCCCCCTTACTTCATCTCCCTGAGCGCCTCGGCGATCGAGTAGGCGTAGTCGCCGATCTTCTCGATGTGCCGGACCATGTCGATGAAGACGAGCTCCGTCTTGACGTCGGCGCCGGCCTTGAGCCTTTTGCGCGCGATCTTCTTGAGCTCCTTGCGGAAGGCGTCGACCCGGTCCTCGAACTCGGCGGCGAGCTGGAGCGAGGCCTCGTCCATGGGGCCGCCGACCTGGTCGCCGACGAAGCGGAGGAACTCCTCCACGAGGAGGGTGTAGGGGGCCATGGCCTCGAGCTCGGCCTTCTCGAGCGAGAGGCCCTTCTTGTCGCAGCGCTCGAGGAGGAGGGATAGGCTCATGCAGGAGTCGGTGACGTTCTCGAGCTCGTCGACGACGCGGAGGAGCTGGGCGATGTTGGCCTGGGTCTTCTCGCGGACGTCCTGGCGGGTGATCTCGAGGAGGAAGGTGGCGAGCTCCTCCTGCATCTCGTCGGCGTAGGTCTCGTAGCGGCGGAACCACTCGACCTCGGCGGCGAGGTCGTCGGGGCAGGCCTTGAGGTCGCCGCGGAAGCGGGAGAACATGGAGCGGGCCACCGCGGCCATGTCGCCGAGCTCCTTGCGCGCGTGGAGGAGGGAGAGCTCGGGGGTGTCCATGAGGGGGATCGGGAGGTAGCTCAGCTTGGCCCTCGCCTCGGCCTCCTCGGGCCGCTCCTTGAACAGGCGCTCGAGGAGGGCGGCGTACTGCCGGACGAAGGGCAGGAGCACGAGGGTGTTGGCCGTATTGAAGAGGGTGTGGAACATGGCGAGGTGGGCGCCGGCGCTGGCGGCCGTGATCGGGCCGGGGACGCAGAGGTCGACGAGGGCGAGGAAGGGCTCGAAGACGAGGAGGACCCAGAGCGAGCCTGAGACGTTGAAGAGTATGTGGGCCCAGCCCGAGCGCTTGGCGTTCGTGTTCGCGTTGGGCGAAATCGAGGCGAGGAAGGCGTCGAAGGTGGTGCCGATGTTGGCGCCCAGGGTGATGGCCGCGGCCATGCGGAAGTCGAGGATGCCCTGGGCCGACAGGGCGATGACGATGGCCTGGGTCGCGCTCGAGGCGTTGACGAGGATGGTGAAGACCGCGCCGACGAGGACGGCGGCGATCACGGAGAGGAAGCCCCTGCTGGAGAGGTTCTGCAGGAAGTAGAGGAACTCGCCCGAAGGCTTGGGGATGGCCTTGGAGAGGAAGCCCAGGCCGAGGAAGATCATGGCGAAGCCCATGAGGGCCTGGCCGTAGCTGCGGAAGGAGTCCGAGCGCTTCTTCATGACGGTCATGAAGAAGCCGATGCCGAAAGCGGGCACCGCGATGGCGGCGATGCTGAACTTCTGGACGCCGACGGCCGCGATGATCCAGCCGGTGAGGGTGGTGCCGATGTTGGCGCCCATGATGACGCCGATGGCTTGTACGAGGGAGAGGAGCCCCGCGTTGACGAAGGAGACGACCATGACGCTCGTGGCCGAGGAGGATTGGATGAGGATGGTGACGAGGGCGCCGGTGAGGACGGCCACGACCCGGTTCATGGTCATGAAGTTGACGACGCGCTGGAGCCGGTCGCCCGCGGCCCGCTGGATACCTTCGCTCGTCAGCTCCATGCCGTACATGAACATGGCGAGGCCGCCGACGAGCTCGAAAACCATGGCGAGTAGCTGCATGCCAGCCTCCGGGCGGGGCGCGGGAATGTGGATACGCTCTTTTACTAAAATTTCGAGGACCTGGGAAGGTGGGCCGAGGTATATTTCATGGCGATGAGCACGATACAGCGCGTTTTCGCGGCCTGCGCCGCCCTGTCAACGTTTTCACTCCTCGGCGGGCCCCGGCTCGCGACCCTCTCCGCCCAGGGCCTCGCCCCGCGCCCGGCGGCCGAGCTCCTCGGGACCGAGGCCTTCCGCCTGGCATCGGCCGAGGGCAAGGCCCTGCGGGCGAGCGAGGGAGGGAAGCCGGTACTCCTCCCCGCCCACCCCTCCGCGGAGGCTCTCCGCGCGGCCCTGGCGGCGGAGAAGCCGGCCGTCCTCGTCGAGGCGGCCTTCGTCCTGCCCCGGCCGGCGCCCGAGGGCGAGGGGGGACTGGCCGCCGAGCTGGGGGCGATCTACGGCCTCCTGGGCTCCTTCGGCTCCCTCGAGGGCATCGAGTACTGGTCGGTGAGCAAGGGAGGCTGGAAGGTCTTCTACGAGGAGTCCTACCGGGTCGACGGGCCCGAGACCAAGCGCCGCCTGGCCGATCCCCCGGCCCCGGGACCCGGGGCCCTCCCGCCCGCGGAGGAGGTCTACGTCTTCCAGCGGGATACCACCTTCGGCGGCAACTACTACCGCTACTCCTTCGCGAGCTCGGCGGGGGCGGTGAGCCTCGCGTCGAACAACCTCACCAGGTTGAGCTACGGCATCATCCCGATGCTGGCCCCCGGCGCCCTGGCGACGCGGCTCCTGGTCCTGCAGGCCAGCGACGCCATCGTCTTCTACGCGGCAAGCGGGGCGGCGGCGCCGGAGCTCTTCCGCTCCCGGCTCGAGAAGTCCTTCGGCAACCGGGCCGAGGCCCTCTTCCGCTGGTTCGCCGCCCGGGCGAGGGCCGAGGGCCTGGTGCAATAAGGATCGCCTAACGCGTCAGGGGCAGCCGCCGGCCCGGCCCGGATGGTCCTGATTATCTCGCCGGCGCGCAGGAGGCCCGCGGCATGATCCTGTGGGGCACGACGATGCGCTCCCGCCCGGCGGGGCGGCTCCCCTCGATCGCCGCGAGGAGGACCGATACGGCGGTCTTCGCGATGCCGTCGATGTCCTGCCGCACGGTGCTGAGCGAGGGGCGGGTGTAGCGGCACAGGCCTATGTCGTCGAAGCCGAGGACCGAGAGTCCGGCGGGGACCTCGACGCCGAGCTCCTCGGCGGCCTTGATGGCGCCGATGGCCATCTCGTCGTTGGCCGCGAATATGGCGGTCGGCGCCTCTCCCCCGGCCAGGAGCCGCGCGGCCGCGGCCTGGCCCTGGCCGGGCGAGTAGTCGCCCCGCTCGAGCCGGGGCGCGAGGGCCGCGGCCGAGATCGCGTCGAGGTAGCCCGCGAGCCGCTGCCGCTCCGAGTAGCCGCCGCCGTTGCCGTCGATGAAGGCGATCCGCCGGTGGCCGAAGCCGATGAGGTATTCCGTGGCCTCGCGGCCGGCCGCGTAGTCGTCGACCCCGATGCTCGGCACCTCGAGCTCGGGCGTGTCGACCGTGGCGAGGACGAGGGGCACCTCGCTGTGCCGAAGCCGCTCGAGGACGGCCTCGTCGCTCGTCTCGTGCATGAGGATGATGCCGTCGACGCGCTTGCGGCGAAGGAGCTCGAGGTAGCGGAGCTCCTCCTCCTCGCTCTGGCGTATCGTGCAGGTGAGGACCTGGTAGCCCGCGGTCGCGAGCTCGCCGGCGAGGGCGGAGAAGAGCGAGTTGAAGAAGGAGAAGGAGACGGCGGGCACGACCAGGCCCACGGCCTCCGTCGTGCCGAGGACCATGGCGCGGGCGCTCGGGTCGGGGCTGTATTCGTAACGCTCCACGACAGCGCGGACCCGTTCGGCCACCTCGGGGCTCACCCGCTTCGTGCCGTTGAGCACCCGCGAGACGGTCGATATCGAGACCCCGGCCTCCTTCGCAATGCCGCGAATGTCCATCGGTCTGTTTCTACCCCATCGCCTGACGATGCGCAAGAGATGGAAAGGATAACGGGACAACGTTTTCCCCTTGACGGGAAAACGTTTTCCCTTTACGCTGAGCTTCTCTTTGGTTCATGTCTTCAAGGAGGCACTATGAAGCGTGTAGGAAGTGCGGTCATCATGCTCGCGGTTTGCTGTTCCCTGGGCCTGGCTCAGACGAAGCTCGTCCTGTGGGACCAGTACTATCGCGAGGCCGAGAGCGAGGCGATGAACACGATCGTCGCCAGGTTCCAGGCGGAGAATCCGGGGATCGTCATCGAGCGGACGACCAAGACCCTCGACGATCTCAAGCTGGTCCTTAAAATGTCCGTGGAGTCGGGCAAGGGCCCCGATATCATGCAGGTCAACCAGGGCGAGGCGGACATGGGCTCCTTCGTCAAGGCCGGCCTCCTCGTCGACCTCACGGACGCCGCCAAGGCGAAGAAGTGGAACCAGTCCTTCTCCGAGGGCGCCCTCAAATCCATGGGTTACCGCGGCAAGGTCTACGGGGTCTCGACGACGGCCGAGATCGTCGGCTTCTACTACAATAAGGCCGTCTTCGAGAAGCTCGGGCTCAAGGCTCCCCAGACCTTCGCCGAGCTCGAGGCCCTCCTCGCCAAGGTCAAGCAGGCCGGGCTCACGCCGATCAACTTCGGCAACCTCGACGCCTGGGCGGGCATCCACGAGTGGTCCGGCCTCCAGCACGTCTACACGACGCGCCGCGAGCTCGACGACATGATGAGCGACAAGCCCGGAAAGTTCTGGCTCGCCGACGCGAACGTGAAGGCCGCCGAGAAGCTCCAGGCCTGGGTGAAGGCCGGCTACTACTCGAAGAGCTTCAGCGCCATCGGCTACGACGACTCGGCCTCCGCCTTCATGCGGGGCGACTCCGCCCTCATGTTCACGGGCAACTGGCTCATGGGCGAGTTCCTCAAGTCCCCCGACCTCAAGGTCGGCTTCTTCCCCATGCCCGCCGCGAAGAGCGAGCTGCGCAAGGCCATCGGCGGCCCCGGCATCCCTTTCTGCGTCTCCGCGAAGACGAAGAACAAGGATGCGGCGATCAAATTCCTCGACTTCCTCTCGCGGAAGGACAACGCCAAGCTCTGGGCTAAGCTCGCGATGCTGCCCGCCGTCGCCGTGGACGAGTCCGACGTCGAGGGCGCCGATCCCCTGTTCAAGGATATCCTGCGCGCCTATAAGGGCGCCGTGGAGGGCAACGGCGTCGGCTACTACATCGACTGGGTCTCGCCGACCTTCTACGACACCTGCTCCTCCTCGGTGCAGAAGCTCATGGCCCTCGAGATCACGCCCCAGGATTTCGTGAAGGCCCTCGACGCCGACTACCAGAAGTTCGTCGGCGCCAAGTAAAGCCGGAATCGGAAGGAGATGGACGATAGATGCCGCGGTTCCTCGTCGCCGGTCCGATTTTCATGGATATCATTCCGAACGGCTTTTCGGGCTTTCCCGACAAGGGGACCGAGCGCTACGTCGAGTCCATCTCCTTCTCGCCCGGGGGGCAGGCGATCGTCGCCGCCGTGCTCGCCCTCCTGGGCGAAGGGGTCGAGCTCGCCGCCTCCCGCGGCGACGACGAGGCCGGGGCCTTCCTCGAGGGCGAGCTGGCGCGGCTCGGCGTCGGGCGCCGCTACCTCCGCGTCTCCGAGGGGGCCACGGCCGCGAGCCTGGTCTTCGCCTACGGGGGCGACCGCTCCTTCCTCACCGCGGCTCGCCGCGACGCGGGCCTGGCAGGCTTCACGGCCGGAGCCGTGGCCGAGGCCTGCTCCGACGGCGTCGATCGCGTGCACGTCGATATAGAGCTCCTGCGGGACCCGGCCGTGCGCCGGGCCTGCGCGGCGGCGCGGGCGGGCGGGGCCTCGATCTCCGTCAGCGTCGGCTACGAGGAGGCGGCGCGCTGGGACGAGCTGTCCTGGGAGATCGTAGCGGGCGTCGATACGCTTTTCCTCAACGAGTCCGAGGCCGCGATGATCTGCGGCGAGGGCGATGTCGAGCGCTGCCTCGCCCTGCTCCGGAGGAGGACGGCCCTGCCCGTCCTCACCCTCGGCGGCGAGGGCTGCGCGTCCATAGACGAGGGAGGCGGGAGCTTCCGCGCGGCGGCCCGCCCGGCCCGCGCGGTCAACGCCTGCGGAGCCGGCGACAGCTTCGCGGCGGCCTTCATCTGCGGCCTGGGCCGCGGCCTGGGCCGGCGCGAGGCGGCCGCGCTCGCGGTGGAGGTGGGCGCCCTGGCCGTGGAGTCCCCGGGCTCGGTGCCCGGCGGCGTCTCGCCGGCCCTCTTCGATACGGCGCGCGGGCGGGCCGCGGCTCGGACAGGAGGTTCCCGATGAAGATAGCGGTCCTCGGCGGCGGTTCGGTCCGGACTCCCCTCCTCCTCCGCTCGCTCTTCCTGGCCGAGGAGCTCGGCCTCGAGGAGGTGGCGCTGTACGACACCGACTCCGCCAAGCTCAAGCTCATGGGCAGGGTCATCGCGCGGCTCGAGGAGGCGTATCGCCCCCGGACGCGGGTCTCCTTCGCCGAGAGCCCGGAGGGGGCGCTCCGCGGCGCTGACTACATCTTCTCGAGCTTCCGCCCCGGCGGGGACGACGCGCGAGTCCTGGACGAGCGGGTGCCCCTCTCCCTCGGGGAGCTCGGGCAGGAGACGGTGGGCCCCGGCGGCTTCTCGATGGCCCTGCGGAGCGTGCCTCCCAGCCTGGCCTACGCCGAGCTCGCGGCGCGAACCTGCCCGCAGGCCTGGTACGTCAACTTCACGAACCCCTCGGGCATCATCTCCCAAGCCCTCCTGAGCAGCTCGCCGAATCCCCGCGTGGTCGGCATCTGCGACGCGCCCGTCGCCATCATGCGGATCGCCGCGGCGCTCTACGGAGCGCGGCCGGAGGAGGCCGAGCTCTCGTACTTCGGCCTGAACCATTTGGGCTGGGCCTACTCCCTCCGCATCCGCGGCGAGGAGAGGCTCCGGGACCTCGCGGTCGCGAGGGCGCGCGAGTTCGCCGAGGCCGAGCCCCTCTACCGCTCCCTGGTCGGCCACATGCGCGAGACGGGCCTCGTCCCGAACGAGTACCTCCTCTTCTACCTCCATAGCGCCGATATCGTCGCCAAGCTCCTGGCCGGAGGCGAGACGCGGGGCGAGTTCGTCCGGAGGCGCAACGCCGAGCTCCTCGCCGGCCTCGCCGAGCCCTCCGCGGATCCCGTGGAGCGCTACGAGCAGTATCTGCAGAGCCGCGAGGACGGCTACATGGCCAAGGAGTCGGGAGCGGCCCGCGAGCCCAAGAAGGTCTCGCTCTTCCATAAGGACGGCGGGATGGGCTACGATGACGTGGCGATCATGGTCATCAAGGCGCTCGCGGGAATAGAGCGGACGGTCCTGCCGGTCAACGTGCGCAACGGCTCCTTCTGCCCCTGGCTGGAGAAGGAGGACGTGATCGAGGTCTCCTGCGAGATCGGGCCCGAGGGCATGCGCCCGATCGGGAGGGCGCCCGAGCTGCCCGGGCGCCTCGTCGAGCTCGTCCGCGGGGTCAAGGCCTACGAGCGGGACCTCGCGCGGGCCGCGGCCGCGGGCGATCGGGCCCTCGCCGCCAAGGCCCTGGCCGAGAATCCCCTCGTCGGCGCGGGGAAGGCCGCGCGGCTCTTCGACGCGATCCTCGCCGCCCAGGGCGAGGCTCTCGCCTACCTTCGATGAGGCGCCCATGAAGCCGCACCGGAGCGCCTACGATTCTATCCCGAAGGGCCTCGCCTACCTCCTCCCGGGCTTGGCGGTCTACGCCCTTTTCGTGCTGGTCCCCGTGGCGCGGACCTTGGCCTTCAGCTTCTTCGAGTGGGACGGGCTCTCGCCCAGGACCTTCGTGGGGGCGGCGAACTACGCGGAGCTCCTGCGCGACGGGCGCTTCTACGGCTCGCTTTCGCATAACCTTGCCCTCGTGCTCTACCTCCTCGCGCTGCCGGGTGCCATCGGCCTCTTCCTGGCCGCCATCGTCAGCATGAAGGATCTCCGGGGCGGCAAGTTCTTCGAGATCCTCTTCTTCGCGCCCCAGATCCTCTCCCTCGTCGTCGTCTCGGTGATCTGGAAGTGGATCTACAATCCCGGGACGGGCCTCATCGTCTCCCTCCTCGGCTCGGTCGGGCTCGAGGCTCTCGCGCGGCCCTGGCTCGGCGAGTCGCGCTACGCCCTCGGCGCCATCGGCCTGACCGGCACCTGGGTGAACTTCGGCTTCGCCTTCGTCGTGTTCCTATCCGGCTTCAAGCGCATACCCGATTCGCTCTACGAGTCCGCCGACATCGACGGCGCGGGGGATTTCCGCAAGTTCGTCTCCATAGGCCTGCCCCTCCTCCGCAAGGAATTCGGCCTCGTGGCGACCTTCCTTTTCATATCGAGCCTCAAGGTCTTCGACCTGGTCTACGTCATGACGAGGGGCGGGCCCGGCAACAGCACCGAGGTCCTCTCGCTCTACGTGTTCAAGAACGCCTTCCAGTTCAACCGCATCGGCTACGCCTCGGCCCTGGCCGTCGCCCTCGCCCTGATCATCTTCGCGCTCTCGAACGCCCTGTCGCTGCTCGCGCGCAAGGGGGAGGATTATGAGATCGCCTAAGCCGAGGGTCGGCTCGATCCTCCTCTACCTCGTCCTCCTCCTCTTCGTCGCCTACACGGTGACGCCCTTCGTCATCACCTGGTTCACGGCGCTCAAGTCCAAGGGCGAGCTCGTCTCGAACCCCTTGGGTCCGCCTCGGAAGGCCGAGCTCCCTAACCTCGCCGCCGCCTGGAAGCAGGGGCGCTTAGGCCGGTATTCGCTCAACAGCCTGGCGGTGGCCCTGCCCGTCCTCGTGGCAGCCTCGCTCCTGTCGGTCACGAGCGCCTACGCCCTGTCCTTTTTCCGCCTGCCGGGACGAGGCGGCATCCTCTCGCTCTTCATCCTCGGCCTCACCCTGCCCATGGAGGCCGCGATCATCCAGCTGTACTACCACATGAAGTCGCTCGGCCTCCTCGACACGCTCCAGGGCCTGGTGCTCGCGCAGGTCGGCCTCAGCATGCCCTTCGGCACCTACTTCCTCTTCACCGCCTTCCGCGATATGCCGCGCTCCCTGGTGGAGGCCGCGGAGATCGACGGCGCCGGGACCTGGAAGGTGCTGTGGAGGATCCTCCTCCCCGCCCTCGGCCCCTCGCTGACGGTGCTCGCGCTGCTCTTCTTCATCTGGACCTGGAACGAGTTCCTCCTGGCCCTCGTCCTCATCGGCGCCGACAGCCTGCGGACCCTGCCCGTGGGCATGGCTTTCTTCCAGGGCAAGTACGTGGGGAACGCGCCGCTCACGGCGATGGGGGCGACGATCATGAGCCTGCCCGCGATCGTCCTCTATCTCTGCCTGCAGCGCTACTTCATCTCCGGCATGACCGCGGGCGCGCTCAAGGGATAGCGCATGACGCGCTGGCGATCGGCGGCCCGGGGGGCGGCCCCGGGCCCCGAGCGGAGCCTTCAGCTTCCGAAGATCCTCGTGCCGATGTCGCGCCGGTACCAGGCCCCCTCGAAGCGTACCTCCCCCGCCAGATCGTAGGCCCGGTCCCGGGCGGTGGGCCAGTCCGGGCCCAGGCCTACCGCGGTGAAGCAGCGGCCGCCCCCGGTGCGGAGCTGGCCCGCGGGGTCGCGGGCCGTGGAGGCGTGGAAGAGGAGGGCCTCGGGGCCCGGGATGCCGTCGACGTCGATCTCGGGCTGGCCGGCGCCCGCGCTCCCCTCGGCGAGGCCGAGGTCGACGGCGAGGCCCTTGGGGTAGTGGGCCGGGTAGCCGGGGGCGGCCACGACGACCCCGCAGGCGACCTCGGCCGAGAAGGCGGGCCTCGCGGAGGCGAGGCGTCCCAGGGCGGCCGACTCGCACAGGGAGCCGAGGTCCGAGGCGAGGAGGGGCAGGAGGGACTGGGTCTCCGGGTCGCCGAAGCGGACGTTGTACTCGAGTAGCCTGGGGCCCTCGGCCGTGAGCATGACGCCGAAGAAGAGGACGCCCCGGTAGGAGAGGCCTTCCTCCTCCATGCCGGCGAAGCTGGGAGCGACGATATCGCGCGTTATGCGCTCCATGACGCCGGCGTCGGCGAAGGGCAGGGGGCAGACCGCGCCCATGCCGCCGGTGTTGGGGCCCGTGTCGCCCGGGCCGGCCTTCTTGTGGTCGGCGCAGGCCGGGAGGAGGGCCCAGTCGCGGCCGTCGCAGAGGGCGAAGACCGAGAGCTCGCGGCCGACGAGGTACTCCTCGGCGAGGAGATCGTCCGCGGCGAGGACGGCCTCGCCGAAGCCCCGCAGCTCGGCGCGGTCGTCCGACTCCAGGACGCCCTTGCCGGCGGCGAGCCCGCTCTTCTTGAGCACGACGCGGCGGCCGCGGTTCTCGTCGAGGTAGCGGTCGAGGGCGGCGAGGCTCGAGAAGCGCTCGGTGCGGGCGCAGGGCACGCCGTGACGCTCGGAGAAGGAGCGGGCGAAGGACTTGGAGGCCTCGAGGGCCGCGGCCTTGCGGCCGGGGCCGAAGGCGGGGATGCCCGAGGCGGCGAGGGCGTCGGCCAGGCCCGCGGCCAGGGGGCCCTCGGGGCCGATGACGACGAGGCCGATGCCGAGCTCGGCGCAGGCGGAGACGACGGCCTTGGGGTCCTCCGGGTCGAGGGCGAGGTTGCGGGCTATGCCCTCGGTGCCCGCGTTGCCCGGGGCGCAGAAGACCCGCTCGCGCCGCTCCGAGGCCCGGCCGCCCTTCGCGCCGCCCGGACCGCGGCGGGAGAGGGCCCAGGCGATGGCGTGCTCGCGGGCGCCCGAACCGATCACCAGGGTCTTCATCGGGACCTCCTTCAGGCTCGGCCTTCGGCCTCGATCGCGTCCAGGAGGCCCAGGACCGCGCGGGGGTAGATCCGGTGCTCGATCTCGTGCGTCGCGCGCTCGATCTCGGCGAGGGAGCTCCCCGGCGCGGGCCTGAAGGCCTCCTGTATCAGTATAGGGCCCGTGTCCATGCCCTCGTCAACGAAGTGGACCGTGGCGCCGAATTCGGCCGCGCCGGCCTCGTAGGCTCGGCGGATCGAGCCGGCCCCCGGCCAGGCGGGCAGGACGGCGGGATGGACGTTGACGACGCGGCCCCGGCGCGCGGCGACGAAGGCCGGGGAGAGGAGGCGCATGAAGCCGGCCAGGGCGACGAGCTCGGCCCCGGCCTCGTCGAGGGCCGCGGCCAGCTCTGCCTCGGCTTCCTCGCGGCTCCGGCCCGCGTAGGGGAGGTAGCGCGCCGGGACGCCGAGGGCCCGGGCCCGCTCGGCAGCGTAGGCGGCGCGGCGGTCGTGGACGAGGAGGACGCAGCCGTGGCGGCGGCCGCCCGCCGCAGCGGCCGCCCGGAGGGCCTCGACGATGGCCTGGAAGTTGGAGCCGTTCCCGCTCGCGAGGACGGCCAGCCTAGCCACGCGCGACGGCCCCGACGGGGAAGAGCTCGATGCCCTTGTTCCGCGCGATCCGGACGAGGCCCTCGGCCTCCTCCTTCTTGGCGACCAGGGCCATGCCGACGCCCATGTTGAAGACCGAGCGCATCTCCGCTTCGGGCAGGCCGCCGCCGGCCTGGATCTTGGCGAAGATGGGCGGCAGGGGCCAGTCCCAGGAGAAGCTGGCGCGCAGCCCCGGGGGGAGGATGCGGTCGACGTTGCCCGAGAGGCCCGAGCCGGTGATGTGGGCGGCGGCGAGGACCCGGCCCGTCGAGATGAGCTCGAGGAGCTCCTTGACGTAGATGCGGGTGGGGACGAGGAGCTCCCCCCAGGTCGCGTCGTCGGCCCCCGCGAGGGCCTTGCGCGCCAGGCTGAAGCCGTTGGAGTGGACGCCGGAGCTCGGCATGCCCAGGACGAGGTCGCCCTCCTCGATGCGGTCGAGGTGGGGGAGCATCCGCTTGCGCTCCACGAGGCCCGCCGCGAAGCCGGCGAGGTCTAGGTCGTCGGGCCCGTAGACGTCGGGCATCTCGGCCGTCTCGCCGCCGACCAGCTCGCAGCCCGCCTGCTCGCAGCCGGCCACGACGCCGGCGATGACCGCGTGGAGGACCTCCTCGCGGATCCGGCCGCAGGCGATGTAGTCGAGGAACTGGAGGGGCTTGGCCCCGCAGACGACGAGGTCGTTGACGCTCATCGCCACCAGGTCGATGCCGATGGTGTCGTATTTCCCGAGCTTCTTCGCGACGAGGAGCTTGGTGCCCACGCCGTCGGTGGTGGACAGGAGGACCGGCTCGCGGTAGCCCGCGAGGTCGAGGGGCGCCCCGCCGGCGAAGCCGCCGATCCCGCGGGACACCGCCTTGGAGGGGAGGGACTTGATGAACTCGGCGAATTCGTCGCCCTTGCGGAGGGAGACTCCCGCCTTCTCGTAGTCGAGGCCGCTCATGCGCCTTCCTTTCCGCCGGCCGCCGGGGGGAAGGGGTGCCTTCCGTCGAAGCAGGCGCAGCAATAGCCGTCTCGATCGCCCAACGCGGCGAGGAGCCGGTCCTGCGGGAGGAAGCGGGCCGAGTCGGCCCCGACCTCCCGCGCGATGCCCTCGGGGTCCAGGCGGTTGGAGATGAGCTGGTCCCGGTCGGGTATGTCGATGCCGTAGTAGCAGGGCCACTTGAGCTCGGGCGCGGCGAGGCGGAGGTGGACCTCCTTGGCGCCGGCCTCGCGCAGGAGGTTCACGATGATGCGGCTCGTGGTGCCGCGCACGAGGGAGTCGTCGATCATGACCACCCGCTTGCCCGCGACGACCTCGGGGACGGCGTGGAGCTTCAGGCGCGCGGCGAGCTCGCGCTGGCCCTTGGTCGGCAGGATGAAGCTGCGGCCCGCGTAGTGGCTGCGCGCCAGGCCGAAGTCGAAGGGAAGGCCCGCGCGGCGCGCGTAGCCGATGGCCGCGATGTTGCCCGAGTCGGGGACCGGCACCACGACGTCGGCCGCGAGCCTGCCCGAGTCCTGGTCGGCGAGGGCCTCGCCGAAGCGGGTGCGCGCGGCGTGGACCGACTGGCCGAAGACCTCGGAGTCGGGGCGGGCGAAGTAGATGAGCTCGAAGATGCAGCGCCGCGGGGGAAGCCGGGGCTCGAGGAAGAAGGATCGCTCGCCCTCGGAATCGGCGACGAGGACCTCGCCGGGGCGCAGCTCGCGGTAGGGCATGGGGCCGACCGCGTGGAGGGCGCAGGTCTCCGAGGCGACGTAGGTGGCGCCGCCCTTCTTGCCCACGTACAGGGGCCGGAAGCCGGAGGGATCGCGGATGGCGACCAGGGCGTCCTCGTGCATCATGGCGAGGCTGTAGGCTCCCTCGAGGGTATTCAGGGCCTCGCGGAGGAAGCCCTCCCGCCCCTCCTGGCGCGAGCGGGAGATCAGGTGGAGGATGAGCTCGGAGTCGGCGGAGCCCTGGAAGATGGAGCCCTCGCCGGTCAGGCGGCGGCGCAGGAGGGCCCCGTTCGAGATGTTGCCGTTGTGGGCGAGGGCGACGCGGCCCTTGTTGCACTCGATGACGAGGGGCTGGGCGTTCTGCACCCCCCCGCCGCCGGCGGTGGAGTAGCGGACGTGGCCGATGCCCAGGCGGGAGGGATGGGACTCGCCGAGGAGGGAGCCCAGGACGGGCGCGACCATGCCCAGGTCCTTCCGGCCATTCCAGGCGCCGCCCTCCTCCCAGGAGACGCCGCAGGATTCCTGGCCGCGGTGCTGGAGGGAGAAGAGCATATAGAAGAGGGTTTCGGGTACGTTGCGCGGTTCGGGAGCTCGGACGCCGGCGACGCCGCAGTGGTGGCCCAGGCTTTCCATGCCCGGTTCTAGCACGGGCGCCGCGCCAAGGTCAAGGCGAGGGCCCCTCGCCCGGGCCATGCGGCCCGGGGGGGGCATGCGGCCCGGGGGGGCTCGCCGGGGCGCCGGGGGACGCGGCCTCGGGGCCGCCGGCGAGGATCTCGAGGGCCGCGGCGTTGCCCTCGACGAGGGCGCCGGGCGAGGGGGCCTTCACGAAGGTGAAGTTTCGCATAACCTTCACGAGGATGGCGATGCGCTCGCGGCCCGCCTGGAGCTGGCCGATGATCTCCTTGTTCCGGCCGCCGCCGAGGGTCCGGATGTTCGTCACGAGGTCGGGGCTCGAGCGGCGGAAGTCCGATACGAGGTCGCCCAGGGCGTCGCCGAGCATGGCGAACAGGCCCGTCTCGTCCTCCACGATGTCGCGGGCCCGGTCGTTGATCGCGTCGACGAGGCGGGTCAGGAAGGCCGCGATGTCCTTGCCGCGCCGCATCTCCTCGATGTAGCGCTTCATGGCCACGACGGAGACCCGGCCCGAGCCCTTGAGCTGCTCCTCGAACTCGGCGATCCTCGAGCCCGCCCGCTCGCACTGGTAGAGGATGTTCGCCAGGTTGTTCTGGAAGTTCTTGTTGTCGAAGTAGCCCTCGACCAGGACGCGCTTGACGTTCTCCGCGAGCAGGGGCAGGAAGATGGCGGCGACGTAGGTCTTGAGGATGCGCAGGGGCTTGATCCAGCTGAAGCCGTTCGGGCTCTCCCGGCGGAGGAAGGCGTCGTTCTCGTCGTCGTAGGCCTCGACCTCGAGGACCTCGATGTCGCCGAAGAGGTTCTTGATGTCGGCGGCGATGGCGTTCTCGTGCTGCTCCCGCAGGATGCGCTCCCGGTCCTTGTCGAACTGCTGCACGAGGCGGCGCCGGTAGGAGTCGAGGAAGTCGCGCCGCTCGCGGGGCGTGCTCGGGACGTAGAAGGGCTCGCCCTTGGCGCAGCGGACGAGGGAAAGCAGGAGGTCGGGCGCGAGGCGGTCGGAGAGGCAGCGGTCGAGCTGGGCGAAGAGCTTGTCCACCTTGCCCCGCTTGGCCTCGTCGATCGAGCCGGGGCTGCGCTTCTCGAGGAGGCGGAAGACGCTCTCCTTGAGCTGGGGCGAGAAGAAGAAGCCCTCCACGAGGTAGTAGAAGTCGACGAGCTCGGGCAGGGCCTGCTCGCCCGGGACCGCCGAGAAGTCGGGCTTGTAGCGCGGGTCGTCGAGGCTGGCGCTCGGGTCGAAGAGGCCGAGGATGCGCTCGTAGTCGTGGCGGCACAGGTCGATGAAGCGGTCGACCTCGTAGAGGTCGGCGTTGACCGTCCGCGCGCCGAGGGCCTCGAGGGAGGACATGAAGTCCTGGAAGTCGCGCGCGATCGACTCGAGCTCCTCGTCGGGCCTCAGGGACTTCTGGACGCGCTCGGACATGCCGTCGTAGGCGAAGTAGCGCTTGCGCTCCTGGTCGGCCGAGGGCAGGCGGCAGTCGATGAGGTAGTCGAAGAAGCGCTGGGAGACCCGGACGTCGGAGTTGGCCACCGTCGCCCGGGCCAGCTCGGCGAGGGGGCGCAGGAGGCCGCAGAAGTGGTGGACCGCGTGGGCGAAGCCCGGGAGGACGGCGTTCTGCTTGGCCCGGTAGTAGGGGGGATGGAGGGAGTCGAGGAGGGCGGCGAGCCGCCGGAGCTCGGCGCGGCGCTTGGCCTCCTCGGGGTCCCGCGCGAAGAGGCGGGCAAAGAGGTCTTTTAGTAATTGCAGGAGTCCCATGAGGGAATTGTAGGGGAGGTGGGGACGGGCGGCAAGCGGGAGCCCGCGAGCCCCCGCCCGAGGGGAGCAGGGCCCCGCTCAGGCCCCGACGGCCCGCTCCCTCCACTCGTCGAAGAGGAGTATCCGGGAGCGCCTGCGGCCTTCCCCGCCCGCCTCGGCCCGCCCGGGGGCGAGGGCCTCGGGGGGGCTGGGCTCGAGGAGGCCGGGCTCGGCCGCTATGGTCGCGCCGAGCCTGATGGCGAGGGCGATGGCGTCGGCCGGCCGGGCCTCGCGCTCGAGGCGCCGCGGGCCCTTGCGGTAGTCCAGGCGGGCCCGGACCGAGGAGCCGCCCCCCGAGCCGCCGTAGAGGAGGACCCCGTCGAGGACGAGGCCGCCCTCGACGAAGAGCTCGGCGAGGAGGTCGTGGGTGAGGGGGCGGGGGGGGGTGATGCCCTCGAGCTCCATGATGATGGCGCTGGCCTCGAAGGGGCTGGCGGGGAGGGCGACCTGGCGGCCGCGGAGCCTGTCCTCGAGCACGACGAGGGGAACGCCTTCCGGGCCGTCGAGCGCGATCCCGCGCACGCGGAGCCCTACGAGCAGCTGTTCCATACTTTACGCTAATCTATCCCGCCCCGCCCGGGAATTCCCGCGCTATTGACACCCTAACTGCCCATCCCTATGCTTTTTATCGGGTCGCCCCTCGGGTACGGCCCGGGCCCGCGGCCGCGGACCCCTGTCCCGCGCCCCGGCGCGGGGGAAAGGCGGAGAGAACCGGCATGTCCGATTTCCTGAGCGATGCCGATTTCGAGCTCTATCGCAAGCTGATCTACGACGAGAGCGGCATCACCTTCTCCGCCACGAACCGCTCGATCCTCGAGAGCCGGCTCAAGGAGCGGCTTCGCGAAAAAAAGCTCGATAGCCTGACGGCCTACTTCGCCCTCATCACCAAGGACCACGAGGAGCTCAAGACCCTCCTCGACTCGGTCACGACCAACCTGACCCGCTTCTTCCGCAACCAGGCTCACTTCGACGCCATCGAGAAATTCGTCGTGCCCGAGCTCGTCAAGATGCGGGGGGCCGGGGGCGAGCGGAAGCTCCGCTTCTGGAGCGCCGGCTGCTCCACGGGCGAGGAGCCCTACACCATAGCCATGCTCCTCAAGGAGGTCCTCCCCGCCGGCTGGTCCTTCGAGGTCGTGGCGAGCGACATCTCCCTCAAGTGCCTCATGGTGGGCAAGGAGGGCTTCTACGCCGACGCCCGGGTCCAGGGCGTGCCCGAGAACTACCTGGCGAAGTATTTCGACCGCAAGCCCGGCGGCTACGCCATCAAGGACGAGCTCAAGAAGCTCGTCCGCTTCGACTACCACAATTTGAAGAACGACTCCGGCCTCCGCAACCTCGACGTCGTGTTCTGCCGCAACGTCCTGATCTACTTCGACGAGGCCGCGCAGAAGGCCGCCATCGAGCGCTTCTGGGAGGCCATGGCGCCCAAGTCCTTCCTCTTCATCGGCCATTCCGAGTCGCTCTTCGGCATGAACACCCGCTTCGAGTTCGTGAAGACCGACTGGGCCTGCTTCTACCGCAAATTCATCTGAAGGGAGCTCGTAAACCGGTGCCCGATCCCATCTCCGTCCTCGTCGTCGACGATTCGGCCCTCATGCGGAACCTCGTCTCCAAGATCGTGGAGGCGACGCCCGGCCTCGCCGTGGCCGACCGCGCGATGAACGGCCGCTTCGCCCTCGAGAAGATCCCGCGCTGCGATCCCGACGTCATCGTCCTCGACATCGAGATGCCCGAGATGAACGGGATCGAGTTCCTCCGCGAGCGCAAGCGCCTCGGCATCGAGGTGCCGGTCGTCATCCTCTCCTCGATCGCCAAGAAGGGCGCCGAGGTGACCATGGAGGCCCTCGCCCTCGGGGCCTCGGACTTCATCACCAAGCCCTCGGGCTCGGTCTCGGCCGACATCCATACCGTCGCGGGGGAGCTGGCCAGGCTCCTCCTGGCCTACGGCTCCGAGTACCGGACGCGCAAGGGCAAGGCCGTCCAGCGCTACGAGTTCGAGGCCCCCGAGCGCTTCTTCGAGCCGGCCCCGGTCCTGGACGGGCGGGCCAAGCTCCGGGTCGAGGCCCCCAAGCCCCTCCGGCAGCCGGGCCCCGTCGAGCTCATCGCGATCGGCATCTCGACCGGGGGCCCGAACGCCCTCCGCGAGGTCTTCGCCAAGATCGACGCCGACCTGCCCCAGCCCATCCTCGTGGTCCAGCACATGCCCCCCGGCTTCACCGAGGAGTTCGCGGCGAGCCTCGACCGGCTCTGCCCCCTCGAGGTCAAGGAGGCCGCCGACGGCGACCTGGTCAAGCCCGGCCGCATCCTCATCGCCCCGGGCGACCGCCACCTGACCGTGGAGAAGAAGCCCCTCGGGGCGGTCGCCCGCCTGAACGAGGAGCCCCCCGTCAACGGCCACCGCCCGAGCGCGGACGTCCTCTTCGAGAGCGTGGCCCGGGCCTACGGGAACCGGGCCATGGGCGTGATCATGACGGGCATGGGCAGGGACGGGGCCAGGGAGCTCGGGGCCATCTACCGCGAGGGGGGCCTGACCATCGGCCAGGACGAGGCTTCCTGCGTGGTGTACGGGATGCCCAAGGCGGCCTTCGAGATGGGCTTCGTGGGGCAGCAGGCCAGCCTGGCCGACATGGCCGCGACCATCAGCCGCCTGGCCAAGCAGTACCGCGCCTAGGCCGGCCCGCGCCCGGCGGGGGCCGGCCGGCGCGGCTCAGGCCTGGACGACTTCCTTGACTTCCGGGACGGTCTTCTTGAGGTAGCTCTCCACGCCCTGCTTGAGGGTCATGGTGGCCATGGGGCAGCCGTTGCAGGCCCCGGTGAGCCTGACCTTGACGATCCCGCTGGTCTCGTCCACGGAAACGAACTCGATATCGCCGCCGTCCGCCTGGAGGGAGGGGCGGACGTCCTGGATGGCGCGCTTGACCTTCTCGATGAGCATGGGGACTCCTTGCCCCAGAATGTAGCCATCGGCGCCCGGAGGGGTCAAGGCCGAAGCCCGCCTCGCCCTTGGAGGCCGGGCCGGGCTGTGCTACAATGGCGGAACTCTGCGTAGTGAGGCGTCATGGCGCGAACCATCGTTTTCGTCAACCAGAAGGGCGGCGTGGGCAAGACCACGAGCGCCATCAACATCGGGGCCTACCTGGCCCTCGCGGGCAAGCGCACCCTCCTGGTCGATTTCGACTCGCAGGCCAACCTGACCAGCGGCGTGGGCGGCTCCTCGAGCGGGAAGGGCATCTACCACGTCATCTCGGGCCAGGCCGAGATGGCCAGCATCATCGCCCCCACCAAGGTCGAGTGGCTCGAGCTGGCCCCCTCCTCCATCGACCTCTCCGGCGCCACGGTCGAGCTCGTCGACAAGCCCGACCGCAACGAGTACCTCAAGCGGGCCCTGGCGGCGGTCTCGGCCCAGTACGACTACATCCTCATCGACTGCCCTCCCTCGCTCGGCATCCTTACCCTGAACGGCCTCGTGGCCGCCGACGAGGTCCTCGTGCCCCTCCAGACCGAGTACTTCGCCCTCGAGGGCCTCTCCCTCATCCTCCAGACGGTCAGCCTCGTCCAGAAGCAGATGAACCGCGACCTCAAGGTGGGGGGGATCTTCTTCACGATGTACGACTCCCGCACCAAGCTCGCCCAGGAGGTCGTGCAGCAGGTGACCGGCTACTTCAAGGACCGGGTCTTCAAGACCATCGTGCCGCGCAACGTCCGCCTCTCCGAGGCCCCCTCCCACGGCCTGCCCATCTGCCTCTACGACCCCGCCTGCATCGGCGCGAAGAGCTACGAGGCCCTGGCCGCCGAGCTCCTCGAGCGGGAGGCCGCCTCCCCGCCCGCGGCGGCCCAGCAGGGTTCCTCCGCCCCCTCCAAGGACGCGGCGCGTGGCTAAGCCCCAGTTCGGGCTGGGCAAGGGGCTGGGCGCCCTCATCCCCGAGCCGGAGCCCGTCCCCCTCGCCCTCGGCCAGGGAGCCGAGGAGAAGGGCGAGGGCATACTCCGCCTCCCCCTCCACCGCCTTAAGCCCAATCCCGACCAGCCCCGCAAGACCTTCTCCGAGCAGGCCCTGGCCGAGCTCGCCGAGTCGCTCAAGCGCCACGGCCTCATCCAGCCCATCCTCGTCGAGGACGCGGGGGACGGGAGCTACCGCATCGTGGCGGGGGAGCGCCGCTACCGGGCCGCCGAGCGGGCGGGCCTGGGCGAGGTGCCCGTCATCGTCCGCGAGTTCAGCCCCGAGAAGCGCCTCGAGATAGCCCTCATCGAGAACGTCCAGCGCGAGGACCTCAATCCCGTCGAGGAGGCCGAGGCCTACCGCCAGCTCATGGAGCTGGGGAACCTCTCCCAGGAGGAGGTGGCCGACGCCGTGGGCAAGAGCCGGCCGGCCGTGGCCAACGCCCTGCGCCTCCTGCGCCTGCCCGAGCCCATGCTCTCCTCCCTCCGCGAGGGCTCCATGACCGCCGGCCACGCCCGGGCCATCCTGGCCGTGCCCGACCCCGTGCGGCGGGAGCTCCTCTTCGCCCGGGTCGTGGCCGAGGGCATCTCCGTGCGCGAGGCCGAGGCGGCCGCCCAGGCCCTGGCCCGGGGTGCCTCCGCCAAGCCGGCCGCCGCGCCCAAGGCCGAGAAGCCCCGCGAGCCGGAGATCCGCGAGGTCGAGGAGCGGCTCATCGGCGCCCTCGGCACCAAGGTGCGCGTCCGGGGCGACTGCAGCAAGGGCAGCATCGCGATCGAGTACTACAGCCTCGAGGACCTCGAGCGCATCCTCGAGGTCATCTCCGGGAAGTAGGGCGCCGTGGCCGGGGCTCGGGAGGGGGCGCTCGAGGCGGGCCTAGCCCGCGTCGTTCCCTACGAGGGCCGCTTCGCGCCCGACCTCGTCGAGATCTGCTGGCGGACCGGCCTCATGGGCGAGAGCCTCGAGGGGAGCGGGCGCTTCGAGGACCGCCGCCTCTTCGCCATGCTCTTCTGCCTCCCCTACGCGAGCTTCGAGCCCGAGTCCTGCTTCGTGGCCCTGGCCCCCCGGGATCCCGCCCGCCCCGAGGCGGGGGAGCGAGCCGTCGGCTACATCGTCGGCTCGAGCCGGGCCGCGGCCCAGGCCCGCGACTTCGAGCGGCGCTGGCAGCCGCGGATCGCCGCCCGCCTCTTCCTCTACGACTGGTGGCGCCACCCCGAGTCCTTCGCCCAGGCCCTGCGCTTCGCCCGCGTCGCCCGGGCCGAGGAGGCCGCGGCGGCGAAGGAGCCCGGCCCCGGGCGGCCCCTCCTCGGCGGCCCCGAGTTCCCCGCCCTCCTCCACATCAACCTCCTCCCCGAGTGGCAGGGCCGGGGCCTCGGCGGCCTCCTCATGGCCGCCTTCCTCGGCCGGCTCCGCGAGCTGGGCTGCCCCGGCGTCTACCTCGAGACCTCGGATCGGAACCTGAAGGCCCTGCCCTTCTACCGCAAGCTCGGCTTCGAGGAGCTCGGCGGCGCATCCGGGGCCGCTCCCGAGCCCGGGGAGTTCTGGGCCGGCCTCCCCGCCCGGGGCATCGCCATGGGCCTCCGCCTCTGAGGGCAAGGCCCTCCGGGGCCGCTCCGCGGGCCTTGTCTTGACTCTCCCGGGAGCTGCGGATAGTCTTTGAGCCGGAAACCGATCCCCCCACAAGGAGAGCGAACATGAGCGTTATCGAATACGTCGAGGCGCGCGAGATCCTGGATTCCCGCGGCAATCCCACCGTCGAGGTCGACGTCGTCCTCGAGGACGGCACCATGGGCCGGGCGGCCGTCCCCTCCGGCGCCTCCACCGGCGAGTACGAGGCCGTCGAGCTCCGCGACG
>ERZ795054.779-NODE-779-length-35218-cov-5.395700_pt1 | contig 35218 bp, 25 predicted proteins | sample MGYA00375138_ERZ795054 | MGnify/ENA primary metagenome ERZ795054 (study PRJEB30183, sample SAMN05720215) | anaerobic digester metagenome | isolation source: active sludge of municipal wastewater-treating anaerobic digesters | place: USA | collected 2014-12-23 ... | reverse complement strand
CGAGATGGTGATGAGTGACTGGAGTTCAGACGTGTGCTCTTCCGATCTCCTCCGGGAGGGCTGGTACGAGGAGGGGGACCTCGTCGAGGCGGCGGTCCGGACCGAGCGGGACCTTTCCGCCCTGGAGCTCCTGGGGATCGGGACCAACCTGGGCTGCTACGGGTCGATCCTGCCGACCCCGGAGAACCTGGGCCGCCTGGCCCGGGCCGCTGGCCGGATCGAGGAACGGATCGGCCGGGCCCTCGAGGTCGTGTCCGGGGGGGCCACCTCCTCCATCCCCCTCCTGCTGTCCGGCGCCCTGCCCGCGGGGATCAACAACCTCCGGGTGGGGGAGGGGCTCCTGACGGCCCGGGACCTGCCGCACTTCTACAAGGTGGACGTGCCGGGGCTGAGCCCCGGAGTCGTCACCCTTCGGGCGGAGGTGATCGAGGTCCGGACCAAGCCCTCCCACCCGGTGGGTGAGATCTTCATCGACGCATTCGGGGAGCGGCCGACCTACGTGGACCGGGGGCCCCGGCGCAGGGCCCTCCTGGCGGTCGGCAAGCAGGACTTCGGGAAGCACGAGTCCCTGGTGCCCCTGGAGCCCGGGGTCGAGGTGATCGGGAGCTCCAGTGACCACCTGATCTGCGACGTCGAGGACCTGGGCCGGCCCCTGGCCGCGGGGGATATCCTGGAGTTCGGCCTATTCTACCCGGCCCTGCTCTTCGCCTCCCAGAGCCGCTACGTCCGGAAGACCTTCCGGGGCGGCGGGCAGGACTAGCAGGAAGCGGCTGCCCCGGCCGGGCCCCGGGCTCTCCGCGTAGGCCTCCCCCCCGTGCGCCCGCGCGGCTGCCCGGACGATGGCCAGCCCCAGGCCGAAGCCCCCGGTATCCCGGGACCGGGAGGGATCCGCCCGGAAGAACCGCTCGAAGACCCGGGGCAGGTCCTCCGGGGAGATCCCGATGCCCTCGTCCTCCACCTCCACCACGGCCCAGGCCCGGGTTCCCGGCGCGGGGGCCGGCTCCGGAAGGTCCCCGTCGCCGCGCGCGAGGCGGACCCGGACCTCCACGGTCCCGCCGGGATCCGAGAACCGCAGGGCGTTGGACAGGAGGTTGCCCACGGCGCCCTCGAGGGCCGGGCGGTCCCCGGACACCGGGACGGGCTCCGGGGCGTCCGTCCGGATGTCCAGGTTCCCGGCCCGGGCGGAATCCCGGTAGGCCGCGCAGACCGACCGGACCGCGGCGGCAAGGTCGAAGGTCTCCGGGGCCCCGGAGTACGCCGCGGCGTCGGCCCGGGCCAGGCCTTCCAGGCTTCCCACCAGGCTTCCCAGCCGGAGGGCGTCCCGGCGGCAGGCTTCCAGGGCCGCCTCGTCGGGAGTCCGGACCCCGTCCAGCAGGGCTTCCAGGCGGGCCCGGAGGGAGGCCAGGGGGGTGCGGAGCTCGTGGGACGCGTCGGCCACCAGCCGCTTGCGGAGCTCCTCCTGCTCCCCCAGGGCTCCGGAGAGGCGGGAGAGGGCGCCGGACAGCTCGTCGAGCTCCCGGATCCCGGAGGGCGGAAGCCGGATGTCGAAGTCGCCCCTGCCTATCGACCGGGCCGCGCGGGCGGCCGAGCGGAGGGGAGCGGAAAGCCGCCGGGCGCTCCAGGCCCCCGCAAGGACGGCCAGGGCTGCCAGGCCCAGGCCGACCGCGGCCAGGACCCGGTCCAGGGAGCGGAGGAAGGCCAGCTCGGCGTCCCGGTAGTAGACGGGGCCGTAGTATCCCGCCACCAGGGCGGGGGGGGCCGCGTCTCCGGGCAGGGAGGGGAGGGCGACGGACCGTTCCCGGTAGCCTCCACCGCGGTCGGCTCCGGCCATGCGGACCGCCATGGACTCGATCATCTGGCTGCAGAGCCCGGCGTTGTGTTCCCGGGCGTCCCAGAGGACCGACCCGGTTCCGTCCAGGAGGCGCAGGATGAAGCCGTCCTCCAGGGCGCCCACCCCCAGGGATTCCATGCGGCCGTGGTCCCACCCGCCCCCGGGATCCCGGGCGGCCGAGACGGAGGCCGCGAGGGCGTGCACGCGGGACTCGATACCGGCGGCTATGTAGGCGTCGAAGCGTTCCCGGGCCACGAGCCGGGCCGCCCCGCCCGCGGCCAGGACGGCCGCCGCGGCCAGGAGGGCGTGGGAGAGGGTGAGGCGACCCCTCAGGGTGGTGTTCAAGGTTCCCTCCGGAAGCGGTATCCCATGCCCCGCACCGTCTCGATCCAGCGGGGGTTCTCGGAATCCTCATCGAGCTTGCGACGGAGGTTCTTGACGTGGGCGTCGATGGTCCGCTCGTATCCGTCCCAAAGCTCCCCCAGGGCCCGGGCGGCGATCTCCTCCCGGGAGAAGACCCGGCCCGGCCGCAGGGCCAGGGCCTCCAGGATCCTCCACTCCGAAGCGGTCAGTTCGACGCAGGCTCCGTCCCGGCAGGCGGTCCTACCTTCCCGGTCCAGGGAGAGCCCCGGGAACTCCAGCCGCGACCCCGGCGGCCGGGCCCTCCGGAGCACCGCCCGGACCCGGGCCGCGAGCTCCCGGGGGCTGAAGGGCTTCTCCATGTAGTCGTCCGCCCCCAGGTCGAGCCCCTCGGCCGCGGCCTCCGGGCCGGACCGGGCGGTGAGCATCAGCACGGGCACGGCGGATTCCGCCCGGAGGCGGCGGCAGACCTCCCGGCCGGACAGGCCCGGCAGCATCAGGTCCAGGACGACCAGGGCGTACTCCCCCGTCTCCGCCCGGGCCAGGGCCGTCGGCCCGTCCGCGGCCTCGTCCACCGCGAAGCCGTCCCGTTCCAGGTAGGCCCGGACAGTCTCCCGGATGCCGGGCTCGTCGTCCACGACCAGGACGCGGTCCACGGCGCCTACCTCAGGTCATAGGGAAGAAGAAGCTTCTCGACCTCGACCATCTTGCCGTCCGGCCCGTCCACGGGGACCTTGGCGAGGGTCCAACCCCGGACCCGGGAAGGGTCCGCGCCGGCGGCGGCCAGGAAGGCGGGATCCAGGATCAGGACCCAGTCTTTGTCGTTCTTGGCGGGCTCCGCGGCCCACTCGACCAGGTTCCCCCCCCCCAGGGACAGCCCGTAGTGGCCCAGCTGGGCGTGGTAGCCGATCCGGTCCCGGGCCGAGGCGGCCAGGGCGGCCATGTGGTCCGCCGGAGAGCCGCCCGGTTTGCCGCCCAGAGGGGAGGCTCCCAGGTTGAAGCGGCCGGTCAGCCGGCCGCCCTCCACGGTCCAGGACAGGTCCGGGCCGGAGGGAAGCCGCGCCCCGTCCAGCCCGGCCTCCAGGAAGGGCACCGCGTCCAGGGATAGGACCGCCCGCGGCGGGGATCCGGGGTCCGCGGACAGGCGCAGCTCCTCCCCGCCCGGGGAGGCGAGGACGCGGTACTCGCCCGGGGACGGGGAGCCGAGGGCGCCGGCCGCGGTCCCGAAGGACCGGGCGGCGTACTTGGCCACGACGTCCGTGGATCCGCAGGAAACGGCCAGGAAGGCGGCCGCCAGGACGGCCAGGATGAGCGAGGGGAAGGAAGGGGCGCCGAGGTGCCCGGGATGCCGGGAAACGGGATTCATGGGATTCCTCCGCGGGCGGCTCTCTCGCCGCCCGGATTCGGGTTCGTTTCTGTTCGAACCGCTACAGGAGTTTGGACAGGGACTCCACCAGTTCGTCCACGATCTCGTCCTGACCGGCCCGTACCCGGTCGATCAGGCAGTGCTTCATGTGGTGCTCCAGGACCGCCAGGGCCGTGCGCTCCAGGGCGCTCCGGGCCGCGGAGACCTGGGCCAGTACGTCGTCGCAGTAGGCGTCCTCGGCGATCATGCGCCGGATCCCCCGGACCTGGCCCTCGATGCGGGCCAGCCGGGCGTCCAGGGCCCGTTTGAGGTCCTCGGGCCGGACGGTCCGGCGGCATTCGGGCAGGGCGGGGTCTCCGGAGCACCCGCAGCCCGGGATCTCGGCCGCCACGCCGGGCGTGGGATCCGTACAGGGCTTTCCTTCCATAGGTCTACCTCCCCGCCCGCGCCGTGGGAGCGCGGAAGCGGCGCAGTCGCAGGGCGTTGGACACCACCGAGACCGAGGACAGGGACATGGCCGCGGCGGCGAAGATCGGATTCAAGAGGGGACCTCCGAAGACGTGGAGGAGTCCCGCCGCCACCGGGATGCCCAGGACGTTGTAGGCGAAGGCCCAGAAGAGGTTCTGCTTGATGTTCCGGATCGTCGCCCGGGACAGGGCCAGGGCCGACACCGCGTCCATGAGGTCGCTCCGGGCCAGGATGATGTCCGCGGACTCCGCGGCCACGTCCGTGCCGGAGCCGATGGCGATCCCCACGTCCGCCCGGGCCAGGGCCGGGGCGTCGTTGATCCCGTCCCCGACCATGGCGGTTATGTAGCCCTCCGCCTGGAGCTTGGCGACCTCCGAGGCCTTGTCCTCCGGGAGGACCTCCGCCAGCACCCGGTCCACCCCGACCTCCCGGGCGACCGCCTCGGCCACGGCCCGGGAGTCTCCGGTGATCATGGCGGTGGCGATGCCCAGGCTCCGGAAGGCCGCGACGGCCTCCTTGCTCCCTGCCTTGACCGTATCCGCCACCGCCAGGATGCCTTCTAGCCTGCCGTCCGCGGCCACGAAGAGGGCCGTCTTGCCTTCCCGGGAGAAGCTCTCCAGGATTCCGGCGGCGGGGGCCGTGTCGACTCCCCGCTCCCCCATCATCCGGGCGTTGCCCACCAGGATCCGGCGGCCCCCCGCCTCGGCCTCGATCCCCCGTCCCGGGACGGCCTGCAGGGAGGTCGGGGGAACCACCATCAGTCCCCGCTCTTCGGCGGCCCGGATCACCGCGGAGGCCAGGGGATGCTCGGAACCGCGCTCGGCCCCGGCCGCCAGGGCCAGGAGGCGGTCCCGGGCATCCCCGGCGCCGGATCCGCCCTCGGGACCCAGGACCTCGACGTCCGTGACCGAGGGCTTGCCGACGGTGATGGTGCCGGTCTTGTCCAGGACAACGGCCCGGACCTTGTGCGCCGTCTCCAGGGCCGTCCCGCTCTTGATCAGGACCCCCAGCTCCGCCCCCTTGCCCGTGCCGACCATGATGGCCGTCGGGGTGGCCAGGCCCAGGGCGCAGGGGCAGGCGATGGTGAGGACGGCGATGAAGACCCGTAGGGAGAAAACGACACCCTCGCCCGCCAGGAGCCAGGCCAGGGCCGCGGCCAGGGCGATGCCCACGACCACGGGCACGAAGACCCCGGAGACCTTGTCCGCCAGGGCCGCGATGGGGGCCTTGGAGCCCTGGGCCTCCTCGACCAGGCGCACGATTCGGGCCAGGGCCGTGTCCTTGCCCACCCGGGTCGCCCGGAAGACGAAGGACCCCGTGCCGTTGACCGTGGCCCCCGCCACGGTGTCTCCGGCCTTCTTCTCGACCGGCAGGCTCTCCCCGGTCAGCATGGACTCGTCCACGGAGGTCCAGCCCTCGACCACCACCCCGTCCACGGGGACGCGCTCCCCGGGACGGACCCGGACCAGGTCGCCGACCTCCACCTCGTCCACGGGGATCTCGATCTCCTCCGTCCCGTGCACGACCCGGGCGGTGGTGGGGGCCAGGCCCATGAGCTTCTTGATGGCCTCGGAAGCCCGGCCCTTGGACTTGGCCTCCAGTCCCTTGCCCAGCAGGATCAGGGCGATGATGACCGCGGCGGTCTCGAAGTAGAGGTGGGAGGCTCCCGAGAAATCGCCCCGGGCGATCTCGAAGGTGGAGTAGGTGCTGTAGGCGATCGCGGCGGAGGTTCCGATGGCGATCAGGCTGTCCATGTTCGGGGAACCCTTGAGCAGGGTCCGGAAGCCCACGGAGTAGAAGCGCCGTCCCGCCCAGATCGCGGGCAGGGTCAGGACGAACTGGACCAGGGCGAAGTTGAGAGGATAGTGCATGGGGTGAAGGATCTTCGGCAGGGGAAGGCCGACCATGTGTCCCATGGCGATGTACAGGAGGGGCAGGGCGACGGCGGCGGCGACGTAGAAATTAATCCGCAGCCTCCGGTAGTCCCGTTCCTTGGCCGCCGCGTGCTCGTCCGTCCCGGTCTCGGCCTCCACGGCTCGGGGTTCGTACCCGGCGTCCCGGACGGCCTTCTTGACCTCCGAAAGCCGGGTCTTCTCCGGGTCGTAGTTGACCGTGAGTTTTTCGGACACCAGGTTTACGTCCGCGGAGGCCACGCCGGGCAGGGCCCGGACGGACCGCTCCACCGCGGCGGCGCAGGCCGCGCAGGTCATGCCCCCGACGGGCACGACGGCGGTCTTGGACTCCGGCGGCAGGACCGCCTCGTAGCCCGCGTCCGCCACCGCGGCCGCGATGGCCGCCCGGCCCACGGAGGATTCGTCGTAGTCGACCTTCAGGGTCTCCGTCGCGAAGTTCACCTCCGCCTTGGCCACCCCCGGGAGGCCTCCCACGGCCCGCTCGTTGGCCCGGGCGCAGGCGGCGCAGGTCATGCCCCGTATCGGAATCAGTTCGGACTTCATGCTGGTGGTTCTCCTCGGGGCGGCTCGACGGCCCGCCCGGGTCTCCTATATCCCCGACGGATTCGGTCTTGGAATGGATGCTCAGCCGGAAGAGAAGGGTCTCAAGCCTTCCATAGTCCATTCCACGGGAATAACTCATCCTAGGCAGCCGGTTTGGAAATCCCGACGAGGGATTTCCAAACCGATTCGTCGCGAATCGGACATGGTCCGATTCGCGACGATACCCCCTGGGGGTATATTACCGCTGCCGGGGACCGGGGGTCAAGGACGATTTCCGCAGGTGGGACAGTCCCCGTCCCGGGCGGAGAGGTCCGGGGGGGTCCAGTCCGCGGGGATGGCCGCGGCCGGGCCGCCCGCCTCCCCGGGGCCGTAGGCGGCCAGGTCCGAGACCACGGTGAACCGCGACCGGATCATCCCCATCCAGCAGGAGTAGGGCACCGTGCCGGGCGCGCCGGGGGTGAACTCGATTACGTTCTCCCCGACGACCAGGGCCTTCTGGATGCCCAGGGAGGGCACCACCAGGGGGCTGTTGCAGCCGTTGACCGTGCCCGGGGCGGCCCGGATCACCCAGCGGACCGGAATCCCGGACTGCACCACGAACTCAGCGTACCTCCGGGGAGAGAGGTCGAACTCAACGACCTGGACGCCCCCGACCCTGCGGGCGACGATCGGGGCGGGAGCGGCGGCCTCCTGGGAGGGGATTGAGGGGGCTGCCGACGGGGCCGTCGGAGCGACGGGGCCGAAGGAGGCCCGGACGCCGGGAAGCGAGGCCGATCCGGCGCGCAGGAGCGCGAGGGGGGAATCCAGGCCCGAAAGGGCCCAGGCCCGTCCCAGGGAGGCGACGCCCAGGAAGGCCACCAGGACCGCGCCCGCCCGGACCGCCCCCGTCCGGAGCCGGGCCGGCAGGAAGGCTCCCCCGGCCCCGAAGGCCAGCAGCACGGGCACAGTGCCCAGGGAGAAGAGGAACATCGCAAGGGCGCCCGCCGCGGCGCTTCCGGAGCCCAGGGCGAAGAGCTGGATGGCTTGCAGGGGGCCGCAGGGCATGAGGCCGTTGGCCAGGCCCACCGCGAAGGAACCGGCCCGGGAGGCCCAGGCGCCGGTTCGCTCCCGGAGCCGGTCCCAGAGGGGTATCCGGAGGCGTGACGGCGGCAGGATGCCGCCCAGGCGCAGGGCCATGAGGATCATGAAGAGCCCCGCGGCGGCCATGACGATCGAGCGCCCGCCGGTTCCCAGGTCCAGGACGCCCCCCAGGGCCCCCGCCGCCGCGCCCACGACGGTGTAGGAGACCACCCGCCCGGCGTTGTAGGCCAGGGAGGGGGCCAGGGCCCCGGCCCGTCCCCCGTCGCCCGCGGGGCCGGAGATCCCCTTCATCCCCTGGGACAGGGCGATCCCGCCGCACATGGAGACGCAGTGCAGGCCCGTGAGCAGGCCGACCACGAGGAGCATCCCCGGCGCGGAACCGCCGTCCGGGACGGGGACGAAGGAGAAGAGTCCGGCGGACTCGGCCAGGGCGAAGAGCCCCGCGAGGCCCGTGCCGACCGCGGCCGCGATGAGCCCGTCCCGACGGCCCGCGCCCCCGGGAACCGCCTCGTAGCCCGCCGCCGCGACCGCGGAGGCCAGGGAGGCCCGGATGCCGGGTCCGTCCTCGGTCCCGGCCCGGAGCCAGGCCTCGGCCCGGCCCCCTCGGGCGTCCGCCCGGGCCCGGTCCACGTACGGGATCGCCTCCAGGGCCCCGGCGACCTTGCGCTCGCAGTGCCCGCAGGTCATCCCCGTCACGAAAAGCACGATCCGTGCGCCGTCGGTCCCGTCCGATCTCGCTCGCTTCATGTCTCCTCCCCGATCAAGCATACCGGAGTCTAGGCCGGTATTGTGAAGTTCCCGTGAAGGAGCGGGATCTCGTCCACCATTCACCGGTCCGTCCGAGGATTGCGGGGGCGGGCTGGACGCGGGTGCGGCCGGCCGGTAGGATGCGTCCGTGAAGAACGCGGAAACCACGGTGGCCAAGCTCTCCGAGGTGGCCCTCCGGCGCTGGTCCATGATCGCCCCGGGGGACCGGATCCTCATCGGGGCCTCGGGGGGCAAGGACTCCACGACCCTGGCCTACGACCTGGCGGTCAAGCGCCGCTGGTGGCCGGACCGCTTCGAGTTCCTGGCCCTCCACGTGGAGACCGACGTCGGGGAACCCCAGGACCGGGCCCCCCTGGAAGCCCTGTTCCGGGACTGGGGGGTGCCCTTCGCGTCCATCCGGGTCCCGGTGATCGGCCGGCTGAAACCCGGGGAGCGGATGAACTGCTACTGGTGCTCCACCCAGCGCCGCACGGAGCTCATCCGCTACGCCCTGGGCAAGGGCTTCAACAAGATCGCCCTGGGCCACCACCTGGACGACATCGTGGAGACCCTCCTCATGAACATGCTCCACAAGGGCGAGATCTCCACCATGCCGCCCGTGGTCCGGTACTCCAAGTACCCCCTGTCGGTGATCCGTCCCCTGGCCCTTTGCGAGGAGAGGCAGATCGAGGCCTTCGCCCGGGAGAAGGGCTTCGCGAGCGTGACCTGCACCTGCGGGTTCGACGGGGCCTCCCGTCGCAAGGAGGTGCGGGCCAAGATCGAGGCCCTCACCGGGGGCTCCTCGGAGCTGAAGAGGAACCTCTTCCGGTCGATGTCCAACGTGAACGCCGAGTACCTGGCCTAGGAGTTTGTCGGGCTTGCCCATATAAATAATAGAAAAATCGCATCTGTGCGATTTTTCTACCTTGCAAACTCCAAAGGAGCCGGATAATCGGGATTTTAGCGCTTATCGGCGCTAATAATCCACAAGTCCGCCAGGCTCCTAGCCCGGCCCGGCCGGCGCGAAGTACGTGAAGGTTTTTCCGCCGGGGACTGTATCGGCCCGGGCGGCCCGGGATAGTATCCCTCCATGCTCGACCTAGCCTTCAGCGTCCTGCTGGCCGCCCTGCCCGCCGCGATCCTCCTGGCCTGGTTCCGCCGCCAGGACCGGGCCCGCCCCGAGCCCGTGGGCCTCCTGGGCCGCAGCGTCCTCTACGGCTTCCTGGCCACCGTGCCGGCCGCCGCCCTGGAGCTCCTCCTCCTGCGCTTCGGCCCTTCCGGGCCCCGGCTCCTGGCCGCGGCCTTCGACGCCTTCGTGGTGGCCGGCCTGGTGGAGGAGGGGGTCAAGTACTTTTTCGTGCGGCGCTACCTCCTCGGGCGCCCCGAGTTCGACGAGCGGATGGACGGGATCCTCTACGCGGCCTGCGTGTCCCTGGGCTTCGCCTTCGCGGAAAACATCCTGTACGGCTACGCGGACCGGACGGTCCTGTTCTTCCGGTCCTTCACCGCCGTGCCCATGCACGCCGCCGTCTCCGGGATCCTGGGCTATTGGATCGGCCGGGCCAAGATCGAGGGAGGCCGCGCGGCGGCGGAGAGCGCCTCGTCCGACCGTGCCCCCCGGGCCCTCCGGGGGCTATGGGAGGCGGCCTTCCTGCACGGGGCCTACGACTTTTTCCTGTTCACCCGATCGGCCTGGGCCCTGATGGCGGTTCCCGTCCTGCTGGCGGCGATCCTCCGCCTGCTCTTCCTGGTCGCGGACGCGAAGCGACGGGATCGGAAGGGGCTTGAAGAGGAGCCAAAGTTATATTAAACTAACATTATAGAATCGAACCGGTTATTCCCGGGAGGGAAGCCGGAAAGGATACATCATCATGGAAGGAAATATTGGATTCGCCCTGGGCCTGACGGTGTTCGCGGGGCTTTCGACCGGAGTGGGAAGCCTGATCGGCTTCGTTTCCAAGGAGCTGAAGCCGCGGTTCCTGTCCGCGGCCCTGGGCTTTTCCGCGGGGGTGATGATCTATGTCTCCCTGGTGGAGATCTTCGTGAAGGCCCGGGATTCCCTGGCCATCGGGATGGGAGCCCGGCTGGGATACTTCGTCACCGTCGCGTCGTTCTTCGCGGGAATGCTCCTGATCGCCGTCATCGACAAGCTCCTGCCGTCCTACGAAAACCCCCACGAGATGAACACCGCGGCCAAGCTGGAAGGGAAGAGCGAGCGGGAGAAGGCCAAGCTGATGCGGATGGGGGTCTTTTCCGCCCTGGCCATCGCCATCCACAACTTCCCCGAGGGGCTGGCCACCTTCATGGGGGCCCTCGCGAACCCCACCCTGGGGGTGAGCATCGCGGTGGCCATCGCCATCCACAACATCCCGGAAGGACTGGCCGTGTCGGCACCGATCTACTTCGCGACGAAAAGCAAGCGCAAAGCCTTCCTCCTGTCCTTCCTGTCCGGCTTCGCGGAGCCGATCGGGGCCCTCCTGGGGTACTTCGTTCTCCGGGCGGTCTTCAACGAATCCATGTTCGGGATGGTGTTCGGGGCGGTGGCGGGGATCATGGTCTACATCTCCCTGGACGAACTCCTGCCCACGGCGGAGGAGTACGGGGAGCACCACGTGGCGATCACGGGGGTGATCCTGGGGATGGTCGTGATGGCCGGGAGCCTCCTACTGTTCAGCTGAGAGGCGCAGGGCCACGTCCTCCCATTCCAGGTTTAACCGTTCCGCCTCGGCGTCCAGGGCCGCGGCGGCTTCCTGGAGGCGCTTCATCCGGGCCCCGTCGGAGTAGTTTTCCGGCTTGCCCATCTCCGCCTCCGCGGCCGCCTTCTGGGCCCCCAGGGTCGCGAGCCGGGCCAGGATCTCCTCCTCCCGCTTCTGGAGCCTGCGGAGGGCGGCCTTGCGGGCCTTCTCCTCCTCCCAGGACTGGGCGGTCCCGGAGGGTCGCGGGGAGCCCGTCCCGGCGGGCTGTCCGGCCCCCGGGGCGGCCTTCCCGGGGGAGACGGCCGGGCCGGACCGTACCGGGGCCGCCTTGCCGGCACCGGCCGCGGCTTCCGCGTCCAGGGCGGCGCGCTTTTCCCGGTAGTAGTCGTATCCCCCGGGGTAGAACCGGGGCACGGATCCGCACTCCAGCTCCAGGACCCGGTCGGCCAGCTCCTCCAGGAAGAAGCGGTCGTGGGACACGAAGAGGACCGTGCCCTCGAAGGCCTTCAGGGCCGACAAGAGGACGTCCTTGGAGTCCAGGTCCAGATGGTTCGTGGGCTCGTCCATGACCAGGAGGTTGGCGGGGTGGAGGAGCATCTTGAGCAAGGCCAGACGGGAGCGCTCGCCCCCGGACAGGACACGGACGCTCTTGTAGATGTCGTCCCCCCGGAAGAGGAAGGCCCCCAGGAGGCCCCGGATCGAGGGGATCAGGTCCGTGGGGCAGACCGAGAGAGCCTCCTCCTCCACCGTCCGGGTGCCGTCCAGGGATTCCGCCACGTCCTGGGCGAAGTAGGCCGTGGTCACTCCGCTTCCCAGCCGCAGGGTCCCCCGGAAGTCACGATCGACCCCGGCGACGAGGCGCATCAGGGTGGACTTGCCCGCCCCGTTGCGGCCCACGAAGGCCACCTTCCACCCGGAATCCAGGGTCAGGGAGAGGTCCCGGACCACGGACTTGTCCCCGTAGGCCTTGGACAGGCCCTCGACGGTCAGGGCGATGCGCCCGCACTTGGGCGCCGGCGGGAACCGGAAATGGATGCGCTTCATGCCCTCGGGGATCTCGATAGGCACGATCCGCTCCAGCTGCTTGACCCGGCTCTGCACCAGGGTCGCCTTGGAGGCCTGGTAGCGGAAGCGCCGGATGAAATCCTCCAGTTTGGCGATCTCCTCCTGCTGCTTCTCCCAGTCCTTGAGCAGGGTCTCGAGCTCCTGGGCCCGGGTCCGTTCGTAGGCGGAGTAGGTCCCCTCGTAGCGGGTCAGGCGGCCGTTCCAGAGCTCGTAGACCTGGGTGACCGCGGAGTCCAAGAAGGAGCGGTCGTGGGACACCACCACGAAGCCCCCGGGAAAGCCGCGCAGGAAATCCTCCAGCCAGTCCCGGGCCTCCAGGTCCAGGTAGTTCGTGGGCTCGTCCAGGAGCAGGATATCGGGATTCTCCAGGAGCACCTTGGCCAGGGCCACGCGCATCTGCCAGCCCCCGGAGAACTCCTCCACGGGGCGGTCCGGATCGCCGGCCTTGAAGCCCAGGCCCTGGAGCACCTCCCGGATCCGGTCCTTCCGCCGCCAGTAGCCCGAGCCTTCGACCGCCTCGTGGAGGCGGTGGTGCTCCTCCACCAGGGCCAGGGTCCGCGGGTCGTCGGCCACGGACCCTTCCAGGCGGCGGCCGATCTCCTCCTGCTCCCGGACCAGGGCCTCCACGGACTGGTAGGCCCGCTCGGCCTCCTCGTAGACCGTGCAGCCCCGGTAGACCACCCCGGTCTGGGGCAGGTAGGAGATCCGGGCCCCCTTCTGGATGGCCCGGTCCCCGCCGTCGGGGGCGATGAGCCCCGCGGCGATCTTGAGCAGGGTGGTCTTTCCGGCTCCGTTCGGCCCCGCCAGGGCGGCCTTGGTTCCCGGCGCCAGGAAGAGGCTCGCGTTCTTCAGGATGTCCCGGTGCCCGAAGGCCAGGGAGACGTCGGTGAACTGTACGAACGCCATGTCTAGTTGGCGGACCTCCGGAACCGGATGCTCAGGGGGGGCTCGGACAGGGTGTTCACCACGGACCACTCCTTGTCGATGGGACGCACGAGCTGGAGGTCCAGCCCGCCGGGGGTGGCTCGGTACACGAAATCCGCCCGGGGCCTCGCGCCACCGTCGAAGAAAAGGGACAGGCCTCCGTCCCATTCCCCCGCCAGGAGGGGGCCCGGGAAGAGCCCCAGGACGACCGCGCCGGCCTCGCCGGAATATTCCGGTATGCCCTCGGGGATCAGCTTGTCGTAGGCCGCCCAGGTGAAACGGCCGGATCGGGAGATCGTCAGGGCGCCCCACTCGTCGGAGACGAAGCGCTCCCCCTCGGCGATCATGCGGGCCAGGGCGTTGGCCCTTCGGAGCTCCTCCCGGCGCACGATCTCCCGGATGTCCTGGTCGAAGACCGCGAAGGGGTGGGTTCCCGCCCCGTAGTCGGTCTCGATCGTCACCTCCAGGGATTCCGGGTCCGGGAAGCGGAGGGTCAGGGGGAGTCCCTCGAACCGGAAGGACCCGTCCGCCTGGGGAAGGATGTTCGTGTAGTTGAAGAACCGGGACGCCCCGGGGTACTCGATCCGGATCTGCCGCCGCACAGCGTCCGTGAAGATCCCGAACTGCGGGCCGAGGCGCTCCAGGTCCACCCGGCCCTGTTCGATCATGGTCTTGAAATACGCGGGGCGCCAGGTCCGGGAGAAGAGGAGGTCCAGGTCCGCGGCCGGATCCGGCCCGGATACCGCCGCGCCCGCGGCGGGACCCTCGGATTCGTCGTAGATCCTGAGCTGGTTCGAGAAGACGTAGCCCCGGGTCCCGTCCTCCCCCATGGCCAGGTACCAGTCCCCGGGCAGGGGTTTTCCGCCCGTGGTGACCTCCTCGCCCTCGGTCTTGGCCAGGAGTTTGATGGACTGGTCCCGGCGCATCCGGTACACCTGGTTGGCCAGGTTTCTGGGCTCGTCCCGGAGTACGAGGCCGTCCCGGAGGGCCACGGCGTAGAGGCGGGCGCTGGGTTCGAATTCCCGGGCCCGGGCCTCGGCTTCCCGTTTCCGCCGGAAGAGTTCGATCTTCCAGACGGGCACCTCGGCCTTCTTCCGGGTGGCGGGGTTTTCCACGACGTAGGTATGGTTGATGTTCGACTTGATGAAGACCGGCACCACCGTGCCTGCGGGTACCCGTTCGGGGGAGGGGGCCTCGAGCCCCGTTCCGGTGTCCTGCCCGTCGGGGGTCGCTTCCTCCTCGGGTACGGGCGCCGCCTCCGTCCCCTCGAAGTACCAGAGCACGACCCCCCAGCCCAGCCTGCGGGAACACCCCGTCAGGGAGAGGGCCAGGAGCAAGGCTCCGGCGAGGAGGACTAAGCTGCGGCGGGCGGGACTCATGGGGGCCAGTCTACAACGCGTCCGGGGAATTCATCAATACGAACCGCGAAGGCTTGCGCGGACCTCTCCGGGGCGGACATACTTCAAGGCATGGAGGACGCCATGGCAGCCGAAACCGGTTTCGTCGCGGGCATCGACCTGGGGGCCACCAAGATCCTGGCGGCGGTCTTCGACCGGGGGATGAAGGTCCGGGCCCAGGCCAAGGTCAAGACGCCCGGGAGCGGCTCGGCGGACCAGGTCCTGGCGGCAATCCTGTCCGCCCTGGACATCGCCCTGGCCGAGCTCGACCTGAAACGGAGCGACCTGGAGGGCCTGGGGGTGGCGGTCCCCTCCCCGGTGAACCGCAGGAAGGGCATCGTCCTTTCCACCCCGAACATGGGGATGAAGGACTTTCCCCTCCGGGACCGCCTGGCCGGGCTCTCGGGTCTGCCGGTGGCCCTGGAGAACGACGTCCAGGCCGGGACCCTGGGGGAGCTCCGGGGGGGAGCCCTCCGGGGGAAGAAGTACGCGGCCGCCTTCTTCGTGGGCACCGGGATCGGGGGCGGCCTCGTCCTGGACGGCAGGCTGTACCGGGGCTCCACGGGCTCCGCGGGGGAGCTGGGGCACATGATCCTCCAGGACGGCGGGGCCCTGTGCGGCTGCGGCCGCCGGGGCTGCCTTGAGGCCCTGGCCTCCCGGACGGCCATGGCCCGGGACGCCGTGGCAGCAGCGGCCTCCGGCAAGGCCCCGATCCTGCTGGACCACGCGGGCACGGACTTCCGCAAGTACCGGAGCTCCGCCTTCGCCCGGAGCGTGGAGTCCGGGGAGAAGGCGATCGAGCGAATCGTGGAGAGGTCCGCGTACTGGCTGGGGGTCGGGGCGGCCAACGTCACCGCGGTGCTCAACCCCGAGGCGGTGCTCCTGGGGGGCGGGATGGTGGCCCGCTTCCCGGATCTGTACAAGGATATAGCATTCAGGTCCCTGAAGGACCACCTGATGCCGGCCCTGGGGGGCACGGTGGAGCTCTTGATCACCAAGCTGGGGGACCTCGCGGTGCCTCTGGGCGCGGCCTGGGCCAGCCGCGATCTCGCGGCCGGCCGCGAATCCGCGGCCGCCCGGGAGGTCACGGGCGCCCGGGAGGACATGGACGGACAGGAGGCGGCGGAATGAGCGGGCAGAAGGCCCTGGCGGTGGTGGAGGTGGGGTCCACGGGGATACGGCTGATCGTGGCCGCCGTGGAAGCCTCCGGGGAATACCGGGTCCTGGACCACGCGGGCAAGCCGGTCCAGCTGGGCCGGGACGTATTCGTCTCGGGCTCCGTCAGCCGGGCTTCCATGCTGGAGGTCATCGCCGTGCTCCGGGGCTTCCGGGAGCTCCTGCGGACCTACGGGATCGAGCCCAAGGACGCCCGGGTGATCGCCACCAGCGCCCTGCGGGAGGCGGACAACCGGGACACCTTCACGGACCGGATAGCCCTGCAGACGGGGTTCTCGGTGGACATCGTGGAGGACATCGAGGAGAACCACCTGATGTACCTGGCGGTCCAGAAGGCCCTGGGGGAGGAGTTCCGCTCCCTGGCCCGGGGGAACGCCCTGATCATCGAGGTGGGGGGCGGGTCCACGGAGCTCATGCTCCTGCGCCGGGGGCGAATGACGGCCGCCCACTCCCTGCGGATCGGCACCATCCGGGTGGACGAGCAGGTCCGGGCCGCCATGGGGTCTCCGGCCTACCTGGAGCGCTACCTCACGGACAACGTCCGCACCACCTGCGACAACCTCGACTCGGAGATGCCCCTGGCCACGGTCCGGAATTTCGTGGTTATCGGCAGCGACGCCCGCTTCGCGGCCCGGGCCGCGGGTACCCGGTCCGAAAGCGGGGACTACTACGTCGTGCCCCGGGAATCCTTCGACCGCTTCGTCGGGGAGATCCAGGAGCTCCGGGTCGAGGAGATCGCGGCCAAGTACCGGGTGGCGCACGGCGAGGCGGAGGGCTATTCCGTGGGTCTCCTGATCACCAAGCTCTTCCTGGAGCGGACGGCCGCGGAGGAGCTGATCGTCCCCTTCGTGTCCATCCGGGACGGATACCTGATGCGGATCACCCAGGGCCCCTCGGCCTCCCTGGAGAACGAGCTGCACCGGCAGGTGGTGGCCTCCACCCTGGCCCTGGGCCGCCGCTACCACTTCGACGAGGAGCACGCCCAGCACGTCTCGGAGCTGGCCCTGGAGCTCTTCGACCGCCTGGCGGACGAGCACGGCCTGGGGAAGCGGGAGCGCCTGCTCCTGGAGATCGCGGGCCTCCTGCACGACGTCGGCACCTTCATCCGCACCAGCGGCCACCACAAGCACTCGGAGTACATCATCGCCAACAGCGAGATCTTCGGGCTCCAGCGGGACGACCTGACCATCATCGCCAACTGCGCCCGGTACCACCGGAAGGCCAGCCCCTCCTCGGCCCACCCCAGCTTCATGAGCCTGTCCCGGGAGGACCGGATCCTGGTCCTCAAGCTCTCCGCCCTCCTGCGGGTGGCGGACGCCCTGGACCGGGGACATACCCAGCGGGTCCGGATCGCGGACACGGAGCGCAAGGAGGACCACCTGGTCATCCGGGTCGAGGACGGGGGGGAGCTCACCCTGGAGCGGTTGTCCCTGGAGGAAAAAGGGGATATGTTCGAGGACGTGTTCGGCATCAAGGCGGTTCTGGCATGATTCGTGACCGGTTCTTCAATCGCGAGCTTTCCTGGCTGGAGTTCAACGACCGGGTCCTGGAGGAGGGGCTGGATCCCTCCAATCCCCCCCTGGAGCGGCTCAAGTTCCTTTCCATCGTGTCCTCCAACATGGACGAGTTCTTCATGGTCCGCGTGGCGGGCATCAAGGCCCAGATCCGGGACCGGGACGAGACCCGGGACGCGGCGGGCCTCTCGCCGGAGGAACAGCTGGCTGCGATATCCGCCCGGGTCCGGGAGATCCAGACCCGGCAGTACCGCTGCCTGACCGAGGATATCTTCCCCGCCCTGGCGGCCGAGGGGTTGTGCGTCGTGCGCCCCTCGGACTGGACGGGCTCGGAGCTCCGGTGGCTGGAGGCCTGGTTCGCCCGCAACATCCTGCCGGTCCTGACTCCCCTGCGCATGGACGACGGGGAGGGCGTGCCCTCCACGGGCAACCTCCGCATGCACGCGGCCTTCCTGCTGGAACCCCCGGAGGTTCCCGACGGGGCGGATCCGGCCGGAGGGGCTCCGGAGGGGGCCGGCGGACCGGGCGGTGTCTCCGGCCTCATGGGGGAGGCCCCCGACGGGAGGCCCCGGCTGGTCATGGTCACGGTGCCGCCCAACCTGGACCGTTTCGTCCGCATCCCCTCGGAGTCCGGGCGCACCCACCTTGCCCTCCTGGACGAGGTGATCCTGACCCTGGGGCACGCCCTGTTCCCGGGCTACCGGGTCCTGGAGCGGAACCTCTTCAAGGTGGCCCGGGACGCGGCCATCGGCGTGGACGAGGGCCGGGATGACGACTTCGTGGCGGCCATGGAGGAGGTCCTGGCCAACCGCCAGAATTCCTGGCCCGTGCGGATGACCCTGGGGCTGGAGAGCCCGGCCCTCCGGGAACGGCTCCGGGAGGTCCTCGGGCTCTCGGAAGAGGACGTGTACGAACTGGCCGGACCGATCGACCTCCGGTCCTTCATGGAGCTGGCCACCATGAAGGGCTTCGACCGCCTGCGCTACCCGGCCCGCAAACCCGTGGAGGGCTACGAGTTCTCCGAGGACAACTCCATCTTCGACCAGATCCGCAAGGGGGATCTCCTTCTGCATGTGCCCTACGAGTCCTTCGCCCCGGTGGAGGAGTTCGTGCGCGCCGCCGCGGACGACCCCAACGTCCTGGCGGTCAAGATGACCCTGTACCGGACTTCCGGGGATTCCCCCCTGGTCCGGTCCCTGACCCGGGCCGCCGGCAAGGGGAAGCAGGTCACGGTGATGGTGGAACTCAAGGCGCGCTTCGACGAGGCCAAGAATATCGAGTGGGCCTCCAGCCTGGAGCAGGCCGGGGCGGTGGTGGTCTACGGAGTGGCCCGCCTCAAGGTCCACGCCAAGGCCTGCCTGGTGGTCCGCCGGGAGGAGGACGGCTCCATCCTCCGGTACGTCCACCTGTCCACGGGCAACTACAACGACAAGACCGCCCGGCTCTACTCGGACCTCTCCTTCTTTACCATCAACGAGACCCTCTGCCGGGAGGCGGGGATCTTCTTCAACATGCTCACCGGGCTGTCCGCGGTGGAGGAGCTCCGGACCCTGGCCATGGCCCCCTTCAGCCTCAAGCGGCGGATCATCGCCATGATCGACCGGGAGGCGGACTGGAGTTCCCCGGAGACCCCGGGCCTGATCATGGCCAAGATGAACTCCCTCTGCGATCCCGACGTGGTCGCCGCCCTCTACCGGGCCTCCCGCAAGGGGGTTCGGATCCTGCTCAACGTCCGGGGGATCTGCATCCTGGTCCCCGGGGTCGAGGGGCTCTCGGAGACCGTCACGGTGGTATCCGTGGTGGGCCGGTTCCTGGAGCACTCCCGGATCTTCTACTTCCGGAACGGGGGGGCCGAGGAGCTCTACCTGGCCTCCGCGGACTGGATGCCCCGCAACCTGGAACGCCGGGTGGAGCTCATGTTCCCGGTGCCCGATCCCGCTGCCCGGGACCGGGTGCTTTCCATCCTCCAGGCCTATTTCCGGGATACCGTGAAGGCCCGGATCCTCCTTCCCTCCGGGGCGTGGGAGCGCAGGCTCCCCGAGCCCGGCCGGGAGCCCTTCTCCGCCCAGGACTGGTTCTGGGAGTCCGAGCGGAACCGGTTCCGGGAGGAGTCCGAGGCCGAGGAGAGGGTCTTGACCGTGCGCAGGCGAGCCCCGTGAACGATCCCGGCCGGCCCGCCCGCGGCCCGGGCCGGGGACCGCGGGGAGGATTTCGGAATCGAGGGGCCCGGGACGCGGCGGTGGTCCGTATCGTGGGCTTGCCGAACGCGGGAAAGAGCGCCCTGTACAACGCCCTGACCGGTGCCTACAGCGTCGTGGCCAATTACCCGAACACCACCGTGGATCCCGAGCGGACGATCCGGAGGGAGGGGGGCGTTCCGGTCCGCTACGTGGACGAGCCGGGGGTGGACGGGTTGGCCCCGGAGTCGGAGGACGCGCGCCTGCTCCTGGACCGGCTGCTGTCGGAGAGGACGGACCTCCTGCTCTTCGCGGCCGACGCCCGGCGCCTGGAATCCGGCCTGGCCCTGCTCTGGGAGTTCCTGTTCCTGGGGATCCCGACGGTCCTGGTCCTCACCGGTATCGACGAGGCCCCCGTCTACGGCGTGGAGGTGGAGTATGCGGCCCTCTCCCGCCTGCTGGGCGTCCCGGTCGCGGCGGTCAGCTCGGAGGAGGGCCGCGGGATCCCCGAACTCAGGTCCCGGGTGCGCACGCTCCTCTCCCCGGCCGGCGCGGCGGGAACGCCCCGGACCGGCGGGGAAGCGGCGTCCGTCGCACCCTCCCCGCCTCCCGAGCCCCCCCTGCCTCCGGGGATCCGGGACGCCCGGGAGACGGTGCGTGCGGCCCTGGCTCCCGGGGTCCGGAGCCCCGGCGCCGCGGCCCTCTTCCTTCTCCGGGCAGACCCGGACCTGGCCCGGGCCTACCCCGGGGCCGGCCGGACCGCGGCTGTCCGGACCGCCCTCCTGGGCCTGCCCCTGGAGCGCCTCCTGTCCCGGGGCCGGACGGACTGGGCCCGCCGGATCGTGAGGTCCTGCGCGAGGATCCGGGGGCGCCGGCCCGGGAGCGCCGCGGACCGGCTGGCCGCCCTGGCGCGGCATCCCCTCTGGGGCTTGCCCGTGCTGGGCGCCCTCCTGCTGTCGGCCTATTTCCTGGTGATGTACGCCTCCGTGGACCTGGCCGGGTGGATGGACTCGACCCTGGCCGTCCCGGCCGCGGCCTGGGTGGCGGATCGGATAGCCTCCCCCGGGATCCGGGACTTCCTGGTCGGGGACTTCGGGCTTCTGACCCTGGGGGTGTTCAACGCCCTGTGCACGGTCCTGCCCATCCTGGCGGTGTTCTACCTCTTCTTCGGAATCATCGAGGACTCCGGGTACCTGCCCAACTTGATCGTCCTGTCCCGGACCGCCCTGGGCCGGATCGGCCTTTCCGGACGCTCCGTCCTGCCGGTGATCCTGGGCTTCGGGTGCAAGACCATGGCCACCCTCTCGGCCCGCTCCATCCCGGACCGGAAGGAACGGACCATCGCGGTCTTCCTCATCGCCTTCGGCATCCCCTGCTCCGCCCAGCTGGGCCTGAACATGGCAATCCTGGCCCGGGCGGGGACGGGAGCCTTCCTGATCGCCCTGGGCTTCCTGAGCGCCGCGGAGCTGGGGGCGGGGGCGGTCCTGAACCGCCTGCTTCCCGGCGAGTCCCGGGGGGGCTTCGTCCTGGAACTTCCCCCCTTCCGGGTTCCGGATCCCGGCGCCCTGCTTCGCAAGACCGGGTGGCGGTTGGCCCGCTTCGTCCGGGAGGCCCTTCCCGTGTTCGCCGCCGCCGCCGTCGCCCTGTACCTGGCGGACGGATCGGGGATCCTCGGGGCCTTCCGGGACTTCCTGGCGCCCCTGGTCTCCGGCTGGCTCGGCCTACCGCCTTCCATGGCGGACGCCCTGATCCTGTCCATGGCCCGCCACGAGGCGGCGGCGGGGCTGATCCTGGGCATGGCGGAGCGGGGCCTCCTGGACCGGACGGCCATGGTCGTTTCCGTGACGGTCACGACCCTGTTCGTTCCCTGCGCGGCCAACATCGTGGCCATCGTGAAGGAACTGGGGAAGCGCCGGGGCGCGGCGGTAGTCCTGGCGGCCAACGCCCTGGCCATCACCCTGGGGGGTGCCTTGAACGGCGTCCTTCGCTTTCTGGGCTTCTGAGCCGGAGGGATCATGACGGACACGAGGAACGAGGACGAGCACCTGGAGCGGATCTGGCGCATGGAGGAGGAGGGAGGCGGGAGCCTGACCCTGCTCCGGACCCACATGGGGAAGGACTACGATCCCCTCGATATCGAGTCCCTTTCGCGGCAGGGCTGCCTGGAGGTGCGGGGGGACGAGGTCGCCTTCACGGACCCGGGCCGGGAGCGGGCCCGCCGCCTGATCCGGGCCCACCGCCTGGCGGAGCTCCTGGTGCGGGACATCCTGGGGGTCCCGGATTTCGAGGCCGGGGCCTGTGAGCTGGAGCACCTGGCGGACACCAAGGTGGTGGACGGGATCTGCACCCTCCTGGGCCACCCGGCCTGCTGTCCCCACGGCCTGCCCATCCCCCGGGGCGACTGTTGCCGCGCCGGGGCCCGGGAGGTGACCTCGGTGGTGGTGCCCCTGACGGAGCTGGAGCCGGGCAAGGTCGGGCGGGTGGTCTTCCTGGAAGCCTCGGACGAACGGGAGATCCGCCTCCTGGGTACCTCCCAGATCCGGCCGGGGACGGAGCTACGGGTGCGCCAGCGCAGGCCCTGCTACGTGGTGGACACGGGCACCGCCGCGGTGGCCCTGGACGAAGCGGTGGCCGCCACCGTGAAGGTCCTCCCCCTGGGCTGATTCCCGAGCCCGGGAGACCCGGGTCCGGAGCGCCGGCGGCGCCTCTTCCCCATCCGGGATTCGTCCGATACTATACGTAACGCGGCGGCCGTGCGCCTTCGCCGGTCCGGACCCGGGCTCGCCCGCCGCGCCGGATCTCAACCTCAATTCCATCGGGAGCACCTACCGCATGCGCCTGTCCGCCCCCCGTCCCGCCCTCGTCCTCGCCCTCTCCCTCCTCCTTGCCGCTGTCCTGCCCGCCCAGACCCTGGCGGGCTTCGACACGGGGCTCTATCGGATCGAGCGGGACGGGTCCTCCCGACCCCTCTGGCTGGGCGGGGAGGTCAAGAAGATCCTGGCCACCGAGGCCGGCTGGTATTTCCTGAGCTCCCGGGGGGTGGTCCACAGCCGCGACCTTTCGGCCTTCGAGGAGCGGAACAAGGGCCTGCCGGTCAAGACGATCAAGCGCTACGACCAGGGGGTCAAGAGCTTCCAGTACGAGATCCAGGATTTGAAGGACCTGGAGGCCGACCCCTACGACCCCCGGACCCTGGTGACCTGCACCAAGGACGCCGTGTTCCTGACCCGGGACGGGGGTCTTACATGGACCGCCCTGCCCGCGGCTCCCTCGTGGTCCACGGGCCTCAAGGCCGCGGCGGTCGTTTCCGGGACGGAGAACCTGATTTTCGCCTCCCACCCCATCCGGGGCGTCTTCGTCCGTCCCCTGGGAAATCCCGGGGCGGCCTGGACGGAGGCGGGGGGCCTGGACAGGGCCGCCGGCTCCACCAGCCCGGACGAGGTTTCCGACATCGTCGCGGCCAAGGGGCCCGAGGGGGCCCGGATCTGGGCGGCCAACTCCTTCCTTCCCCGCCTGTACCGCTGGGATTCCGCGCGGCGCTCCTTCGCGGTGGTCCACGCGGACGACCGGGACTTCGCCGCCTTCGAGAGCCTCCAGGTCCGGGAGGACGGGGTCCTCTACGTGACGGACGGGGAGATCTACCGCTACGATCCCCGCTCGGGCCGGCACGAGGCCGAGCCCGGAGCCCTCCGCGCGGTCCTGGCGGCCTCCCGGGCCCAGCCGGGCCAGCTGGAATCCTTCCACGGCGTCGACTCCACGGGCAAGCCCCTCCAGCTTTCCGAGCTCTGGCTGGCCGCCTTCAAGGACCGCAAGCCCCACCGGCCGGCCGCGGAGGGCCGCCACGGCCTGTACCTCCAGACGGGATTCATGGTGAACCCGGAAACCCGGGCCAAGTACCTCGGGGTCCTGGGCCGGCACAACCTGGACTCCGTGGTCGTGGACCTCAAGGACGACCTGGGCCGCCTGCGCTTCGAGCCCCGCACCGAACTGGTCCGGCGCCTGGGACGCTCCGTGAACCCCCTGGACGTGGAGGCCTTCACGGCGGAGATGAAGGCCCGGGGGGTGTACCTGATCGCCCGGATCGTGGTCTTCAAGGACAACCACATGTACAAGGCCGCGGGGGGAAAGTACGCGGTCTGGGACTCCGCGGAGAAGGCCCCTTGGCGCGGCTACTTCACGGAAAAGGTCGAGGCTCCCGCACCCGCCGCTCCGGTACCCTCAACGCCCCCGGCCCTCCTGGCCCCTTCCCGGCCCGCGCCGGGGGCCTCCGTCGCGCCCGCCGCCCCCCCGGCTCCCGCTCCGACCTACCAGCGGAAGTACATGGAAGAGTATTGGGTGGACCCCTATAGCGAGGAGATCTGGGAGTACAACGTGGCCATCGCCCGGGAGATCATCGCCCGGGGCTTCGACGAGGTGCAGTTCGACTACATCCGCTTCCCCACGGACGGGGAGAACCTCGGGAACGCCTCGTACCGCTGGAGGGACCCCGGCATGGACATGGAGAGCGCCCTGATGTCCTTCCTGGGCTACGCCCGGCGGAACATCGAGGCGCCCATCAGCATCGACATCTACGGGGCCAACGGCTGGTTCCGGTCCGGGGTGCGGACCGGCCAGGACGTGGAGCTCCTGGCCCGGTACGTGGACGTGATCTGCCCCATGTTCTATCCCTCCCATTTCGAGCAGGACTTCCTGGCCCAGCCCCCGGAGGAGCTCCGTCCCTACCGGATCTACTACCTGGGGACCCTCCGCAACACCTTCATCGCCCGAAAGCGGGTGGTCGTGCGCCCCTACGTCCAGGCCTTCTTCCTGAACGTCCGCTATGACCGGAAGTGGTACAACCCCGACTACGTCCGCCGGCAGGTGGAGGGGGTGCGGGACTCGGCGAACCTGGGGCTCACCTTCTGGAACAATATCGGCCGCTACGACGACATCCCCGTCCTGGATGTCCGGGGGAACCGGAGGCTGGCGGCGGGACCGGAGGCCCTCCGGCCCAAGGGCGTCCAGCTGGACTAGTGGGGAGGGGGCGGCCTGCCGCATGCGTCGGCCGTCGAGCTTGACGGGCGCGGCGGCTGGAAGTAGCTTGTAGGTACCGTGAAACCCTCCCAGCCCTTCCGAGTCCGATTCCTGGCCTTCGCGGCCGCGGCCCTCGCCGCCTTGCTCCTCTTCCGCCTGATGCACGCCCCGGGGACCCTGGGGCTCCTGGTCTGGAATCCGAGCTACCGCTCCTTCGCCTACGGGATCCTGGCCCTGGGGGCGGTGCCCTTCCTCCTGGCGATCGTGTACGAGGTCCTCCGGGGGATCCCCTCCTTCCGCCGGCGCCGGGCCGCGGGCCTGGTCTCCATGGGGGTTTCCGCGGTCTCCGGGGCGGCCGCCCTGGCGGCGATCCTGTTTCTCGCGATCGCCCCGAACCGGGTCCCGGATCCCCTCCCGACGCCGAGGATCCTGGATCCCTCCCGGGGCATCGTCGTCCGGCCCTCCGGGGACGGGGGGCCCTACCTCCGCCTGGCCTTCTCCTCGGATCCCCACTGGGGCCGGGAACAGAGCGACGAGGCCGCCCGAACGCGGATCCTGACAAGCGTGGACGCCGGGGACTACGACGCCTTCTTCCTCCTCGGGGACATCTCCGAGCAGGGCTTTCCGGAGTCGGGCTTCCGGGAGGCGGCCCTGGACCTGGAAACGTACCTGACCCGGGTCCCGGTCCGTCCGATGATGGGCAACCACGACGCCCTGGTCAACGCCGCGGGCCGGTGGGCCCGGTATTTCTTCCCCTCGGGCCATTCCTCGGATTCGGGTTCCCCCCTTTACTACCGGATCGACGCGGGCCGGGCCCATATCCTGGTCCTCAACCTCCTCTGGGGGGAGGAGGACTTCGACCACGCCCAGCGTGCCTGGCTGACGGAACAGCTGGAGTCCATCCCCCGGCAGGACGCGGTGGTCGTCCTGTCCCACTGCTATTTCTACGCCTCCGGGTACGACGACCCCGAGTCCGGAAGCCCCTGGTACGACCATCCCGGGACCATCCGGGAGGTCGTACCCCTGCTGGAGACGTACGGGGTGGACCTGGCGGTCTCCGGGCACAACCATTACCAGGAGCTCCTGGAGCACAACGGCGTTACCTACGCCGTGATCGGGGCCATGGGCGGGGTGCCGGATCCGGCCCCGACCTACCGGTCCCCCGCCTCGAGATGGATCCGGGTCTCCACCTTCGGATTCCTGGAGGCCCGGTTCTATCCGGACCGCATCGAGCTGGCCTTCCGGGACGCGGACGGGGGCGAGCTGCACCGCGCGGTGGTTTCCGCGGAGTAGGGGCGATGGGATGGAAAGCGTCGCGGACCCGGCCGGCTCCGGCAGCGCCCGGTTCCAGGAAGCCTCCTTCACGGCCCTGGACCGCTACCGGGGCAACCCGGCCGCCCCCCTGCGGTTCCTCCTCTTCCGGGGGGGACTTCCGGACCTGGCCCGCCGCGGCCAGGAGCTGGCCTTTCCCGGGCTTCCCTACGCGGACGCGGTCTCCGCGAACGCGGTCTCCGGGATACCGCGGCCCGGGGAATCCGGTCCCGTTGACGGCGCCTTGCCGGATCCCGTCTCCGTGCCCTGCCGCTACGTCTGCGCGGAGGCGGACGAGGACCCCGAGCCCCACGCCTACGGCCTTTTGGACCTGAGCTACGACCCGGAGACCCGGCGGTACCGGCATCCGCGACAGCGTTTCCCGGACCCCCGGGAGCCCGTGATCTACCCCTGCGACGCCCCCGACGACCTCACCCTCTTCGAGACTGCCGTCCTCCTGGCCCGGTATCCCTACCGCCTGCCGGAGGGGGGCTTTGTCGTGGATGTCCCGAGGAACCTCTCCCCGATGTTCCAGCGGGACCTCCTGACCCTGATCCTCACCGGCCGGGATCCCGGGTCCGCCCTGGAATGGCTGGGCCGGACCGGGTTCCTGGATGCCTACTGGCCCGAGCTTGCGGCCCTGCGGGGGGTGAGCCATTCCAAGGAGTACCATCCCGAAGGGGACGTCTGGGCCCACACCCTGGAGACCTTCCGGTATCGCAAGCTCTCGGAGTTCCGGCTTTCCCTGGGCCTGCTCCTGCACGACACGGGCAAGCCCGAATCCCGGTCCGCGGAGGGCCGCCGCTTCGACCAGCACAGCGAGATCGGGGCCCGCCTGGCCCGCCGCTTCCTGGAGCGCCTGGGATTCGCCCGGGACCTCTCGGAGGATGTGGAGTTCCTGGTCCGCAGGCACATGATGCCCGCGGCCCTCCCGCGCCTGCCCCTGAACCGGGTGCAGGAAGACCTGGAGCACCCCCTCTTCCCCATCCTCCTGGAGCTGTACCGCTGCGACGAGCTGTCCACCTTCCGGGGACCCGACGGGTACTACCAGGCCTGCGCGGCCTATCGCCAATACCTGCGGAACGTGCGCAACCCGTACCGGAACCCGGACGGCCGGAAGGTCCAGAGGATGTTCCTTGAATAGGAGGTCCCGTGAAGGAAGCCTATCGCTGCGTGTACATGGAGGACGCCCTGGTCGTGAAGAGCCTCCTGGACTCCGCGGGCATCCCCTCTCGCATCCTGAGCGGGGACATGCTGGACGTGAATCCCTTCTTTTCCGCCACCGTCCAGGGTGTCCGGATCCTGGTCTCCGACGAGGACTGGGAGGACGCCCGGGCGGTGGCCGCGGACTTCAAGTCCCGTCGGGAGGACTGAGCTTGTCCGGACTCACCGCGGAGTTCACGGAGGGAAGAATCGAACCGGAGCGCCAGATATCCTTTTCTAGAAATTGAGCCGATTTCAAAAGTCGGTCACTTTTGAAATCGGCTTTGCGATTGCTCGCGGTTGCGTTGCAACCGCTGCGCAAATCGCGATTTTCAAGGTAGCTTTTTCAAAACTCTCTGAGTTTTGAAAAAGCCTCTAGAAATTGAATATAGCCCGACGATTCTCCGCGCCGATCCTTCGTAGTTCCTCCATCAAGGGCCTTCCGGGATCCCTCTTCCGGGACAGCTCTAGGGAGAACTGGTTCATGGAAAAGTGACTGAACACCAGGACCTCCTCCCGGACGGCCGCCGGGGCTTCCCGGTAGAGTCGGGAGTACTCCCGGAACCAGGACCCGAAGATCCCCTTGGGCTTGAGCTCGGAACGGCCGGAGATCCAGACCGGGACGCCCAGGGCCTCGTGAAGGGCCCGGGCGAAGAGGGCCATCCACGCCTGGCTCTCCGCCAGCAGGGCCTCCACGGCCCCGCTTGCGTCCAGATTCCTGAGAAGGGCCAGCTCCGCGGTCTTGGGGGTGTGGACGGGGGTCTTGTTGACGATGAGGACATCCCGCCGGAAATCCGTATCCAGCTCCCTGCGGAAGAAGCCCTCCGCCAGCTTTCCGGACTGGCCTACCAGGTATCGGAGATTCGCGGATTTTTGCTCCTGCTTGCCCGGGTTGTCCGCGATCAGGATCCACCGGGGACGGGACTCCGGGCCGATGTCGTCGAGGGCCCGGTTGTACACGACGGGGGTTTCCACGACGTAGTCGTCGTAGCCCCGGGCGATGCGGAGCCTCTCCTGGATATCCCGGAGCTCCGGCACGGCGGCGGTCCACAGCCGGACCTTTTCCCGGAAGGCGTCCCTCAGGGCTGTGAATTTCTCGTACCGGCGTCGATCCATGCCGGGCATTGTGACGGACCCGGCCCGAAGCCGCAAGGGCGGCCGGCAATCCGAGCTCATGTGGATATTGCGGCCCGCCGAGCATATACTGAAGCCATGAAATCCACACGCCGCCTTATGATCGCCCTGGTCCTGCTCCTGGGCGCGCACGCCGCCTTCGGGCAGGGACGGTTCCGCAACATCCTCTCGCTCAAATTCGAGTACTTCACCGACCAGCGCTTCGGATTGGAGTGGGAGGAAGTCTTCCTGGCCCCCCTGCCCAAGGGGTTCTACCTGGTGTCCGCGGTCTCCGGCACGAACACGAGCTTTTCCGACCTCACCGGGGGACGCCTGGGGCTGGCCTTCGATCTGCCCGGTTCCTTCTACGGAGAGTTCTCCTACGAGTTCGAATACGACTGGCGGGTGGCCCAGCCGAAACACACCCCCCTGGTCTCCTGCACCTACGAGTCGGGACCCGCGATGGCGAGCCTTTCGTTGTCCGGTGAGTTCACCCCGGACAGCGCAGGCGGGGTCCTCTCGCCCTCCCTGAAGTATACCCTGAATCCCCGGTTTTTCCTGTCCTCCTCCCTGTTCCTCGCCTTCCATCACTACTCCACCTCGGAAAGCTTCTTCAACTTCGCGGCCCTGGCCACGGGGGAGTACGGGCTGGGACCGGAGATATTCCTGTCCCTCGGCGGTACCTTCGGTACGGTGTACGAGCCCGACGCGCGCTACGAGAAATGGTCCGTCCTCGGAGGAGTCAAGGTCGTGCCCTCGAATTCGGTCGCGGTGAAGTGTCTCGTCGAGTTCGAGAACGCCGACGCCGCGCCGGTGAACCCCCACAACATCATCTCCGCCCAGATCGTGGTGGACGTCAAGTTCCGCGCAAAAGAGTGAGGAAGGCCCGCCCGGGCCGGAGATGTCCGCGAAGCCCCGGGGGATTCGTTCGGGAGGCAGCATGGGGATCGAGACGATCGGCGCGGCGCTCGTATTGACGCCCGAGATCAAGCACCTGGATATCCTGAGCTCCAAGGAGTTCGCGGAACGCTTCGCTCCGGCGGCGAAGGACGCGCGGACGGTCATCCTGGACCTGTCGCAGGTCGAGTTCGTGGACAGTTCGGGGCTCGGCGCCCTGCTCAACCTCGTCCGGGACACCCTCGGAAGGGGCGGACGGATCTCGATCTGCCGTCCCCAGCCTTCCGTCAAGGTCCTGTTCCGCATGGTCCAGTTATCGAAGCTCGTCTCCATCTTCGACGGGAAGGACGCGGCCCTCGCCTGGGCGGAGACATGAGCGGAGTCCCTCCCGACCTGATACCCTGGGTTCCGGCCGCCGCGGTATCCGTGTCGCTCTGCGCACTTGCCGCGGCCGCGGTACTTGCGGCCCGGCGAGGTCCCCTCCTGCCCCTCGATCGGCCGGAGTACCGCGAGTTCGCCGCCTCCCTGGACGGAGCCGTCGCCCTGATCTCCGGGGACCTGGAGAAGGTCCTGTACGCGAGCCCCGGTTTCGAGCCCCTCTTCGGGTCGACTCCGGATCGCGTCTCCTTCCGGCGGCTGGAGGGCGTCGTGCACGCCGAGGATCTGGAGGCCCTGGAGTCGGCCCTCTCCGCAGGCCGCATGCGGCCCTTCGAGGTGGAATTCCGGATCCGGTCGGAGGGAGAGCCGCGCTGGCTGCGGATGCGGGGCTTCCCGGTGGCGGGAACGGGGAGGAAGGCCGCCCGCAGGATCGCCGTGTGGGTGGAGGACCGGTCCCTGCGCAAGACCGACGAGCTCAGGCTGGTGGAGGCCCTCGACTACGAGGTGGCCGTGGGGGCCCGCATCCAGCAGGCCCTGCTCCTGGGGAGTCCGGAGCGGGCGTACCCGGGCTTCGATCTGGCCTCCATGACCCTGCCTTCCCAGAAGATCGACGGGGATTTCATGGATTTCTTCGACGGCGGACCCGAGGTGCTGGATCTCATGCTCGGGGACGTGATGGGAAAGGGCGTCCCCGCGGCCCTGACGGGCGCCGCGGCTTGCAACGCCTTCTTCCGTGCCCGGCTTTCCCTGGCGGAACAGGCGGGGGAATCCCTTCCCCCCGTGAAGGACATCGTCCGCGGCGCGGAGGAACGTATCGCCGGGAAGCTCATGGACCTGCGCACCTTCTTCACCCTGGTGTACGGCCGCCTGGACGGGAAGCGGGGACTGTACCGCTACGTGGACTGCGGGCATACGAGCGTCCTCCATTTCGAGCGGAAGACCGGGCGCTGCTGGAGGCTCAAAGGCGCGAACGCCCCGGTGGGGTTCCTGCCCGAGCAGGACTACGTCGAGTACGCGGTGCCGCTCTCTCCCGGGGACCTTCTGTTCCTGTACTCCGACGGGATCACGGAAGCCGAGAATTCCGAAGGGGAGCGGTTCGGGGAGGAGCGCCTCATGAAGCTCGTGGGATCCCACTCCGCTCTGGACGCCGCGGCGCTCCTGGACAAGGTCAAGCACATCGCCTTCGCCTACGCCGGGGGGGATTTCAAGGACGACGTCACGGCCCTGGCGGTGCGCGTCGCCTCCGGCCCCTCCGTCCGGACCGCGCGCCGCTCATTCCCCCAGTCGATGGACTCCCTGCGGGCGGTACGGGAGTTCTACCGCGCCTGCGCGGACCGTGCCCTGTCGGCCTCCCTTCCCTCCGAGGACCTGGACGCCCTGCTCATCGCGACCGGCGAGGCCGCCGCGAACATCTTCCGGCACAGCGTACCGGACCGGCCGGCCGACTGCACGGCGGCCTTCCGGGTGTCCGATTCCTGGGCCGCCTTCTATCTCTACTATCGGGGGGCGGATTACGAATGGCAGGAGCCGACCGCCCCGCCCATCGAGAGCTACCCCGCGGGGGGCTACGGCCTGTACCTCATCAACGAGGCCATGGATTCCGTGACCGTCTCGCCGGGGGAGGACGGGGAGGTTCGTCTCTGCATGCTGGTCGACCTGGCGTCGAGGGCGCGCCCTTGAGGGGCATCCGGGAGTTCGGGGACGGGATCTACCGCATAGCCGCGGCGGGGGAGCCGAGGTTGTTCCCCGGGTACTCGTACCTGGTCACGGACGCGGGCAGGGGCGTCCTTTTGGACCCCGGCCCCGCGTCGGACTTCGCCGCGACCCTGGCCCTCTGCCGGTCGGTGATCTCCCCGGAACGCATTTCCTTCCTGATCCTGACCTCCGAGACCCCGGACGCCGCCTCCAGCCTTCCCCTGTGGCCCGCTTCCGGCTTCTCGGGTAGGGTCCTGGCCCACTGGAAGGCGGGACTCCAGGCCCGATGCTATGGGGGTCCGGAAATCCGGGACCTGGGGAACCATGAGGAACGGATCTCCTTCGGCGGCGGCAGGACCTTCCGCTTCGTCAACGTGCCCGGCCTGCCGTCCGCGGGCTCGATCTTCTGCCTGGACGAGGCCTCCGGGAGCCTGTTCACCGGCATGGCCCTGGGCTCGGTGGGAGGGGGCGAGACGGAGGGGGACGAGGAGTCTCCCGGAAGGATTGAGTCCTTCCACGACCTCGTGTTCCCCGCCCTGGGCGCCCGGCCGGACGTCCTCGCGGCCCTGGCTTCCCTGTCCCCCCGCAGGATCCTTCCCCGGAACGGCCCCCCCGTCGAGCGGCATCTGTCCGTCGCCTCCGTCCTGTTCGGGTGCGGGGACGGGGCGGCCTGCGGACCCGGGGACCTCCCGGAAGCCTGCGCCCGCCTGATCGGGGAGGTGAACCAGCGCCTTGCCGACGTGTTCTCCCCTGCGGAGCTCCGGGACGTCCTGGCCGAGACCGGGCTGGGCTTCGGCGCGGACGGCCGCCCGGAGCCCGCGGACCTCGCGCCCTCGGACCTGCTGGAGCGGTACTTCGACACCCTGGCCCGGGTGAAGGGTCCGGTGTGGATCTCCCTCGTGCGGGCCCACGTCGCCCGGGGGACGGAGGCCCTGGGGATCCCCCTGCCCGCCGCCTTCGATCGGTTCGGCCGGGAGATCGACCGGGGCATCGGCGGCCTGATCCGGGACATCGAGAGGATCCGGACGGAGAACATCGAGCTCCAGAAATCCATCATCCAGGCCAGCGACGACCACCTCAAGGATCCCGTCACGGGGTACTACAACGAGATCTTCTTCAAGGAATACCTGGACGACCTTCTCCTGGCGGAAGCCGGCGCCGGGACACCGCCGGGATCGGTGGCCTTCATCCGTCTGGACGGTATCCGGAAGCTCAACGAGCGGTTCGGGACGGAGGCGGGCGACACCGCCTTGAAGGCCCTGGGCCTGCACCTGCTCGACACCAAGAGGCCGAACTCGATCTTCTTCCGGATGAACGGCCCGCTGTTCGCCTGCTATCTCCAGGGGGACGGAAAGACGCAGGCCGTGGACTACGTGCGGGAGCTGCAGGCGGAGGTGGAGGGCTCGGGACGCTTCGTGGAGAAGGTGACCGTGTCGGCGGCGATCGTGGAGCTTTCCGAGATCTCCACCGTGGCCGCGGAGACGGGAAAGCCCTACGCATGCCTGATGAAGGTCTGCAAGGAGCGCATCCACCTTCTGGACAAGCTCGGCCCGGCCTCCATCTGCCACGAGTCCTCGGTGACCCTCCGGAGGAACCGGGGGAACGTCCTGGTGATCGAAGCCAGCCCCTTCGAGGCCGACCTCCTGCGGAAGGTCCTGGAACGGGAAGGGTTCGAGGTGCACTCGGTGACGAGGGGGGGCGAGGCCCTGGCCCACGCGGACCTCTACAGGCCCGACGTGATCGTTTCGGAGATCTTCGTCTCCCAGATGGACGGCTTCCAGATACGCCAACGCCTGCTCGCGTCTCCGGACCTGAAGAACATCCCCTTCATCCTGGTCTCCTGGGACAAGGGGGCCTCCGCCCTGCGCCAGGCCTTCGACCTGGGCATCCTCCATTTCTACAAGAAACCCGTCCAGCCGGAGGAGCTCATCGGGATCATCAAGCTGCTCGCCGGGGAGGCGTCCGAGGAGCGCCGGCCTTGATTCTTCCGATATCCCTCCTGCTATTTTTCCTGGCGGCGAACGGCGTCACGGTCCTGGCGCTTCTGGTCGTCAAGCGGCGAGGGCGCGTGATCTACCGCCGGGCCCAGACCGTGCGGGGCGCGCTCATCTCGGCGGTGATCGACCGGGACCGGTCCGGGCTCGGGAAGCTGGCACGGAGGAATTCCGGCCTTTCGATCCGGCTCTGGGCCGACCTGAGGGCGACCTTCTACTTCACGGACCGGGAGGCGGAGCCCGTGCTGGAGGTGTTCCGATCGTCCGGGATCGAGGCGCGGCTCCTGCGGCGGCTCCGCTCCCGCGAGCCCCTGGAACGCTTCCGCGCCTCCCGCATGCTCCTGCCCCTGGTGTCTCCGGGGATCGTGCCCGCTCTCGTCCGGGCCCTCCACCGGGAGACCCGGGATTTCGTCCGGATCGCCCTGGTCAAGGATCTGCTGTCCTCGGACCTGAGCCCGGCCTACGACGCGATAGCCGAGAGCCTGCGGGACTGCGGGATGGGGTATTTCCGTTCCGTCCGCGCGATGCTGGCGGCGGTCGGGAACGGCTTCGTCGACTGGGCACGGGATCGCCTCGTGCCCTCGGACCCGGGATTCGCCGTCGCGGTGCTGGCGGGGGCCCGGACCCACCCCGCCCCGTGGCTCCGGGATTTCGTCCTCATCTGCCTGGACCATGACGATCCCCGGATCCGGAGCTCCGCCATCGAGGCCGCGGAATCCCTCTACCCCGAGATGCTGGCCGGCCGCGCGGAGGACAGGGGCGCGGACATCGTGACCCGCCGGGCCTCCCTTCGCGCCCAGGCGGAGGTATCTTATCCCCTGGACCTGGAAGCCTTCGCCGAATACCTGACGGACCCGACCCTCCGGGACGTGGCGGCCTCCTGCCTGTCCGAATACCTCGGGCGCTACCCGGAGGAGGCGGGCCGGATCCTGGAACTCCTGTCCCGTCTGCCGGATTCCGAGGCCGCCCGCGCCCTGGCAGGGGTCCTGGGCGTCCGGCTGCCCTTCCTGTTCGTCTCGGGAGAGGATCCCGGGCGCTGTCGGCGCGTCGTGGAAGGCCTGGCCGCCTCGGGCCGCAGTTCGGAGATCATCGCCCTGCTCAACTCCAACCGGGACTCCGAGCTGGAGGGGCTCCTGCTGGAGTGGATACGGCCGTATCTCGGGACGGTTCCGGAGTTCCGCAGGGACTGCGCGGGATACCTGGAGCCCCGCCTGCGGGAGGCCCTGGGCATCGCCCCCGAGGAGGTCCCGAAGAGCTCCCGGAAGATTCCCCTGACCCGCCGGGACCGGCTTAGGCTGGTGGTCGTGCTGGCGGCCGTGGTCGCCGTGCCTTCGGCGGCCATCGCCTACGGCCTTTCCGGGGCCACCATCGGCAGGACCTGGATCCTGGCCCGGGAGATCTTCCGCCTGTTCACCTGGGGCTTCGCCTTCTACGCGGTCTTCCTGAACCTGGTGTACATCGTCCTCCTGCTGCTGGCCGCGCGGAACCTGGGCATCCAGGCGAAGTACTGGGCCGTCCTGGACAAGGACTTCCTGTTCACCCCGGGAATCATGCCCTCCATCTCGATCCTGGCGCCGGCGTACAACGAGGAGAAGACCGTGCTGGAGAGCGTGCACTCCCTGCTGTCCCTCCAGCATCCCGACTACCAGGTCATCGTCATCAACGATGGGTCCTCGGACGACACGATGGGCGTCCTTGCGAGGGCCTTCGACCTGGAGCGGATGGATCCGAGCAGGACCGGATCCCTGCCGACGGCCCCCGTGCGGGGGGTGTACCGGTCGCCGGGCAACCCGAAGCTCCTGGTCGTGGACAAGGAGAACGGGGGCAAGGCGGACGCCCTGAACGCGGGCATCAACCTGGCCCGCTGCGAGTACATCTGCAGTATCGATTCCGACTCCCTCCTCGAGCCCGACGCCCTGCTCCGGATGACCGCGGAGGTGCTCACCTCGGACGTCGAGACCGTGGCCGTGGGCGGCAACATACTTCCCGTGAACGGATGCACCGTGGAACGGGGCATGCTGCAGAAGATAGGCCTGCCATCGAATCGGATCGCCCGGTTCCAGACCATCGAATACCTCCGGTCCTTCATAGCCGGCCGCCTGGGCTGGGCCCAGATCAACGCCCTCCTGATAATCTCCGGGGCCTTCGGACTCTTCCGGCGGGACCGGGTGCTGGAGATCGGGGGCTACCTCACGGGGCGGGGGGAGTTCAAGCGGGACACGGTGGGGGAGGACATGGAGCTGGTCGTCCGCCTGGTCCGGAGGATGCGGGAGTCCCGGCGGAAGTACCGGATACGGTACGCCGCCACGGCGAACTGCTGGACCGACTCGATGCCAACCTGGCCGTGTTCGGGGCGG
>ERZ795054.777-NODE-777-length-35384-cov-6.555181_pt1 | contig 35384 bp, 25 predicted proteins | sample MGYA00375138_ERZ795054 | MGnify/ENA primary metagenome ERZ795054 (study PRJEB30183, sample SAMN05720215) | anaerobic digester metagenome | isolation source: active sludge of municipal wastewater-treating anaerobic digesters | place: USA | collected 2014-12-23 ... | reverse complement strand
TGATGCCGGTCATACTCGGCCGGCTCGGGGAGATCAACATAGTATCGGTCCTGTCGAACATCCTCATCGTGCCCATGGTCGCCCTGATATTCTACGGGGCCCTTTTCACCATGTCCCTGTCGGGGTTTTCGGCGGCCGCGGCCGGGCACGCCGGAACGTTGTGCGACATGATTTACCGGATGCTGTCCTCCCTTGCCGGATTTTTCTCGGGCATGAACGGCCATTTCACGGTCGACCGCCCGGGACCGGTTCTGCTCGTCGCATATGCGTTCATGCTGGCGCCGGTGTTTCCGGTGCTCAGGCATAAAGCCGCGGCGGCGGCTTCGATCGCGCTCGCCCATCTCCTCCTGGCGGTTTCTCTCGCGCACCCTGACGGCCCGCAGAACGGCCAGGCCGCAAGATTCTGCTCCGACGCCGGCCGCGCGCTCCTCGTGCGCGAGAAAGACGATATCTGCCTGATAGGCCCAGTGAACCTGCCTGACGCGGCGCGGGAGATATCGGCTGAAATAGAAAAAACCCGCTACCGGTCCCTTTTCCTGTACATGACCGACGCCGGCCGGGAAAACGTCCGCCAGTACTCGCGGATCATGAAGAATTGCAGGGTCGACGAGATCCATGTTCCGGCCTCGGTCAGCCTGGACCGGGGCTTCATGTCGCTCTGCCGCGTGGCCCAGAGGGACGGAGTTTCGATGAAACTCTACGGACAGTCCGGGAAAGGGTTGAAAAATATTCCCGGAAATGGCATCATTGCCATCGCCCTCGAACGGTACCGGGCGTCGGCGGGCAAAATCATACCAGGGCGTTTTACCAGGCAGGTTCATGGGCCAGTACATCATCACTGATGCAAAAAGCGGGGACAAAACCCTTCTGTTCCGCAACGGGAAGGAGGTGAGGCTCCATTCGGCATACGACCCCAGAAAGGAGGCCGAGCGCTCGGTTTCGGCCTTCAGCAAGGGCAGGGCCTCTATCATCGTCGTTTCGGGCCTGGGGCTCGCATACCATGTCCATCATCTCAGGATGAAATACCCCGACGCGCAGATCGTCGCGGTAGAGCGCGATCCTGAAGCTGCGGCGCTCGCACGGCAAACCTATCCTGAATTCCTCGAAGGCGTCAGCGTGATCACCGCACCCGGTAAGGTCGAGGAAATCTTCGAGGAGACCGACATGGCCCTGTTCAGGGGCGTGGCGCACTATATCCACCGGCCGTCTTTCGGGATGCAGGAGGATTTCTACAACGGCATATTCATCGACATCAACCGGTTTTTCACATCGAAGATAAGCGACCTGCTCACACGCTTCGAATTCGAGCAGAACTGGGTGGGAAACATTCTTAAAAACGTACACCATACCTTCGGCTCCGGAAGGGCGGCCGACCTGTTCGGCAGGTTCAGGGGATATCCCGGGATCATCGTGTCCGCGGGGCCGTCGCTGAGAAAAAACTTCGGGCTGCTCGCCGGACTGTACGACCGGGCCCTCATCGTGTGCGTGGACACGGCCTATAAGGTGCTCAACCGCCGCGGAGTGCCCGCCCACATGGTCATGACCCTCGACGCGCAGAAGCACAGCCTCAGGCATTTCCTCGGGCTGAAGGGCCCCCTGCCCCCCCTTCTGGCCGACATGGTGAGCTTTCCGCACATCGCGCGCTCGTACCCCGGAGAAAAAATTTTCAGCACGACATCGAAGTATTACACCGACGCGCGCGGCGAGCACAGGAAGGAATCCACCCCGCTCATGGACTGGATCGAAAGGTTCATCCCCCCGATCGGCGACATACAGTCGGGCGGATCGGTCGCCACGAGCGCGTTCGACCTGCTGCTGAACCTCGGCTGCGACCCGATCATTCTCGTGGGCCAGGACCTGGCCTATACCGGCAGGGAGATCCACTGCAGCGGCACACACCACAACGACGAATGGACCGGGCTGTATTCGCGTTTCGTGAACCTCGAGACCATCAACCAGCGCGTGGTCAGGAAACGAAAGATCAAGCGCGTCGAAGCCTATGGCGGGGGCCTGGTGATATCGGATTTCGTGTTCGACCTGTACAGGGGATGGTTCGAGGATTCGGCCCGCAAGGTTCCGGTCAAGGTCATCAACGCCACCGAAGGCGGCGCGAGGATAGCCAATACCGGCGAAGAGAGCCTCTCATCGCTGGCAGCGAGGCTTCCCGTCAGGCCAAAGACGCCCGCATCTATCCTGGCCGGGGTTCTCGATAAGCCGGCCGCAGCCGACCCGTCGAAACTGCTTGCAGCCCTGGGACAGGCGGCCGAGGGTGTCACGACCATCCGGGACATGGCTGCAGACCCGGCGGCATCGGGCGATGCCCAGGACCTCCTGAACGTCATCGAGGAGAAAAATCTGGTCCCGGTTTTCAATCCGTTCCTGAAGAAAAGCAGCTTGTATATCGCCAGGCACGGCATCGACGGCGAAAAAGCGGCCGCAATTATCAGGTGCGACATCGAATCCGCGTGCGTCCGCCTTCTTCCGCTGATCAGGCGGTGTGAAAAAAACGTGGCTCAGGTCATGGAAAAGGCCTGATGGGTCAATCCTTCTTTATTAATATTACATTTTTTACCATAAATTCGAAATCCCCCATATATATTATTATAATATCTCTACCGATAATTAATTGACGCCTGGCACGATGCCGTTTCATACGCCGGCCCGATCAGAGGAGTAATCCGAATTCGCCATGAAAAAAACAATTATAGTCCTGTGCCTGACCCTGGCACCGTTTATTTCATCCGCCTCAATTGAAACAGGAGCGCGGATCGACTGGATGAAAGGGGAAATACGGGCGTACTCGAAAGCCGCGGTTCCCATAATCAAGGGCTCGCCTGTCGATGCGTGGGACGAAAAAAAGACCTCGCTGAACGCGGCCAGGATGGACGCATACGGCCGCGCCAGGGAAAAGACCGTGAAACAGATAACCGACCTTCTGGTATCGCTGAGGGTCGATCCCGAAAACACGATCAGGGACATACTCGACGAAAACGACCTGTCGAGGAACAGACTGAGCGAGATCGTCGACAACAGGATATCCTTCAGGGAGAACCCGGCCGATTTCGACGGGGCCGGATGCGAGGGCAGGCTCAGGCTCGCCGACATCATCGACGCCCTGCCCTTCAGGTTCCCGGGCGACGATTTTCCCACGAGGATGGACAATCCCATCGAGACCGAGTACACGAGCCTTGTCGTGGACGCCCGTGGCCTGGGCATCAAGCCCATGCTTTTCCCCTCGGTATACAGCTCTGCGGGCGTTGAAATATACGGAAAAAACTTCATTGACGTTTCGTACGCCGCGAGGTATGGAATGGCATCATACGCCTACACTGAAAACGCCGCGATGAAGAACAAGAGAGCCGGTGAGCACCCATATTACACCGCCGCGCTGAGGAACCTCAGGGACTGCCCGGTGATATCCGAGCGTGATACGCGCAAGGTGTTGAGCAGCAGAAAGACCATGGGCCACCTGCGCAGATGCCGCGTGATATTCATCATCGACCGGGAGAAATGAGATGAATCCGGTTTTTAAAGCGATAAACGCCATCATGGAAGGCCTGCTGGGAGCGGTCGGCGGGATGAGCAAAAAGACCGTCGAATCGATCAGGGCCGGGTTCATTTTCTTCATCTTCGTGCTCGCGGTCCTCGGCGGTTTTCTCGGATACAGGAGCGGCATGCAGAACGCGAAAATCAAGAGCTCGCCGCTTTTCGACCTCACCAACGAAACATTCAACATCGAAGTCAGAAGGGAACGAAAGGAGGGCGTGTTCTCCTCGACGCTCGACTCGGCCGTGATCAACGAGGTGAAGAATATCGACCCTGCGAAGCTGAACTACCCGGCGCAGGACGACATGCTGCCCGAATACGACAACGCGATGGTCGAGCCGGGACGGACGATGAAATTCAGGCCCTCTCCCGACACCTACCGGAGCGAATCCCCCCATGATGCGGATTACCGCGGCGAAGCGAAAAGGCTCGGCCCATCCTCGGTAAACCCGCTGGACAAGACACTCGAACCGGTCGAGGCCGAACCGCGGTCCATGGACGTCGACAGGACCGGGCCCGTCATCCCCGAAACCAACACCCCGGAATCAGTGCCCATGGAGCAGAAAAAAGGACTGCGATCGCTGGACGAGCAGAGGGGGCCTGGACCGCGGATGATAGACAAGGGCGCGGGGGTCGTGGAATAATGAAGGCGCTCGCTGTCCTGATAGTCCTCGCAGTGTCCCTGCCCGCCTGGTCCAAGGATTACAAGAAGACCGAGGACATCATCAACATCATCCTCGGCGAAAAGGAAAACACTGAGACACAACCCGCGGTGCAGCCCGAGGACAAAAAACCGGGAGCCGACAAAAAGAAAGCCGGTAAAGAGGCATCAAAACCGTCCGCCGAAGACCCGGCGCAGGTCCTCGTTAAAAACGGGATTCGCCTGTACAACAGCGGCCTGTACGACGGCGCCCTTGCGAGCTTCCAGGAAGTGGTGAACAACCATCCCGACAGCCCGTTGAAGGACCAGGCGCGGATATGGTCCGGAAGAATTCAGATTCGCCAGTACAAGTACGACGAGGCCATAAGCAGTTTCTCGGCCGTCCCCGCCGATTCGGGAGAATACCCTGCCGCGATTTTTCACAGCGCCGAATCATACGCGTATAAAAGGGAAATGATCAAGGCCGCCGAATTCTACCAGAGAGTCGCGGCCCAGTTCCCTGAGCATGACCAGGCGGACAACGCGCTGTTCAGGGCCGGGTCGATCTACCTCGAGGAAAAGAGGGGGAACCAGGCGCTCGAGAACACGGTGCGGCTCATCAGGTTTTACCGCGACAGGGAAACCATCGATGACGCCTATTACCTCCTCGGCAAAATATTCGAAAAGGACCAGGAACTCATGGACCTCGAGACATCGAGGAAAGTCTACCGGCTTTTTCTGAAAAAAGCTTCGGCAGGAGAGGCCCATTTCGGCAATTCGCCGCTGCGTGACCGGGTGAAGAGCGACCTGGAGCGCATCGAGAAAAGCTACCTCATGATGGAAGAGTGATTCCTCACAAGGCAGGAATACCGGGTCCTCCTCAGGGCTCCGATACCTCGCACCTGTTTCTCCCATTTTGCTTTGCGCGGTAAAGGGCGTCGTCAGCAGAGCGCACGAGCTTCTCGACCCCCTCAGCAGTCTCTCCCCGGGGAACGAAGCCGGAAACGCCGGCGCTTATCGTAACCTTCAGAACGCCGCCGTCGGACAGAATCACGCCGTGATCTTCAACCTTTTTGCGGATTTTTTCGGCTATGGCGAGCCCGAGATCCCCTGGTGTATCGGGAAGTATGACCGCGATTTCTTCGCCGCCGTACCTGGCCACCACGTCCGATTTTCTCAACTCGCTTTTTATGACGCCGGAAACGTCCCTGAGCACTGCGTCGCCGGCCTGGTGCCCGTACCGGTCGTTTATCGACTTGAAATGGTCGAGATCGGCCATGATAAAGCTGATCGGCCTTGAATTACGTCCGGCCCGCTCGTACTCGGCGTTCAATCGTGCAAAAAGATATCTCCTGTTGCTGAGTCCGGTCAATTCGTCGGTAAAAGACATGGCCTCGATCCGGGCGTACAGGTCGCGTACTTTTCTCATCAGCCTTCTGACAATGGCATACAGCATCCCGATGAGCAATAATGCCGTCACCGTGCTCAGCACGATGATGATGTACCTCTGCCGGTGAAGAGACCCGAGAATTTCAGTAACGTCAAACGAAACGCTTATGCCTCCCCTGACCTGTCCGATTGTGTAACCCTGTTTCGCGTGACATTTGAGGCACGCGGCCTCGACAAAGAGCGGGCCCATGTACCTGAAAAAAGTCTTTTCTCCATCAGCGACATTTTCGCTGTATTCATGCATGCCGCTTTCGAAAAATTCCAGGGCGCGTTTCTCGAATTCATCAGCGCCGTTTCCCGGATTCAGGGGCCTCAGGCTCGTAATCCTGAATTTGAATAGACCGCCGTCCTCGGCGAGCTTCGATATTTCCCGGGTCATGAGTGCGGGATTCTTTAATGTATACAAGGTTCCATCGATGGAGCTTATATCGGGGTTTTCAAGGTACGGATTCGATTCGACGCCGCGCTTCTTTTCGACATATACGCCTCCGTAGCCGGCATTCCATCTTCTGGCGAGCACGATATGCTGAAAGTATGACCTGGCCCGCGCCTGTATCTCCTCGCCGATCAGCTGGTTGTTCCGTATGAGGATCCCCAGGTAAACCAGCATGATGACGACCAGCACGGCCATAGAGATGTTCACAAGAAACATCCGCCACATCTTCATGGAGTGATAGTCGCCATGATTCGCATTCCCGGTCATTCTTTCCTCCAAAGGGCAGTCGATAATGAGTCATCGGCATATTGGTATTATGCTGGAAGAAAGCCGGAAACACAATTATTTTTTGATGGGACGCGCTATCTGACACACGCATAGGATGCTGGCAGACCGTTTTTCGAAAAAACGATCTGCCACAAATCGTTCATCCTCGACCTGAACGACCCCGCGCAGCTCAGGAAATAGTATTTCCAGATTCTGAACAATTTATCGTCGTAATCGCTCTTGATGCGCTCCCAGTTCCGCGCGAAGTTTTCATACCACGCCATCAGGGTCCTGTCGTAATGATCTCCCATGAAATGCCAGTCCTCAAGCCTGAACAATCCTTCGGCGGCTGATGTGATCTGTCTCACCGAGGGGATCAGCCCGTTCGGGAAAATATACTTATCGATCCATGGGTCTCCCATCTTCGTGGAAATGTTTTTACCGATGGTCTGAAGCAGAAACAGGCCGTTCTGCTTCAACGACGAACAGACCATTTCCATGAGCTTCCTGTAATTCTTGTATCCGACATGTTCGATCATCCCGCACACGAGGACCTTGTCAAAGGTCCCGTGAAAATCCCTGTAGTCGGACTGTACGATCTCGACCGGCAGCCCCCTGCAGAATTCCCGCGCGTAACGGGCCTGTTCGCCCGAAATGGTTATCCCGGTGACCGAGCAGCCGTAGTTTTCGGCCGCGAACCTCGCGAATCCGCCCCACCCGCACCCCACATCGAGAACGGTGTCTTCAGGCCCGAGCATCAGCTTGTCGCAGATGAGGCCGAGCTTTCGCTCCTGGGCGGTATTGAGATCGCCGGCGTCCTTGAAGTAAGCGCAGGTATACTGGTTGTACGGGTCGAGGAACGACATGTACAGCTGCGGAGGCAGGTCGTAGTGCTTCTTGACGACAAGGAGCGACCTCGCCCTGTTCTGCATGTTCATGATCAGCGACCCGAGCACGCTCGCTAAAAAGACGGGGCTCACTTTTTCATCGAGGCGGGCGCTGAATACCCTATGAAAGAACTGGTCAAGTGCGTCACAGTCCCACCACCCGTCGCGGTACGATTCTCCCAGGGCGAGAGAACCATTCTTGACTATCTTAGAAAAAAGGGAGGCGTTGTGCACCCGTATATCCCAGGGCCTTTCCCCATTGACCCTGATATCGGCCAGCGTAAAAAGGCTTTCAATATGATCCTGAATCCTTTTCATCACCATGTTGCCACCGCCTTGTGATTTGCCTGTTTTCGAACCCGACATGCCTCACAACAGCATAAATGACAGCTTTACAGCCGCGGGGGATGCAATAAAAATAATATCAGCACAGGGTGGATTCAAATATTATTGACCCAGGGCCTCCCTGATTTTCACCGAAAGCTCGCGGGCCGAATACGGCTTCTGGACGAATCCCCTGATGCCCATGTCCATGGCTTTCTGTAAAATGTCATCGTCGACCAGGCCCGATGTCAGTACGACCTTCACCCCGGGGTGGATTTCCTTCATCGACCTGAAGACCTCTATGCCGCTCATTCCGACAAGAGATAAATCCAGGAGGACTCCGGCGATGTTTTCTTTTTCAGCGGCGAGAATGGCGACGCCGTCTTTGCCGTTGTCTGCGGTGACAACAGAATAACCGCACAGCTCGAGCATTCCCCGCGAAATCTTCAGCAGCGGCCCCTCATCGTCGATGACGAGAATCTTTCCTTCTCCAGGGACTATCCCCTCCCTGGCCGAGGGCCGAACGTTCCCTTCGGTGTCGCCGCAGTAAACGGGAAGATACACCGAAAACGTAGAGCCACGGCCCGGCTCAGAGCTGACATCGATGAACCCGCGGTGCTGCCGCACGATGCCGTACGCGATGGCAAGGCCCAGTCCGGTCCCGTCGCCGGTCTCCTTTGTGGTGAAAAACGGATCAAAGATGTTCCGCATGATTTCGTCGCTCATACCGATACCGGTGTCGCTGACCGTTATGCGCGCGTAAGTCTCTCCCGCAGTCAGGCCCGTATTCCCCGCCGCGGAATTACCGTCGAACACAACCTCATCCGCCGCGACCCTGAGCGCGCCGCCGTGCCTCTCGCCGTCTCCCCGCATGATGGTCATGGCGTGGGAGGCGTTGACGCACAGGTTGAGGATCACCTGCTCGATCTGCACCGGGTCTGCGAGCACGCGCACCGGGTCGCCGCAGACAGAAAAATCTATCTCGACCGATTTCGGCAGGCTGTTCCTGCACAGGCTGATTACATGCTTTACCGAAAGATTGACGTCCACCGGGGCGAGCTTCAGCTCGCTTTTACGCGAGAGGGTCAGGAGCTGCCGTATCATCTCCGCTGCGCGTCGGGACGATTCCATTGCGGTCTCGATATATTTCAGCACCGCCTCTTTCTGAATCTCGCCCTCTTCCAGCAGAAGCAGCTCCATCATGTTTATGCTGCCCATGATTGCTCCCAGCATGTTGTTGAAATCGTGGGCGATTCCCCCGGCAAGCGTGCCTACCGCCTCCATTTTCTGCGCCTGAATCAGGTGCTGGTGCGTGCGCTCCCGCTCGGCCTCCGCGGATTTCCGGGCGGTAATATCCAGGGCGATCGCGGCAATCCTGGAGACTTTCCCTGCTTCATTGAGCGCGGGATGGATGTAGACGATGTAGTCCCGGCCGTTGTGGTTTTCTTCAAACACCGCGGACTGGCCGTCAGCGAAGCACCTGTCGAAGTGATAAAACGAGCGGTTCATCACATCAGGTGGAAACAGGTCGAATACCCTGCGGCCGATGACTTCATTTTTATCCCTGCCCAGCATCAGGCAAAGCGCGGTGTTGACCACGAGTATCCTCCTCTCATCGTCGATGAGAAAGCCGGGGTCGGGCAGCGCGTTGACGAACGATTCGAGCGTCGCCCGGCTCTCGCGCAGGGTGTCTTCGGCAATGCGGCGCTCATGGATGTCGGTGATGATCCCGCTCGCGCCCATAAAGATGCCATTCTCGATGCGGCTGCGGCTGGAGCTCTGGACCCATCGAAATGCTCCCGAAGGCGAAACGATGCGGTAATCGAGCGGATTTTCAATGCCGTTTGAAAGCGCTCCGAAACGTCCGGCAACCTCAGTCCTGTCATCGGGATGGATGAACTCCAGAAAATTCCTGCCGATGACGCGATCGGGATCGAACTCGCCGAAACGCCTGATGCTCGGGCTCATGTATGTGATGCAGCCTTGCGGATCAATGCTGAAAACGGCTTCAGATATGTTTTCGACCAGGTTACGGTACTGTTTCTCGCTCTCTTTAAGGGCCTCTCCGGCCTCGACCTGGTCAGTGACATCGATTGCAAAACCCTCGACCGCAGCCGGTTTCTCGTCCCCGTTCAGCACGAGCACCAGCCGCAGGTCGACCCACTTGCGCTGTCCCGATTTATGGATGACCGGAAAACGGATGAAAGGCGCGCCCCTGCTATCGAGGAACTCCGCCCAGAATTTCCCCACCCTGGGCCTCCAGTCCGCGGGAACAAGTTCACGCATTATCTCACGCGCAGACTCGGCCTCGTTGAACGGATAGCCGGTGATGTGCCGGGTCCTGGCGTTCGCATATTCCACGCGCAGAGAATCAAGGGAGAGCCTGAAAACTGCGGCAGGCGCGTTTTCCATGATCCGCCGGATGAACGACTCCTTGCGCGAAATCTCCTCTTCTGATCGGATCAGCTCCTCGTTCTGGGCCTCGAACTCCTCGTTCGTGGCCTCCAGTTCCTCCATCGCCGCCTGAACCTCCTGCTTTCCCTTCCGCTCTTTTTCCAGGGAAAAGCTCATACGTGTGATAATAAGCCCGACCGGCAGGGCCACGAGCAGCGACAGCAGCGATGAATTGAGCGTGAACATGATCCAGTTGTGCAGCCCGTCATGAGAGACCCTCGCCCAGGCGGGATTTCCGGGAACCAGAAAAACATACCCTGCAATCAGTAACACGGCATTGACCGCAACCGATATGACCGCCTGACGTACTCCCATGAAAATCGAGACCATCACCACGCACGACAGCATCCATACCGGCCTTGCATAATCGGGCCCGAGCACGATGAAAAAAGAAATTGTCATGCAATAAATGGCCGTTATCCAGAACAATATCCCGATGCGGTGGCCTATCCGGGGAAAAAAACTGCGAATGAGCAGGAGCATCCAGAAAATCACGTCGAGCACGATTATCGAATAGTATTCCCTTGCGATATATGTCGGCAGAAAAGCCATGACCGAAACAGGAAAGAGAAACACAAAAACCGCTGTCAGAAGATCGAGAAGCCACCTTCTCAGACTTTCGAGATCGTCAAGGTCGCGGTATCTTTTAATCAGGCCGGAGAACATGATTCGGATCCTCCATCATCGCGCGGAATTAGCTACCGGACCGTAATCAAAGCGGCCCTGAAAGCGTTACCATGATAGCACCGGAGAATTATTTTTTAAAGTAAAATATGCCGCATAACCGGATATATTCCCTGAATTTTGCACTATCCCGGGCATGTCCGGGTAATAAATTTATGTTGATTAATTCGCGCGGAGCTTATACAGATTAATAATTCTGACTGATTTCGACCATATCATCAAAATAATGGAGGCTATCATGAACCTGAAATCAACGCTCGGCATTATGTTATTGTGTTTCGTGTGCCTGTATCCGCTGACAGGATGCGATGACGGCAGTTCAGACGATAAAGACACATCTCTTAAATGGGATAAAATCGACTGGCGCACCGCCGATAACGGAGCCTATGCGGATTTCACCTATAACGATCTGGCGCCATCCTGCTCGAACGCTCCCGGCACAACTTCAAGTGAATTCTATTTCTTCGCGCGCGGCGGAGATACTGAAAACCTGGTCATATACTTCGAGGGCGGCGGCGCGTGCTGGCACACCAACAACTGCATAACCGCAACGGCATACACCAAGCAGATAACCCAGACCGCCGACAACCTCAACGCTTCGACAGCCGGCACCGGCACCGTCAACGGCATCATCGACTATACCGAAGAAAGCAACCCGTTCAAGGACTGGGACATGGTGTACATCCCCTACTGCACCGGCGACCTCGCCTGGGGTGCGACCGACACCGAGTATACCGGCGACACCATACGCCACCGCGGGCACGTCAACTTTCAGCTCGTGCTGGCGTGGCTTAAGAACCACTATGATTCACCTGAAAACATCCTGGTGTGCGGCACCAGCGCCGGGGCCTTCAGCGCCCCGTTCAACTTTCCCTATATCAGGGAGTCCTTTCCTGACTCGCAATTCTATCTCATCGGCGATTCGGGCATCGGCGTTGTCTCGGATGATTTCAACAGCAACTCAAGTTACGGCGTGGTGAGCTGGGACATCCAGGTCCCCACGACTGACAGCCTGCCCGACGGGTCGACCTTCGATGATTTCGACGGCGTTGAAATATCCAGCATCACCATGGACGACATCTATATTGCCCTCGCCAACCATTACGACGACGTTGTCGTCGCGGAGTACACCACCAGATACGACACCACCATGACCATGTTCTACAACATGATGCTGAACATCGACACCCCTGCCAACTGGCTTGATTATGACGGGGTTTGGTGCGACTGGGTCGACCAGATGGAAACCATCCTTGACACTGAAACAATGGGCATCACAGCCGGTAACTTCCACTACTACATCGCTCCCGGGTCCGCCCACACCATTCTGATGAAGGAGGGCCTGTACACCACGACATCGGACGGCACTGCCCTGATCGACTGGATCACCGCAATGGTGGAAGGCACTGACGGGTTTGAAAACGTCGAATGCACGGATTGCGATAAACCGTCGACATGTCCTGACTGCGAATAATTTATATTGTGACACCCGGGCCGCCGCTACCAGGCGGCCCGAATTTTGTCACGAGAAAAATCCGCCATCTGTGGCCCGGATGCTGTTCACAAGCTGACCGGCTTCATGCCGCCGCTTTCCTCATCCCCCTATGATCCTGAAAAATCCTTGACGCGCCGCACCGGATGCATGATCACAGTGCATCCGAAACTTGCCGGAATGCATCATGAAAAAAACCCTAAACAGAATCCCGGGCCTGCCCAGGGACTTCGTCCTGTTCATCATGGCCGTGGCCCTCTTCGGCTTTTCGCAGAGCATAGTCAACGCGGTGTTCAACAACTATCTCAGCGAGTCCTTTTCGCTTGGCAACCTCCAGAGGGGGATGCTCGAGCTCCCGCGCGAGCTGCCCGGCTTCCTGGTCATATTTTTCTCGGCCGCCTTTTTTTTCCTGAGCGGCAGAAGGCTCGCGGCGCTGGCGAACCTTCTGGCCGCCGCCGGCATCATGCTGATCGGGGTGTTCCCGGGCGGACTGTCGCTCATGCTGGTGTGGCTTTTCATTTTCAGTTCGGGTCTGCACATCTTCCTGCCGCTGAACCAGTCGATAGGCATGGAATTCGCCGTTCCCGGAAAGGCGGGTAAAAGGCTCGGCCAGCTCACCGGGGCGATGAACTTCGCCGCTATCGCCGGCAGCTTCCTCATCTTCGCGGGATTCAAATACCTCGGGTTCGACTTTCTGATTTCGTTCTGCCTGGCGGCCGCCGGTTTTATCGCGGCAGCGGTGTGCCTTTTCGTCATGAAACCCGACGAGCCGCGTCCGGCGCTCACCAACTTCACACTGAGGCGCGAGTACGGCCTCTACTACTGGCTCACCATTCTGTACGGCACACGCAAGCAGATATTCCTCACCTTCGCCCCCTGGGTCCTGGTCACGGTGTTCAACCAGAAGACCGAAATCCTCGCGACCCTGCTCACCGTGGGCGGGATCATCGGCATATTCTTCAATCCCCTGCTCGGCAGGGCGATCGACCGGATGGGCGAGCGTTTCATCCTCATGGCCGAGGCCGTCATCCTCATCGTCATCTGCCTGGGCTACGGCTTCTCGCGCAGCCTGGTCGGGGAAAAACCGGCACTGGTGATCGTGTCCGTGTGCTTCATCATCGACCAGCTTCTCATGTCGGTGAGCATGGCGCGCGCGACCTACATGAAAAAGATCGCGGTCAGGCCCGAGGACGTGTCGCAGACGCTCGCCATGGGCGTCACCATAGACCATATCTTCTCAATAAGCATCGCGCTGGTGAGCGGGATTATATGGATGAAGCTCGGGTACCAGTATGTGTTTCTTCTGGGCGCGGTCATCGCATCGGTGAACCTGGTATCTGCGTCGAGGATCAGGACATCATGAAGGACTCATGAAAGCGCGAAGGACAAAGTAAACACCGATCCTCCCTCGTTGCGGATTTCGAATTTTCCCCCGAGCTGTTTTGCAAGCATGTCGGCATGCATCAGTCCCGTCTCATGAATCAATGAAATGTCCCGGACGATTGTCATCCCCCCAGGGGTATCCCGTGATTAAATCTGTTGACAAAATTAGGTTTATCTAATAAATTTAACTTCTGAACACACGGGAGAAAACGATGGACCAGAACAGCCGCAGGGAGCTCATCAGCGACACGGGCCTTACTTCGAACATGGAGGATTATATCGAGACGATCTGGGTCCTGTCCATGCAGAAAAAAGTCGTAAGAGTCAAGGACATCGCGGCCGATCTCGACATCAAGATGCCGAGCGTTTCGGCGGCGCTGAACAAGCTCAAGGAGATGGGCCTCATAGATTATGAAAAATACGGATTCATCGAGCTGACCGAAAAAGGAAAATCCCTCGCCCAGAAGGTCTACGGCCGCCATTCATGCCTGAAAAATTTCTTCAGCGAAGTCCTGGGCCTCGATATAAACATGGCGAACGACGAGGCATGCAGGGCCGAGCATGTTCTATCACCGGAGGTCTGCGTTAAAATGGGCCGTCTGCTCGATTTCTATTCGGTTGAACGAAGCAGGGGCAGCGAATGGGTCGCAAAGCTCCAGAGCCACCTCAAGAAGGCTAAAAATACGGATTAAAAAAAGTCCGCGCTTTGCGACGCGGACCTCCACACGCTCATTCGAGATTGAACACCCGGATCACCGGAATTGATGATACCGTTCCTCCATGAAACAAGCTCAGTTCAGGTTGCTGATCTTCTTGAGCAGCGCCTCCGCAGCCTGTTCCTCTTCCTCGAGTTTTTCCCTGTAATCACGGATCCTGCTGTGGCGAATCCCCACCATCGCTTCGCCGATGAACTGGTGCAGCAGGGTTTTCATGAGTTCTTTCTCGTTGGGAGTCATTGACAGTTCCATAGAGACCTCCTCTCACTGGGTGATCTTGTGAGTCCCTGATCGCGGGGAACGGCCGAGGGTGAAGAAGCCCCTGGAGCCGAGCCGCAGCCGATCAGCCAGGAACCCATCATTATGGGCACCTCTAAAAATCAGGTTTTTCATTATTAAAAGAATGATAAAACCTGATTTTACTGATACATATGCCCACAAGGGAACATCCAAAATGTAATTTATTGAGGTTCCCTTATATAATCAAAATACCACATGAACGGATTTTTTTCAATACTTCAAAAAAAATCCAACGATAAAAAAAGGGGCCTGCCGGCCCCTGTTCGCTTCATTATTTTTTCGTCTTTTTTTTCTCCTGAAGGTCCTTGAGCACCCGTTCCTGCACGTCTTTTGAAAGGGGCACATACTTGAAAAACTCCATGGAGTAATTGGCCCTTCCGCTCGAAATGTTTCGAAGCTGGGTCGCATAACCGAACATTTCCATGAGAGGGACAAAACCGTTCACCTTCTGCGAACCCTTGCGGTAGCGGCGCATCGACTCAATACGGCCCCTGCGCTTGTTCAGGTCGCCCACGACATCGCCGATGTAATCGTCCGGAGTATTGACTTCGATCTTCATCAGAGGTTCGAGCAGTATCGGTTTTGCCTTCATGAAGCCCTCTTTGAAGCATATTGCAGCGCACGTGCGGAAGGCCATGTCTGAGGAATCCACCGGATGGAAGTTTCCGTCGAGAAGGACGACCCTCACGTCGACGACCGGAAATCCCGCCAGGATGCCTTCCTCGAGCGCTGACTTGATCCCCTTCTCAATGGAAGGGATGAATTCGGCGGGGATGACGCCGCCCTTGATATGGTCGACGAACTCGAAGCCCTTGCCGTCGTTCGGCTCGACCCTCATGACGGTATGGGCGAACTGGCCCTTGCCTCCGGTCTGCTTCACGTGCCTGTAGTTTGATTCCACTTCCGCGGTGATGGTTTCCCTGAATGCGACCGAAGGCTCGCCGACAATCGCCTCGACATCGAACTCGTGCTTGAGACGGTCGATGATGATCTCGAGGTGGAGCTCTCCCATGCCGGAAATGATGGTTTCGTTGGTCTCATCGTCATAGCGGACATTGAACGAGGGGTCCTCCATCGAAAGCTTCCTTAGCGCGGCGCCGAGCTTTTCTTCTTCCCTTTTCGACGGGGGTGTTACCTTAAGCTCGATGACCGTGGGAGGAATAAAAATAGACTCGAGTATAAGCGGATTCTGAATGTCGCACAGCGTATCGCCGGTCTTGCTGAATTTCATTCCGATCAGAGCAACGATGTCCCCGGGGCCGGCAGATTCGATATCCTCGCGGTCCTTGGCATGTATTTTAAGTATACGCCCGATGCGCTCGTTCTTGTCCTTGCCGGGATTCAATACCTGCATCCCGCTTTTCAGCTCTCCTGAGTATATGCGGATGAATGTCTGCTGCCCCACATATGGATCATGTATCAGCTTGAATACCAGGGCGCAGAATGGATCGTTTTTCGACGGGTGCCTTGCATGGTTTTTTTCAGCATCGTCGATATCGGCGCCGAAAGTCGCTCCCTTGTCTATGGGAGAAGGAAGATAATCGATTACCGCGTCAAGCAGCTGATGCATACCCTTGTTTTTATATGCCGATCCGCAGAAAACCGGCGTTATGAGCAGTTTCAGGGTCGCGTCGCGCGCGGCCTTTTTTATGAGCTCGGCCGAAACATCTTTTTCGGCGAGGAAGTATTCCATTATTTCATCATCGAAATCTGCAAGTTTTTCAACGAGATGGGCCCTGGCGGTTTCGCATTTTTCACGGTAATCGGCCGGCATATCCACTTCCTTGCGTTCGAACTCGACGAAATGATATGCCTTACGCTCGACGATATCAATCACACCAAGGAAGTCCTCCTCGATACCTATGGGCACCTGGAAGGCAACCGGGTTGGCGTCGAGATACTTGTCCATCTGTGCAATGGCCTCGCCGAAATCAGCTCCCAGGCGGTCCATCTTGTTCACGAACGCTATTCTCGGGACCTTGTAGCGGTCAGCCTGGTTCCAGACCGTCTCACTCTGGGGCTCAACGCCCGAGACCGCGCAAAAAAGGGCCACCATGCCGTCGATGACCCGAAGCGAACGCTCAACCTCGACTGTGAAGTCCACGTGGCCCGGAGTATCGATGATGTTGATATCATGGCCGTTCCATATGCATGAAATCGCGGCCGATGCGATGGTAATTCCCCGTTCCTGTTCCTGTTTCATGAAATCCATGGTTGCCTGACCGTCGTGCACCTCTCCCAATTTACGCGTCGTGCCGGTAAAGAACAGCATCCTTTCGGTACAGGTTGTCTTGCCCGCGTCTATGTGAGCCGCTATGCCGATATTTCTCAATTTACTCAGTGACATCTAAATACCTCTTAAAAAATTATATCTTTCCCGCCAAACTTGCCATTAGTCATCTATACAAGATTATTCCGTGCAACAGATGCGGGGTAAGCCCTTTCCGTTAAGGAAGGGCCGATTTTCCCGGGAAATCAATCATTGAAAGGACTGGTCATAATAATCCTGAAAAACAGCATATTCACTTTGTCCGCTGCGATGAACAGGCCTGCATGAGAAAATAAAAGGCATATCAATGATTATACACCAAAGTGTCAATAAAAAATTATTATTTTTTTAATTTACGGTTTTTACTCGCTGAGTATGCTCAGAAGCTCGACCTGTAGTGAAGCCTGTGATGCGAAAGAAGACCCGCCGTGTTCTTTGAGAATTTCATTGAATATGGCCGAAGCGCTGTCCCTGTAACCCATTTTCTTGTAGCAGAGACCGACCTTGTAATACGCCTCGACCCCGTCATCGCTGTCGCTGTATTCCTCGTACAGCGAGCGGTAATACTTCTGTGCCTTCTGATATTCCATCCTGCCGAAATGGATGTCGCCGATTCTCATGAGGGCCTCGTTCCGGTGGATTCCCCTGCTGTAGATCTCCAGGTATTCCAGCAGTTCCTCAAGGGCCTTGTTCTCGAGCCCGAGCTTCATGAACAACACGCCGTTCTGGAACTTCATGTCATCGGCGACCTTCTGCAGGTTCTGGGGCTCCGGCTCGGCCTTTGCTTCGGGCTGTTCCTGGGCGAAAATGGCCGCCGAACAAAATATCGTGCAGACGAGGGATAGTGCAAACAGCGCTTTTTTCATATTGACCCGCTTTTAGACATTATCGAAATAATTCTCAAGCGGGATTAATCATTCTTTAAAGAGAACAAAAAAAAGTGGATTATGTGGCATATCCTCCGGCCTGAACTCACGCTACCAGCCATGTATGCGGATTACAATATATGTGATTTGGTGCTCTGTATTAAGTTTTTCCGTAATTTTATTGCAAATATCGGTGCCCGGATGCATATGTCCCACAGAAACGCGAGTAATTGAACATGATCAAAGCCGTCAATCTGAGCAAATCATACGGAGCCCAGACGCTTTTCGAGGGCGTGAACTTCACCGTGAATCCGCGGGAGCGGGTCGGCCTTGTCGGACGCAACGGCCACGGCAAGACCACCCTTATCAGGATCATCACCGGCGAGGACCACGCGGACGACGGCGGGATATCGGCGCCGAAGGACTACCGGCTCGGATATGTGTCCCAGCATCTGGAGTTTTCCAGGCCGGCCGTGCTCGAAGAGTGCTGCCTGGGCCTCCCGGAGCACGACAAGGACGACCACTGGAAAGCAGAAAAAATCCTGTTCGGCCTGGGCTTCACCGTGAAAGACATGAAGAGGGACCCCGTCGAGTTTTCGGGCGGGTACCAGGTCAGGCTCAACCTCGCTAAAGTCCTGGTATCCGAACCCGACATGCTGCTTCTGGACGAGCCCACCAACTACCTCGATATCCTCTCGATACGCTGGCTGGCGAACTATTTAAGACAGTGGAAGGGCGAACTGCTGCTCGTGACCCACGACCGTTCGTTCATGGACAGCGTCGTGACCCACACCATGGGAATCCACAGAAAAAAAGTCAGGAAGGTCGAGGGAAACACGCAGAAGCTCTACGACCAGATACTCCGCGAAGAGGAAATCCACGAAAAGACCAGGATGAACGACGAAAAAAAAAGAAAGGAGGTCGAGCTCTTCATCACCAGGTTCAGGGCCAAGGCGCGCCTGGCGGGCATGGTCCAGTCGAGGGTAAAGGCCCTGGACAAGCAGGAACGGCTCGACCGTCTCGAAAAAATCAAGAACCTCGACTTTTCGTTCACTGAAAGCCCTTTCAACGCGAAGGTTCTGACCACTGCAGAGGGCTTGAGCTTTTCCTACGAAAAGAACGGAATCCCCCTGATCAAGGACTTCTCGATCACGATCGGCAGGAACGACCGCATCTGCGTGATCGGAAAGAACGGCAGGGGCAAAAGCACCCTGCTGCGCCTGCTTTCGGGCGCGCTCAAACCCGACTCGGGCGCGATACAGTCGCACCCCGGGATGGCGATGGGATATTTCGCTCAGACCAACACGCATGTGCTCAACCCGGGCATGACCGTTGAAGACGAGATAATGGCGGCCGGATGCGAGCGGCAGGAGGCGCGCAACATAGCGGGCGCGATGCTATTCGAGGGAGACATGGCGCTGAAAAAAATCTCGGTGCTGTCGGGCGGAGAGAAGAGCCGGGTTTTGCTCGGTAAAATCATCGCGCAGCCCGCGAACCTAATCCTGCTCGACGAGCCTACCAACCACCTCGACATGGAGTCGTGCGACGCGCTGCTCGCGGCCATAGACAGCTTCGAGGGCGCGGCGGTCATCGTGACCCACAACGAGATGTTCCTGCACAGCCTGGCTAACCGGTTCATCGTTTTCCAGGGTGGCGGCGTGAGCGTCTTCGAGGGGACATACCAGGCCTTTCTTGAAAAAATCGGCTGGGAGGAGGAGGCCGCTTCGCAGGGCGAGTCCGGGCCCGAAGAGCCGGCCGCCACCGTGAACAAAAAGGAGCTTCGCAAGATACGCGCCGAAATCATGAACAGGCGGTCGCGCGAGCTCAAGCCTCTCGAGGAAAAAATCTCGGCCCTGGAGAGTTCGATCATGTCACTGGAGGAAGATCTGGGCAGTGCGAACAGGAAAATAATCGAAGCCTCCGGCAGCGGCAAAGGGTCGCTCATCAGCGAACTCTCGAAAGAGGTCCACCGCATACAGTCATCGATAGATTCCGATTACGCCGATCTTGAAAGGTACACCATCGAGTACGACAGCAGGATAAAAATTTTCGACGAAGAGCTGCGAAAAACCGATACGCAGGATTAAACCGCGTCATCCCTCCGAATCGATCTTCGACTTGATCCTTTCCTGGTATTCCATTATTTCATGTTTCAGGACGTTCAGGTCCTTGATCCTGTCATCGAGGTTCACCAGGTGATTGCTCAGCAGTTCGAGGAGCCTGGTCAGCACTTTTTTGTTGGATTTCTGGATCGACCACATGGCCTCGAGCTCCTCCATTTCGGAGAGCGTCATGCCCATTATCTTCAGGCGCTTGATCAGCTTGAGCCGCTTGAGGTCATCGTTCGTATAGACACGCCTGCCACCATCCATACGCTTGACTGAATTGAGAAGGCCGATCTCTTCATAATAGCGTATCGTTCGCTGGCTCATCTCGAGCTTCGAGGCGATCTCGCCTATCGAGAGGTATCCACCGTCGCCTGAATTCGGATTGTTGTTGGCCATTAAGAACTCCAGAATATTATTGAAACTTTGCGAGTGCGCGTCCGCCAGACGCGCACTCGCTCACTATATCTAACTGAATTGCTGCTTCAGCTCCCGCTTCAGTATTTTCCCCGAAGGGTTCTTGGGCAGCTTCTCTATAAAAATGATTTTCTTCGGGCACTTGAACCCGGCGAGCTTGCCCTTGCAGAAATCGACCAGGTCCTTCTCAGACAGCGGCGAGCCTGGCTTCTTGACCACGACTGCTGCCACAACCTCGATCCATTTCGGGTCTGGCAGCCCTATGACCGCGGTCTCCGCCACATCTTTGTGCTGGTAGATGACCTCCTCGACCTCGCGCGAGGCTACGTTCTCTCCGCCGGTCTTGATCATGTCCTTCTTGCGGTCGACCACGGTCAGGTAGCCTTCCTCGTCCATGACGCCGAGGTCGCCGCTGTGAAACCAGCCGAACGCGAACGCCTCTGCGGTCTTTTCCGGGTCGTTGAGATAGCCGGTCATCACCTGCCCGGAGCGGTGGACGATCTCCCCAACCTGGCCCGCAGGCACGAACTTCCCGTCATCGTCCATGAGCCTGGTCTCATTGTTCTGGACGGCCCTTCCTGCCGATCCGGGCTTGCGCAGCTGGTCTTCGGGCTTGAGTATCGTGGCCACGGGGCCCATCTCGGTCTGGCCGTAATAGTTCCACAGCCTGAGTCCCGGGAACGTTTCGGTGAGTTTCTTTATGATCTCCACCGGCATGATGCTCGCTCCGTAGGCGGCCTTCCTGAGCGTGCCCAGGTTGAACTTCTTGAATTCAGGATGATTGAGCAGCCCTATCCAGACCGTGGGAGGGGAGAACATGTGCGTTACATGGTACTTCTCGATATCCTGCATCATGGCGTGCGGGTCGGCCTTGTGAAGGATGATGTTCTCGGCCCCGGTGTACAGAAAGGGGATGAGGAAGCAGTGCAGCTGTGCGCAGTGGAACAGCGGCAGCGCGTGAAGGCTCACGTCCCCGGGCTCGTACTGGCCGTCGATGATGCAGCTGAAATACTGCGACATGAGCGACCGGTGCGACAGCATGGCCCCCTTCGGCTTCGACTCGGTGCCGCTGGTATACGGGATCTGTGCGATGTCCTCGGCGTCAACGTCGACGTCAGGCTCCTCTGTGGACATTGCGGCCATTTCCTTTTCCAGATTGAAAAATCCTGCAGGCAGTCTGTCCGAATCGATCGGGATGAGCCCCCAGTTTTTCACGTTGGGGAAAAGGTCCCTGCTGCCCTCGACCAGCGGGAGGAGGTTGTCCTCAACAAGAAATACATTCGCGCCCGAATGCGATACCACGAATGCGACCTCCTGGGTGTTCAGCATGAAGTTGACCGGGACCTGGGCAGCCCCGATCTTTGAAAGGCCGAGGAAAGATATGGGATAATAATGCGAGTTGTATGCCAGCACCGCCACGCGGTCGCCCTTTTTCACTCCCAGTCTGGTCATCAGATTGGCGAATTTGCAGGATTGCTCTTCGAGCTCCCTGAACGTAAGCTCCCTGTCCCTGAAGATTATCGCTTTTTTGTCCGGAAATTTTCGGGCCATCCTTCTCGATATGTCGCCGATGGTGTCCCGGTGAAATTTATTGCTCATGTCTTTACCCCTTCATGGATTGGATTTTCAGTGATTGTATTTCTGCTGAAACTGTTCTTTCAGCTTGAATTTCTGGACCTTTCCGCTCGCCGTCATGGGAAAATCCCTGACGAACTCCCAGTACTTCGGGACCTTGTGCCGCGCGATCTGCCCGGTGCAGAATTCGATGAATTCTTCGGCGGTCGCGGCCTGGCCGTCCTTGAGCTGCACCGCGGCAAGCACCTGCTCGCCGTATTTGCTGTCTGGTATGCCGACCACGTACACGTCGCTCACCTTGGGGTGCCTGTGTAGAAACTCCTCGATCTCTCTCGGATAGATATTCTCACCCCCTCGGATGATCATGTCCTTGATGCGCCCGGTGACCTTGAAATACCCGTTCCCGTCGACCGTCCCGAGGTCCCCGGTATGCAGCCAACTGTCCCGGTCGATCGCGGCTGACGTGGCCTCGGGCATCTTGTAGTATCCCTTCATCACGCAGTCGCTGCGGGTCACGATCTCACCCTGCACTCCGGCGGGCACATCCTCGCCCGTTTCGGGATCGACGATTTTGCCCTCGATGTCGGGGAGCAGCCTTCCCACGGTCGACACCCTCAGGTCGACCGGATCGTCCCTCCTTGTCATGGTCATTACCGGCGAGGACTCTGTCTGCCCGAAGGCGATGACCACCTCTGAGCAGTGCATCCTGGTGCGCACATGGTTCATCGCCTCGACCGGGCACGGGGCCCCGGCCATGATCCCGGTGCGAAGCGACGACATGTCATACTTCTCAAAATCGGCATGGCCGAGCATCGCGATGAACATGGTGGGCACGCCGTTTATGGCCGTGCACTTCTCGGAATCCACCGCCTTGAGCGCTTTCAGGGGATCAAAGGACTCGATGATGACCATGCTCGACCCGTGGTACACGCTGTTCATGGTGCTCATGACGCAGCCGAAGCAATGAAAAAGCGGGACATGGATGAGGAGCTTGTCCTTTTCGGTCATGCCCATAACGTCGCCGACCATTCTCGCGTTGTTGACGATATTGTAATGGGTCAGCATGACCCCCTTCGGAAACCCCGTGGTCCCAGACGTATATTGCATGTTGATAACATCGTTCACGTCAAGCGACTTTTCCCTTTTATCCAGCGCACTGTCGGGAAGCGCCTCTCCCATGCTGACGATTTCATCGAACCGGAACATGCCCGGAATTTCGTTCCTGCTCCCGATGTATACGACGTTTTTCAGCAGGGGCAGTTCCCCTGAGGCCGGTTTTCCCTTTCCGGTCGTTTTCAGTCCGGGCATTATATCGTTCACGATATCGAAATAGTTGGCGTCCCGATAACCCTCGATAAGAACAAGAGTGGTCGAATCCGACTGTTTGAGGATGTATTTGAGCTCGTGGGCCTTGTAATTGGTGTTGACCGTGACCAGCACCGCGCCTGCCATGGCGAGCCCGAACTGCATGTACACCCACTCGGGCACGTTCGTGGTCCATACCGAGACATGGTCTCCGCGCTGTACCCCGATCGACATGAATCCCTTCGCGACGTTCCGGCAGGTACGGTAGAACTCAGCGTAGTTCTGCCGCAGGCCGAATTCCGGGAAAAACAGCGCCTCCTGGCCGGGCAGTCTGTTTGCGGTCTTTTTGAGCAGCTCGCCAACGGTGATTTTCACGAAACCGGACATGAAAGACCTCCTGAAAAAAACATTATTTTTAGATATAAACGTTGTTTCCCACCTTACGTTAACTGGCAAATACTAATATAACATCGTTTTGTCAATAAATAAAATTTTTTTTCGCTCCAGATTAATTAAAGAGGGAATATGGAAGAGTTAGGCTCTGGACCAAGAAGGATACCGGAGGCTCTGACCCCAGTAACCAGTTGCTCTGAGCAATTTTCAGGATAAAGATTGAAACCCGGGCTGAATCGCCCGGGCCACTGATTGTATTAAGAAAAGCGGGTGGATAGCCCCTGGCATCTTCTATATATAATCCACATATTGTTCACTATTACAGGTCTTCAATCCTATAGTCAGAATCAGTGAGATCATAAGGGTGAACGGTTCCTTCTTCTACGCTTCCCTCCTCAAATTGCGTAGTCATACTGGCAACGATAGGATAATACCGCCTGGCCACGGCATTGGTGCGTTTTACATCCAGAGAGGTTTCCGGGGACCTGCCGCCCGAATCAAGATTGAGAAGCATGATCTCCCCCTGTTCATCATACGAAAATGAACGGCCCAGAACAGTAAATCCTCCGTATGAATTACCGATTACGGCATCCGCTTTCTCGATGAAGGACAAGCGCTCCGGTATGCTGCCCTTGTTGTCGTCGTCGTACGAGGTAGCCCACTGGAGCGTCCCGTCGGCTTTCAGCCTGAGCAGCCATATCCAGGAATCATCTACCGCGACGGGTTCTGAATCATCCCCCATATCTTTTTCATACTCAATCATGCTTTCGCCGAGGATGGCATACCCGCCATCAGGAGTCTTTATCACGGACACGCCGAAATCGCAAATATCACCGACGAGGTACAATGAGCGCCCGAATGTCCTGCACCACTGGATCCTGCCGCGCGTGTCGAGTTTCATTACCGCGATATCGGTGTCACGGTCGGTGTAAAGGAGCTGTTCAAGTGGACTCGACTCGGTCTGTCCTGCAAGAATGAATCCGCCATCAGGTGTCTGCACGATGTCATTCATCGACATTGAAGCGTCAAATTTTTCGCCGGACGCATCCAGGAACCCGGCGCGGTAAGGGTTCTCATACGATTTCTCCCATTCGATCAAGCCATTCCTGTCAAGTTTACGTAACCTTGTCTGGTATCCACCTTCGGGATTGCACGATTCATCGGCAGAGACCAGGATGTATCCGCCCTCGCGGGTCTGCCGTATCTTCGTATTGATGTTCCAGGAACTCTGGTCAAACCGCCTCAGCCACTGAACCCCACCCTGCAAGTCCAGTTTCATGACAAACAAGGTTCCGATCGCAATGCAACCGCCATCCCCGGTATTCTCCAAATGCACGATAGCGCCGGCGTCATAATACCTGGCCCATTGCGCATTACCATCTGGTGACAGCTTCAGCAGGTAACCATCCCCGGCGAGGAAATATCCCCCATCGGATGACTGGCACACGGAAAAAGAGACATCGTCGTTCACAGTGGCGAATCTTTTCTGCCACTGAATGAGGCCGGCCCTGTCGAGTTTTACGATAAGGACATCGATGCCGGACATCTGCGATTCAAGCGGGCAACAGATGACGATTCCACCGTCCGAAGTTCTTTGCATCGTCGAAGTGATCCAGTCAGGTGTACCGGCAATGATGCGCTTTATCCAGTTTTGCCTATCAGCATTGACCAGAAAAGCATCATCACTGGTGACCGCCGGATTACCGCTATCAGACGCGGAAATACCGTTACCGTCATCACACGAAAGGTTCAGGAAGATGAACAACAGACAGGAGACAAACGGTGCAAGCAGTGAGAATCTCGATAATCGCATTTTCAATACCTCCCCCGATCATTTAACAATTTTTATTTTTTGTATAATTTCTCTATAATATCAGTATAATTGCAAGCAAATTTAGAGTATAATCATCAGATCAAGATCGTCGAGTCTTTTACCACAAGATTCAAGATCAAATTTCATTTTCCCAAATATTGACTGCGCAGATTCGTTGAAAGGCAAATGATTGATCATTTATTTATTGCTATTTTTCGCCGATTGCCCCAGATAAGTCATCCATGCGTATCAGAAAGACAATATCCGCATTCGCGATCTGCGCCTTTTTGTATATACCCGGAAAGTTGTCCGCAGGACAGATGATCATCTCGTTCACCGGAGACATCATGATGCACAACGCGGTCAAGGCGTGCGCAGCGGCCCATGACGAAAAGGACCGCGAGGGGAACTCCCTGAACAACGGGGGCTTTGACTATCTCTTCGAAAGCATCGCGCCCAGGCTGCGAAAATCCGACATCATCGTCGGCAACCTGGAATTCCCGGTTGCCGCCCCTTTCACAAGCAGGGAGATCGTATTCAACTGCCCGCCCGAGGTGCTTCCGGCCCTGAAAAAGGCCGGTTTCACCATGATGTGCCTGTCAAACAACCATATCCTCGACCAGGGCGTGAACGGCGCAAAGGAAACCCTTGACCGGGTGTTACAGGAAGGCTTTGACGCGATCGGGGCCGGCATAAACAGGGAAAGTGCGGGTGTCATTAAAAAATCCGGAAACCTCACGGTCGGATTCCTCGCATGCACGGGGATCATCAACTACCCGATCCCCTCTCGGGCCAGGAGTTTACACATCAACTGGTTCTATGATGAAGACCAGATGAAAGAAGATATTGTAAAGATGAAAAAAATCGCCGATTATGTGATACTGTCGGTCCATACGGGCGATGAATACATAACCACACCCAGACCCGAGGACGCGGCGCTCATGAAGAGATACTGCGACGCCGGGGCCGACTGCATCATAGGCCATCATCCCCACATGCTCCAGCCGTCCGAGCCGTACACGGCTGCCGATGGAAGGCAATGCAGGATTTTTTACAGCCTGGGAAACTTCCTCTCGAGCTATTCGATCGACGCAAAAAAAAGCGGGACAGAATTCCTCATCACAAGCGATGAATCGGTGGTGGTCAACCTGCGCATAAGAAAAAACCCTGTGACAAAAAAAACCAGCGCTGAATTTTCTCTGCTTCCAATTTTAATCGTAAAGGATTATAATGAAAGCAGCGGTATCCATGACATCCATACCGTAGCGTTGTGCGACCATATAAAACGAGCCAGAAAAAAAGCTCCGGCCGGCAGGGAGATGCCCGGCAGGGAAAACGGACTGACGGTCGCACTGGAAAAAAGGAATATCATCCGGTCGGTCATCCTGGGCAACGGCAGGGTCATAAATATCAGCTTCGACGATTAAAGAAGAGGAAAACAATGTCGAGCATACATATTTCCAAGAGAACAAAATACGGATACGATATTTTCGATATCGAAGGCGAGATTTCGTTCGACGATTCCCGCATGATCGAGGATTACGTCAAGGAAAACGCGACGGGCGAATATCCCAGCGTCATCCTCAACCTGGCGCGCGTGCCGTTCATCAACAGCTCGGCGCTGGCTTTTTTCGTCAAGCTCATGCAGGCGCTCAGCGAGCGCAAGATATCGATGTATCTCATGAACGCCAATGAAACCATCCAGGGACTTCTCGACATCACCGGGACGACCCGCCATTTCAGGATCATAAAAAACGAAGACTCGCTGACCGACAACGTGAAGATGAAAGAGCTCGACAGGGCGCTTGACCTCGATGAATAAGCGGGTCCGCATCAGGACCCGGAGATTAAATCCGACAGCCGAAGAGATTCCCTTAAAAGGGATTCATCGTACCCGGTGTAAGCCAATCCGGGCAGGCATGCGCACCTGAAGGGGACAAGCTCCCGTGTGAGAGAAACGGGCGCCGGGCCGCCTGAAAGAAAATCTCCGACCCCGCGCATGAACGCCGATATCGACGAGGCCAGCATGTCGGCCTCGAAGATGAAATCCCCGCGCCAGTCGTACATCTCCATGTCCCGGTGAAGGACCATCATGTCGTCGCCGCACCTGACATAGGCGAGCGCAGTGTTGCCGAATCCGTCTGCATCGCGTATTTCAAGTATCGAGACTTTTCCCTCGGGCAGTCCCAGGCCCTCCCTTATCGTCTCGACCTCACGGCGCGCGAGGTCGACGCTTGCCCGCGCGATGAACACCCGCACCCCCTCGACCGACCGCGCGCCCGAAAAAAGCGCGCCCGCATCGCAGGCCTTCTGCTCCGCCGGATAGGCGCGCGCCTCCATCATCCCCCCGCCCGAGCCGTAGAACCCGAAACGGCCGAGGGTCAGGCTCGCGTACAGGCCGGATTTTTCGAGCGTCGGAAGCAGCGTCTCCTTGATGAACGCGGTCGGATACGAATGCGGCGAATGCGTCACGCCGCGAAAATTGACCACGGTGCGGAAGTCGTTTTTGAAAAGAGCCGGGAGCAGGAACAGCAGCACCTCGACAGCTGATGAGAAAGGCCCCGTTTCAAGAAAAAACGTCCCGGTCCGTGGAGCTGCAGGCTCGAACAAAATGTCGCCGCCCGAAATGTCAAGCGAACCTGCGCCGAGCGCCAGGCAGGCGGTCCTGATATCTTCATAAACAGGGGTGTATTTTGGATTATTTTCCAGAAATCCGGCGCCTCCGGTTATCACGACCGGTTTCAGGCATGCAAGCGAGACCGCCAGGCACTGGCGCAGGGCCACCCAGTCGGGACGTTCGGGGGATACGGCCAGGGCCGCCATCTACTTGAGGTACGGCTTGAGCGCGTCGGGTATGCCGATGGAGCCGTCATCCTTCTGGTAGTTCTCCATTACGGCCGCAAGCGTCCTGCCGGCAGCAAGGCCCGAACCGTTCAGGGTGTGCAGGTAGGCGGCCTTGTCGCCCTTGCTCTTGCGGTAGCGTATCTTCGCCCTGCGCGCCTGGTAATCGACGAAATTCGAGCAGGACGATATCTCCATGTAGCGGTCGAGCCCGGGCATCCACACCTCGATGTCGTATGTCTTGGCTGACGACGCCGAAGTGTCGGCGCTGCACAGGAGAACCACGCGGTAATGCAGGTTGAGCCTCTTCAGCACTTCCTCGGCGTTGGCCACGAGCTTCTCGAGCTCGTCAAACGACGTCTCGGGATCGACGAATTTCACGAGCTCAACCTTCTGGAACTGGTGCACGCGCACGAGGCCCCTGGTGTCGCGGCCGGCAGCCCCGGCCTCGCGCCTGAAACAGGCCGACTGCATGGTCACGTACACCGGCATGTTTTCGCCTTCGAGTATCTCGTCGCGGTACAGGTTGGTGAGCGTCACTTCCGCGGTGGGGATGAGTGAAAGGCCGTCGCGCTCGATGCGGTAGTACTCGTCCATGAACTTGGGGTACTGGCCGGTGCCGATCATGCTTTCGTCGTTCACGATGTAAGGGCCGAATATCTCGGTGTAGCCGTGCTCGGTCGTGTGCAGGTCGAGCATGAAGTTGATGATGGCGCGCTCGAGCCTGGCCGCCAGCCCGCGGTACACGTAAAAACGCGCTCCCGCGATCTTGACTCCGCGCTCGAAGTCGAGGATGCCGGCATCGGCGCCCAGGTCGAAATGGGCCTTCGGGGCGAAGGGAAATTTCGGCTTCTCGCCCCAGGTGCGCACAACGACATTGTCCTGTTCTCCCTTGCCGTCGGGCACTGATTTATCGAGCATGTTCGGGATGGAGAGGTGCATCTCGTTGAACCGTTCGTTGAGGACATTCGACCGGTCGGCCAGCTCCTTGATGGTATCGCCGATCCCCTGCACCTCCTTCATTATCTGCGATGCGTCCCCGCCCTGCGACTTGATCTTCCCGACTTCCTTGGACAGGGAGTTTCTTTTCTCCCTTAGCTCGTCGGTCCGGGTGATGATCTCCCTGCGCTCGCGGTCGACGGCCTCGAGCTCTGCGATGTCGACGACACCCGCCATGTTCCGCTTGAGGAGCATTTCCTTTATACCTGCAAGGTCTTCACGGATTATTCGGGGGTCGATCATGGCGGCACCTCATTAATGGATAATAGGAGTTGACAACAGTATCCAGATAATGAGCCACTATTAATTTGTCAAGAGGTAAAGTTGAAACTATATGGATGGCGGATTCGGATTATACTATTCGTCGAAGAAGGATGAACAAATTTGGTCAGGGACGGAATCGAACCGCCGACACGAGGATTTTCAGTCCTCTGCTCTACCGACTGAGCTACCTGACCACTTAGAATGAAACACGTTTAATACATATGAGAAAATTGTCAATAATTTATTTCGCGATATTTTTTTCGGCATATTTTTTTACGATAGATAGCCACGCCGGAGAAAGACTCGCTGACCATCCATGGGACTACTATTACGAAAAAGGCCGTCTCCAGTTCAGGGGCGAGATATACGGCGAAGCGTCGATCAACCTTGAAAAGGCGCTGCGTAAAAACCCGGAAGCATGGGAGGCGGCCGAACTGCTGGGCGACATCCATGTGATCATGAACAGGAGGATGAAGGCGCTCGAATGGTACCGGTTGAGCCTGAAAATAAAGGAGGACCGCCCTGACCTTCACTGCAAGGTCGGGGAGCTGTACGAGTTCCATGCCGAGAGGGAGCTGGCCCTCAAACACTTCATGCGGGCGGTTGAGATCGACCCGGTCCATGTGCGCGGTAACAGCGACCTCGTGCGCTACTATGTCAGGCAGGGCAAAAGGGAACTGGCGCGCGAATATTTCCTCAGGAGCTACAACGCCGGAAAGAACAGGGCCGCCCCCTTCATGAAAACGGCCCGCGAAGAGGAGAAGAAGGGCGACCTCGTTGCGGCGAATTCGTTCTACGAGAAGGCGATCGAGGCGGCCCCGGCCACGATCGAGGCCTATATGGGCGTGTACGAAAATAACCGGACCATGGGGAAATTCGGCGCGGCAGTGGGCGCACTCGAGCGGCTTATCTTCGTCAAGCCTGATGAGACGATGGCCCATATCCGCCTCGGGCATCTCTTCCTGACCAGCACGATCCCGGGAAAGAAAAAGAAGTACTGCCTCGACAGGGCCGCGGCCCATCTTGAGACTGCCCGCGAACTGGACCCGTTGAATCCGCACCCGTGCTTTATTTTATCGGACCTGTACCGCAGCATCGGGGACGACCTCGCGGCGGAAAAATATCATCGTATGGCCCTTGAGCTGGAGAACAGGAAAGAAAGCGCAGAAAAATGAACCCGTCTAAGAAAAATCCCCCACTTCGACGACCCTGATATCCCTCCACTTGCCCCCCCGGTAGCGGACGACCAGCGCGAGACAGAATATCAGAAACAGCGAGACAAGGAGCGACCAGCCCGTGATCGCCGAATAATCCAGCACATGCAGCACCACGTACAGCACCGGCACGAAAGTCCAGTGCGCCACCACCGACATCATCATGGTGAAGAAGGTGTCCCCGGCTCCGCGCAGGGCCCCGATCAGGGCGATCATCACCGCCTCTGCAAGCACATAGAGTGACGCGATTCGTATCATGGTCACGGCCATGGGGTAAGCCTGCGTAAAAACATCCCCTCCCCCCTCAGGGCTGAACACCAGCACAAGGCGGCCGGGGATAAACACGAACAAGACGAAAATCAGGGCCGAATAGAAGATACCGGTCTTGATGGCGGACATGGCCGCGCGGTGAGCGATATCGGGCCTGCCGGCGCCCATGTATCGGCCCACAAGGCTCGTTACCGCGATCTCGATGCCGAGCAGGGGGATGAAGGAGACCATGTCCCAGTTGAACATGATGGTGCTGGCGGTGGCGACCACGCTTCCCCTGGTATGAAAAATTAATATCATCGCCGAAAAGGCGAGGAAATTCAGAAAAAGCTCGATGCCGGCGGGATACCCGAACCGCAGCAGCTTCATCATCGCTTCCCGGTCGAAGCGGAAAGACTTCATGACCGAGAATTCCCTTCTGTTGCGCTTTGCGAGATACAGGCACGCAAGCACCAGAAGAGCGCTCGCCCCGCCGGACAGGGTGGCGATCGCCGCCCCTTCTATCCCCATGCGGGGGAACCCGAACCGGCCGAAAATCAGCACGTAATCAAGGCCAACATTGACCAGAAGCGCCGAGATCGTTGCGGCCATGACCGCCCGGGTCCTGCCGATGCCGGAAAAATAACAGCTCAGGCAGTTGCGCAGCAGGCCGATGGCGATGCCGTACACCAGGATGTTGAAGTACGCTATCTGAGGCGCTTTCTGTTCGGCGGGGATGTCCATGCCGCCGATCAGGGCCGCAACAGGCGGCCCGCACGCGACAAGTATGGGCGATGCCGCGATCACGATGAGTATGGCCTGGAACGCAGCCACGGGGCTCATGTGCCTGCGGCCCGAGCCGAGATACTGGGCCGCGAGCGCGTTTGAGTAGCCGGTAAGACCGATGAAAAAAAACATCATCGTCTGGACAATGACGCCGCCCCCCATTGCGGCGTTCATGTACTCCGGGCCAAGTCCCGCGAGAAAATAGCGGTCGGTGAAGATCATGAGCCCATCGCATGCGGTGGATACGATCATGGGCAACGCCATGGATATCATTTCCAGAACGCCGCCCTCTCCGGCATGCTTTTGTATGTAGTTTTCGATGTTCATTGCAGTCATGAATCCGCGCGGGCTGACGAGCGCTTCTTTAATACCCGGGGCCACACAGAATTTCGCCTCAACCGGTTTTTGTCAAGGAAATATCTTCGATAATTTATTGTATTGCTTTTATTCCCTGCAGGAATATACTTACATCATCTCCCATGCAACAATTCTGATAAACCGAAAATGCGAGGTTCGCCATGAAGAAAAAGACTTTATACGCAATCGCTTATTGCCTCTCGCTCATTTCAGTTCTGACGGCCGGCGGCGACAAGCCCGTATTCTACCAGCTCATCTACAACGCCGACAATGTCGCAGGGACCGTATCGATAAACGGATTTACGATCGCCGAACTGGACGGGCAGTCAGGGTCGGGCAGCGCCTCGCTGAATGTCTGGCTCACAGGTGAAAACGAGATAAGCGCCGACGTGAAAAAATCCGACGGAGAGCAGCCGTGTTCGTTCTCGGTCGGCCTTTCAAAAATGTCGGCAGGGGATATCGTCGACACAATGGGCAAGGGAAACGTATTTTCCATCGAAAAAACAGATGCGGATTTCAAAGCGGGAAAAACGGTTACAGTGACGAAAAAATTCAAATCAGCCCTGAATTTCAGCAGCCACCTTGCAAAAACGCAGGCTGCAGACGAAAAGGAAATCATCGCTTACGCGGTAAAGATTCACGGCCTGTTTGCCAAAAAGGACGCGAACGCGATCATCAGGGAGTTCTCGGTCAAGCTCGAAGACTATGATACTGCCTTTTCATCCAGCGGATCAGCCGGCGAATTCAAATCGATGCTTACAGACGAGATATTGAAAGGAAAGGTCGAAAAGCTCGATACGGTGAAATTGAAACTTATCAAGGAAGGCCCCTCAGGCTGCATATGGCGCGTAGTCCAGGGTACAAACGAACTCATCAGGATCGTACTTCCTGACGGCGGGATCATGGAGATGCCCGTGTATATCGGAAAAATCAACGGAGAGATGAAGGTCGTGAGATAAAGAACGGGCTTTGTTCAACAGAGGGAATGTTGAAACATTATGCCTCAAATCGAATAACGCTTTTCGTTCCATTATCATTCCGGATGCTGCATGTACCGTTTAATTGTTCGGTCAGCATCTTTACCAGCATCATTCCAAGCCCGGAAGACCTGTTTGATTGTATTTTTTCATCAATACCGATGCCGTTGTCATGAACGGTGAGGGTCGCGGTATTCCCCTTTTTTTCAAGATTAATCGACACCAGGCCGTTCTCACGGCCTTTGAACGCATATTTGAATGCATTCGTCAGCAACTCGTTGATGATGATGCCGACCGAAATAGCTTTTTTCGCAGGAAGCGTAAAATCGGCAATCTTTTTTTCAATGGTTATTTTACCGCCCTCGCGAAACACCGAGGCAATCGAATCGATCAGGCTTTCCGCGTAGTTTAACAGATTGACTTCATGATAATCCCTGCCTATCAGCAGGTTGTCATAAAGAACCCGCATGCTTTGAATGCGTGAAATGGCGTCCTGCAATGCCGATCGAACTTCAGGATTGGAATGTGAATCTGCGTGCATCGATAAAAGACACTCGATATTCGCAATGTTGTTTTTGACACGATGATGGATTTCCTTGAGCAGAATCTCCTTTTCGGATAGTTGCTTCTGTACTTCTTCTTCCACACGCTTGCGCTCGGTGATGTCGTAGCCTATGTTCATTACAAGCCCGTCGTCGAGCATATAATTAGCCCACATACAATCAAGTTTTCTCCCGTCCCTGGTCTGAGGATGCCATTCCCTGAATTCAGGATTCGGCGAAGTAACCACCGTTGTTACAACCTCGCGCCGCACATCGGGATCAGGATAGAAAAGCGCGAGCGGTTCCGGAGAGGAGTTTATCTCGTCGATGCTCCAGCCGAATGTTTGTTCGCAGGCCCTGTTCCACAATACGCAGCGGCCCTCTGAATCGAAACAGTCGATCATTACGGGAGCATATTCATAAATCATCCTGAAGCGGGTTTCGCTCGCCTTTAGCATCATCTCGGCCCGCTTGCGTTCGGTGATATCATGGATGATCGAGTGCAGCAGGTCTTTTCCCTCGTATTCCGTTTTTGAACTGAATACGGCGACGTCCCTGATCGATCCGTCCGCCCGCCGATGTTTGAATTCGAAATAGGTCCTTTTCTCCGCCCTCACCTTTTCCATCTCGGCCTTCACCTGCTCGGGCGATAGCGTGTTGATTTCAGAAATATTCATCCGGCGCAGTTCTTCCCGCGACCAGCCGTAGAATGCTTCGGCTGCCATGTTGGCATCCTCGATATGGCCGCTGTCCGGGTCTATGAGCAGTTTCACCGCAGTGTGCTTTTGAAATAAATTCCGAAACAGCGCTTCGCTTTGCCGCAGGGCCTTTTCAGACTGCTTGCGCCCGGTGATGTCGCGGACAATGGCCCACATACTTACAGGCGAACCGTCAGTATCTCGTATTAGCGTGATGCGCAGTTCTACCGGAAAAACCGTCCCGTCTTTTCTTTGGTATTCTTTTTCATAGATGTCTGAATATCCTTTCGGCAGTACCTGCTCTTGGATAATGGCGGCCTCGAACGCATGCCATTTTTCCGGTGTAAAATCCTGATAAGTGAGCTTGCCGACCTCTTCCCGCGTATAGCCCAGCATATTCAGATAAATTTCATTGCAATCAATGATTCTGCCATCCATTTCAACGTTAACAAAAGCATCCATCATGCTTTGATGCAAAGTGCGAAACTTCACCTCGCTCTCGCGCAGCGCCTCCTCCACCTTTTTGCGTGCGGTGATTTCACGGGCAAAAGCGATATTGTATTCTTTATCATCATGAGCGAAGTAATAGACGCTTATTTCGACCGGTACGATATGACCATCCTTGGCCCGATGACGGGTTTCAATAAGTAATTTTCCTTTCTCTTTAAGTTCACGCCAGTGGTTGGAATAGACATCCCGGGTATAATCAGGATCAATATCATAAACCTTCATGCCGAGCAACTCATCCCGGGCATATCCCAGATAATGACACGCCGCCTCGTTTACATAGTGGAATTGGCCGTCCTGCCCGACCCAGTATATCGCATCGGATGCACAATCAGTGGCGAACTGAGTCATCCGAAGAGCGTCCATTGTCCGCCTTCGCTCGGTTATGTCACGGATAATCTCGATGGAGCCAATGATCTGCCCCGACATATCATACAGGGGAGAAGCCTTGGCAAAGACCCATGCGCCCCTGCCGGAATAAAGCGCATTACAGAACACTTCGGCCATCAGCGCGTCTCCCTGGCGGGTTACCGCGGGATACCTGGCGGTGATTTCCGCCAAGTCTTCGAAAATATGATCCATAAGCTGAGGCCTTCGCAAGCCATAGAAAGGAACGGAATAGGCATAAT
>ERZ795054.776-NODE-776-length-35393-cov-7.426000_pt1 | contig 35393 bp, 30 predicted proteins | sample MGYA00375138_ERZ795054 | MGnify/ENA primary metagenome ERZ795054 (study PRJEB30183, sample SAMN05720215) | anaerobic digester metagenome | isolation source: active sludge of municipal wastewater-treating anaerobic digesters | place: USA | collected 2014-12-23 ... | reverse complement strand
CGACCTTCTCCGTCTTCGGCGAGGACATCTACCGCAAGGGCGGCTTCATCACCGAGGGCCAGATGGCCGACGGCATCAAGGCCGACCGCATCTTTAAGGCCGACAGCCTCGAGCAGCTGGCCGCCGAGATCAACAAGCGCGCCTACAAGGGCGGCAAGATCGCCATGACCGGCGAGGCCCTCGCCGCGACCATCGCGAAGCACAACGAGTACGTCCGCAACCTCAAGGACCCGGACTTCGGCAAGCGGATCGACAAGGGCGTCATGATGACCATCGAGAAGGGCCCCTACTACGCGATCCCGCAGTGGCCCTCGGTCCACCACACGATGGGCGGCCTCGCGATCGACGAGAAGACCGAGGTCCAGGACGTCTGGGGCAAGGTCATCCCCGGCCTCTACGCCGCGGGCGAGGTGACCGGCGGGGTGCACGGCACGAACCGCCTGGGCTCGAACGCCATCCCCGACGCGGCCGTCCACGGCTACATCGCCGGGCAGATGTGCTCGACGGGGACCCTCCCGGCCTTCGTCCAGGGCAAGTAGGCTGCTAAGCTGGGCCTAACTCCACCCGAGAAAGGCCTGGCGCCTGCATTCAAAAGCGGCCCGGGGCAGGGCCTGGGCGAATACCAACGGCGATCCGCTCGAATACTCGCGGACCGCCGTTTTTTTCGCCCACCCGCCGCCCTATCTCGCGACGCGGCTCGTGGCGCCGGGTTCATCCCCCTCGCGCCAGGCTCGCCGGCCTTCGCCCCGCGACACCCGCCGCGGCGGCGCGCCTTCGGGGCCGCCTATCTCGGGGTCCTGCCCCTCGCGGCGGCGCGCCCCGGGGCAGCGCTTCCCCCATTCGGGCGATGGCCGCGGGGGACGGGGGAGGCTATCATGCCGCCTAAGGGGGCGCGGCATGGGCGAGGACCAGGTCTACGAAGGCTTTTCAGGCACGATAACGCTCTGCGAGGGCGAGCGAGTCCTCGAGACCTTCTGCCAGGGCTACGCGGACTTCCCCAACCAGCGGCCGAACGGGCCCGATACGGCCTTCGGCATGGCCTCGGGCTCGAAGATCTTCACGGCCGTCGCCGCCCTCAGGCTCGTCGAGCGGAGCCTCCTCGGCCTCGACGAGCCGGTGAACCCCCGCATCGCCCCCTGGGCCGTCCACGAGGCGGCGAGCCTCCGCCACCTCCTGACCCATACCTCGGGTATCGCCGACTACTTCGACGAGGAGGCGGGCGAGGACTACGAGGCCCTGTGGCGGGAGCGGCCGAACTACCGGATGCGCTCGCCCGAGGACTTCCTCCCCCTCTTCGCCGGCCGCCCGGGCTCCTTCGCCCCCGGCGAGCGCTTCCGCTACTCCGACTCGGGCTTCGTCCTCGCGGCCTACCTCGTCGAGCGGGCCTCGGGCCGCGCCTTCCCCGACTACCTGCGCGAGACGGTCTTCGAGCCCTGCGGCATGGGGAGGACGGGCTGCTTCCGGCTCGACATGCCCCCGCCCGACGCGGCGACGGGCTACATCGAGGAGGGCGGCTCGCTCCGCTCGAACCTCTACTCGATCCCCCTGGTCGGCGGGGGAGACGGGGGCTGCCTGACTACGGGGGCCGACATGGCCCGCTTCTGGACGGCCCTCGAGGAGGGGCGGCTGCTCAAGCCCGACACGGTCGAGTCCATGCTCTCGGTCCAGGTCCCCCGGACCGACGAGGACGACCGCTACGGCCTCGGGGTCTGGATCCTCGAGGACGACGACGAGGTGGCCTTCGTCCAGGGCTTCGACCCCGGGGTCCGCTTCCTCTCCTACTTCGACCGGAGGAGCGGACGCTCCCTGACTATTTCGGCTAACGTCGAGTGCCGGCTCGGGCCCCTGGTCCGGGCCTGGCTGCCTCGGCTGTGAGAGGGAGGAACCGCATGGACATCGTCGCGCACAACCGCGAGGCCTGGGCCCGCGAGGTCGCCGGGGGCAACAAGTGGACGGTCCCCGTGGAGCGCCCGGCCGTCGAGCGGGCTAGAAAGGGCGAGTGGAGCCTCGTGCTCACGCCCACCATCCCCGTGCCCCGCGAGTGGTACGGGGGCCCGGTCGCGGGCAGGGAGGTCCTCTGCCTCGCCTCGGGCGGGGGCCAGCAGGGGCCCATCCTCGCGGCGGCCGGGGCCCGGGTCACGGTCTTCGACAACTGCCCCGAGCAGCTGGCCAAGGACCGCCTGGTCGCCGAGCGCGAGGGCCTCGAGATCGCCCTGGTCCAGGGCGACATGAAGGACCTCCGGGCCCTGGCCGACGCCTCCTTCGACCTGGTCTTCCACCCCGTGTCCAACTGCTTCGTCGACGCGGTGGAGCCGGTCTGGCGCGAGTGCGCGCGGGTCTTGCGGCCGGGCGGCCGCCTCCTCGCGGGCTTCTGCAACCCGATCACCTACATCTTCGACCTGGCGGCCTGGGACCGGGGCGAGGAGCTCCGCGTGCGCTACCGGGTCCCCTACGCGGATATCGCCCAGCTCCCGCCCGAGGAGCTCGAGGCCCGGATCAGGGACAAGGAGGTCCTCGAGTGGGGCCACTCCCTGGACTCGCAGATCGGGGGCCAGCTGGCCGCGGGCTTCTCGATCAGGGGCTTCTACGAGGACCTCTCCGGCTACGGGGAGCTCCTCGACCCCTACATCAAGAGCTTCATCGCGACCCTGGCGGTCAAGGGCTAGGGCCGCCCTCCGGGGAGCGGCCCGGCCGAGGGAGGCGGGGCGGGCGGGTGGCCACCCGCCCGCCTGGCCTTTACCGGAGCGCGGCCGCCGCGGCGTTCTCGCCCGCGATGCGGCCGGAGTTGTAGGCGTAGCCCTGGGAGACCCCGACGATCTCGTAGTAGGGGTAGCCGTACATCCCGCCGCCGTCCTGCCCCGCGACGAAGAGGCCGGGTATCGCGTTCCCCTCCTCGTCCAGGGCCTCGATCCGCTCGTTGACCTTGATGCCGCCGATGGTGCCGAAGATGGCCGGCTCCATGCGGACCGCGTAGTAGGGCGCCTTCTCGATGGGCTTGAGCCAGAAGGGCTCCTTGTAGAACTCGTCGTCCGCGCCCTTCGCGGCGGCCGCGCGGTAGCGCTCCACCGTGGCCACGAAGGCCCCCGGCGCGAAGCCGGCTGCCTTCTCGAGGCCGGCGATGTCGTCGGCCTTGAAGGCGACGCCGGCCGCGATCGCGTCGGCCATCTCCTGCTTGATCGTCTTGAAGGGCACGAGGGCGCGGGAGCGCCAGTTGATGCTCTTCATGAGCTCCTTGGTCTTCTCCGGGCCGAAGAGGCCCGGGAAGCCCTTGGCCTCGAGGGTGTCGAGGGTGGCCTGGTCGAGGACCACGAAGAAGGACTCGGCGGTGCGTATGGCGGTCGCGCCCTTGGCCAGGGGCTGGCTCGCGCAGAGGCTCTCGTCCATGAAGCGCTTGCCCTCGCGGTTCACCTGGAGGAGGCCGCCGTAGTTCATGTACTTCATGAAGTAGCTGTTGTAGTCCAGCACCGTGCTCGCGGCGAATTCGGTGAGCTGGGGAGAGAGCTCGGGGCTGAGGGCGGCCCCGGTGGCGAGGGCCATGGTGATGCCGTCGCCGGTGTTGGTCGCCAGCCCGGTGAGGTAGTACTTGTCGCTGTGCGTGTACCTCCGGAGCATCTCCTTGTTGCCCCCGAAGCCGCCGGTGGCGACGATCACCGCCTTGGCGCGGACGGTCACCCTGGTCCCGTCGTCGCCCCGGGCGAGCACGCCGACGACCTTGCCGCCCTCGGTGATGAGCCGCTCGGCGCGGGTGCTCAGCAGGAGCTTGCCCCCGGCCGGGAGGATGTACGTGTCGTAGAGGTTCTGGATCTTGGCGTTCCCCTTGCCCGTGTCGTGGGTGAAGGAGGCGTTCGCGATCGTCATCTTGTAGCCGTGGGCCGCGAGCCAGTCCGCGGTGCTCCCGGACTTCTCGAGGATGGCCTTGACGAGGATGGGGTTCGCCGTCCAGTTGGTGTAGTCCATCATCTCCATGAACACGTCCTGGACGGTCTTGGCGTTGCCGGCCTTCTTGGCCTGCTCGCTCCCCACGCCGATGAAGCCGGTCGAGCAGCCGCCCATGCCGCCGACCTGGCCGGTCTTCTCGAGGACGAGGACCTTGGCGCCCTTCTCGACGGCCGCGAGGGCGGCGGCCGAGCCCGAGGCGCCCGCGCCGATCACGACGACGTCCGCGGCGTACTCGACGGAGGCCTCTCGCTTCGGCTCCTTGACGGAGCTGAGCGCGAGGATATCCGCGCCGGCCTCTTCGAGCGCCAGCGTCGCGGCCGAGATGATGCCCCGGCTCGTCAGGGTGGAGCCGGTGACCGCGTCCACGCCCAGGCTCTGGCGCTCGACGATGGCGGCGGGGATCCGGGCGATGGCGGACTCCTTGAAGCCGGGGGTGTCGTCGCAGGAGAGGACCTTGACCTCGCGGATCCTCGCCGCGTCGACGCTCACCTCGACCCGGATCGGCCTGATCACCGCCGGGGAGAGGAAGCGGCCGCCCTCGTTGCTGTCCTTGGGCCACTTGCCGTAGGCCTCCCCGTAGTAGGTGCCCGGCTTCATGGGCGCGCGGGGCCCGGCGGGGGCCTTGGAGGCGGCGAGGGCGCCCAGGTCGGCGCCGGCCATCTTCAGAGCCTCGGCCGCGGCCTTCTTGATGGCCTCGCTGGTCAGGGTGGCGCCCGAGATCGAGTCGACGGCCAGGCCCTGCTTCTTCACGATGGCCAGGGGGATCAGCTTGATGGCGTTGTCCGAGATGCCCGCGGTCTCCCGGTGCTCCTTGACGGAGACGCCGAGGATCGACCTCGCGTCGACCCTGACCTCGACGACGAGGGGGCCGTTGCGCCCCTCCGCGGAGCCGCTGTAGGTGCCGGGCTTGAACGAGGACTCCGATTCGACGCTGGCGCATCCCGCTGCCAGCAGGGCCAGGCAGACGCCGAGTACGATGCCTTTCAACCTCATGGGATCACTCCAAACGTAGCGTTGCGATGACGCCGGGTCGATGTATCCCCGAAGGGGGACGGGGCAGTATATCAGGGAGAAAGTATCGATATCAATAATCTTGCTCTATTTTTCATAATTTCTTGCTTCGCGTCGCCGCCGCCGCGGGCTCGCCCCGGATCGCCCTTTCGGTTACACTCGCCGGTACCGAGGAGGAGCCCGGGGTGCCGCCCATCGAGCTGGACCACATCGATACGCAGGTGAAGTTCACCTCGAAGAGCAGCCTCCCCTCGGAGGCCAAGCACCTCTTCCGAACGCCGCCCCTCCTGCACGAGGAGTACGAGCTCTTCTTCGTGGCCAGGGGGGATATCACCTTCCTCATCGAGGAGTCGGCCCACCTCATCGAGCCCGGCAGCCTCCTGGTCTTCAACAACCAGGAAGTCCACAAGCTCCACGTCCGCTCCGACGAGCGCTTCGACCGGATGCGGCTGCTCTTCGACGCCGGCTTCGCCCGGCAGTTCGGCTCCGAGGGCTACGATCCCCTCGAATGCTTCGCCGCGCGGCCCAAGGGCGAGGGGAACGTCATCCGCCTCTCGCGCGAGCAGCGGGCCGAGGCCATATCGCTTTTCGAGCGCATGGGGCAGGCGGCGGCGGGCTCCGGCCCCGAGGCGAGGCTCCAGAAGCTCGCGGCCTTCCTCGAGATCCTGGTCTTCGCGAACCGGGCCTACCGCTCCCAGCCCGAGCCGGGCGGCGGGGAGGAGCTGCCCGAGCGCCTGGCGGCGGTCCTCCGCTACATCGAGGGGAACCTGGGCGGGGACCTGTCCCTCGAGGCGATCGGCGCGGCCTGCGGCACGAGCGTCTTCCACATGAGCCGGCTGTTCAAGAAGTACACCGGGGGGACGCTCCACGAGCACATCCTCTACAAGCGCCTCTCCCTGGCCAAGCGCCTCCTGGCCGAGGGCTGGCCCCCGGCCGAGGTCGGCGCGATCTGCGGCTTCACGAGCGGGGCCGGCTTCGCGGCGGCCTTCCGCCGCGTCGTCGGGACGACGCCGGGCGCCTTCGCGAAGTCGGCCGGCCCGCCGCCGCGGGCCTAGGGAGCCTTGGAGGAGGGGGGCGCGGGGGGAGCGACCTTCGCCGAAGGTCGCGCCTCCCGCCCGGGCCTTACTTGGCCCCGATGGAGACGAGCTCGACGTCGAAGACGAGGACGGAGTTGGGCTCGATGTCGTCGCCGGCCCCCTCCTCGCCGTAGGCCAGCTCCGAGGGGAGGAAGATGCGGTACTTCGCGCCGACGCCCATGAGCTGGAGGGCCTCGGTCCAACCCTTGATGACCTGGTCGAGGGGGAAGGTGGCCGGCTCGCCCCGCTGGTAGGAGGAGTCGAAGACCTTGCCGCTGACGAGGCGGCCCTCGTAGTGGACGGTGACCGTGTCGGTCGCGGCGGGCTTGGCGCCGGCGCCGGGAGTCAAGACCTCGTACTGGAGGCCCGAGGCGGTGACCGTGACCCCGCTGCGCTTGGCGTTGCTCGCGAGGAAGCTCTTGCCCGCGGCGAGGTTGGCGGCGAGCTTCCGCTCCTGGGCGGCCTGGAAGGCGGCCTGGATGGCCTGGCCGGCCTCGGCCTGGCTCATGCGCGTAGGCTTGCCGGCGAAGGCCTCGCCGAGGCCGAGGTAGACCTGCTCGAGGTCGATGGGCAGGCCCGTGCTCTTGAGGTTGGCGGCGAGGATCATGCCGAAGGCGTAGTTGAGGTCGGCCTCGGAGGGCTCGGCCGGGGCCGCGGGAGCCGCCGGGGCCGCGGGGGCCTGGGCGACCAGGGCAGGGACCAGGCAGAGGGCGAGGCAGAGCGCGAGGGGTAGTTTCATGGGCGGGAGTATAGCGCGGCCGGGCGCCCCGAGCCTATCCGGCCCCGCTCCTGGCGCGGGCTCCGTCCCGCGATATAGTGTCCTCACAGGAGGATCTATGAAAACGAAGTACGGCCTGCCCCTCGCGATCTTGGCCCTGGCCCTGGCGGCCCTGGTCGGGGGCTGCGATATTCCGGATTACCAGCTCGATTTCTCGGATATTCGTGTAGAAGAATACAATTCGCCAGTCGCTGAAGTTCACTACACGATCGAAAACTATGGATCGAAAGACTTATCCAACGTGAAAATATTGATTGAGGTTATGGGGGCTGATGGCACCTATACGGCCTGGACGCCGAGCTACGACATCTCCTCGGGCAGTTCAGTCACAAGCTCGATAAATATCAACGTCGGGACCACATATTCGTTAGCTAGCGATTTGACCGCCTACGCGGTCAAGGCCGAGTGGGACGGCGAGTAAGCCAGGCCCCCTCGCCCAGGCCGGCCCCCGAGCCCGGGGGCCGGCCCGCCCGCCTGAGCCGGCCGCTGCGGCCCTCGCGCCGCGGGGCCCCGGGGCGCTAGAATGGCTCCCATGAACTACGAAGCAGTCCCCCTCGAAAAGGCCTACGAGCTCCTGAACGCCGGCGGCCTCGTCCTCGTCTGCACCCACTCCGACGACGGCCGCTACGACCTGGCCCCGGTGGCCTGGAACTGCCCCCTGGACTACGAGCCGGAGTCCCGGGTCCTCTTCGTCTGCGACCCGGGGCACCGGAGCTACGAGGACCTCCTGGAGTCGGGGGAGTTCGTCCTGGCCCTGCCCACCCCCGAGCAGCGCGAGCTCGTCGAGAGGACGGGCTCGGCCTCGGGCCGGGACCTGGACAAGTACGAGGCCTACGGCATCGCAGCCCATAAGGCCGAGGCGGTCGACGCCCTCGTGCCCGAGGGGGTGGGGGCCTGGCTCGAGTGCCGCCTCCTCCGCGTGGTCATCGAGGGGAGCTCGGCCATCGTCCTGGGCTCGGTCCTCCGCGCCATGGCGGCCCCCGAGGCCTGGAAGCGGCGGCTCCATTACGTCCGGGAGGGGCTCTACTACCGCCCCGGCGAGGCCCTCTAGCTGCGCGGCCCGGGCCGCGGCGCGCGGGGCGGCGGGGCCGGCCTTGACCGGGCCGCGCCCGCGCCGCTACCCTAGCTTCCATGCCAGTCACCATCGAGAAGATCGAGCAGGGCCGCAGCCTGCGCGAGTTCGTGCAGCTGCCCTACGAGCTCTACCAGGGCGACGGGAACTGGGTCCCCCCCCTGCGCATGGACGAGAAGCGCAAGCTCGACCGCTCCAAGCATCCCTTCTGGCTCCACGCCGAGGGCGAGATCTACCTGGCCCGCCGCGAGGGCAGGGCCGTCGGCCGCATGGTGGCCCTGGTCGACCGCCAGTGGGAGAAGGCGAACAAGGAGAAGGCCGCGGCCTGGGGCTGGTTCGAGTGCGCGAATGATCCCGAAGCGGCCGCCGCCCTCTTCGAGTCGGCTAAGGCCTTCGGCCGGGCCCGGGGCTGCACCCGCCTCGTCGGGCCCATGAGCCCCAACCCCAGCGACCTCATCGGCACCCAGATCGCGGGCTTCGAGGGCTCGCCGGTCATCATGATGCCCTACAACCCGGCCTACCACGACGAGCTCATCCAGGGCTGCGGCAACCGCAAGTGGAAGGACCTCGTGGCCTGGCTCCTCCCCGACAACGAGCTCCCCGAGCGCCTCGCCAAGATCATGCCCCGGATCGAGGCCCGGGGCGGCTTCACGATCCGTAAGATCAACATGAAGGAATTCGACCGGGAGGTCGAGCGCTTCCAGGCGATCTACAACGACTTCGAGCGGGTCAACGAGCTCTACACCGAGGCCACCGACGAGGAGGTCGTCCAGCTCGCCAAGGACCTCCGGCCCGCCGTCGACCCGGACATGATCTTCTTCGTCGAGGTCGAGGGCAAGGTCGTCGCGGCCTGCCTCTGCCTCCCGGACATGAACGTGGCCCTCAAGGCGGCCTACGGCCGGCTTTTCCCCTTCGGGATCTTCCGCATGCTCGCGGCGCGTAAAAACATCCACCTGGCCCGGGTCCTCTCCATGGGCGTGAGCAAGGACTACCGCAACCGGGGCATCGACCTGGCCATGTACTACTACTGCTACAAGTACGCCGTCCAGAAAGGCTACTACGCCGGCGAGATGTCCTGGGTCGAGGAGGACAACGCCGCCATGACCAACACGGCCATCAAGCTCGGGGGCCAGCCCTACCGCAAGTACCGCGTCTACGAGCAAGAGCTGTAGGCCGGGCCGCGGCGGGAATTGGTCGTCGGTTTTCCGGTTGCCCCGCCGATCCCGGCCGCGCTACCTTCGGCCCATGGAAGGACGAGAGGACGAGTACTACCGGGCCCTGCTCGAGCGGGACCCGGGCTACGACGGGGTCGTGTTCTACGGCATCACCACGACGGGGATCTTCTGCCGCTCCGTGTGCCGGGCCCGCAAGCCGCGGCGCGAGCACGTGCGCTTCTTCCGCAGCGCCAAGGAGGCCTCGGACGCGGGCTTCCGGCCCTGCAAGCTCTGCGCCCCCCTCGACCCGCCCGGGGGCATGCCCGAGGCCTACCGCGAGCTCCTCGCGGCGGCGGCCGAGGGGGGCGAGCGGCTCCGCGACGCCGACCTGCGGGGCCGCGGCCTCGATCCCGAGGCCGTGCGGCGCTTCTGGAAGCGGCGCTACGGGCAGACCTACCAGGCCTTCTCCCGCTCGGCCCGGCTCGCCCGGGCCTTCGGCGCCATCCAGGCCGGCTCCACCGTGACCGAGGCGGCCTTCGCGGCGGGCTTCGACTCCCTGAGCGGCTTCGGCGGGGCAGCGAAGGCCGCCCTCGGCGCGAGCCCCTCCCGGGCGGCGCGCTCCCCCGCCCTCTGGGTGAGCCGCCTCGAGACCCCCCTGGGCACGATGGTCGCGGCCGAGCGCGGAGGCAGGCTCTGCCTCCTGGAGTTCGCCGACCGCCGCGCCCTGGAGACCGAGTTAGGCGATCTCGAGCGCCTCCTGGGCGCCGCGGCGGCGCCGGGCCGCCGCCCCCTCCACGGGGAGGTGGAAGCCCAGCTCGGCGAGTACTTCGCGGGGAGGCGGCGGGCCTTCGACCTCCCCCTCGAGCTGCCCGGCTCGGAGTTCCAGCGGGCGGTCTGGGAGCTCCTGCGCTCCATACCCTACGGCGAGACGCGCAGCTACCGGGACCAGGCCCGGGCCCTGGGCCGGCCCGAGGCCCTGCGCGCCGTGGCCCGGGCCAACGGCCAGAACCGCCTCGCGATCGTCGTGCCCTGCCACCGCGTGATCGGCGCGGACGGCTCCCTCGTCGGCTACGCGGGGGGCCTCCCGCGCAAGCGGGCCCTCCTCGAGCTCGAGGGGGCCCTGCCCTCCCGGGAGGCCGGGGCGCGGCGCGGCGCGGGCTAGAGCTTGAAGCGCCCGATCCCCGCCTCGAGGCCCTGCACGGACTCGCGGTTGGCGGCGACCCCGCGGCTGACCGAGTCGAAGGAGCGGCGGAGGGACTCCACGCCCTCGGCCTGGCGGCGCGAGACCTCGGCCAGGGACTCGAGGCGGCGGAGCGTGGCCTCGAGGGCCTCGGACATGGCCCGGATGCGCTCCTCCTGCTCGGCCATGCGGCCGCGGATCGAGTGGGAGGCCTCGGCGACGAGGGAGACCGAGGAGGCGACCGCCCGGGTGCCCTCGGCCTCCTCGCCCATCGCCTGGGCCACCTCCCGCGAGATGCTCGCCGAGTCGGCCAGCCCCGTCGCGAGCCGGGCGAGCATCTCGCCCGAGGACTCGGAGCGGCGGACGCCCTCGGCCACCTTGACCGCCATGGCGGCGATCTGCTGCTTGATCGACGCGGTCTCGCGGGCGGCGTTGGACGCGAGCTTGCGCACCTCGTCGGCGACCACCGCGAAGCCCCGGCCCTGGTCGCCCGCGTGGGCCGCCTCGATGGAGGCGTTCATCGACAGGAGGTTGATGCTGCTCGAGATCTTGCCCAGGGCCCCCGTGGCCTGGAGGATGAGGGCCGAGGCCGCCTCGATCTCGCGGATGGCGGCCACCGTCTCGGCCGCGGCCCGGCCGCCCTCCTCGCCCTGGCCGGCGAGGGAGGTGGCGAGCTCCCCGGCCCGCCGGGTCATCTCCTCGACCGAGCCGATGCTCGCCGCCATCTCCTCGATCGCGGCCGAGCTGTCGGCGACCGAGCCCTCCTGGGCCTCGGCGGCCTCGCTCACCTTGGCTGCGGCCCCGCGGAACTCGGCCAGGCTCTCCCGCAGGCATCGCGAGCGGGCGGCCTCGGCCTCGATCTCGTCCTTGAGGGCGACGAGGGCCCCGGCCGCGCCCCCGGCCTTCTCCATGGCCTCGGCCACGACGAGGGCCGTCTCGTCGGCCCCCGCCCGGGTCCGCGAGACCTCGGCGGCGATGCGGCCGACGACGCGGGCGAACTCGTCCAGGAGGCGGTTGATGAGCTCGGTCAGCTCGCCGAAGTCGTCCATCGAGCGGAGGGCGAGGCGGCCGCGCAGGTCCCCCTCCCCCGCCACGACCTCGCGCAGCCGGTCGCGGATGGCGTCGATGCCCCGGCGCCGCTCGTGGGCGATCGCGAGCTGGGCCCCGGCCACCACGGCGCAGAGGAAGGCGAAGTAGAGGGCGAAGATCCCCTGCTGGACCGAGGCGAAGCTCCTGCCCCGCTCCCAGGGCAGGGGGATGGCCGCGGCATCGAGGCCCGGGCGGCCGGTGAGGGAGCCCAGGAGCCCGGCGAGGGCCTCGCGGTAGGCCCCGGCCGCCTCGTCCGGGGGCAGGGCCCCGGAGCGGATCGAGGCCAGGACGCCGAGCTCGGCCTCGTGGAAGTCGGAGAGGTCGCGGAGGTTGAACTGGAGGAAGGTCAGGACGTAGACGGCGCAGAGGATGCCGATCTCCACCTGGCGTCGGGTGCTCGTCGCCTCCCGCCGCCTGACCCCGATCTCCCGGATGCCCAGGCGGTCGCGCAGGGGGGCGAAGGCGACCCCGTCGAGGGCGGACTGGGCCGCGGCGTAGACGGCCCCGCCGGCGAGGTTGGAGACCAGGATGACGAGCTTGTCGAGGCGGAGGAGGAGGGAGGCCTGGCCCCTCGACACGAGGAAGAGGACGTAGCCGGCGGCGAAGCCGACGAGGTTCATCGCGAGGACGACCTTGGCGAAGCCGAGGATGCGCTTGCGCGTCGCCTCGAGCTCCTCGGGGGGAAGCTCCTCCCCCGCGGCGAGCCTCGCCTCGACCCGCTGGAGGGGCAGGGCGAGGAAGTAGAGGATGGCCGCGAAGAAGAGGGTGGGCGGGAGGACGTTGGCGGCCATGAAGCCCAGGACCGCCCGCGGCAGGGCCGAGAAGCCGGCTATCCCGAAGAGGATGTTGTCCCGGAAGTAGCTCACGAACTGCATGACGAGGTAGACGGAGAAGATCATCGCGACCGAGTTCAGGGTCACCCGGAGGGCTAGTCTAGGCTTGCGCATCGGGTCATGGTACCCGAGCCCGCCTGAGCGGGTAAAGCCGCCGCCGCGCCGCGTCACCGCGATCCCGGCCGCCTGAGCCCTCCTTCCGCCTCGAGGTTCTTGATCTTGTAGCTCAGGACGCGCTCGGAGACGCCCAGGAGCTCGGCGGCCTTCTTCTGCACCCAGCCGCAGCGCTCGAGGGCCTGCTCGATGAGCTGGCGCTCGGCGTCGGCCAGGGCGACGCCCCCCGGAGGCAGCGAGACCTGGCCGGCGGCGGGGAGCTCGCTCCCGGCGAACAGGAGATCGAGGTCCTCCGCCGTGACGATCTCGCCCTCGGCCATGACCACCGCCCTTTCGATGACGTTCTCGAGCTCGCGGATGTTGCCCGGCCAGCGATAGCGCAGGAGCATGTCCATCGCGCCCGGCTCGATGCCGCAGATCGCCTTGCCCATCTCCAGCGTCGCCTTCTTCAGGAAGAACTGGACGAGGAGCGCGAGGTCCCCTTCCCGGGCGCGCAGCGGGGGCAGGCGTATGGTGACGCCGTTCAGGCGGTAGAAGAGGTCCTCCCGGAACTGGCCCTCGCGCATCCGCTCGGTGAGGTCGCGGTTCGTGGCGGAGATGACGCGGACATCGGTCTTGACCGGCTCGCTGGAGCCGAGCCGCTCGAAGCTCTTCTCCTGGAGGACGCGGAGGACCTTGGCCTGGGTCATCAGGCTCATGTCCGCGACCTCGTCCAGGAAGATAGTCCCCCCGTCGGCGCGCTCGAAGCGCCCTTCCCGCATCCGGTCCGCGCCGGTAAAGGCGCCCTTCTCGTGGCCGAAGAGCTCGCTCTCGAGGAGCTGCTCGGGGAGGGCGGCGCAGTTCACGCGGATGAAGGGCCCGCCGGAGCGCAGGCTGTTGTAGTGGATGGCACCGGCCACCAGCTCCTTGCCCGTCCCCGTCTCGCCGAGGAGGAGGGTGCTCACGTTGGTCCTGGCGACGCGATTGACGATCTTGAAGACTTTCCGGATCTCCTCGCTCTCGCCGATGAAGTTGTAGGGCCGATAGGCGGCCTCGCCCTCGAGCCGCTCCATGCCGGGGGAAGCGCTCCGCCTGCTCCCCCGGTCGAGGAGGGCCCGCCGCGCCTGGAAGTTGAGCTCCGGGAGGCTGAAGGGCTTCTGCAGGAGGCAGAAAGCCCCTTCCTTGACCGCTCGGAGCCCCTCCGGGGCGGAATCGATATCGGCATACACGATGAGCTCGGCGTCGCGGCCCGCCTTCCGCATCGCGCGGGAAAGGTCGATGGCGCCGCCGCCGGGCAGGCGCACGTTGCTCACGACGAGGTCGTAGGCCCGGGCCGAGAGCTCGAGCAGCGCTCCCTGGAAATCCGCGGCTCGATACAGGGAATGGCCGATGCTGCCGAAGAACTGGCAGATGTCGGCGGAGAAATCCGCGTCGCCGTCGACGATGAGGAAGGTGCCCATCCGCGTGCCTCGCCCCCATAATAGGCTCGCGGGCGGGGAAAGCAAGACGGCGCCGGCATCCTTGCGCGGCCCGGGCTATAATAATACCATGGGGGAACGGCGGCCGACGCGGCGCGGAGGAGGTCCAGCCACGGGACGGACAACCATCGATATGCTCAAGGAGATATCCTTCTTCGCGAGCATGGCCGAGAGCGATCTCCGCCGCATCGCGGAGATCATCACGGTGCGGGAATACGCCAAGGGCGCGGCGATCGTGGAGGAGCTCACCGAAGCCGAGCGCTTCTTCGTCATCTACCGGGGGAAGATCGAGATATCCAAGAAATTCGAGGGCTTCGAGGAGTTCATACTCTCCGTCCAGAGCGACGGCGACTTCTTCGGCGAGATGGCCCTCCTGGACGAAGGGCGCCGCTCCGCCACCGTCAAGGCGCTCGAGCCGACCACCGTGCTCGAGATCTCGCGCCTGGATTTCGAGAACCTCCTGTACAAGGCGCCCGTGCTCGCGTACCGCATCATGAAGGAGCTCAGCTCCCGGCTCCGCGAGACGGGGGCCCTCCTCATATCGCACCTCAAGCAGGCCAACCGGCAGCTCTACCGCGCGTACATCGACACGACGACCATCGTCGTCAAGGCGATCGAGGAGAAGCATCCCCATATCGAGGGCCTGGATCGGCAGGTCACGAGCCTGGCGAAGGCGATCGGGCGGGAGATGGGCCTGGCCGAGGAGGAGCTCCTCGTCCTCGAGCTCGGGGCCCTCCTCCACGACCTCGGGATGCTCGAGCTGCCGGCGGAGCTCCTCGCGAAGAGGACGCCGCTTTCGCCGAGCGAGGCGGAGGCGATCAGGAAGCATACGCGGGGCACGGCCTCGATGATCGAGGGCGTGCCCCTCCTCGGCAAGGTCATTCCCGCGATACGGAGCCACCACGAGCGATACGACGGCAAGGGCTACCCCGACGGGCTGTCCGGCGCGGGCATACCGCTGGAGAGCCGCATCCTCGCGCTGGCCGACGCGTTCATCGCCATGACGCATGACCGGCCGTACCGCGGACGGATGGCCCTCGAGGATGCCATCGCCGAGGTACGAAGGGAAGCGGGCGGGCAGTTCGATCCGGCGGTCGTGGACGCGTTCCTGCGGACCCGCGCCGGGGCGGGCGCCGAAGCCGACCCCATTTTGTAAAGCTCTCGAGGGCGGGAAGGGACAGCATGAACACGAGCGACTATCTTCTTGAGGACGCCGACGGCGGGCGCACGGCGCTCATAGAGGCCTCGGGAGCGAGGACCTACGGGGAGCTGCGCGCGGCGGCGGCCCGCATGGCCGGGGAGCTCCGCTCCCTCGGCCTCGCCCCCGGCGCCCGCGTCGGGCTGCTGGGCGCGAACTCGCTCTTCTGGGCGGCCTCCTACCTCGCGATCATGAAGCTGGGCTGCGTCGCCGTTCCCTTCTCCTCCATGCTCAAGCCCGAGGAGATGGCCAAGAACGCGGCCTGGGCCGGCTGCGAGGCCGTATGCATGGACCGGCGCATGCGGCGGCCCTTCGGATCGGCCTTCCCGCCGGCCCTGCGCGTCGTTTCAGACGAGGCGCTGGAGCTCCCCGGCCCCGCGGAATGGCCCTCGCCCTCGCTGAGCCCGGATACGGGCGACGCCGCGCTGATGTTCACCTCGGGAACGACCGCGAAGCCGAAGGCGGTGCGCATAACGCACGACAACATCCAGGCCAACACCGACTCGATCATCGAGTACCTCGGGCTCCGCGCCGACGACTGCATGCTCGTCATCCTGCCCTTCTTCTACTGCTTCGGCACCTCCCTCCTCCATACCCACCTGCGCGTCGGGGGCGCCCTCGCGCTCTGCAACAGCTTCACCTTCCCCGAGACCGCGCTCGACATGATGGAGAAGCAGGGCTGCACGGGCTTCGCTGGCGTCCCCTCCTCCTTCCAGCTCCTCCTGCGGATCAGCACCTTCCGCGCCCGGGCCCTCCCCAAGCTCCGCCTGATCCAGCAGGCGGGCGGGAACCTCCACCAGGTGCTCCTCAAGGAGCTCATCGCCGCCAAGCCCGCCGCCCGGGTCTTCGTGATGTACGGCCAGACCGAGGCCACGGCCCGCCTCTCCTACCTCCCGCCGGAGAAGCTGGCCGACAAGCTCGGCTCCATCGGGCGGGGCGTCCCCGGGACCGAGCTGCGCGTCCTGGGCGAGGACGGCCGCCCCGTCGCCCCCGGCCAGGTCGGCGAGATCGTGGCGCGGGGGAGGAACATCTCCCCCGGCTACTACAACGACCCGGAGGCCAGCGCCGAGAAATTCCCCGGCGGCTCCCTCCGGACCGGCGACCTCGCCACGGTGGACGAGGAGGGCTACATCTTCGTCGTCGACCGCAAGGACGACTTCATCAAGTCCTGGGGCTACCGCGTCAGCAGCCAGGAGATCGAGTCCTGCGCCCTCGGCCTTCCCGAGGTCGTATCCGCCGCTGCGGTCGGCGTTCCCGACCTCCAGGCCGGCGAGGCCATCCACCTCTTCGTCGTGCTGCGCCCCGGCGCGCCCCTTGCGGCGGAGGACATAGCGTCCCATTGCCGCGGGGGCTTGGCGAAGCACATGGTCCCGTGTAAGGTGACGATCGTGGAAAGGATGCCCTTGAACGCGAACGGCAAGATCGTGAAGACCGAGCTTCGGAGGATGGCGGCGAAATGAGGAAGCATACGCTGATCGCGGCCGCGCTGGCGGCCCTCGCGCTGGCGTCCTGCAAGGGAGAGGCGAACATGGAGCAAGAAACCTCGCGCGCGGCGCGGGAGCGGGCGGCGGCGGCGGGCATGGAGCGGCTCGCGAAGGCCCGGGTCTTCTTCGGGCATCAGTCGGTCGGCTACAACCTGCTCGACGGGATCGCCGAGCTCGCGGCCGCGAGGGGAGCGGAAGGGCCCCGCATCCTCGAGGGCAGGGATCCCGGGGCCGCGGCCTCGCCCCGCCTCCTCCACGCGGCGATCGGCCGGAATACCGAGCCGCTAGGCAAGATAGGCGACTTCGAGGGCCTCGTCCGCGGGGGGATCGGCGACTGGGCGGAGGTCGCCTTTATGAAGCTTTGCTACGTGGACGTCGGGAGGGACACAGACGTTCAGGCCTTGTTCGCCGCGTACAAGGAGGCCATGGCGCGTCTCGCGAAGGAGTATCCGCGGGTCGCCTTCATGCACCTGACCCTGCCCCTTACCTCCGAGGAACCGAGCCTCAAGGAAAGGCTCAAGGAGAGGCTCAAGGCCCTCCTCGGCAGATCGAGGCCCTCCGACAACCTCGCGCGGGAGCGCTACAACCGCCTGCTTCGCGCCGAGTACGGCCCCTCGGGCAGGCTCTTCGACCTGGCCCTCGCCGAGGCCACGGCCCCCGGCGCCTCGCCTGCGGCGCATCGGAGCGGCGGGGGCCTCTACTACTCCCTCCGCCCCGAGTACACGACCGACGGCGGGCACCTGAACGAGCTGGGCCGGCGGCGCGCCGCCGAGGAACTGCTGGCCGTCATCGCCTCCCTCGAGGCGAAGCCGTAGGCGGAGGTTTACTCCCCCGCCTCACGGCTCAGAAGAAGAGCGCCACGACCAGCGAGACGACGCCGATAAAGGTGCCCGTGATCCCGGTCCAGATGGGGGCGCGCGTCATGAGCCGGTATTCTTGGCTATTGCTCGGGACGTAGACCTGGTCTCCCGGCTGGATCGGATCCGCGGCCTTGCGGCGCTTCCCGCGCGGATCGATGACCTGGTACTTGCCGTTGTCGTTCCTCGAGGGATCGATGCCGGCGGCCAAGCCGATGTAGTACCAGGCGAGCATCCCGGGCTGATAGGCATAGACGCCGGCGTTGTTGACGGCGCCGGTGACCGACACCGTCGAGATCAGCAAGGGTATGAATACCCGGTCGTTGGCCTCGAGCGGCAGGTCCGAGGCCTGCTCGGCGCCGGAGAGCAGGGCTTGGAGGTTCACGGGTATGGGAGCGGCCCGCCCCTGCCTGAGGAGGACCGCGGACGCGAGGTCGGCGTTAGGCGCGATGGAATCCCGGATCGAGACCAGGGCGTCGGAGAGCATCTCCCCCGCCGTCACGGGACAGGATATCCTTCGGCCGGCCGCTTCCCTATTCACGGCGCCGCCCTCGGCCCGAGCGCCCTCCTGAGCGCCGCCCGGCTCCGGCGCGGCCGGCTGCACGACCGCCCCCTCGAACCAGACGACCGGCCGATGCTTGTCGCGCGAGGATACCGTCACGGCGTCCCCGTACTGCAGGCTGAGGCTCGACGCGTAGGCCTCGGGCAGCGCCACGTAGTCGGACCTGGTCCCGCCCTCCGAGCCGTGGTCGATGCGCACCCTCGACAGCTCGGCCCGATCGGTCAAGCCGCCGCCGAAGATATCGATGAGCTCGCGCAGCCCTTCCTCGGGGGCCAGCTCGTAGCTTCCCGGCTGCCAGACCTCTCCCGAGAGCGTCACCAAGCGCATGACGCGGCGGAAGGCGATGGTCTCCCCCGGCTTGACCAAGGGGTCCTGGTCGGCGATGCCCAGGCGCGAGGCCCGCAGCAGGTCGTAGCGCCTCGTCTCGCCGTCCCGCCCGGTCACCTCGACGATCCGGACGGAGGCGTTGGGGCCGCGGGCCGCCTCCGCGACCTCGCTGAGCCGCGTAAGCCCCCACGCGGTCGGGTACTCGCCGCGGAGGACCTCGCCGCGGACGGCGATGTGGAAGGCCCCGGTCGAGGTCAGGGTGAGGGAGGGGAGGCTCCTCGTGTAGCTTTCCACGACGAGGGATTCGACCCTCCGCTTGAGCTCGAAGAAGGTGAGCCCGGCCGCGTCGATCTTCCCGAAGAAGCCCAGGTCCACCGAATAGTCCCCGCTCACGACGAGCTCTCGAGTCAGCACCACCCCGGCGGATTGGTTATACGAAAGCTGGTAGATGTCGCCGGGCGTGACGGGATACTCGATGTTGGCGATGGCTATCCGGACTCGCTCCTCGGCTATCGCGGCCCGGTCGGAGGCGGCGACGGCCGGCTCGACGGCCCCCTGCGCGGCGAGGCACGCGGACGCGAGGATCAAAATGGTCGCCAGGATCGCCTTTCGCGGCATCGGGACCTCCTTTCCGACGATGATCATCGTTTCGGCATTATATGCTAGTATACCCGCGCCGGGAGGAAGATGCATGATCATCGGCACGGGGATCGATATAGTCGAGACCGAGCGCGTCCGCGCCCTCATCGACCGGGACGGCGAGCGCTTCCTCGGCCGCTGGTTCGGCGCGGAGGAGATCGCCTATTGCGGAGGGAAGGCCAAGCCCTACCTGCACTTCGCCTCGCGCCTGGCCGCCAAGGAAGCGGCGTTCAAGGCCTTGCGGCTCTCCAAGGGCGCGCCCATCTGCTGGAAGCACATCGTGGTCGTCCAGGACGAAGCCGGCGCTCCCCGATTGGCCTTGAGCGGGGAACCCCGCGCCGCGGCGGAGCGGCTCGGGGCGACCGGCCTCCACGTCAGCCTTTCCCATTGCGGCGCCTACGCCATCGCCGCGGTCACGGCCGAGGGGAGCGATCGATAGGGGGGCGGGCCTCCGGCATTCAGCGCATCGCTTCCCTGGAGACCTTCGCCATGGGCAGGGCGACCGTGGCCTCGGGCTTCCCGCAGAGCTTATTGACGCCCGCTTCGAGGCACATCCTCGCGATCGCGACCGGAGTCCGGAGGAGTATCGCCAGGTCCCCCAGCAAGGACATGTTCAGGCAGTACGCGATATCCAGCCTGACCATCTGCCGGAAGGTCAGCTTGTTCTTCCCGCTGACCTGCCAGAGGCCGGAAAGGCCGGGCAGGACGTCGAAGCGGTGCGTATGCCAGCGCAGGTACTCCTTGGCCTCGTAGGGGATGCAGGGACGCGGCCCCACCAGGCTCATGTCTCCCTTGAGCACGTTCCACAGCTGGGGGAGCTCGTCCATGCAGCTCTTCCTGATGACCCTGCCTCCGAGGATGATCCGAGGGTCGACGGAGTCGAGCTTCTCCATGGGGACATCGCCGTCGACGATGAAATTGTGCGCGTAGTTCCCGTGGAAGGCCTGGTTGTTGTCGCGCTTCATCGTGCGGAATTTCCAGAAATCGAAGGGCACGCCCTTGTACCCGACCCTGGTCTGCTTGAAGAAGACCGGCCCCGGCGAGACCAGCTTGATATGCAGGGCGAGCAGGAGGAACAGGGGGGAGCTGAGGATCAGGAGCCCCGAGGCGCCGCAGATATCCAGGACCCGCTTCCAGACGGGGATGCGCTCGACGAAGAGGAACTCGATGCTCTCCCGGATGGAATCGTAGCCCCGCTCGAGATCGTCCTGGCCGGCGCTCCGCTCCTTGTCCGAGTAGAGCCAGTTCTCGGGGTACTCGTAGACGTCGAAGCCGATGGAGCCGCATTCCGCCTTCCCCAGCTCGCCGACGACTTTCTTGCCGAATACCGCCGCTCCCTCCTTCAGCGTATCGGGGAGGAGGACGGCGATCTGCCCTTCCTCGCCGACGCCGATGCAGTCGATCGACCGGGAGAAGAGGGACACTTGATGCATGATCTCCTCTTGATTCCTTGAGGTCTTTTCCTCCATGCGGAAGCTGACGATGGAGAATTTGCTCCCGTTCCGATCGGACCTCGTCCGCTCGTACTTGACGAGGGCCTTGAACTCCTCGAAGGAATAGACATTCGTTCCGGAAACCCCGGCCTTGCCATGCGGGCCGCGATTCAGTCGGAGCAGTCTCTTCTGTTTCATAAATTACAGCCCTCACCTTCCGCCGCTCGGGGCGGTAGACGGATTCTTGAAATCGCCGGGAGCTACATCGTGCGGAAGGATCGAATAGCGATTGCCGAATCGCACGAAAACGCCATCTTGCAGGACGCGGGCGACCGAGCCGTCGACCTCGAGCGTGACCATGCTCGAGCAGCCGAAGAGCTCCTGCAGCTTCCCTATGGTCAGGGTGAGCTCCAGATGGACGCTCTGCTGGGCCTCGAGCTGCGCGCCGCTCAGGTTGATGAAGACGCCCGCCGTCGAGATGTCTCGGCTCGACGCCTCGATCGCCGCAGGTGCTTTTTTATCTCCGAGCTTGATCCTGATGGGAACATCGAGCTCGTACCGTTCTTCTCGTCGCCTATCCATAGAAGCCAGCTATGGAGAACCATACCGTACTTGCGCGGCAACTCAATCCGTAGAAAACATGAATTAAAGAGTCGATAATTGGCGAAGGGGAATGAGGAGCGGGCATACAAAAGTAGTAGTGATAATTCTCCGGTATTAGTACTTACAAATTCGCCGCGGCCCAGAGAGCCGCCTGAAGCCGGTTCTCGACATTGATCTTTTTGAAGATATTGTAGAGATGCGTCTTCACCGTGTTCGTGCTGATGCACATCCGGCTCGAGATCTCGTCGTTCGTGGAGCCCATGCTCACCAAGGTGAGGATCTCGATCTCCCGCGAGGTCAGCGAGGTCTTCTCCTCGATGGCGATCTGCTTCTCGTTGAAGCTCTCGAATACGCAGCGGAGGAGCGTCTTCCGAGAAACCCAAATTTCTCCATATAAAATGGCCCGAATTCCTTTGATGAAAACCTCGAAATGATCGTCTTTATAGAAAAAACCCCGTACGTTGCGCGCCAGGGCCTTCCGCTCCACCCCCGCGTTCTCGTTGAGATTGAACAGCGCGATGATGCACTGCGAGATATTGCCATTCGTCGCGATGCTCTTGAGGATCTCCTCGAAGCTCTGCAGCTCGGTATCGATAAGGATGAGGTTCTTGCCGCTCTCGGCGCAGGTAGCGCCATCCTCCGCCGGCGAGAAGGTATTGAGGTCGCGGTCAAACATCCTGCATCCAGAGCCGATCTCCTTGGTGATCACGTAGGAAAGGAATTCGTTCTGGAGCGTCAGGGGCCCGATTATTGAGATAATGGAGTTTTTAGCAAGATCGTCATCAAGATGCATCCCGATTATCCCCGCACGAGAGCACGTACTTCATTATAGCATTATGCATCTATACTTTTGGAATAGTCATATAACAGAATCAGCTATGCTATTCCAGCCATCCCGAACGCCGCGAGCGAGGGAAAAAGGCCGCAGAGTCACGCATTCAGGGATACTATCATCAAATGGAATCGCCCGTAAACGGCGTGCGTCGCCGGCGGAGACCTGAAATGGAATTCAAAGATCTGCGGCGTATAGACGAAGGCGCGACGGTCCTCCTACTACTCGAGCATGAGGCGGAGATCGATGACGCTAATCTCCTTCATGCCTATCCCTGGACTCGGGATGATGGCGAGCGGATCATGAGCTTCCTGGATCGAGGGGCGAGAACGACCTGGTGCATGAGCAGGCTGCTCCTGCGCGGCGCCCTTGCCCAGGCGGCCTCCGTGGATCCGGGGAAGCTGGCCATCGTGCCTGGCCCCTTCGGCAAGCCTCGGCTGGAGGATAGCGATATACGCTTCAACCTCTCGCACGCGCCGGGATGCGTGATCCTGGCGCTTTCCCGAAGAGGCGAGGTGGGATGCGACATCGAGGACGCGCGCTCCCTCGGCCTCGGCTATCGCGATATAGCCCCTTCCTGCCTCCAGGAATGCGAGATGGAATACCTGGCGGCCGCCCCGGATCCCCGGGTCGGGAGGGACCGCTTCCTCGCCATGTTCGTGGAGAAGGAGGCCAGGCTGAAGGCGCTCGGCGCCGGGCTCGCGGTCCCCCCGGCGGGCATCCGCTCGGCGATGAAGGAGCCGCCGTTCCGGGAGGCTACCCTCGCCTGCTTCCGCTCCGGGGAAGGCGGCTCCCGCGTCATCGCGGTCTGCCTGCCCTCCGGGCTCGAGGCGCTGGAGCTGATCGCCTGCCGGTACGAGGGTGGAAGGATATCCCCGCTCGAAGGCCGATGCTACGAGTGAGCCACCTCGGCCACCGCCGCCGCCAGCCGCGGGGCCGCGTGGAGGTACTCGGTGCTCCGCCGCTTCTGGTCGATGTCGCGGAAGACCCGCTCGACCTGCTCCGCGGAAAGGCCGGAGCCGGAGGCTATGTCGGCGATCGGCACGCCGTTGTTCTTCCCGTACAGGCAGAGGTCCATGAGCTGGTAGGGAAGGGAGAAGTAGAACTCCTCCTGCGACTGGGGCATCGAGTAGGTGTCGGTGGTCGGGGGGCGCTTCCGGATCTCCTCGGGCACGCCGAGGAAGGCCGCCATCCGGTAGACCTGCGACTTGTAGAGGTGGGCGATGGGCTTGAAGTCGGCGGCGCCGTCGCCGAGCTTCACGAAGAAGCCCTGGTCGTACTCGAGCCGGTTCGGCGTCCCGGACACGGCGTAGTTCAGGCGGTCGGCATGGTGGTACTCCATCATCTTGCGCACGCGCTGCTTGAAGTTGGTGGCGGCGACGATGCCGAGGTAGGCCTCGGGGCTGAGCCGGCACTTCACTTCCTCGCCCTCGGCCGTGAGGATCACCACCGAGAAGAGCCGGAAGCTGTCCGTGTCCACGACGCTCGGCAGGACGATCTTGGCCTTGTCGCTGTCCTTGAAGGCGGGATAGACGAGGCGGATGGCGTCGTTCCTGCGCCGGTAGCAGCCGGCCGCCTCGAGGAGGGGGGATATCTCCTCGACGGCGGAATCGATGCCCAGGGAATCCGAGAGCAGCCGGCTCAGCCTGAGCGTGTCCGAGGAGGATTCCCGCTCCGGCATGTGGAGGCCGAAGACCCGCTCCTTGCCCAGGGCGCGGACGCAGAGCGAGGCGACGACGCTCGAGTCGATCCCGCCCGACATGGCGACGACCGCCCCCTTGCGCCGGTACTTCGCGACGTACTCGCGGATGGAATCGCAGATCCGCTCCGCCTCCGCCGCGGCGTCGATCGCGAGAGCCTCGGGTCCGAAGCGCTTGGTTTCGCTCATCGTCTGTCTTCCTTTCCTATCGCTTGAGCATGTCGAAGGCCTTGAGCGGCTCGGGAGCCGGCTTGGCCGCCGGGCCCGAGCCCTCGCCCGCGATGAAGTGCCGGTGCGCGAGCTGCGTCGAGACGACGGCCACCACCCGCATGTTGTCCGTGTTGCTCATGCCCCGCCCCCCGACGGCCGCGCACTTGGCGAAGAGCGCGGCCACGGGGACCGGGTCGAATACGCCCGCCTCGCGCAGGGCCCCCTCCGAGACGAGGCCGTCCAGCCACTCGGGGCGCCCGCCCTGGAAGAAGCTCGAGGCGTCGGGGGCGCGGTAGGGCTGCTTGGGCCTATGGAGAATGGACTCGGGCACGAGGTCCGCGAACTCGCGCTTGAGGACGTGCTTCTCGTCGAGCCCGAGGAGCTTGTGGCGCGAGGGGAAGGAGTTGGCCAGGTCCATCACCCCCGCGTCGAGGAAGGGGAAGCGGCCCTCCACCGAGTTGCCCATGAGCATGCGGTCGCCCTGGGCGGAGAGGATGTAGCCCGGCAGGAGGGTCGTGAACTCGAGCCACTGGGCGCGCGCGACCGGGTCCCAGGCCTCGCTCCCGGCCGGCATCCGCGCGACGAGCTCCTCGTCGGGCCGGAGGGACTCGATGGCCGCTCGGAAGCCGGGGTCGAGCATGCGGCGCAGGGCCTCGGTCGAGTCCCAGCGCGGCCGGTGCGAGAGGGCGGGGTCCGAGGGGTCGAGGTTCTTGCCGAAGAAGGCGCGCGCGAAGGAAGGCGCCTTGCCCGGCGAGCGGAGCATCCACGGATAGAGGAGCTCGGCCGCGCGCGCGCGCATCGTCGATCCGGGATCCCGCGCGAGGAAGGCCCGCACCCGGGCCTCGCGGAAGATGTCGTAGCCCGCGAGGACCTCGTCGGAGCCCTCCCCCGTCACGACGACCTTGTAGCCCGATCGCCGGACGAGCCGCGACAGGAGGTACAGCGGCGCGGGCGCCGTCCGGAGGATGGGCTTCTCCCCGTGCCAGACGACCTCGGGGAAGACCCCGGCGATATCCGCCGCCGAGACCTCGACGCTGAGGTGCTCGGTGCCGAGCCGGCGCGCCATCTCCTCCTGGTAGGCGCCCTCGTCGAATTCGGCGTCGGCGAAGCGGAGGGAGAAGGTGCGGAGGGGCGCGCCCGTGTACTTCGCGATGACCGCGGCCGTCACCGAGGAGTCGATGCCGCCGGAGAGGTAGGCCCCCACCGGCACGTCGCTCCGCAGGAAGCGCAGGCGCGTCGCCTCGACGAGCTTCTCGCGGAGGCGCCTGCCGTTCTCGACGATGTCCTGCGACGGCTCCTCGCCCGCGGGCGGGAAGGAAGCCTGCCAGTAGGCCCGCTTCTCGAGGCCGCCGTTCCGCAGGACCGCCCAGTGGCCCGGCTCCAGCTCCTGGACGCCCGCGTAGGGAGTCCTCGGGGCGACGGGGCACCAGAAGGAGAAGAGCTCCGCCATGCCCGCCGGATCGAAGGAGCGGGGCACGGAAGGGTCGGCGAAGATGGCCTTCATCTCGGAGGCGAAGAGGAAGCGCTTCGGCGTCGAGCAGTAGTAGAGCGGGAGGATGCCCGAGGGGTCGCGGGACAGGGCGAGCTCTCCCCGGCCGCGGTCCCAGAGGGCGATGGCCCACTGGCCGTTGAAGCGGCGGAAGCACTCGGGCCCCCAGGCCTCCCAGGCGTGGACGACGACCTCGGTGTCGGAAGCCGTCCTGAACCTATGGCCGCGGGCCTTCAGCTCCTCGGCCAGCTCAACGTAGTTGAAGATCTCGCCGTTGAAGCTGATCCAGACGCGGCCGTCCTCGTTGGACAGGGGCTGGACGCCGCCGGCCGCGTCGATGATGGCGAGCCTCGTGTGGCCGAGGGCGGCTACCTCGTCGCGGTAGTAGCCGGAGCCGTCGGGGCCGCGGTGGGCGAGGCGCCCCATCATCCGCAGGACGAGATCAGCGTCGGGCTCCCCCGAGCGGGAGACGAAGCCGCAGATGCCGCACATCTATCGTTTCCCCGTCCGAGCTAATACGAAGCGCTCGAGGACGGCGGCCGATCCCAGGTTCCCGGCGCAGATGTCGGCGTCGGAGAGCTCGATGCCGAAGGTCTGCTCGACGAAGAGGGCGGCCCCCACCAGGGCCAGCTCGGGGTCGGCGGCGCGGGAGGGCGAGGAGGAGAAATCCTTGAGCATGAGCATCTGTTCTTCTTTCCGCATTGGTATCCCCGATGCCGCGCAGGAGATCGCGAGGAGCCCCATCAAGGGCCGCTCGGCGCGTCCCGCTGGGCTTTCTTGACGGCGAGCTCTTGTTTCCAAACCGAAAGCTGATGGAGGAAGAGCGCGAGCGCGATGCTCAGGGCGAAGCTCCCGCCGAAGGCCTTGATCACGAGCTCGGACCGCCTGGGGCCGGATTTCTCTTCGGGCACCTCGGCCATCTCGAAGACCTGGAAGATGGGCTCCGATTCGGGCGATAGCTTCGCGGCCTCGTATTGGGGCGAGAGGGTATTGTAGATGCGCTGCTGGATATCGAGCTCGTTCGTCAGGAAGGAGAACTCGGTGGCGACCTCGGCCACGCTGCGCGTCACCCCCTCATCGCCCGTGGCCGAGGGCAGCATCGTCTGGTTCTGGCTGATGAGGTCCTGCAGGTTCCTTAATTCCTCGTTGAGTTGCTCGAGATGGGGATCGTCGCTCCTGGAATAGGACGTGTAGTTCTTGATCTCGATCTCTTTCATGATCACTTGCGACCGCAGGTTAGCCAGCGCCGAGGCCTGGGAGACCCCCAGCTCCTGCGCGTTCAGCACGCCATACTTGCGCTGCAGGTTCTTGAGCCGGTTCTGCAGCGTGCCGATCGAGGCGCGCACCTCGAGGAGCTTCTCTTCCAGGCTCTGCTTCGTCTTCTCCTTGGCGATGCCGCGGTTTTGCGAGAACCATTCGTTGAGCAGCTCGACCGTCCGGTTGACGAGGTCTCGCGCGAAAACGGGGTTGATATCACTGTAGGTGAGCCGGAGGCTCCCGGTATTCCGCGAATAGTTGAATGTAAGGTTCCGCAGTAAAAATTCTCTTGCCTTGGTCTTGGCCGCTTTTTCAAGCTGATATTTCTCTATAATATCAAATTCCGCCACTAAGCGGTCCAGAATCGTACGACTATGCAGTATCTCGAGCAGCATATCGCCGTTGCTGTAGCCGGTCACGGGCCGGTTCTGGGCGCCGATCCCGAGAGCATTTAGAATGGAGTCTGAGATATCGCTTTGGGTGTTCGTCGTGACGAAAAGCACGGCCTCGGCGGTGTAGGTATTTGGAAGCGGGCTCTGCTCGGGCGGAAGCTTGATGCTGATTATAGCGAAGGCCACCACCGCGAGCGTCACGAAACCCGGGATACCGACGATGAGCCATTTATAGCGCATGAGGATTCGGTAGTAGCGCAAGAACACTTCGAGTAAATTCGGCCCCGTATCTTCCATTGAGATTCCCTCTTTCGCGACCTAGTCGTTCGAATATAGCCGCCGCACCAGGTCCAGTAAAGTAGTCACAAAGGCGATGCGCAGCCGAGCGATATACCGTGGTTACTGGAGACAACCGATGGAAACGGGTATCATGATCAGGAAGTAGCCGGGTAGGGACGAACAAAACGCCACAGATGGAGGCTTCGGAGGAGTCATGCGAAGGATAAGGCTGGGATCGATACATGTCGATTACGTCACGCAGGCGGAAGCAATCGACCTGATCATAGATCGAGCGGGATCCCGAAAGGGCGGATATATCGTCACGCCGAATGTCGATCATATCGTGATCGCGGAGAGCAACGAAAAGTTGCGTGCCGCGTATGCCGACGCGACGCTTTCGCTCGCCGACGGCATGCCCCTGATTTGGGCGAGCAAGCTCATGGGCCGCCCCTTGCCGGAAAAGGTTTCCGGCTCCGATCTCATCCGCCCCCTTCTCCAGGCCGCCGCAGGCGCAGGCATGCGCGTCTATCTCATGGGAGCAGCCCCCGGAATCGGCCTCGCGGCGGCGCAGCGGCTCGTTGAGGAGATGCCCGCCCTGGCGATCGTCGGGGCTGATTCGCCGCCGCTTGGCTTTGACGTCGATAAGGACCTGGAAAGGGCAGTGATAGACAAGATGGTGGCGGCTCGCCCCGACATCGCCCTGATAGCCTTGGGCTGCCCTAAGCAGGAAATACTGATGCATCGGTGGTATAGGGCGCGCATAGGGCCCGTCATGCTCGGCATCGGGGCGAGCCTCGATTTCATCGCGGGAAAGGTGAAGCGGGCGCCACCCTGGATGTCGGACCACGGCCTCGAGTGGGTCTTCAGGCTCATCCAGGATCCTAGACGCCTAGCGAAACGATATATAGTCAGAGACGCGCGCATCGTTGGAATCCTCGCACGGATGCTCCGCGAGCCGCGGAGCACGTGGTTTTTCGAATCATAGCCATCGCCCGCCGAGGTCGACGCTACGCGCGCGGCGTGATTTCTCCTACCAGACATCCCAGCGACGCACAGCGAAGGTAGAGCAGTGGAGATTCGTGGGAAGCCGTCTCGCTGGAGATCAAGCTCATGCCCAGACTGCCGAGCAGCTCCGTCGATGAGGCGAACGCATCTCCAAAGAAGGCGCGATTGGCTCCATCGCGAGTATATCGATCCACGTACCAATCCATGTCGCCTCCTCCCTTGCCTCCCTTCTGCATCCACGCGGGCAAGCGCTTCAGCGCCTTCCGGCACAGCGCGCTCCGTAGATGCGCCAAGCGGTAGCCGACCACTCCCTGCGCCGGCCATCCGCCCGAACTCTCCTTGGGCACATGGGAGAGCTCCGGGAAGCGGCGCCGATAGAACGCGTTATAAAGACGGTCGCCGGCACGCAGTGCCTTCGAGATTCCCATGCATGCGGAAAACAGCTCTTCGTCATAGAACGGGCAGAGAGTCTGCGTCTTGCGCAGGAACGCGACCGGCCCGCCGGAGGTGAAAAGCGAAGCTCGGAACCGGTACAGGATCATCTCCATTAAGTCGGCGTCGGTACGGCTGATCGGACGATACCGATCGATCAAGCGGACGAGACCGGCCTTGGCGGAAGACTCGACCTGCGAGGCGATCTCCTCGTGCAATCCGGTGATTTTCTTGCCGTATCCCGAGGACATTCGTCTCAAATAGGCCTCATCAGGGAGCGGGGGGCCGGAATAACGATCTTGGCCGGCGATGACGCCAAGCGGGGATTCGCCGCTCAGCTTCAACTTACAGTAGAACCCCCCGCCGACGACGACATCGCCGATGTGGCCATCGAGGATGAACGAGGGCGACTCCCTCCGTAGTTCTTCTAGATTGCCATAAATATGGCTGCTCTCCAGGGAATTCGCCGTCATCGTGCCATATAAAAAGTCGTCGGCGAAACGGGTAGGCGCCTCGGATGGAATGCGGAACACCTCGGTGCTGAGGCCGATCGCCTCAGCGGCGCGCTGGGCGAATCGGGCTTCGTTCGTCTGCGGGTTGTCGGAAGTCACGAGCCGCATTCGCTTCTTCCTGCAATACGCGGCGATCAGGCGGGAGTCATAGCCCCCGCTGAGGCCCGCAGCCAGTGGTTCATCCCCAAGACGGCCGAAGAATGCCGAGAATAATCCGTCAAGGAGCTCGATCGCCTCGTTTTCATCGGTAATACGCGAGCTCAGCTCGGGATAAGAAGGCAAGCTTTCCTCGGAACATTCGAGCTTCTCAGGTTCATCAAGGGAGAGGGACAATACCTGTCCGGGGCCGACCCTCCCCACTTCGGGGAAAAGCGAGGACTGGAAGGGGAGATAGCCATAGGTCAGGTACTCAGCGCAGGCAGGCAAGGAAGGCTTCGCTCCCTCGGCCACATCGAATTGGTTGATGCCGAGCAGCAACCCGCCTTGCAAGCCGCGATAGTAGAGCGGCATGCTGGCCAAGAAATCGGTTAAGGCGAACAAGCGCATCGCCTCGCGGTCGATCACGAACAGCGAGAACATCCCTCCGCCGATGGCAGAGCGCATCCCGCCGATCCCGGAGCGGATGTATGCATCCAACAATAGCCCAAGCGATTCTTCCAGCGAAAAACTCTTCGCGGTGCGCGTATATAGGTGTCCGACGCAGACCAGGCTCAGCGAGCCGTCCCTACGCTCGCAGAAGGCCGGGCTGTGCCCATACCGCGATATGTCGATCCTCAGCTCTACAGCATGATCGCGGCTGCGCAGAATCCGCAGGGTCAGCCCGCGCGTGCCTGATGCCGTCCGCCACGTTACTACCAGCCTCTCTCGAACCATCGTAGCCCCCTCGCTCCCCGGATGGATCGCCGGTACCCAGCAAGCCTCTTTCATGATACCTTAGCAGTTCCTCGGAAGAATACCCCGCGCGCGCCACGCGGCCTCCGGCGCGACCTCGCACCGGGATCCTTTCATGACCATACATCATGTTATAATGATGAGACTCCAGTTTGCGACAGATATCGGATATATAACTGAAGGCATGCGGGAGGGAACGATTTGACGCCTTTTGTTCCACTAGCGATGTTTGGCTGGGTTTTCATCATGATAGGTCTCTTCTTGCGCACGACGCCGCAAAAAGCAGTCGCGATAGGAACCATCGGCGGCTTCCTCCTCCTGCCTTTTTTCGCCTACGATTTCCCGTTCATCCCGGCCTATGACAAGGCGACCAGCATCGCGCTTGGCCTGATACTGGGAGGCGCTCTCTCCGGTCAATCGCGGCGGAATCCCCTCCGAATGTCATCCTATGACCTGCCCATGTTCATCTGGTGCTTCGTCTCTCCCATTACGTCTTCGCTGTCCAACGGCCTAGGCCTCTACAACGGCATTTCAGACATGGTAGGGAAACTGCTCGCATGGGGCGTTTTTTACTGGGCCGGGAGGAAATACTTCTCGACCGGCACTTCCTTGCGGACCCTCACCTGGGGCTTTGTTCTCGGAGGCGTCGTCTATACGCCCTTGGTCCTTTTCGAAGTTCGGATGAGCCCGCAGCTCTCCAACATAGTCTACGGATTCTTTCCCCACGATTTTATTCAACACATCCGATACGGTGGCTATCGGCCCATCGTTTTCCTGAAGCACGGCTTGATGGTGTCCCTATGGATGGCGGCTACCGCCACGGCGACGTTCTGGCTCTGGCAGTCCAAACAAGCAAAAAGAGTCAGGGCTTTCCCGATCGCGCCCTTAGCCCTGCTTCTCATCGCCGCGACCGTTCTGTGCAAGTCCGCCAACGCCTGGGTCTACCTCTCCATCGGGTTGAGCGGTTTTTACTACTATAGGAAGACGAAGTCGACCTTGCTTTTCAGGATACTGCTCCTAGTGGTTCCGATCTACATATGCCTCCGTCTCATGCGGGTGGTTTCAATCGAGCAGCTGTTGGCCTTCGCCGGGAAGTTTTTCGACATCCAGCGCATCGAATCATTGACAGTGAGATTGTTTCAAGAGGATCTATTCGGCGTCCGAGCGATGCAGCGATTCATGTTCGGCTGGGGAGGCTTCGGGCGAGGATGGCCAGTGGATCCCAATACGGGCCAGAGGCTGATCGAGTATGTAGACGCGTTCTGGGTAATCGCGATCAGCACGAGCGGACTGCTCGGCCTCGTTAGCATTTTCGGGGCCCTGGGTATCGGCTCTTGGAAGGTGCTGGGGCTCTACTCGAGATCGTCGAGAAGGGACTCGCAGACAAGCCGATCCGCCTTTGAAGTCGACGCGATCATCCTATGCCTAATCACCAGCCTTTTCCTCCTGGATTCGCTGCTGAACGCAATGGCCTCGCCGGTCTACGTCCTAGGCGCGGGTGCGCTGGTGAGTTATTACGTGAACGAAAAGGCGTCAAGTCTCGCCACTCAGAACTCGAGGCTTGTTCCACAATGATCTACAGATCGCACCGGGGGCGAACAGCATGAAGCCATTCGCGACATCTTTCTTTGTAAGGCTGCTTGCCTATGGATTACGGCCGCTTAGGAAAAAACTCGGATTCCGGTCTACGAACGTTAGGGACGTTCGCGGGCGAAGACGTTCTTCAGAGCATCTCGAGATACAGCCGGCTGAGCATGGAAGGTTTCCGCCCGCAGTGACCCTGCCTGGCCAGATCGAGCGGGCGGCGTCGAACTACTTCGGTGACGTCAGGGAGTACATCGAGTACGCGACGATGACCCAGTGCTCCCATGTCGCGACAATCGCTTCCATAGTGCATGACGTTGTCTATGACAATGGCTATCTCTATAAGGGGCTGTCCGCGGAGCACATCAGCAGCCTTGGGAAGCCGACCCATCGGCGCCCGAGACCCCACCGCAAGATGCTGTTGTGCAGTAGCTCGGCCGGATCGCGTTATTTCGGCGACTGGTTAGTAGCCGACAACCTGCTGGAGCTTCTGGCTGAGCGGCAGGGCATCGAACCGCTGAAAATATTACCGCATATGCAGTATCCCCACCTCCAGCACCTCACCTCGGTCCTGGGACTGAGGGAGTATAAGGACCAAGGCCCCATCCTCATCGAAGAGCTGTGGATCATCGACGACAGCGGCTATAACCAGGACAAGCGAAATAGGCTTCGAGAACTTCGGTCGAGGCTCCGGGAAAACCTCGGCTCCCCGAGGGACCCCGAGCGCTTCATATATCTTCGCCGCGGCGGCTTGTGCCTCCCCGGAAGGGCCTTGTCGAACGAGGATGAAGTCATCGAGTCCCTTCGCTCAGCGGGATTCTGCATCATCGATCCGTCGACATGCACGGCGCGCGAGGTACTCGAGAAAATCGTCGGATCATCGGCGGTCGTCGGCGTGGAAGGGAGCCAGATGGGATACGGCTTCCTCGGGCTTCGAGAAGGCGGTCTCATGCTTACTCTCCAGCCGCCCTATCATTTCCAGTCCGCCTTCAGGCCCCGCTGTGCATCCGTCGGGGTGGACTGGGGGTTCATTATCGGAAAGCAGGATAAGGACGGATTCTCGATCGACGTATCGGAGCTGGCTGAGATCCTGTCTCCCTACCTAAACGGCCGCTAACGGCGAAACGTGAGGCTCTCGACCATGAGCTGGTCGTCGTACGTTGACAGGACCGATCGCATCTGCTAAGCATAGGACAGCATGGATACGAGCCCAAAACGCAAAGCTATCGAGGCTTCCGCCTTCGTCCTCTTCGGCTTCGGACTATCACAAGTCATCCGCCTCGCCGGGAACATAGCGCTCACCCGGCTCCTCGCGCCGGAACTGTTCGGCCTGCTCAACATCGCCCGCGTATTCGTCGTCGGCATATGGCTGTTTTCCGATATCGGCCTCGGCCCGGCCATCGTCCGAAGCGAGAGGGCCGACGAACCGGTCTTCCTAAACACGGTCTGGACCCTCCAGGTGATCCGAGGCGGCGTCATCTCCGCACTCTGCGTCATCATCGCGTATCCGGTATCCCTCGTCTATAAAGAGCCGAAGCTATTCCTCGTTGTCATTGCCATCGGGGCGCTTGAGATACCGAGCGCCTTCCTGTCGACCGCGCTGCCGCTCCTGAACAAGCGCCTCCAGCAGAGAAGACTGACCCAGATGGAGCTCGCCATCCAATGCGCGAGCCTCGCCTGCATGATAGCGACGGCCTATTTCTACCGCAGCGTCTGGGCCCTTCTTCTCGGCGAATTGCTCGGGAACGTCATTAGGCTGGTTTGGAGCCACCGGATCAACGCCGAGTGCCCGAACCGCTTCGCCCTCGAAAGGGAGGCCGCCAAGGAGGTCATCTCGTTCGGTAAGTGGATATTGCTGTCCACCGCGATGAACTTCCTCGCCACGCAGGCTGACCGTATGCTTCTGGGGAAGCTCTTCACCTTGGGCTGGTTCGGCGTTTACAGCGTCGCCATCAACCTTGCCGAATTGCCCAAGCAGGTCGTGTCTCGCCTGAGCTCGAGCGTCCTCTTCCCGCTCATTTCCAGCTATGCCCGCTTCCCCCGGGAGGAACTTCGAGAAAAGATCCGGAAGCCACGCGGGAAGATATTGCCGTTGGTCGCCCTCGGCCTGGCCCTGTTCAGCTGCTTCGGCGACATCGCGATCCGCATCCTCTACGATCAAAGGTACGACGCAGCCGCTTGGATGCTGCCGATCCTGGCCATCGGGATGTGGCCGCTCGTCCTGGTGGCGACCGTCGACGGCTGCCTCCTCTCCCTCGGAAAGCCGAAGTTCATCGCTTACGGAAACCTCGCGAAATTCCTGTACATGCTCGTCGCCATCCCCCTTTCCTTCAAGCTCTGGAGCTACAAAGGAGCGATAGCGGCTGTGGCCCTGAACGACATCCCCAGCTACGTGATCATCAACTACGGGCTGAAGAAGGAAAGACTCTCTTTCATGAAGCAAGACGCCTGGTCGAGCTTGGTGCTCGCGGCGGCAACTGCCGCCCTGCTCGGGGCTAGGTATGCGCTGGGCCTGGGATTCCCCGGCGACCCGCTTCACCTCTTCGGCAGATAACCGATCGACCGCGATCGGAGCCTGGCGCCCGCCCTGGTGAGTTCATCGGATACTCCCGGAAGAGGAGCCTAAGGATAGCTTCCTTACTCCATGGGTATGAAAGCCTCCCCTTGCGATCTACTAATTGAGTATTACCGAATATGTAAGTCGAAACTAATAAAGTAATACTGCAGCGGATCGCCCAATCTTAACGCCCTTAAGCAATTCAATTCAATAGAAACATTTGCATTCTTCTCCAACGAATACTCCCTCCTGGCACAACTAATGCTTTGCAGAAGCTATCCGTGCCGGATTCAGGAGGGAATATGAGTAGATCAATCGGACGATACAGCCTTCGATGGGTAATCGCAGTAGCACTGGTTGCATTGACCATAACCGGCTGCGCGAATCCCTATCTTCCGAGGATCAAACGCGCCGCGGGAAATGAGACCGAAGAGCCGCAGGCCGCTGATCCGGATGTGGTCAATCCGCAGCCGGATGAACCGAAGGAGGCCACGAAACTGTCGGCCAGCGGAGAGGAATTCTCGCTCGTATGGAACGACGATGCCTCGGCAGCCACGTACAATGTATACAAGCGAGTCCATGGGGATGACAAATGGACCGTCTTGGCGGCCAAGGTGGTATCGACAACGCTTATCATCACGACAAGCATGTTGCCCTATGGGGCCTATGAATTCGCTGTCAGCTATGTCTCGGTAGACGGTGTCGAATCAATACTCCATACGTCGCTCGACGCGACGGCCGACCCCGACACCGGCTGGTTCCTGGAATGGGCGCCATGAAGGCGACTCGTCATCCCTTGTCGCGTCGTGGACGAGACGCTACAATCTTACCGTCTTCGCTCACGCCCACGGGGGAAATACCAAGAGATTCGAACGCCGCATCGAGCGGCGTCCGGGAGGGCTTTATGCGTACGATTTCCCCGAACTTTACCAAGCTCGATCTCCATAGCCATAAGCGCGGCCTGACGGCCTTTATCTTCATGTTCTGCGCCCTGCTCCTCTGCATCGCCAGCGACAAGCCGAGCGGCCTCCGCATCGTGACGAGCCCCCAGGCATCGCTCCCGGCCAACGGCGATTACGGCAACGCCGTGGCGAGCCGAGCGAGCGGGGTGGCGCCGCTCTACGTGCACTTCAACGTCGATTATCCGGGAGAGGGCGAGGCCGCGAGGGGCTTCCGACTCTACGACTACGAGTGGGACTTCGGCGACCCTCGGAGCGGGACTTGGGGGACCAACGATAAACCGAAGAACAGGGCCACTGGCGGCGTCGCGGGGCACGTATTCGAATCCGCGGGAACCTATACGGTCAAGCTTACGATCCGCGACAACACCGGCGTGGTACGGACCGACTGGTTCACCATCGTCGTCGAGGATCCCGACGAGTACTACAAGGGGACCAAGACGGTCTGCGTCTCCACCGGAACCGATTTCACCGGGGCGCCCGCGGGAG
>ERZ795054.774-NODE-774-length-35444-cov-6.350589_pt1 | contig 35444 bp, 31 predicted proteins | sample MGYA00375138_ERZ795054 | MGnify/ENA primary metagenome ERZ795054 (study PRJEB30183, sample SAMN05720215) | anaerobic digester metagenome | isolation source: active sludge of municipal wastewater-treating anaerobic digesters | place: USA | collected 2014-12-23 ... | reverse complement strand
CACCAATACCCCGTCGATTTCGATTTTACGATCCGGATGCATCACCGAGAGCCCGCGCGATATGAAGGTGACTTCTCGCTTTTGCGAAAAGACCTGACGGGGTATTTGAGGCGAACCACGGTTTTGCTGGCAATGAGAAATGCGAAAGTGAGGGAAAACTTAACCGATTGGTTGGAGGAAGAACAACTCCCCTATCACCTTTTGGGTGCGAATGACGGGTTGTTCGAAAAAGCAATCAACGTCATTGTTTCCGAAAGTTTCGTGGATTTGGACTTGGCGGATTCGGGTTTGGTTGTGATCACCGAGCGAGCTTTGGCCAAAAAACAACCCCCGATTCGTCGGGGAAAGTATGTTTCGGTATATCAGAACACCAAGCGATTGGCCTCCGTCAATGATTTGAAACCGGGGGATTACGTCGTTCATTATGATTATGGAATCGGGAAATTTTTAGCCATCACCACCATGGAATTAGGGACGACCAAAAACGATTATATTCATATTGAATATCGTGATGGCGATAAACTGTATATTCCCATCGATGCGGTGCAACAAATCCAAAAGTACGCGGGAAGCGAAGGCTTTGAACCCAAGTTGTCGAAATTGGGAGGCACGGATTGGGCGAAAACCAAGCAACGTGTTCGGGCCAAAGTCAAAGACATCGCCGACAAATTGATTGCCCTGTATGCTTCTCGAGAAAAAAGTCAGGGATATGCCTTTTTGCCCGATCATAGCCTCCAGGCGGAATTTGAAGCCGATTTCGAATATGAAGAGACCCCCGATCAACTGAAAGCGGTCGACGAGGTTAAAAGAGATATGGAATTGGGCCGGCCGATGGATCGCCTTCTTTGCGGTGACGTGGGATTTGGAAAAACCGAGGTCGCTTTGCGAGCGGCTTTCAAAGCGGTCATGAGCAACAAGCAAGTGGCCTATCTGGCCCCGACGACGGTCTTGTCTCGCCAGCATTTCCATACTTTCCGGGCGAGGATGGAAAAATATGGAATCAATGTAGGCTTGTTGAATCGTTTCGTCACTCGTTCAGAACAAAAAGGCGTCTTGGAAAAACTGCGGACGGGGTTGCTGGATGTATTGATCGGAACTCACCGTATTTTAAGCAACGATGTCCTATTTAAGGATTTGGGTTTGTTGATCATCGACGAAGAACAGCGTTTCGGCGTCGAGCACAAAGAGAAAATCAAGGAAATGAAAGTCAATGTCGATGTTTTGTCGTTGTCCGCAACCCCGATTCCCAGAACGCTACAGATGGCGATCATGGGTGTAAAAAACATGTCGTTATTAGAAACGGCTCCCGAAAACCGATACCCGATTCAAACTTACGTCTTGGAAAGAAATGAAACAGTGATAAAAGACGCAATAGAGCGGGAATTGGCCAGAAATGGGCAAATATTCTATATATACAATCGCATTGACGATATTGAGCTGATGGCCGCAAAAATCAAAAAAATGGTTCCTGAGGCAAGAATTCGAACCGCGCACGGACAAATGAATAAACTTGAACTGGAAGAGGTTGTTCAGGACTTTATCGATCAGAGGATTGATGTTCTGATATCTACAACGATCATCGAAACGGGAATCGACATTCCCAACGCCAACACCTTGATCATTCACGAAGCAGACCGTCTCGGACTGGCCCAATTGTACCAAATACGGGGACGTGTGGGACGCTCCAACCGGATCGCTTATGCCTATTTGATGTACACAAAGAACAAAACATTGACCGAAGATGCCGAAAAACGCCTTAAAGTCATCAAGGAGTTCACAGAACTCGGGAGCGGATTCAAGATTGCGGTCAGAGATCTGTCGATTCGCGGAGCGGGAGATGTTTTGGGGAGCGAACAATCTGGATTCATCGATTCCGTTGGAATCGACCTATACATGAAAATTCTTCAAGAAGAAATCGCCCATCGTCAAGGGGCCGTTCCCGAAGCGGAAAAACCCACGAAGATCAAAGCGACCGTATCAAAATACATTTCGAAAGAATACATTGGGGATGATTTCGTCAAAATGGAGATGCACGAGAAGATTCGTGCAATCCGCTCCGTGGAAGACATCCGTTCCTTGGGCAGCGAATTCGAAGACCGTTTTGGAAAATATACTCCCGAATTGGAAATCTATATGTATGAGAAATTGTTTGAACGTTTGTCCGCCGAATTGGATATTGAAAAGATGACCGAGACCAAAACCAACGTTACGATTGTTGTCTCTCCGGAAGGTACCCGTCGACTGGCTGGGGATCAAGTGTTTTTATCGGGGAACGAAGTTTCGAAGTTTTTGCGATTTTCCTTTAAATCGGATCGGATTTATATCATTTTGGATACGGTTAACCTTGAAAAACACTGGTTGTTCACGATGTGCGCTTTTCTGCAGAAAATAGCCCCGAAAAGGTCATAAAAAAAACGTAAAAACCAATAAAACATACATCCCCCCGAAGACATTGAGGGGGATTTTTTTCTTGGTTTTCCGCCATCAACGTTCTTAATCGGATTACTACAGACTTAGCGTTCCATAGGTGGTTTTTCTGAAGAAACTTCACCGAAACCGCAAAAATTGGTTGAATAAAATATAATATTATTATATAATATTAGGTGTGGGAATGTCGCTTCCAGAACGCCTCCCCCAGGTTGGACCCTATGAAGACAATCCGAATCCACAGTGAATACATCACTCTTGGGCAGCTCTTGAAGTATGCCGATGTCCTACAGAGCGGTGGAGAGATTAAAATCTTTCTTTCCGAGAATCAGGTTTGGGTCAATCAGATTTTGGAAAACCGGCGTGGTCGAAAACTGTTTCCCGGTGACAAAATCGACATTAATCACAAAACCCTTCTCGTAATCGCCACAGAAAATGATCATTAAAACGATTGCCCTGACCAATTTCCGAAATTATCGGAAACAGAGCGTGACGCTTGGTCCGGGCCTTAATTTTATTATCGGACATAACGGAGAAGGCAAAACCAACTTTTTGGAAGCGATTTATACGCTTAGTTTGGTTAAGTCTTATAAAGCCCCCGATCAAGATCTTATGTTGATTGGAACCACCGCTTCACGAATCGCGGCGACATTGCGGGCAAGGGAAAAGGATCTCGAATTGGCGGTTGCTTTTTCTTCCGAAGGGAAGTCGGCAACCTTCAATCAATCTCCGGCTCATCGATTGAGCGACTATATCGGAGCAATGAATGTGGTGTTGTTCACCCCCGAAGACATGAATCTGGTAAAGGGCGGGCCATCCGAACGGAGATATTTCCTCGATCTTGTGCTCGGACAAACCGACAGAGAATATCTTCGCGAATTGATTCAATACAAACACGTGTTGAAACAACGGAACGAATTGCTACGGCAGATGCAAGATCGTCGGAATGAAGATAAAGCCTTACTTGACATCCTTTCCGAACAATTGGTCCGTTCCGGGAACGCCTTGATGTCCAAACGAAAAAAGTTTTTGGATTGGATGAACATCAACGCCGGAAAAATGTATGAGTTCCTCACATCAAAGAATGAATTGCTGACCGTCGATTACCTGCCTTCGGTCAATAACGATTTCGCGGCGGAATTGATGGAAAAATATTCGACGGATCAGATGACCGGAACGACGAATATCGGCCCCCATCGCGACGACATCGCCTGGCAGGTGGCCGGCCAACCCGCAAAGAACTTCGCTTCCCAAGGGGAACAAAGGATGATCGTTCTCTCTGTCAACATGGCGTTGTGCGATTACATTGCGCAAGCCAAGGATGATCGCCCCATTTTTTTACTGGACGACGTTTTCAGCGAACTGGACTCCGTTAGGCAAAATCGTCTCATTCAATATTTGACCGATTCGGGAAACCAAGCCATCATCACGGCGACGTCCCTTTCGGAAATCGACGATATTTTCATCAAACAAGCCAAAGTATTTCAAGTTTTAAAAGGCAGCATCAGGGAGGATCATTACCATGGACAACATTAACAACGGCGCAAAGTACGATGCGAGCAGCATCCAGATTTTGGAAGGGCTCGAAGCTGTAAAAAAGCGTCCCGGGATGTATATCGGAACCACCGGCCCTCGCGGAATGCATCATTTGGTCTGGGAAATCGTCGACAACTCCGTGGACGAAGCTTTGGCGGGATATGCGGATGCCATCTCCACCGAAATCCTTCCCGGAAACATCATTCGTGTCGAAGACAATGGTCGCGGAATCCCCGTCGACATCCACCCGAAAACCCACCGTCCCACTTTGGAGACGGTTTATACCGTTCTGCATGCCGGCGGAAAGTTCGACCACAATTCTTATAAGGTTTCCGGAGGATTGCACGGTGTCGGGGGATCCGTCGTCAACGCTCTCAGCAAGTACATGAACGTCGAAGTTCATAAAGATGGCCGAATCTGGACCATCGGATTCGACCATGGATTTGTCAAACAAGAATTGCAGTGTTTGGGCGAAACGGATAAAACCGGAACAATCGTCACTTTTCTTGCCGACCCGGAGATCTTTACCGAAAGTCAAGAATATGACTATGAAACACTGCGGAACCGGATCCAACAATTGGCCTTTTTAAACAAAGGCATCTCGTTTTTGATCCGGGATTCTCGCAACGCCGCCGCTCCCGTCCAGCACATCTACAAATATAACGGCGGAGTCAGCGAATATGTCAAATTCCTGAACCTGGGAAAAGACTTGGTCAATCCGACTGTGGCGTATTTCGAAGGGATTCAAGAAGGCATTACCGTGGAAATCGCCATGCAGTACAACAGTGGGTACGCCTCCAACATCTACTGCTTTACCAATAACATCAACAACCCCGAGGGCGGGACCCACGAAGAGGGATTCAAACTTACTTTGACCCGCATCATCAACAACTATGGAAAGAATTCCGGTTTATTCAAGAAGGACGAATCGCTATTGGGTGAGGATGCCCGCGAAGGCTTGGTCGCAATCGTTTCTGTCAAGCACCCGGATCCTCAATTCGAAGGACAAACCAAATCCAAACTCGGCTCTTCCGACGCCCGTCGCGTCGTTTCCAACATTATGTCGGAAGGGTTGGAGCGTTATCTTTTGGAAAACCCGACGGCGGCCCGTACCATCATTGAAAAGGCTGTGATCGCTCAACGCGCCCGCATTGCCGCCAAAAAAGCCCGTGAGGCAACGCGACGCAAGTCCCCCTTGGACACCTTGGGGTTTGCGTCAAAATTAGCGGATTGCCGTTCAAAAGACGCATCCAAATCGGAAATCTACATCGTTGAAGGCGATTCCGCCGGCGGTTCGGCCAAACAAGGTAGAGATTCCGAATACCAAGCCATCCTGCCTTTGCGCGGAAAAGTCCTCAATGTCGAAAAAGCCCGTTTGGATAAAGCTTTGGGCAACAAAGAAATTCTGTCCATGATTCAGGCGTTCGGAGCCGGGATCGGAGAAGAGTTTGATCTCGCGGGTGCCCGCTACCATAAAATCATCATCATGACGGACGCCGACGTCGACGGAGCCCACATCCGCACGTTACTTTTGACTTTGTTCTACCGTTATATGAAACCGCTGATTGAAGCAGGATATGTATACATCGCCCAACCCCCGTTGTTCAAAATCCAACAGGGAAAGACGATCGAATATGCTTATGACGAAAACGAGTTGGAACGGGCTCTGTCCCGATTCAGCGGCAAACCCATAATTCAACGATACAAAGGCCTTGGAGAAATGAACCCCGAACAATTGTGGGAAACCACGATGGATCCTTCTGCCCGGACCTTGCTGAAAGTCCACTTGGAAGATGCGATGGAAGCCGATCGGGTGTTTTCCATGCTGATGGGGGAAGACGTCTTTACCCGGCGTGATTTCATTCAGGAAAATGCGGCTTACGTCCGCAATTTGGACATATAGGAGGGCATCATGGAAGACAAAAAACCGTTGCTGGCACCCGAAATGCCCGCCAACCGCGTCAATCAGATCGACATCTCCCACGAGATGAAAACCTCGTTCCTCAGTTATGCTATGTCCGTCATCGTTTCCCGTGCGCTTCCGGACGTCCGGGACGGACTGAAGCCGGTTCACCGTCGCATTTTGTACGGCATGGATCAGCTCGGGGTCTATCCGGATAAACAACATAAAAAATCCGCAAGAATCGTCGGCGATGTCATGGGTAAATATCATCCCCACGGCGACAGTTCCATTTATGAAGCCATGGTCCGCATGGCCCAAGACTTCAGTTATCGATACCCGCTCGTCAACGGTCACGGAAACTTCGGTTCCATCGACGGTGACGGCGCGGCGGCCATGCGTTACACCGAAGCCCGCATGGAAAAAATCACGATGGAAATCCTCCGCGACCTGCACAAGGGCACGGTGGATTTCATGGACAACTATGACGGAACGGAACAAGAACCCAAAGTCCTTCCCTCCCGTTTTCCCAACTTGCTTGTCAACGGAGCTACCGGGATTGCGGTCGGAATGGCCACCAATATCCCGCCCCACAATTTGAGCGAAGTGATCGACGGTTATATCGCCTACATCAAGGACCACGACATCACGATCGAAGAATTGATGACCTATATCAAAGGTCCGGACTTTCCGACGGGCGGCATCATCCTCGGACAAGCCGGGGCCCGGGAAACCTATATGACCGGACGCGGACAAATCCGCGTCAAGGCCAAAACGGAAATCATCGAAACGACCTCCGGCAAAAAGCACATCATCATCAAAGAAATTCCTTATCAAGTCAATAAAACCACACTCATCGAACGAATCGCCGAACTTGCAAAAGAAAAAATCATCGATGGAATCACCGACCTCCGGGATGAATCCAATCGTGAAGGCATGCGTGTCGTGATGGAACTGCGCCGGGACGTCAATCCCGAAGTGTTGCTCAACAACCTGTACAAAAACTCGCAGATGCAGATCACCTTCCCCGCCAATATGCTGGCATTGGTCAATGATAAGCCCGAAGTCCTTTCGCTCAAGCAGATCCTTGCCCACTATTTCGAACATCAAGTCGAAGTCCTGCTGCGCAAGACTCAGTTCGATTTGGATAAAGCAACGGCAAGGGAACACTTGCTGAAAGGCTTCATCATCGCCTTGGACAACATCGACGCGGTGGTTCGCTTGATCCGGGAAACTTATGATGAACCCGAAAAACAACTGATGGCCAACTTCGGTCTCTCCGAAATCCAAGCCAAAGCCATTTTGGCGATGCAGTTGCGTAAACTGTCCGGATTGGAACAAGGAAAAATCCATGATGAATTGAAAGAAATCGAGAAAGCCATTCAATTCTACCGTGAACTCCTCGGAAACGAATCGATGCAGCATCAAATCCTCATTGCCGATGCGATGGACATCAAAGAACGCTTTGGAGATGCTCGACGGACCGAAATCGACGCCTCCGGCGATTACGACATCGATGATGAAGATCTCATTCCCGTCGAAGAGGTCATCATCGCCATCACCACGAACGGTTATGTTAAACGAATGAACGTCGAAACCTATAAATCGCAAAACCGCGGCGGTCGCGGGAAGACGGGCATGAAGATCAACGAAGACGATGTCATCGATTCGATCATCTCCATGTCCAGCCACGATTACCTTTTGTTCTTCACCTCCTTGGGCCGCGTTTACAAAATGAAAGGATACCGCATTCCTTCGCTGGGGCGGAATTCCAAAGGCCTGCCGATCGTCAATCTTCTCAACCTTGGCGAGGGTGAGAGTTTGGCTGCCATCATGAGCGTCAAGGACTTCGATCATGGATTCCTCTTCTTTACGACGAGTCAAGGCATCGTCAAACGCACCGCGGTATCCGATTTTCAGAACATTCGCACCAACGGCATCCGGGCCGTATCGCTTCGGGAAGGCGATTCGCTGCACAGCGTGAAACTTACCGACGGCAACCGTGAAATCCTGATCGGCGCCTCCAACGGAAAGGCGATCCGATTCAATGAAAACGATGTTCGTGATATGGGCCGCAACGCCGCCGGAGTCAAAGGCATCGACTTGGAAGACGGCGAATCGGTCATCGGGGTGACGGTGGTCACCGAAGAGCGGAAAGAAATCCTCGCCATCACCGCCAAAGGATACGGAAAGCGCACGATGATTGACGAATACCGGCTCCAAGGCCGGGGCGGCAAAGGCGTCAAGACGATCAACGTGACCGAAAAGAACGGCACTTTGGTTAAATTGATCAGCGTCATGCCCGAAGAAGACTTGCTCGTCGTTTCCGATAAAGGTATCATCATCCGTGTTCCCATCGATCAAATCACCCAGACCAAACGGTCAACGCAAGGCGTTCGGATCATCAACCTGATGGAGAACCATCAAGTGGCCACCATCGCCTTACTCCCCAAATCCGAAATCGGAGACGAAGAATCCGATGAAGAGAATGAAACCTTCGAGGAATCACCCGCCACTCCGACGGTCAAAATCGTTGACGACTCGGTATCCGAAGCCGCAATGAAACAATACAAAAATCTGTTGGATTACGAAACTCCGTCGGATTCCCAAGAAGATGAATCCGAAGAATCATCAGAAGATTCCGATGACGTCGACGATCTGCTGAAAGACAGTTATTGATGAGGAGGCCTCTCAATGTTGGATTTGAACCGCATTAAAGAAAATCCCGAAGCCGTTCGGCTCGCCCTTTTAAAAAAAGGGTGGGATGCCGATTTTTCCGGCCTGCTTTCCCATATGGCCAAGCGGGTCGAACTGTTGATGAAAATCGAGAATGTCAAAGCCGAAAAAAACCGTTTGTCGGCCTCCGTCCCGGCATTGAAGAAAGCCGGGACCGACACGGCCCCGGTGTTTGCTCGGGTCAAGGAACTGGCCGCCTCGATCGTTGACTCCGAAGAGGAACTGAAAACCCTGCAAAAACGGATCGACGAATTTGTCGAAGCGCTCCCGAATCTTCCCGACGAAGATTTGTTGCCCGGCGGGAAAGAAAACAATCGGCCGATCCGAACCTTTGCCGAAAAACCCCGGTTCGATTTTCCCATCAAGAACCATGTCGATCTCTGTGAATCTTTGGGACTGATCGACTATGCCCGCGGGGCCAAAATTTCCGGTTCCGGCACCTGGGTCTACACCGATCAAGGGGCCCGTTTGGAATGGGCATTGCTCAACTTCTTCATTTCCGAACATCTGGCCGACGGGTATCAGTTCATCCTTCCCCCGCATCTGCTCAATTACGACAGCGGCTATACCGCCGGTCAGTTCCCCAAGTTCAAAAATGACGTTTTCTGGCTGAATGGGACCGACCCGCAACGTTTCATGCTGCCGACGGCGGAAACCGCGCTTGTCAACCTTCACCGCGATGAGATCCTCAATGAGACCGATTTGCCGAAAAAATACTTTGCATACACTCCCTGCTATCGCCAAGAAGCCGGTAGTTATCGCACCGAAGAACGCGGAATGGTCCGCGGATACCAGTTTAACAAAGTCGAAATGGTCCAATATACCACCGAAGAAGGATCGGACGCCGCTTTCGAAGAAATGGTGGAGAAAGCTGAACGTCTGGTCAAAAAACTGGGGCTCCATTTCCAAACCAGCAAATTGGCCGCCGGCGACTGCAGTCACGGCATGGCTCGCACCTACGACATCGAAGTGTGGATACCTTCGATGGAAATTTACAAAGAAGTGTCTTCCGCAAGCAATGCCCGTGATTATCAGGCCCGCCGCGGAAAGATCCGTTATCGTGACAAAGAAACGGGGAAAACCAAATTTTGCCACACGTTGAACGCCTCCGGATTGGCCACCTCAAGAATTTTCCCCGCGATCGTGGAGCAGTTCCAACAGGCGGATGGGTCGGTTCGTGTTCCGGATGTCCTCGTTCCGTTCATGGGCGGGATCAACGTTATTCGTCCTAAAAACAAGTAATTGACCATGCTTTTTGCCCTCCGACGAGGGCTTTTTTTTCGAATTTCCGAGGAACCCGTTTTTTTTGAACGAAATCCGCTATAATGAGGGTGGACCAAGCTGAAAAGCGACGTCCGGAAAGGGGGTGGCCACGATGCCCAGGGAAGACACCATTTTCCAAATCATGGATTTTTTGACCGAAGAGGAAATGCCGTTTGAAACGATCTGTGACGAGATGGAGCAGTATCATCCGCAGGTTCTGCGCCGGGAAATCGCTGAAACACTGGATTACTTGCTGGCGGAAGATTATGTTCGGATCATGCGGGAACAATGGATCCGCGATGAAACCGGTACCGATCGTTTGTCCCGATGGCACGGGTTGACCGAGAAGGGCAAAGCCAATTATTACAAAATGGTCAAAAAACGTTACCCTGACGATTAAAAAAAACCTCCCGACTTCCCTTTTTCAGGGGAAGAGCGGGAGGTTTTGGCATCCGGGGGTCACTTCAGGGCATCGATGATTTTTTTCTGGGTTTCCGCGAATTTTTCCTTCGAGGTGTTTCCCATGTTGTTGATGAAGTCGATTTCGACTCCGTCGCAAGGATAGCGGGGAATCAAGTGCAGGTGAAAGTGATAGACCGTCTGCAAAGGTTTGTCGGTGTTGATCAAGACGTTCAATCCGATGGGGTTGAACGCTTTTTTGATTGCCTGAGCGATTTTTGGGACGCAGGCAAAAGTTTGGGCCGCGGACTTTTCGTCCATGTCATAGAGGTTCTTCACGTGTTTCTTCGCCAGAACCAAAGTGTGACCGGGAGTGGCTTGGGAGATGTCCAGGATGGCGAGGACATTCTCGTCTTCATACACTTTGTAAGAGGGGATTTCACCGTTCACGATTTTGCAAAAAACACAATCCATATTTCATTCCTCCTTGTCATATTGTTCCAAAACGGTTCGTAAATCACGGAACCGTTCGATCCAATGATCCGGCCGCGCGGCCTTCAGTTCCGGCAACTTGTAGGACCAGCCGACTCCGCACGTGAGAATGCCGGCGTTTTTCCCTGCCAATATATCCGCAGGGGTATCGCCGACCATGATGGCATTTCGGCTTTGGAGTAACGTCATCGCTTTGAGAATCGGCTCCGGCTCCGGTTTGGGAAATTTCACGTCTTCCAACGAGATGATGCAATCCATCCAACGATCCAAATCGAAATGACGAAGCGAAGGAAGTGCGGATTCGCGGAATTTGGTGGTGATCAGGCCGATATGGAAGTGTTTTTCGTGAAAGTATTGTAAAGTTTCCGTAACACCCGGATAAATGCGGATATAATGAAATTCGGTATCCGTATACAATCGGCGATACGTTGTGATCATTTCGCGGATCCGTTCCGGGTCGCTCGTCAGTTTTCCGAAAGTGACCGAAAGCGGAGGGCCCATCATTTCCAGCAAAGCTTCGGGCGTGAGAGAAATGAAGGGAAAATATTGCTCGATGGTTAGTCGCAGTGTTTTCAAAATGAGTTCGTTGGAATCGACGAGAGTGCCGTCGAGGTCCAGCAACAGGGTATCGATTTTCACTCGGCATCACCTGCGACCATTATAGCAGGTTCCCGTTTTTTTGTAAGCAAGTTTGTGATTTTGCGTCGGAAATTTCTGCATTTTCGATTCCGAATTATGTTATAATGAAGCAGGTGATTCCCGTGATCAAAACATTCCTCATTTTCAATCCCAAAAGCGGAAGACAACGATTTATTCAACATCTTGACCACGTGATCGACCGGCTGACAAAAAGCGGGCATGAGGTCGTCGTTTGGGGCACCGAGTATTCGGGACAAGGGACTTTGTTGGCCAAGCGAGCCTGCGAAGAGGGTGCCGAACTCGTCATCATCGTCGGGGGAGACGGAACCTTCAACGAGTGCCTGAACGGAATGATGCAATGCCATAATCGCCCGCGCATCGGGTACATCCCCGCGGGGACCGGATGTGATTTGGCTCACACGTTGCATTTGTCGAAAAACGTCGACAAAGCCTTGGACAATATCATTCATAACCGAACGGTGAAAATGGACGTTGTCAAGGCAAACGAGCGGTATTTCATTTATGTTTCCGGGAACGGGGCATACATTGACATCAGCTATGTGACCGATTCGGAACTGAAAAAGAAAATCGGCGGATTCGCTTACATCGTCAAAGGTGCGGAAGAACTGTTCACGATCCCCAAGATTCGGATGCGGGTCACTCATGACGGCGGGGAGTTCCACGGCTCTTTTTCGCTGATTCTGATCATCAACTCCAAACGCGTGGCCGGCATCAACATGATTTATAAACCCGAACTGGACGACGGCATGGTCGATGTCGTTCTCTACCGGTATCTGTGGCCTTTCAACAATATCATTTACTTCTTGTCCTTTATATTGCCGTTTTGGTCTACGCCATTGGTCAAACGGTTCAAAACCCACAACATCAAGATTATGACCGACACTCGCTCCAAATGGAATTTTGACGGAGAAGGCGGCGGCATCGGCAACCAAGATATCCACGTCTGCCGGAAGGCGATCGAAATCATCGTTCCCGAAAAGGCGCGGAAGCATTTCTACCATCAAGACTGAAAAGGATTCTCACCCGAGAATCGGGACGGGGCAGCGGAAAGCATGTGGACGCAAATCGTGGTCGTTGAAGGTCTTCACGACCGGCAAAAACTGCAAAGCATCTATCCCGGCATCGATTGTCTCGTCACCAACGGAAGCGAGATTTTGGAGGCGACGATGGAACTGATCGAACAAGCCCACCGGAACCGCGGTGTCATTCTGTTTTTGGACCCCGACCATCCCGGAAAGCGGATCACGCAGAAGATTTTGGAGCGGGTCCCGGGAGCGGGGATCGCCTTCCTGAACAAGAAAGATGCCATCTCCAAAAACGGCCGTAAAGTCGGTGTGGAGCACGCCTCCGAAACCGATATCCGCGAAGCGCTGGATCACTGGTTTCAAACCACAAAGACGCCCAAAGAAACCGTTCCCTTCGCCGCTTTGGCGGAGTTGGGATTGATGAACCGAAACGGTGCCGCCGATCGACGGCAAAAAGCCTGTGAATCGCTGAGAATCCCTTGGTGCAACGGCAAGACGTTTTGGAAAACCGTGAACATGCTCGAAATACCTCTTTCCCGCATCATCGAGGTGATTTCATGAAAAAGAACATCGGATCCATGCATGCAACCCGTGACATTTTGGCCGCAGAAGGCTTCCGCATCAAGAAGCATTTGGGCCAAAATTTTTTGGTCGATTTGAATTTCCTTGATAAGATTGTCGCAGCGGCCGGAATCACTTCGGCCACCGACGTCATCGAAATCGGACCCGGTCTGGGTGCGTTGACGGAAAAACTGTTGGCGAAAGCCCGACGCGTCCTGGCTTATGAAATCGATGCGGAACTGTTGCCGATTCTGCGGGAAAACCTTCCGGATCGCGAGCGATTCGTGCTTCTTCACAAAGACATCCTCGATGCCGATATCGATCACGACATTGAAACCCATCTCCCCGGAGCGAACGAAGTGATCGTGGTTGCGAATCTTCCCTACTATATCACCACGCCCATCTTGATGCGATTTTTGGAGACATCTCATCGTATCCAAAAAATCGTGATCATGGTCCAAGCGGAGGTGGCGCAGCGGATCGCTTCCAAACCGGATTCCAAAGACTATAATGCCTTGAGCGTCGTCATCAATTATCGGGCGCGGACCCGAATCTTGTTCGGGGTTCCCCGAACGGTTTTTGTCCCCAAACCCAATGTCGATTCCGCGGTCGTCGAGTTGTTGGTGGGGGATCCTCCTTTTGGAAAACCCAAAGACGAACCGGGATTTTTCGCCTTGGTCCACCATTGTTTCGCCCAACGGCGGAAGACCTTGATGAACAATCTGCGCCAAGCCTACCCGGCTTGGTCCAGAGCGGAAATCGAAAATTTGCTTACGGAATGTCAGTTGAATCTGGATGTCCGGGCTGAAGCCTTGGACATCCCCGCATTCGTCCGTTTGGCGGATGCGGTAGGAAGAAAGGCTTGACCATCGGTCAAGAAAGAAGTTGTTATTATGAAAAAAGCGTTGGGATTGCTTGCCGTCTTTTCCGCCGTTTTATTTTGGGGCGTGTCCTTTATCAGCGCCTCGCAAATGTTGGTGCGGATCGACCCATTGATCTTGGGGTTCTTCCGCTATATCCTTGCCGCCCTGTTCGTGGGCATCATCGTCGTCGTCCGACGCGTGGACATGCGGGTATCAAAAGCCGATTTTTTGACGTTTTTCCTGGCCGGATTTCTGGGAATTTTCCTCTACTCGATTTTAGAGAACACGGCTTTGACGATGATTCCTGCCGCAGCGGCGTCCATCATCACCGCGCTGACGCCTATGTCCATGATTCTCGGTAACTTGTTGATTTTCCGCGAACGTGTGACCTTCAAAGAGACACTCTTGATCATCGTATCCATTTTAGGCGTCGTTTTGGTGTTATTTCCGGACTTGCGGACAGGAGCCGAAGGGAAGGAATGGCTCGGATATGCTTTGATGTTGCTGTCCATCGTGTTCTGGACGGTTTATTCACTGATGACGAAGAAAGTCACACAAAAATACAGTAGTCTGAAAGTAACCGCGATTCAATCGTTCATAACCCTTGCCTTGTTTATTCCCACGCTTTTGGTAGCCCCGTTTCCGGATTTCGCCACTTTTCAGGCCCAGGATTGGGGTAATCTGCTTTTTCTGGGCGTCATTTGCTCGGGAGTATGTTATTATTTATTCATCCACTCCGTCCGCGTTCTGGGCGTGATGCTTCCCAATCTGTTATTGAATTTCATTCCAATCGTCACCATCGTAGCCAACGGCATCATCGGGCATCAAGCCATTGACCCCTTGCAAATCGCCGGAGGGATCATCGTGGTCCTCGCGATGACGGTTCTGACACTGGAAAATTTTAAAAAGCCGAAAGAACCTCGCGGACTTTAAGAAGGAGGAAACCCATGCATTGCCTTTTTGATCAGGAAACCGTTTGGAAGACCCTGCGACGGATGACCCATGAAATCATCGAAAAGAACGAGGATTTGCGGGAGATCGTTCTGATTGGCATCTTAAAAAAAGGACTGCCGATCGCCGAGTCGATCAAAGAAAACATCCAAAAATATACGGATGTGGAGGTTCTTGTCGTTCCGTTGGACATTTCGATGCACCGTGATGACGATAAGCGGGCACAAGCTCCGCTCCCGAACATCGATCTAACCGAAAAAACCTGTATCTTGGTCGACGATGTACTTTTTACCGGAAGAACCGTCCGGGCAGCTATGGACGCATTGGTGGATCTAGGACGCCCCAAGAAAATCCAGTTGGCGGTTTTGGTCGACCGCGGGCATCGGGAACTTCCGATCCGGGCGGATTACGTGGGAAAGAATATTCCCACGGCCAAAGATGAAAAAATCCTTGTGAACATGGCCGGGGAACAACCCGGCGTCTACTTAGAGAGAAAGGGTGAATAAACATGAGTGTTTTAAACCAAGTTGACCGCGAAATGGCAGTCGTCATTCAAGCCGAACTGGATCGTCAAAAATCGCATATTGAACTGATCGCCTCGGAAAACTTTGTTTCCCCGGCGGTTTTGGAAGCCCAGGGAAGCGTTTTGACGAACAAGTATGCGGAAGGATATCCCAAAAAGCGTTACTACGGCGGATGCGAATTCGTCGATCAAGCGGAGGAACTTGCCCGGGAGCGACTGAAAAAACTGTTCAACGTCCAATTTGTCAACGTTCAAGCCCATTCGGGATCGCAGGCCAATATGGGGGCATATCGTGCGGTCTTGAACGCCAAAGACCGCGTGATGGGTCTGGCACTGGATCAAGGCGGACATTTGACGCACGGACATCCTCTCAATTTTTCCGGCATCGACTATGAATTCCGGCCGTATTTCGTTTCGAAGACTACGGAAACCATTGATTATGATCAATTGCAGGCCGACGCTCTCGAATTCAGACCCCGGTTGATTGTGGCGGGAGCTTCCGCGTATCCACGGATTCTGGATTTTCCGCGTTTCCGTCAGATTGCCGATTCGGTGGGGGCTTTGTTGATGGTTGACATGGCCCACATCGCCGGACTTGTGGCGGCAGGACTTCATCCCAACCCTTGCGATTATGCCGACATCGTGACCTCGACGACGCACAAAACCTTGCGCGGGCCTCGGGGAGGAATTGTCATGACCAATCACCAGGAAATCGCTGAAAGACTGGATAAAGTCGTTTTCCCAGGAATCCAGGGCGGGCCTTTGATGCACGTGATCGCAGCTAAAGCGGTGGCTTTCTCCGAAGCTCTGAAGCCGGAATTCAAGGAATATCAAAAACGGGTCATCGACAACTCTAAAGCGTTTGCGGATGAATTTTTGAAAATGGGATATCACGTCGTCAGCGGGGGAACCGATAATCACCTGCTATTGCTTGACGTATTGTCAAAAACCGGGTTGACCGGAAAGAAAGCCGAAAACCTCCTAGATCGCGTTAACATCACCTGCAATAAAAACACCATTCCTTATGACACGCAAAAGCCCTTCATCGCCAGCGGAATCCGCCTCGGAACCCCGGCAATGACTACGCGGGGTTTTATGGCCGATGATTTCCGGTTGGTTGCCCGTTGGATTGACAAAGCTTTGTCGCATCCCGAAGACGAAGCAGCGCTGGATGAAATCCGTCAAGCCGTGAAACGACTCACGGATGACCACCCGCTTCCCTACTGATCATGGAACGCATCTTGGCATGTTCGGAAGACGGGCTTTCTTCCCTTCGTATCGGAAGAGTCTTATCCGAGGGGCATTACACCTACGACATCGTCAAGAATCCCATCTCTCAAGAAAACCTTGCCCACTATGATTTGGTGATCTTTCATGCTTCCTATCGACTTTCCGGGCTTATTCCCTTCATCGAACGCCTGGTGTTGAACAAAACGATTCCCGTCATCTATATCTCTTCTACCATCGGAATCGGGGCGGTCCGGCTTTTGCTGGACCATCCCTATTTTGTATTAGTCGAAGAAAACCGGTTGGATTCAGAATTGGCCCCGACCCTGCGCATGGTTCTTAAGTTTTCTCAGGAACTAAGAAAAATGAACCAATCGCTTCGACAAACCAAAACCAAAGTCGAGTCCGAAAAAATGATGCAGAAATGTAAAAAAGCGCTGATGGAGCGCGGAATGTCCGAAGAAGAAGCTCATCGACTGATTTTGAAGACCGCAATGGATCACCATCTGACAAAGCAGGACGCTTGTTCCAAAATAATGGGCGAATTTCCGCAATAGGCATTGCATTCTCTTTGCGTCATGACTATAATGGTCTGTATTAAAACCGGGCAACGGTGCCCGAGGGGAAGAAAGGTCACAACGCTTTTCCGAGTGCGTGGCATGGTCGGAGAGTTTTGTGAGGAAAATTGAATATGGGAAAATTTGTCAAAGAGGAAATTCTTCGCATCGCGAAAGAAGAGAACGTCCGCTACATCCGTTTGATGTTCACCGACATCAACGGAACCATTAAAAGCGTCGAAATTCCCGTGGGTCGACTTGAAACGGCACTCGATGGGAAAGTGATGTTCGACGGTTCATCGGTCGAAGGATTCGTCCGGATTCTCGAAGCCGATATGTATCTCAAACCGGACTTGGCCACCTGGCAGATCCTCAACTGGGAAGAAACAACTTATGGGAAAGTCGCTTGTTTGATTTGCGATGTGTACACTCCCGACGGAATTCCTTTCGTCGGAGACCCTCGGTCAAACTTAAAGCGGGTAGCCTCTCGTATGGAGAAACTGGGTTTCTCCACCCTGAACATCGGATTCGAACCGGAGTTTTTCCTGTTCAAAACCGACGAGAACGGAGAACCCATACTTAATTTCGCCGACAACGGAAGCTATTTCGATCTGTCGCCGATCGACGGTGCCGGAGACTGCCGACGGGACATTGTTTTGGAGCTTGAAAGAATAGGGTTTACTATTGAAGCCTCACATCATGAAGTGGCTCCGGGACAAAACGAAATCAACTTCCAGTTTTCCAATATTGTTGAAGCGTGCGACAACGTCCAAAAATTCAAATTGGTCGTCAAGAATATCGCCCGACGGCACGGATTGCACGCGACGTTCATGCCAAAACCCGTCGGAGGCATCAATGGATCGGGGATGCACACCAACTGTTCACTCGCTGATCTTGAGGGCAAAAATGCATTTTATGACCCGAAGGATCCGATGGGATTGTCGTTTGTCTGTCGCCAATGGCTAACCGGGATTTTGACCCATGCGCAAGGGTTTTGTGCAATTACCAACCCTTGTGTGAATTCCTTTAAACGGTTGGTTCCCGGATATGAAGCGCCTTGTTACGTCTCTTGGTCCGAACACAATCGTTCGGTGATGGTCCGTATTCCTGCAACGCGGGGTCGGACAACGCGTACGGAAATCCGCAGTGTTGACTGCGCTTGTAATCCGTATTTAGGAATGGCGGTCATTTTGGCTTCCGGGCTGGACGGAATTGAAAACAAGCTTCCGCTTATCGGCCCCATCAACGAAAACCTGTTTGCGTTGACTCCCGAAGAGAGAACTTCTCTTGGGGTCAAAAATCTTCCAAGCAACCTTCGCGAAGCCGTTCTGGCTTTGAAAGAGGACGAAGTGGTGAAAGAGGCTCTTGGCCCCCACATCTTCGAAAAATTCATTCAACACAAGGAACGTGAATGGGATGAATTCCGGACCCAAATCACCGAATGGGAAATTCATAAGTATATCAAGATGATGTGAAACCGATACGAATTGATTAATCCCCTCTCTGAAGGAGGGGATTTTTCTTTGGGAAAGTAGATAAAATCGTCCAATAATTCAAGAAAACGACAATTTTTGTAGAAAAATAGAAATGGCTATATTTAGCCATCAAATAGTCAAAAAAATTTTGAAATGGTAAAAAAAAGAACCAAATTGTGCTTTCAACACAATTTGATCAAGAATTATCACCTAGACCTCTGAATTTTGAGCTACTTTCTTCGGTGATGATAAAATTTTAACAATATTTTTTATCCAACGGAACTTGCTCCGCTATTTGATTTTTAAATTATATCTGTATTTGTAATGTAGTTAAAAATGCCCAAAAGGGGGCATTTACACGTCTTTTATATTTACCTTAGCGGCCTCATAGATTTTTTGGATCTCATTTGGCTCGAATTGGTATTTTTTTCGACAAAAATGACACTCGGTTTCAATAGTTTTGTTCTCATTGACCATTTCTTCCAATTCCTTTACCCCGAGGGATAGAAGGCCCCTCGCGAACCGATCTTTATCGCAGTCACATGCCCATTTTAGAGGGAGGGTTTCCACGATTTGGTGATTCCCTTTTGTGATTTCTTCGATTATTCGTTCCGGAGAATACTCTCTTTTTATCATTTCGCTTACCGGGAGCAGAGCCTTAATATTGGCTTCGATCTGGTCCACCAAATCCGTTTTTTTCTGGGCTCCCGGGAGCAATTGGAGGATAAAACCGCCGGACGCCATAACGCTGTTGTCTTCTTTGACCAACACACCCAGCCCAACAGAAGAAGGAATTTGTTCGCTGATGACAAAGTAATAAGCAAAATCGTCTCCGATTTCTCCCGTCTGCAGAGCCGAACTGCTGGTGAAGATATCCCGGACTTTCAGATCCTTTGTCACGTGCATGAAGCCATCCTTGCCCACGACATATCCGACCGCCAGTTTGTCTTCGTTGGTCGAAGCGTGGACTTCGGGGTTTCCGACATATCCGCGAACCTCTCCGTTGGCGTTGGTGGTGACCACGATTCCGCCGATCGGTCCGCCTCCGTCAATACGAATGGTCAAGGCGATGTCGCCTTTGTACATCGCTCCCATGATCACGCTACCGGTTAATACCCTACCCAGAGCGGCGGTTGCGGCCGGCCAAGTACCATGGATCTTACGGGCTTCATTCACCAAATTTGTTGTTTTCGCCGCATAAATCCGAGCCATTCCATCGAATGCATATGCCTTAACCAAATAGTCGTTCATTTTTACTCACGCTCCGATATTATTATATCATATCCTTGATGATTCTGCTTTTCATTTGTTTCGGCAGCGGGATTATTGTATAATCATTATGGAATGCGGGTGGGTAAAATGAAATGGAATATCCGGGAGATCGAAATTTCCAATCAGGTGGTCGTCGCCCCGATGGCGGGAGTCACGAATCAGGCTTTTCGTTTGATTGCCAAACGATTCGGCGCGGGGCTCCTCTATTCGGAGATGGTATCCGATAAAGGTCTAGATTATAAAAACAAGAAAACCCTCGACTTGCTTGTCGTTGATCCTCTGGAAAAACCCGTATCCCTTCAGGTGTTTGGCGGGGATATTGATTCCATGGTGGAGGCCGCACGGTGGATTGACCAGAATACCTTAGCCGATATCATCGACATCAACATGGGATGTCCCGTCAACAAGGTCATCAAAAACGACGCCGGATCCAAACTGATGCAATTTCCCGAAAAGGTTTTCCAAATCGTCGAAATGATTGTCCGTTCGGTTCGCAAACCTGTCACTGTTAAAATCCGCAGCGGTTGGGATCACGATCATGTCAATGCCGTTGAAATTGCCCGTCTGATCGAGAAAGCCGGCGCGAGCGCGGTGGCCGTTCACGGACGGACCAGATCGCAAATGTATTCCGGGAAAGCTGATTGGAACATCATCCGAGAGGTCAAAAAAAACCTGGCCATTCCCGTCATCGGCAACGGCGACGTGAACACGCCCGAAGATGCCCGACGAATGTTGACGGAAACGGGGTGCGACGCCGTGATGATCGGAAGGGGCTTGCTGGGGAACCCGTGGTTGGTTAAACAAACAGTAGACTATCTGGAAACCGGAACTTATGAGCCGCAAATCCCTTTGGAGGAAAAACGGTTCCAGATTTTGGAACATTTTCATCAATTGGTTCGTGTCAAATGCGAAAAAGTGGCCGTTTTGGAAATGCGGACCCACGCCTCGTGGTATGTTAAAGGCTTGCGGAACGCGAGCCATATCAAAGACCAAATCAATCGAGCCAAAACCGCCGTCGAATTGGAACGCATCATCAATGACTTTTTTGACGGCTTGACAATCGGGCATGAATAAAACAAGCGATCGTCTCTTCTTCTCGAAGACGATCGCTTTTTGCAACAAAAACGGAAAGCCGATTGTTAATCAAAAGGGCTTATTTAACGTATTGCCGGTACAAATTGAAATGGTAATCGTTCAATTCCACATCGACCAAGACCCCGTCGTTTCCATATTCCGAGGAAAAAACGTTGGCCTTTTCTTTAAGGAAACTGAAGATTTGGCCTTTGTCATAGGGAAGCAGAAGTTTGACGCGATGCAAATGGGAATAGAGCATTTCATCGATTTTTTTGACCAATTCCGGCATTCCTTGTCCGGTCAGTGCGGATATTGACAGAAGCGGATGGCGTTCGGAAGTGACCGGGGCGGAACACAGATCGACTTTGTTGAAAACATAGAGAACGGGAACGTCGACAACTTCAAGGCTTCGAAGAACATTTTCCACCACTTCGATCTGTTTGTCGTGTTCGGGGTTCGAAGCATCTACGACGTGGACGATCAAACTGGACTCCTTGATTTCCTCCAATGTCGATTTGAATGCTTCGATCAGGTGATGGGGAAGTTTGGAAATGAAACCGACGGTGTCGGTCATCAAGAACCGGTGATTGTTTTTTAAAAGAATCGCCCGGGTCGCGGTTTCCAGCGTTGCAAACAGCATGTTCTTTTCAAAAACGTATTTCTCCGAATTTTCCACCGAGAATTCCAACATCTTGTTCAAAAGCGTCGATTTTCCCGAGTTGGTGTATCCCGCGATCGCTACCGTCAAGGCATCTCCCTTTTTGCGTTTTTCCCGTTGCGTCCGGCGGATGGATACCAAGTCTTTCAATTCTTCTTTCAAGCGGAAAATTCGATCTTTGAGGACTCGGCGATCCAATTCCAACTGCTTTTCACCGGGCCCTTTGGAGCCGGTACCGCCACTTTGTCTGGAAAAAGAACGGTTCAGCCCGATGATTCTGGGAAGCATGTACTCGCATTGAGCAATTTCCACCTGCAGCATGGCCTCGCGAGTCCGAGCCCGGCGGGCAAAGATGTCCAAAATGAGGATGGTGCGGTCAATGACTTTGGCTTCGATGATCTTTTCTAGGTTGCGGATATGGGTTGGAGACAACTCATCGTCAAAAATAACCATTTTCGCTTCCATAGCGATAACGGCTTCTTTAACTTCCTCGGCTTTTCCGGTCCCGATATAGGTCGCAGAAGTTGGTTTATCCAACGATTGAACGATGGTTCCGACGACTTCGACGTCGCAGGCTTCGCACAGACTGTGAAGTTCTTGCATCATATATTCGAAATCATGCGATTCCGGTAACTGTAACCCAACGATTATGGCTTTTTCCACAATAACACCTCAAGATACTATTTTACATCATCCGGGCTTGGGTTTCCACAATAGAATACGACAATCGAATTCCCCGGACCGAAAAAGAAAAAGTCTTTTTATCGGCAATAAAGTGTGATATAATTGATACGCTATTTTACCCTTGGAGAGGATTACGATATGAGACTTTTCAGTTGGCTTTCCAAAGAAAAATTACATCAGGCAAAAACACGATTTCTCAATTGGACGGAAGAGGTCTTTTCGGATAAAAAGAAAACCTTCCGGGTTCTGGCCTTGTTTGCGTTCAGCGTTCTGTTCTTGGTTCAAATCACCATTATCATTTTCTCCAATGGTTTTTTCAACGGCGGATCCGATGATGTGTGTCAATACTATCCCATCGTAAACAATTTTTTTAACCAGATTAAGAACGGAACGTTATCGTGGTTCAATTTGAGTAATTATTTCGGAGCTTCCTTCTTCTCCGATGCATATTATGTCGCGATAGACGGTTTCACGCTGATTGCATTCCTATTGAGTTACATTATGCCGTTTGCGGTAGCTTTTTCTTCGACCGAAATGCTGAAACTATTTGCCGGGGTCATGATTTTGGCGTATTTCCTGCATCTTTCGGGGTATAAAAACCGCACGATCTTTTGGATGTCGGTCATCTACATGGTCAGCGGCGGGATGGCTTGTTTCACGGCGTTTCCTTCGTTCTACTCGATGGTATTCTATTTGCCCATGTCCTTGGTCGTCATTCATTGGTTTCAAAACAAAAAAGCCTGGGTGGTTCCGCTTTTCGTCTTCGCATTGGTGTTGTATAATTTCTATTCGGCGTTTATGGTTTTGGCCTTCATGGCGGGCATTTACATCGTCGAATCTCTGAAAAAAACGCCGTTCCGATTCGGGAAATTTCTTGTGGACGGAATGGGCTTTTTGGGACTAATCCTCTTAGGGGTGGCCATGTCCGCCGTCTATTTTCTTCCGACGGTCCAATTCATTTTGGAAGACACATATCGCGGAACCGGAGACTTCAACGGATGGATCGTTAACATCGGTTCTTGGGAACTCGAGCTGTTTAAACCGGAAATTTACATCCGCATCCTCGCCAAAACGTTTACCGAACAGCGGGCGGCGGGTTTTGTGGGGTTTTTGGATGATTACCGATATGAACACGTCTCTCTGTATATTACCGTGGTCGGTTTGACATTGATGTCCTATGTCTTTTTCATGAAAGACAAAATCAGTTGGATCTATAAAGGCGTCATTGTCGCATCTTTAGTTATGATGTTCTTCCCCTTCTTCTCATATATTCTGTCGGGGACCCAATATATCGTGGATGTACCATATACCCGCTGGATCGACATGCTTCCCTTGGTGGAGATCCTGATTTTGGCGCATGTGATTGACCAAAAAGGATTCCAAGGAATCAAAATGAAATGGTTGACCATCCCTATCGTTGTATTCATGGCCGTTGTCGGTTATGTCCTCTATTACTATATCGGAAGGATCGAAGCCGGGAGCCTCGGGCGGGGCAAAGACGCCCTAACCGTGGAAGCCTACTTCTTGGGTGCGGCGGGATTATACCTCATCTTGATCTTGGTTTTCGGTTGGTTCAAACGACTCAAATGGGTTTTGTGGATCTTTGTCATTGAATTTGTGACCGGCATCGGCTACATCTATGCCGTTTCCTACGCATTGGTCAACCGAATCGATTATTTCGACGATATGGAGTCGGTCAACGTTTTCTTAAACGAGCACTTGGAACAAGACGAATTCTACCGAGTCTATGTCGATGTGACCCGGTTCAACGTTCTCCCGGAAAATTTCAACCGCATGACCACGTTTTGGACCAATACCCAAAAGATCTTCCATTCTTGGAGCGATGCGGAAACCAACCGCATTTCCGCCATCCTCTTCGATCGCGACGAGTATCAAGAAAAATACTCGATGATGGCTTACAATATCTATCTGGACCACATGCTCGGGTATAAATACATGTTGGTCAACGCCACCTATGAATACAATCTTCCCGAAGAATATTACACGCTGATCGCCGAAGAGGGAATTTACCGGTTATACGAAATTGCTCAAGCGGAACCATTCCAAGTCTACGAATCGTATCTGGGGTATGTCCGTTTTGACATCGAGGGCACTCCGGCGACGACCAGCCAATACCTTTCCCAACAAAAACTGATCGACAACGTTCTGCTCGACTTGGATGCAGAGGGTTTTGTTCTTCCCAACTTGGCCCACGGTCAATACATCAACTCCTCTTCTTTGAGCAACAAGACCATCTATGCTTCTTCCGAAACCGGGACTCCCGAACTGGTGGAAACCGCGGGGGTCAAAGATGACACGGTCAGAGAATTCTTCCGCTATTCGGCCGCCGATTTGTCTTTGGGGTATGATTCCGGAGGCGTTTGGTTTCAGTTCTCCGCCAACAATGCCTACAAAAACGCCGAAGTGTTTATGGAAACGTCCAACCGTGGTAGGGAATCTTGTGAGATAACCGTCCTCGGAACCGCGACGATGGATGTCAAATGCCCGCAGTTTTGGGGGACGCCGGAATATTTCTATTTCGAAAAAAATGATTACTTCTCGACCGTTAGGAAAATCGAATATCGAAAGGAACGCGCCATCAACGGGGCTTCCTATCTGGTTTTCGATCTGCCGGCGAATGCCTCAAGCAATGCCGGGATGATGTTCCTTTCATTTACCAAACAACTGGATCGCGCCTTCCTGAGCGATGCGGAAGACCATCAATACCCCTTCATTTCCGGGAATTGTTACTACCAGACCAAGCCGGTCCGGCTGTACATCCTTAAAACCTTCGAAATGGATCAGGTGGACGAATTCGATTTGCGGGCGACGGTTTTCACCGACGATCTCAGTTATTTCGACAGCAAGGCCGACTCGCCGCTGTCGGAGAACGAACAGTTGACGATCGAAAAAGGGCGAATCCGGCTTTCCTATACGCGAACCAGCGATTCTGCCTATGACCAAATCGTGATGATCCCCGTCACCTATTCCGAAGAATGGGTGATTACTTCCGAGATCCAATATGAAGTTTTGAGTGTTTCGGGGGGATTCATCGGGATTGTCATTCCTCACGGCACCAACGAAATCGCGATCACGATGCGTTTTATCCCCAAAGGGCTGAAAACGGGGGCTTGGATTTCTTTGGGAGCGGCAGCCCTGTATGTAGGAATTTTTTCCGCGGTTCACTTCCTTCCGCGTCGTAAAAAAGAAGAACAACCCATCCAAGAATCGGAGGTAATCGTTCATGACGAAGAAACTGACAATCATCATCCCGTCTTATAACGAAGAAAAGAACATCCGGCCGTTTTATGAAGAAACGTCCCAATATCTGAAGGCCCCGGGCTACGAGTTCCAATTTCTCTTCGTCAACGACGGATCCCGTGATAATACGATCGGAGAAATCAAGAAACTGGCAGCGGAAGATCCGCGGGTCAAATTTTTGAGTTTTTCCCGCAATTTCGGAAAAGAGTCGGCGATGCACGCCGGGCTTTCCTTTGCGAAAGGCAGCGACGCGGTGATCTTGATCGACTGCGACCTTCAGCAACCCCCTTCGTTGATTCCGGAGATGATCCAATATTACGAAGAAGGCTACAAAATCGTTTATACCAAAGGTCGGACCCGGAAGGGCGAACCGAAACTGCGGACCGTTTTTGCCAACTTGTATTACAAAATGTACAATCGATACACCGACCGACCGTTGGAAAACGGCGCCAAAGATTTCCAATTGATCGACCGTCAGGTGGTCGAGGCGATTTTATCGTTGAAAGACAACCTCCGCTTCATGAAAGGGCTGTTTTCATGGGTCGGATTCAAGAAGAAATGTCTGGAATATGACTTTATTCCCCGCCGGATCGGAAAGAGCAGCTGGAGTTTCAAGTCCTTGTTCAAATACGGGTTCAACGGCATGAACCAATTTTCCACCATCCTCATGGTGCTGCCATGGCTGGCGTTTTGGCTCGGGCTGGCGCTGTTGGCGGGGAACATCGCGCTTTTCGCGGTCGATGTGTTCTCTCTTTCCGTTTTCCTGCTCGCTTTGGAATTGAACGTGATGTTCCTCATCCTGGATGTATGCTTATATGGTGTTTTCTATCTCTTATATTCGGTCCGCAGGCAAGCGTTGGATCGGCCGATTTATCTCGTCGAGGAAGCCTCGGAAGACATCTGAGATGAAAAACCTTTGGAAATTTGTCAAAACCAAGTTTTTGACCCGAAAATTCTTGAGTTTCGGAATCATCGGCGTTGTCAACACCGGGATCCATCTTGCCGTTTACTGGCTATGTTACAACGTGGCGGGGTTCCGAACGATCACCCTGACTTTCCGTTTTTTGAATTTAGAAGGGAACACCGCAACCAATTTGGGGGCCTTTCTCTCCAATACGGTGGCTTTCATCGTCGCTTCGGTGTTTTCTTATTTTGCAAACGTCATTTTCACCTTCAAACCAACGCGCAAATCGGGGACTCAGTTTTCCTTTGTCATGGGTGTGTTTGTGGCCCGGCTCCTTGTCAGTAACTTCCTGACTTGGGCTTTCGATGAAATGATCATCAACTGGTTCCGCGTCGATTACGACGCCCATCGCTGGACGACGATCATCGCCCCCTTCTTGGCTTCCGCGCTGTTGATTCCCATCGCCTACTTTGCTTTGGAGTATGTTTTTAAGAAAACCGACAAAAAAACCGGGCAAAACCCGGAAAAATCTTCCCTTACCGACGAAAATAACGTAAAATAAAAGCAAGATTTGCCGATGTTCCCGTGATGGTTCGGTCAGTTTTGGGGAGAAGGAGGACAACGTATGGGTAATTTTGATTTTCTGCTGCTGACGGCCTATCTGTTTGCTATCTTTCTACTGGTCCTTCGGACCAAGGTCAGTCATAAAAACATCCGTTTGTTCAAAATCCTTCACCTGATGTTGTTCGTGGGGGCGACCTATTTCCTCCTTTCGGATCCCATGGCCCAAAACGAGGCGATGGCGGCGCGCATCATCGCCTACATTCCCCTTGTTTACGTTTCGATCATGATGTTCATCAACGAAATCGTCGCACTCATCAAAAGGATGGGACTTTCCCGAAAAAAAGGGCAACGCGGAGCGAAAACCAACAACGATTTGGTTGCCAAACTGTCGACCGCGGTGGAATTTCTCGCCAATCGCAAGATCGGCGCGTTGATTACCATTGAACGAGACATCAAACTATCGGGCTATGTGAACAAAGCCGTCGTCATCGATGCCCCGGTGTCCAGCGAACTGCTGGCCACGATCTTCGTTCCCACCACCCCACTTCACGACGGCGCCGTCATCATTCGCGATAATACCATCGTCTGCGCCAAAGCTTATTACCCTTCGACCGAACGGACCGATCTCCCCCTGAAGTTCGGCACCCGACATCGGGCAGCAATCGGGATCAGCGAACAGTCGGACGCCTTGACCATCGTTATTTCCGAGGAAACCGGATTTGTGAGCGTGACGATCAACCGGCAAATCGACTATAATGTTTCGAAAGAAACACTCAATCTGTATTTCGAAAAATACCTCAAAATCAAATAAAGTGCGAAAGCACTTTTCTTTTTCCCCGGATGGTATTTTCCGAGGGTGTATGGTATAATTTGGGTTAGCAATCCCGCGAAAAGAGGTGCCGTTGATGGAACAATATGACGTTCTGATTGTCGGAAACGATATCGGTTCCTTGTCCGCGGCCCTGTTTTTGGCCCGCAAAATGCGGAAAGTCGCCGTACTTCACGACGCAGGCGCACTCAACGTCAAAAAAGACGTCGAGGACATCACGGATGCGGAGAATCAAAAATATGTTTTCAAACGCCGTCCCTCAGGAGCCGTCTCCGGCTTGGGAAAAGGGGCGCTTTTGTGCCGTTATTTGGAACAGATCGGGATGGAAAGCGAAATCAAGGCGCTCCCGTGTCCCTCCGATGCCGTCATCGGCCTCGACGGGGCGGTCGCTTCTCGGATGATGACTCCCGACCAGTTCAAAGTATATTTGGTGCGTCACTATCCCAAACAACGGGATCAAATCCACCGGTTCTTCCAAGATATGGACCGCCTATACCGCAATTTCGTGGAACAACAGGAATACATGTTGCATAACCAAGACTACACTTTGACTTCCCTGATGATCGAATGGGGCGATTACAGTCTCAAACAGGTTTTGGGAAAGTACTTCAGCGATACCGCGCTCATCGAGGAGTTTGGGTTGTTCGACGCGGTCAGCGGGTTGGATTTGGCCGAAGTGAATTGTTATAATTTTTTTATGAACTTCTTCATCGGGCTTTACCACGGATTCGCGTATGCATTTCCGAGCGAAGTCGAGATCATGAAAATGCTGTTGGCCAAAATCGCTCTGATCAATCCCAAATTCGTTCAAAACCGGAAGATTGCCCGGTACGTTTCCGATTCCAACGGAAAAATCCTGTTTGCGGTCGATTCCGCCAACAAGGAGATTTCCGCCAAATATTATGTCGTTGCCGGCAACCCCAAGGAATTCTACAGCCGGTTCTTTCCCGATCGTCCCGCCGAGTTGGCGGAAATTCTACGGTATTACCCCAATTTGGAAGGGAAAAAACGGATTCAGAGCTTATATGTTGCCTTGAGCCAGAAGCCCGCTTCCGCGGGTATTTCCGAATTGGTTTATCAATTCAAAAACCGACCGGAAGACCCGGTGAAAGTCACCAGGCTTTTCCAATATAAGGCTTTCGATCCGGATTCCTGCGGAGCCAAAAACGGGACCATTTCTTTGGATGTCGTGTATGACGAAGGATCCGAAGTTTCGGTGCAGAGGGTGTTGGATCGGGCCATCGAGGCCTTTCCGAAACTCGGGAAGATGATCGTCGGAACCGCTTTGGGAAAACCGCGGCCTTTCTATTCGATGTTGGCGGTTCCCGAAGTAAGAAAAGGGCTTTCGATCAACGAACAGATTGCCATCGAAGCCGGAGAACACATCCAAGTATTTGACAATCTTTGGCTGATCGGTGAGTGGCTCCGGCCGGAAGCCGGACTCTTCGGTCAATTTCACGCCGGCATCATCGACGGAGATGCCATTGAGGAACGTTTGTACTACGGGGAAGACGATGATGCCTTCTTTTATTTGACCAACGACGAAATCATGATGATGATGCGTCACAATTACGGAAAAAAACCGTTGGGGCCCACTGAAAACCATATAAATTTCCACATTGGGAAGAGCCACTATTTCATTCGTACCAAAGGGAAAAACATTACCTTGCATCGAGGCGAGTATGCGGCTCCCGATCTGACCATTTATTCCACCAACGACAAGCTTTCCAATCTTTTGATGAAAAAAGCGACCTTCGATGAAGTGTTGAAAAGCGGGGGTTTCAAATACAAAGGCAAAGAAGAAGATTTGTACGCCGCCATCAACGCTTTCGGTTTGGATGATTACCACGAGTACGACAACTCCTACCAACCCAAAGGGAAAATCTATTTTCTTGGGGTCAAGTTCCTCTTCGCTCACCTCTTGGTGTGGAGTGCGATGGCGTTGCTCTCCAACTTCTATCCGATGATTTGGCTCGCCCCGTTCGCCGAAGGCTTGACGCTCGTGCTGACATTGGTGAAATTCCGGATCTTTCGGAAAATCGGATGGTTTGAGTGGTTTTTGAACGCTACCGGGATTGGCATCCTGCTGTTGTCGATTTTCTCCCCCGCCTTCAACCATATGTATCGCGACGACGTGGTTCTCGGAATCTTGGCTTTGGTGTTTTTCGTTTCCTGGATCGTCAATCGGCCGATCGTCCACAACTTTCACCAGTTCGATTATCGAACCGATTATTCGCAATCTGCCCTTTTCAAAGTCATCAACAACGGTCTCACGTTGGTGTGGGCGCTGATTTTCGGGTTGATTCTCGGATTCACTTACGTCACCGGGGAACGATATGTCACGGTGATGTACAATTTCGTGTTTCTCGGCATTTTCTTGACTTACTTTTACCCGGTCATGTACATCACCACCAACATCAAGGACTGAAGGCCTTTGGGAAAGGGGCGTTTTCCATATGAACGAAATGTTCACCTATATTTGTCTTGCCGTCGGATTCGCCTTGATTCTCGGCAGCACGCTTTTGTATAAGAAAATCCGCCTTTGGAAATGGATCCTTTACCTCTTGGTCGGCGGAATTTATGCCGTTTTTCGGTTTTTCCCGGAGTTTGTCGGTCGTTACGTCGCGGATGCGGTTTTTCTTGAATGGTACGGATATGCTTTGTTTTTCGTGACGCTTTTGTTGGCCGTTCAGTTCAAAACCAAGATCAAAATCACGCAAAATCTAACCGATTACGATTTTTTCGAAATGGAAAAAGAGTTGGATGAACTGAAGTCCACTTCAGAATTGCTGCGGCTCCGCTATATTTCGACGATCAAACTGATGAACCAGGGTCTGTTGTTCTACAACGACGAGTTGGACGGATGGTTTGCCAGTGAACAATTCGCGAAGATCACCGGGATCGCCGCTTCCGAAATGAAAATGGAAGATTATGCCGCCCTCATCCATCCGGACGATCGCGGGCAGTACTTGTCCGCCGTCAAAAAAGCTTCCAAAAAAACACCCATGTATGACATTAAGTACCGCGTCAACCGCGAAGGGGCATACCTTTGGGTGGAAGAACACGGACAGGTCTTTGAATTCGAGAAAAAAACGCAAGTCATTTCCGGGGTCAAGGGGATTGACATCAAGTTGTTCCCCGACACCTTGATCCACGAATTGGATTCATTACCCACCGAACAACCCTTGTTTCAACATCTGGCGCAGATCACCAAGGAACCCGAATCGTTTTACTTGGTGATGATCCAATTGACCAATATTCCCGACATCAACTCCCGCTTCGGCCGCGACGTCGGAAACCTGATGATCGCCGAGTATGTCAAAAAGATGCGTTTCCACTTTGCCAAGGACATCAACAGCATCTTTCGCATTACCGGGATTCAATTTGCGTTGATCATCCGCGAACAGCGAAAATATGACGTCATGTACCGAGCCCTGCAAAGCGGGGGCGATTTGATCAATCTGTTGATCAACATCGGAGGCATCCAACAGGTCGTCTACCCGAACCTCGGAATCATCAAACACGAACCGTGGTCCACGTTTTCGCTCAACGAGTTTGTCGGATTGGCCAACAAATCATTGGAAGAAGCCATCCGCAACCCCAAGAAAAACTATTCTGTTTTCGGTGAATGAAGATTCTGTCCTGAACGCACCGATGGCATGTCGAGGGAGGCAACGGGATGTATACCGCATTGATCATGGCGGCCGGAAGCGGAGCGAGAACCCGGCTTCCGTTCAACAAAATGTTTTATGAACTCCGCGGGAAACCGATGGTTCTGCATTCGGTGGATCGCTTTTTGGGAGACGCGGAGTGCGGGGAGGTCATCGTGGTCCACGCCGCGGCAGACACCCAGAAGATGAGTGCCCTGTTGAAGGAACGTCCCAAAGTCAAACCGGTTCTTGGGGGGGCAACCCGTCAAGAGAGCGTCTGCGCGGGCTTGAAGGTTGCGAAGCATCAATGGGTATTGATTCACGACGGTGCGCGGCCCAATCTCAAGCGTCCGCTCATCGAGGCTTTGAAAAAGGCGCTTGGCGAAGCCGACGCCGCGACCGCGGCGATTCTCGTCCGCGACACCACCGTCGATGTCGACCACGGTGAAATCATCGGTCATTATGATCGGAAACGGACCTACTCGGTGCAAACGCCGCAAGCGTTTCGAACCGAAGAAATCCTGAAAGCCCACCTGCTCGTCGTCGGGGAACCGTCGGAATTCACCGATGATACATCGGTTTACCTCGCCGCTTTTCCGCAGAAAAGCGTCCGGATCGTTCCCGGCGATGAGGATAACTTAAAAGTCACCACCCAATCCGATTTGTCGCTCATGGAGGGCTTATTATGATGAAAATCGGTTTTTCCAAAGACATTCATCCGTTGGTGGAAGGCCGCCCATTCATTTTGGGAGGTATTCACATCGACCATCCGAAAGGGCCTTTGGGGCATTCCGACGGCGACTGTTTGCTTCACGCCATCTCCGAAGCGCTTTTGGGAGCTTTGGCGCTGGGGGATCTGGGGAAGTTTTTCCCGGACACCGATCCGAAATACAAAAACTACGATTCTTCGCTCATTCTTCAGGAAGTCTTTAATTACGTTGAGGGCAAAGGTTATGTCGTCTGTAACCTCGATTGCATGGTTTCATTGGAAAACCCGAAACTGCGGCCGTACGTCGATGACATCCGCAAGCACATTGCCGAGATCCTGCGGACGGATATTTCCCGAATCTCGGTCAAGGCAACCACGTTTGAGGGTCTGGGAATCGTCGGGGAAGAAAAGGCCGTTATCTGCGAGGCCGTGGTCCTTTTGGAAAACGATATGATCTGGGGCTTGTGAAGAACGGGACGAATCCGGTCCCGTTTTTTTCAGAAGACAAATTTGCAGCGTTTCGATGGAAATTGTGATACAATAAATGATGCATCACGCATGGGAGATGATTCATACTATGTTGGAAACCGCGCACGGCGAATTCGAAATGATTAAAAATTACCGCGACGCTTTCGTGTTGGACGATTTCAACAAGCGTTATCTGGACGTCTTTGACGTCTATCCGTATCTGGTCGGCGATTATTCCGCCGGCATTTTGCGGTTGAAGGGCTTCACCAAAAACGGAAAACAAAGCAACTTTCGGACGATTCCGGATTATCTGATGGAATCTTGTGCGCTCAACTGTCCGTATTACATTTTACGCAATCCGCATTTCAATCCCAACAAAAAGCGTGATTCCTGAGGCGGGTGACTCGTTATGACATATGAAGAAATTTTAGATGAAATCCAAGCCGTTCTCGGCTTGATCCGCCCATATATTCAACGTGACGGCGGGGACATTCAATTTATCAAATTCGAAGACGGCATCGTTTATGTGCGCTTGAGCGGCGCCTGCGTTGGGTGCGGCGGGTTTGAGGACACGTTGCGCGAAATGGTCGAAGATACGCTGTTGGAACGCGTTCCCGGCGTCATCGGCGTGGAACACATCGACGGAGGGGCAGAATAGCATGATTCCCAACAAACAAGAAATCAAACGAATTTGTATCGATCTTCTCGTTCGTCGCGGGGTGCGCCTTTCGGACATCACGGACATCGTTTACGATCTGCAAAAGAAATACATTCCCGATTTGACGAAAGACGTCTGCGCCGAAGCCGTGGATCGGGTCCTTTCCAAGCGCGAAATCCAATATGCCATCCTGACAGGGGTGGAGTTGGACATGTTGGCGGAACAGAAAAAACTTTCCGAGCCGCTCCAGACCCTCATTGACGAGGACAACCCCTTGTATGGAATCGACGAAATTCTCGTTCTGTCGATCTGCAATGTCTATGGATCGATCGGACTGACCAATTTTGGATATGTGGACAAGATCAAACCGGGGATCATCGGCGTCCTTGACAAACTCGGTAAAGAAGATGAACATCGCTGTCACACGTTTCTGGATGATTTGATCGGCGCGATCGCCGCCGCGGCAGCCAGTTCCGTCGCTCATAATTCCGCAGAGTGAACTCGGAGATCCTTTAGGATCCCCTTTCTTGTCTTAATATGAAAAAAACAAATAAATGACCAACAATTTGCGGATCATAATGGTTATATTAGTATAGTCGCATAGACAACATAGGAGGATTTTCATGAAAAAAGGGACTTTGATTTTGCTACTCATTCTATTCGGATTCGCTATGACCGCCTGCGCGGAAGAAACCGCGACCACCTCGACAGAACGTTCGGAATCGAGCACCTCTGTCGCCGCCACCATGACCGATCAGGCTTTGGTCGAACGAGCCCACAACGCTTTACAATTAAGCAATCTTTCAGCTTTGACCGAAGCTTCGCCGGCTCTTTTGATTCCTCAAACAATCAGTGTCAGCGAGGGAGGAATTGGCTCACCGTTTATCGTTCCCATCCTATGGGAAATCGATCATCCGGAAATTATTACCGCAGAAGGGATCATTCATCAGCCTGATCACGAAACCGGTGATGTCACCGTCACCTTGACCGCCACCATTACCTCGGGGTCTGCCACCCAAGTGAAAGTGTTCACCGCCACCGTCTTGGCCCTTCCGGGGTCTGATGACTTCAACTACAACGCTTTGTCCTTCCCCAGTTTTTCCGCCATCAACCCTGTCCGTTACTTAGAACAAGATCCAATGGGAAACGATACTAACGGCTGGCAGGATTTCGGCCTTTCCGGAGAAATCAAGACGCATCCGTGGGCACGGACGACCTATACCTACCAAATGTATTCGTATTTTCTCCGAAATAATCTTCAAGAGCTCTTTGCCGGCGTTACGCTTCCTCAAGAGGTCGACGATCTCCCTGAATGGTTCGCCGATCTCCAAGGTGACGGCCACCGGATTCTGTGGTTCAGCATGGGAACGCTTCCGACGGCCATTACTCTGACCGCTACCGAATCCATCGTCGCGACCAATGGCATCCAAACGTTTTTACGGGCAGAATACGAAATCACCGTCAACAATGACCAACAACAATGGATTATCTACTTTATGGACGTCGAAGGAGTCTTCAGTTCTTATGCCATTCGCGTCAACGAAATGTATGATCAAGTCAAATCGACGACCGATTTCATGGTTCAAACGTATCAATTGAAAGTCAACGAAGGCGAATGAACGAAAACAGTGAAGGGGTCGGAAGGAATCCGGCCTCTTTTCTTATTCTCGATGAAAAAATCACAGAAGTATGATATACTAAACCCACCAAAAATGTACCTGGGGGATCCGATCATGAAAAAAGGAGACATCGTCACCGGAAAAATCACCGCAATCAAGCCGTATGGGGCGTTCGTGCGCATCGGCGAAGATACCGACGGTTTGATCCATATTTCCGAAATCAGCGAAGGATTCGTTCGCAACATCGAAGACTTCGTCGCCGTCGGCGATGAAGTCTCCTTGGAGGTCCTCGGCATCAGCGAGGACCGCAAGGTGAGTCTCAGTTACAAGAGAGTCAATAAGCAGCGCAAGAAAAGATGGGTCAAAATCGAACTTCAAAGCGGATTTGTGCCCTTGGAGAAGATGTTGCCCGAGTGGATCAAAGCGTATCGTCAAGGCGGCGAATGAAATCTCGGCCGCCTTTTCTTTTGGCTCGTAAAAACGTTTTCGGGACGCGATG
>ERZ795054.769-NODE-769-length-35657-cov-8.706814_pt1 | contig 35657 bp, 31 predicted proteins | sample MGYA00375138_ERZ795054 | MGnify/ENA primary metagenome ERZ795054 (study PRJEB30183, sample SAMN05720215) | anaerobic digester metagenome | isolation source: active sludge of municipal wastewater-treating anaerobic digesters | place: USA | collected 2014-12-23 ... | reverse complement strand
CCCTACGCCCAGGTGCACTACCCCATCGAGAACAAGAAGCACTTCGAGGAGCACTACCCCGCCGACTTCATCTCGGAGAGCCTCGACCAGACCCGGGGCTGGTTCTACACGCTGACGGTCCTCGCGGCCGCCCTCTTCGACCGGCCCGCCTTCCAGAACTGCATCGTCTCGGGCATGGTCCTCGCGGCCGACGGCAAGAAGATGTCCAAGTCGCAGCGCAACTACACCGACCCCATGGAGGTGATCGACAAGTTCGGCGCCGACGCCCTCAGGCTCTACCTCATGAACTCGCCCGTGCTCTCGGCCGGCGACCTGTGCTTCACCGACGAGGGGGTCAAGGAGGTCCTCAAGGGCATCCTCATCCCCCTGTGGAACGCCTACGGCTTCTTCGTCACCTACGCCAACGTAGACGGCGTCTCGGCCGACGACGCAGGCCCCGGCGAGGCGCCCCTGGACGCGCGCAATCCCCTCGACCGCTGGATCCTCTCGGTCTGCGAGGGCCTGGTGAAGGGAGTCGGCGACGGCCTCGAGGCCTACGAGCTGCCCCAGGCGATAGCGCCCATCGTGGACTTCGTCGACAGCCTCAACAACTGGTACATCCGCCGCTCCCGCCGCCGCTTCTGGCGCCCGGCGGCGGGCAGGGCCGACGGGGCCGCCGACGCGGACAAGGCCGAGGCCTACGCCACCCTGAACCGCGTGCTCAAGCGCCTGGCCCTGGTGGCGGCGCCCTTCGTCCCCTTCATCTCCGAGGCCATGTGGCGCAACCTCCGCTCCGAGGGCGAGCCCGAGTCGGTCCACCTCTGCGGCTGGCCCGAGTACGACGCGCGCTACCGGGACGAGGAGCTCGAGCGCAAGATGGCCTCGGTGCGGCACGCGGTCTCGATGGGCCGCGCCCTCCGCGTGCAGAGCGACATCAAGGTGCGCCAGCCCCTGGCCTCGGTCCACCTGGTCACCAAGGTCGCCGAGGAGCGCGCGGTGCTCCGGGAGATGGAGGAGATCCTCCGCGAGGAGCTCAACGTCAAGCGCGTGGTCTTCCGCGAGAACGAGGAGGAGCTCGTCGAGTACTCCGCCAAGGCCAACTTCCGCGTCCTGGGCAAGGAGCTCGGCAAGGACATGAAGGAGGCGGCCGCGCGCATCGAGGCCCTCGGCGGGGCCCAGGTCGCCAGCCTCCTCGAGGGGGCCTCCCTCGAGCTCGAGGCGGCGGGCCGCCGCTTCGCCCTGGACAAGTCCAAGGTGGAGGTGCGCCGCGTCGAGAAGGAGGGCCTCAAGGTGCTGAACGAGGGCACCCTCACGGTGGCCCTCGACGCCGAGATCAGCCCCGAGCTCCTCGCCGAGGGCTACGTCCGCGACCTCGTGCGCGGCGTGCAGGGCCTGCGCAAGGAGGGGGGCCTCGAGGTGACCGACCGCGTGAGGCTCGAGATCGCGGGCGACGGCGAGCTCCGCGCCGCCTTGGAGCGCTTCTCCGACCTCGTCAAGTCCGAGACCCTCGCCCTCTCCCTCGCCTGGACCGAGGCCCCCGCCGGGGCCGCGGGCTACGCCGAGGTCGAGGCGGGGGACAGGACCTGGCGCGTCTCGGTCTCCAAGGCATGACGGGCCTCCCCGAGGCCCGCGACCGGCGCCTCTTCCTCGCCGCGAGCGTCCTCATGGGCCTCGGCGCCTGCGTCAACTCGGCCGCCTTCAACAACTACCTCAAGGACGCCTTCGCCCTGGACGTGGCGCGGCGCACCTTCCTGGAATTCCCCCGGGAGCTGCCGGGCTTCCTCGTGAGCCTCTTCGTGGCCTCCCTCGCCCTCCTCGGCGAGGTGCGGATAGCCATGATCGCCAACCTCGCCGCGGGGGCGGGCATGCTCGCCCTGGGCTGGATCCCCGCCTCCTACGGCCTCATGATCGCCACGGTCTTCGTCTACAGCTCGGGGGCCCACGTCTACATGCCCCTGGGCAACGCGATCGGCATGTCCTTCGCCGCCGAGGGGGACGAGGGCTCGGCCCTCGGGCGCTTCGCGGCAGCCAACACCCTGGCCCTCGTGGCCGGCTCGGTGACCCTCCTCGCCCTCTTCTCCTACGCCTCGCTGAGCTACCGCGGGGCCTTCAGCGCGGGCGCCGCCTTCTACCTCTCCGCCGCGGCCTGCTTCCTGGCCATGAGCCCCCGCCATCGCCCCGGGCCCCGCCCGCGCTTCGTCCTGCGGCGCGAGTACTCCCGCTACTACCTCATCTCCGTGCTCTACGGGGCCCGCAAGCAGCTGTTCATCACCTTCGGCCCCTGGATGCTCGTCGACCTCTTCCGCCAGCCGGTCTCGACGATGACCTTCCTCTTCCTCCTGGTCTCCCTCCTCGGCGTCGTCGTCAAGCCGGCGGTCGGCCGCCTGACGGACCGCTTCGGCCCCCGGGCCGTCCTCGGGGGGGAGGCCTTCCTCACCGTCGGCGTCTGCCTCGCCTACGCCTTCGCCCCCTCCCTCCTGCCCGCGGGCGCCGCCCTCGCCGTGGTCGCGGCCTGCTACGTCTTCGACCAGGCCTCGGACGCCGTCTCGATGACCAGGGCCGTCTACGTCAAGCGCATGGTGAGGCGGCCCGAGGACCTCTCCCCCACCCTCTCCGCGGGCATCAGCATCGACCACGCGGTGTCGATGTTCCTCCCGATGCTCGGGGGCCTCGCGTGGCGGAGCGGGGGCGAGGCCGGCTACCGCTGGGTCTTCCTGGGCGGGGCGGCCGTCGCCGCCCTCAACTTCATCGTGACCCGGGGCCTGCCCGGCCGCCGGCCCGAGGCCCCGGGCGCAGGCCCGATCCTGCCGACGCCGCGTTAGGCGAAACCTATTCCCCCTCCCCGGCCGGGCCCTTCCGCGAGAGGGCCTCGCCCGCCAGGGCCTTGATGCGCTCCATGGTCTCCTCGGAGAGGTAGTGCTCGATGCGGCAGCCGTCCCGCTCCGCGGTCTGGGGCGAGACGCCCACCACCTCGCGGAGGAAGGCCGCGAGGAGCTCGTGGCGCCCGCGGATCTCGGCGGCGGCCTCCCGGCCCTCGGCGCTCAGATGCACCTCGCCGTAGTGCTCGTGCCGGGCCAGGCCCCGGCGCTCGAGCTCGTGGAGGGCCGCGTGGACCGAGGGCTTGGAGACGCCGAGCTCGGCGGCGATGTCGGTGACCCTCGCGATGCGCATCCGGTCGTGGAGGAGGCTGATGGTCTCGAGGTACATTTCGAGGCTTTCGGTCATGGATGCTCCTCCGCGCCATACCTTCGAAGGCGCGCTCGATACCCGGAAGGTTACACGACCGAGGGCTCGTTAGCCGGCGGTCCTCGCCCGCGAGAGTATATCGGCCCTGGGAGGCCCCTGGCAAATCGGATCGGTCCCGGGACCGATCCGGCGGGTCGGGGCTGACGATCGCCGTATTCCTTTGTGGCGCATCGAGATTCCGGCGGCGCCGATGAGCGGCCGCGCATGATCCTCCGCCCGGAAAACGCCTTTTTTTCGAGCAAAGGTTTGCCCTGGGCCGATCGTCATGGTAGTATATGGGTATATCCCATACGAATCCCAGGAGGATGCCTATGATTCCAGGTAAAAACTTACGAGCCTCGGCGTCCTTGCTCGTGCTGATCGCCCTCCTCCTCGGCTCCTGCGCCTCCAAGCCCGCGGCCCCCGAGCCCGAGCCCGCCCCGATCGAGAAGCCCGCGGAGCCGGCACCCGAGCCCAAGGCCCTGGCGGGCGCCAGCCAGGCCGATCTCGACGCCCTCCTCGCCAAGGCGAAGGAGCTCAAGAAGAAGTCCTTCGACCTGAAGCTCTTCGAGGTCCTCCCCGAGGACTACAAGGCATCCGAGGCGAAGTACGCCTCCGCCGTGGAGTCGCACAACGCGGCCTCCAAGGACGCCCAGAAATCCGGCGAGGCCAAGGCCGCCCTCGAGGCCTCGATCGCCTCCTACGAGGCCCTCATCGCGAAGGGCGTCGTCGCGCTGGCCGAGGCCAAGCGCGAGCAGGCCGACCAGATGAAGGCCACGGCCCTCAAGGCCGGCGCCGACGCGAAGGCCGCCGACCGCTTCCAGGCCGGAGAGAAGGCCTACGCCGCCGCCGCCGCCCTCGTCGAGTCGGGCAAGCACGAGCCCTCCGTCGCCGCCTTCGAGGAGGCGCGGCTCTACTTCGAGCTCGCCTACAAGCGCTCCGTGGGCGGGGAGCTCCGCGCGGGCATAGCCGAGAAGGACTACGCCAAGTGGGACTCCGGCAACAACCAGCTCGCCGAGAACAAGTACGCCGCCGAGGAGGGCATGTGGGCCACCGGGGCCCTCGACTCCCGCGCCTCCGGCGTCGACCTGCTCGACGAGGCCATCCTCCGCTTCAACCTCGTGGTCCAGAAGGGCCGCCAGGCCGAGGCCACGGGCTCCAAGCAGAAGTCCGACGACGCCAAGCAGAAGTCCGAGGAGATCAAGGCCCAGGTCGCCGTCAAGCAGCAGTACGACGAGGCCCTCGCGGTCTACGAGCGGGGCGTGGCCAAGCTCACCTCGGGCGAGTACGAGGAGGCCAAGGCCGCCTTCGACGAGTCCAAGGCCGCCTTCGACGCGGCCTACGACGAGGCCGCAGTCAAGCGGGCAAAGGCCAAGGAGGCGATGGAGGCGGCGGCCGCGGCCGCGGCCGACAGCGCCCGCAAGGCCCAGGAGGCCGACGCCCTGGTCGGCCAGGCCGCGGCCCGGTGAGGGAAGGGGAAAGAACCATGAAAAAGCTCGCAGCGATACTCGTCCTCGCGCTCCTCGCCGCGGCGGTGAGCCTGCAGGCGCAGAGCCTCAAGGACAATTCCTATTACCAGCGGAGCATCGAGCTCAAGGCCATGGCCGAGAAGGCCTTCGGCGACGGGGACTACGACTCCGCCGCCGGCTACGCCGCCCAGGCCAGCGAATACGCCTCCCTCTCCGACCAGTACGTGGCCAAGATGGTGGCCAAGGCCGAGGCCGAGCGCGCCATGGCCCAGGCCAGGGATCGCCTCGCCTGGGCCGAGAAGGCGGGAGCCCCCAAGGCCTACCCCGCCGAGTACGCGGCGGCGAAGGTCGAGATGGAGGCCTCCTCCGCCTCCTACGGCGGCGAGGAGTATCCCGCGGCCCGGGACCACGCCCGCGCCGTGCTGACCGCCCTCTCCGGGGTCAAGGCCGCCTCGGGGACCCCGCCCCTGCCCGCCACCTACACGGTAAGGCTCATCCCCGCGCGCCGCGACTGCCTATGGCGGATCGCGGAGTACCCCTTCATCTACAACAACCCCCTCAAGTGGCCGGTGATCTACGAGGCCAACAAGAAGACCTTCCGGGATCCGAACAACCCGAACCTCATCTACCCGGGCCAGGTCCTGCAGATCCCGAGCATCAAGGGCGAGGAGCGCGAGGGCGCCTGGGATCCCTCCAAGACCTATACGCCCCTGCCCCGCAAGTAAGTCCGCCTAACGCGTAAAAAAGGGCCGCCCTATCGGGCGGCCCTTCGTTTTCCATGGCGCGGCGCCAGGCGCGGGAAGCGGCCTACTTCCACTCCTCGAGGGCGCGGCGCACGGAGCGGCGCATCTCGAGGCTGTAGCCGGCGGCGAACTTGCGCCGGTACACGTGCTGGCCGTAGTTGCCCGCCCCGGGAAGGAGGCTCGCCCCGGCGTAGAAGGGGCCCCCGAACATCTGGGCGAAGTCCTCGGGGCTGCGGCGCTCGTAGCGGTCCGCGAAGACGACGTGGCGGCGGTCGAAGCGCGGGGGCTGGGGGCGCTCGCGCTGCTGGGCGGTGGGGTAGCCGAGGCAGAGCATCGCCGCGGGGAAGGCGTAGCGGGGCAGGCCCAGGAGCTCGCGGTGGAGCTCGTAGTTCTCCATGACGTCGCCTATGTAGCAGGAGCCCAGGCCCAGGGCCTCGGCGGCGACGACGGCGGTCTGGGCGGCGGCGAAGGCGTCGCTGAAGGCGAGGAGGAGGTCCGACTCGAGGGGCCGGGCCGCGGCCTCGCCTCCCAAGGCGCCGGAGAGCTCGAAGTAGTCCATCCACCTTTGGTAGTCGGCGAGGAAGACGAGGACCCAGGGCGAGGCCGCGATGAAGCCCTGGCCGTCGCAGCTGACGGCGAGCTTGTCCTTGAGCCCCTGGTCCTCCACCTCGATGACGCTGTAGAGCATCATGTTGCCGGCCGTCGGGGCGCGGAGGGCGGCGGCGAGGACCGCGTCGCGCGTCCCCCGCCCCACGGGCCGCTCCTCGAAGCTGCGGACCGAGCGGCGGGCCATGAGGAGCTCGATCGTCGGGTTGGCCATCAGCGGGCCTCCCCGGCCGGGCCTTCCCGCCCGCCGGGGCGGGGCCCCGCGCGGTACAGGGCGCCGAGGGCGCGGACCATGGCCTCGTGGTCGCGGGCCCCGACGGTTTCGCGCATCGCGTGCATCGACAGGAGCGGCGCGCCGACGTCGACGGTCGGCACGCCGGTGAGCGAGGAGCCCAGGGGCCCGATGGTCGTGCCGGGGGCGATGTCGGCGCGGCTCATGAACTTCTGGCAGGGGACGCCGGCCTCGGCGCACAGGAGGCGGAAGCGGGCCTCGGACTCGCCGTCGGTGGCGTAGCGGAAGTTGGCGTTGGCCTTGAGGGCCGGGCCCCCGTTGAGCAGGGGGGCGTAGGCCTCGTCGTACTTGTCCGCGTAGGAGGGGTGGAAGGCCTGGGCCACGTCCACCGAGACGCAGAAGGAGGAGGCCAGGGCCCGGTAGAAGTCCTGGGTGCCGCAGCCGGCGAGGGCGCAGATCCGCCCCAGGAGGTCGCGCAGGAAGGAGGAGTCCGCGCCCTGGGCCGTCCTCGAGCCCACCTCCTCGTTGTCGAGGAAGCAGGCGACCTGGCCGTGGCCCGCGGGGCCCGCGTCGAGGAAGGCCTCGAGGACGGCGTGGCAGCCGACGAGGTCGTCGAGGCGGGCCGAGTTCAGGAGCTCGGAGGCCGGGCCGAAGAGGGCGGCGCGCTGGACGTCGACGAAGTACAGGTCCGAGCCGAGGACGGAGGAGGCCTCGACGCCGAGCTCGCGCGCGACGAGGGAGAGGAGCCAGGAGGCCGCGGGGCCGGCGGCGCCGGGAGCGGGCCCGCCTGGCGCGCCCTCGCCGGCGGCGGGGAGGGCGGCCGCCAGGACGGGCAGGTGGTTCTGGGCGTTGTACTCGAAGCCCTTGTTCACCTCCCGGTTGAGGTGGATGGCCAGGTCGGGCACGACGCCGACGGCCCGGGCGAGGTTGACCAGGCGGGTCTCCAGGCCGCCGGAGGAGCCCCGGAGGACGGCGCGGCCGGCGAGGCCGAGTGGCCGGTCGAGCCAGGAGGAGAGGATGGCCCCGCCGTAGACCTCGACGGGGACCCGCTCCATGCCCTTGCCCGAGAGGGGCTTCTCGATCCGCGCCTTGAGGGCCGGGCTGTCGGTGTGGGCGCCGGCGAGGGCGAAGCCGCCCTCCTGGGGCGGCCTAAGCCCCGGCCGGAAGGCGACGAGGGCCGAGCCCCCGCGGACGACGTAGTAGGGGGCCCCGGGCTCGAGCTCCCAGGCCTCGCGCTCGCCGAGGCGGCGCGCGCCGCGGGCCTCGAGGGCGGCGGCCATGGAATCGACGGCGTGGTAGGCGCTGGGCGAGGCGTCGAGGAAATCGACGAGGCGCTTGACGAGGGCTCCGTTCATGCGGCGATCCTCCGGTTCCGGTCTTAGCTTCCTCCGGCGGGGCCCCGAGGGGGCCGGGCCGGGCTCGAGATCCCGTCCTCGAGCCGCTTGCGCGACTCGAGCGAGGCGAAGTACAGGCAGATGAGCTCGCCGCGGAGCTCGGCGACGCGGGCGCGGCGCTCCGGGCCGGGCCCCGCGAGCTCGGCGAGGAGGGCCCGGCCCGCGGCCGCCAGCCCCAGGCCGCGGCGTACGGCGAGGTGTCGTAGGCGGAGGAGGATGCGCAGGTCGGCCTCGGAGTAGGAGCGGCGCCCGTAGGCGTCCCGGCGGGGCTCGACGAGGCTGACCTCCCGCTCCCAGTGCCTGAGGGTCGAGGCGGGCAGGCCGAGGAGGCGCTCCGCCTGGCTCGTGGTGAAGGAGGCCACGATGCCGGCTAACGCCCTCGCCGAGCGGGGCCGCCGGGGGCCCGCTTGGCGCCCCCGGCGCGCCGGGCCGCCTGGGGCTTGGCGGCGGCGCGCTTGGCCGCCGGCTTGCCCTTGGCCGGCTTGCCCTTCGCGGGCTTGCCCGCGGCCGGCCTGCCCTTGGCGGGCTTTCCATCAGGTGCGGCCTTGCCCCTCGCCGGGCCCCGGGGCTCGGCCGCGGCGCGGCGCCCGCCTCGGGGCTTGGCCGGCTCGGCCTCCTTGAACAGGGGCCTGCGCGGCTTGGCCTCGGCGGGGCGCCCGGACTTGGCCAGGGCCGCCTCCTTGACCTTCTCGGCCCGCGATACCGGCCGGGACACGATGGGCGAGCGCGAGGCCTTGAGCTCGAGGATGACCGGGATCTTGTCCAGGCCGAGGTCCCCGCGGATCTTGTTGCGGAGGAAGGAGAGGTAGGAATCGGCCACCGCGTCGGGGCGGGTGACGAAGACGGTGAACTTCTGCGGGTTGACGCTCGTCTGCACCGCGTAGCGCACCTTGAAGCGGGTGCGCGTCCCGACGGGCGGCGGCGTCGACTCGACCCAGTCGGCGAAGGCCTTGTTGAGCCGGCTCGTCTCGATCCGCTTGTTGAGCTGGGCGTGGAGGTTGACGACGGTGTTCATGAGCTTGTCCAGGCCGGTCCCCTCCTTGGCGGAGAGCGGCAGGACCGGGGCCCAGGCCATCTGGCCGAAGAAGTAGCGGAGCTTGTCGCGGGCGGCCTCGAAGCTGTTCTTGAGGTCGGGCATCTCGTCCCACTTGTTGAGGGCGAAGACGACGGCCCTCCCCTTCTCGGAGGCGAAGGCCGTGATCTTCTTGTCCTGCTCGGTCAGGCCCTCGCGCGCGTCGATCATGAGCACGACGACGTCGCTCTCGTCCACGACGCGGATGGCCCGGTTGACCGAGTAGTACTCGACGGCCTCGGTGACCTTCTTCTTGCGGCGTATGCCCGCGGTGTCCAGGACGACCACCTGCCGGCCCTTCCACTCGAAGCGCCCCTCGACGACGTCGCGCGTCGTGCCGGCCACCTCGCTCACGATGGAGCGCTCCGAGCCCAGGAGGCGGTTCAGGAGGGTGGACTTGCCGGTGTTGGGCTTGCCCATGATGGCGAGGCGGATGGGCTCTCGGCCCTCCTCGACCTCGACGACCTTGGAGAAGTCGAGGCGGTCCAGCAGGGCCTGCTCGAGCTCGTCCACGTTGCGGCCGTGCTCCGCCGAGACGAAGATCGCGTGGCCGTAGCCCCGCTCGGCGTTGGCCCAGGCCAGCTGGTCGCGCTCGGGGCTGTCCGCCTTGTTGACGACGAGGAGGACCTTGGGCGACCACTTTCGCAGGAGCTCCGAGAAGGCCTGGTCCTCGGGGGAGCGCTGCGCCGCGTCCAGGAGGAAGACGATCAGGTCGGCCCGCTCGAGGTACTGGAGGCTCTTCTCGACGACCAGGCCGTCGAGGCCCTCGCGGTCGAGCTTGAAGCCGCCCGTATCCACGAGGAGGCAGCGCTTGCCCGACCGGCCGATGTCGCACACCGCGTCCACCGGGTCGCGGGTGACCCCCGGGGTCGGGTCGGTGATGGCGCGCCGCTTGTGCAGGAGGCGGTTGTAGAGGGTGGACTTGCCGACGTTGGGCCTGCCCGCGATCACCACGAGGGGCAGGTTGAGGTAGCGGAGGCCGCGGGGCTCCGCGGGGCGCGCGTCCTCGGGGAGGCGCTCGCCGGCGGCGGGCTCGGCGCCATCGGGGGGGGAGGGTTCTCGCTTCATGGCTTCCTTCAGCTCCGGGGGAGGCTCGAGAGATAGGCGGCGACCTCGGCCGACGAGGAGAGGCCCATGGCCGCCTTGGCGAAATCGGCAGCCCGCCCCGAGTCGGTCTGGCGGACTATGCGCTTGACCGCGGGGAGGGAGGCGCTGGACATCGAGAACTCCTCGAGCCCGAGGCCGATGAGGAGGGTGGCCACCGCGGGGTCCGAGGCCATCTCGCCGCACATCGCGACGGGTATGCCGGCCTTGCGGCCGTTCTCGATGGTGAGGGCCACGAGGCGGAGCACCGCCGGGTTGTAGGGCTCGTTGAGGTAGGCCAGGCGGCGGTTGCCCCGGTCCACCGCGAGGGTGTACTGGGTGAGGTCGTTGGTCCCGATCGAGAAGAAGTCGGCCCGGCGCGCGAGGATGTCGCTCGCGATCGCGGCCGAGGGCACCTCGATCATGATGCCGACCGGGATGTAGTCCGGCACCTCCTGGCCCTTGGCGCGGCACTCGGCGCGCGCCTCCACGAGGAGGGCCCTCGCCTTCTCGAGCTCCCAGTCGGTGGCGATCATGGGGAACATGATCCGGGTCTCGCCGTGGACCGCGGCCCTGAGGATGGCCCGGAGCTGGGTCTTGAAGACCTCGGTGTGCGAGAGGCAGAAGCGGATGGCCCTCCAGCCGAGGAGGGGATTCTTCTCGATCCGGTCGTCGGAGGAGCCGGCGCTCGGCAGGACCTTGTCGCCGCCGACGTCGAGGGTGCGGATGGTGACCGGCTTGCCGGCCATCGTCTCGATGACCCTCCGGTAGGCCCGGTACTGCTCCTCCTCGCCGGGGGCCTCGCCGGGCCGGAGGAAGAGGAATTCGGAGCGGAAGAGGCCGACGCCGTCGGCCCCGTGGGCCACCGCGCCCTCGGCCTCCTCGGGCACCTCGATGTTGGCCTTGAGCAGGATCCGCCGGCCGTCGAGGGTCAGGGCGGGGAGGTCGCGGAGGGCGGAGAGGTCCCGGTCGCGCCGGGCGGCCGCGGCGCGCTCGGCGTCGGTCCGCGCGAGGGCCGCGGCGTCGGGCTCGGCCACGACCAGGCCCCGCTCCCCGTCGACGGCGACGCGCATGCCCTCGCGGATGGCGGCGAGGGCCCCGGCCACCCCGAGGACGGCGGGGATCTCGAAGGCCCGGGCCATGATGGCCGCGTGGCTCGTGCGGCCGCCCGACTCCGTGACGATGGCCTTGACCCGGCCCCGGTCCATCGAGAGCATGTCCGAGGGCAGGAGGTCCCGGGCCACGAGGACCACGTCCTGGGCGATGTCGCCGAGGCTGCGGCGCTCGCGGGAGAGGAGGTGGCCGAGGATGCGGCGCGAGACGTCCTGGATGTCGGCCGCCCGCTCGCGGAGCGCGGGATCCTCGGCCTTGAGGAGCTTGCCGACGAGCTCGCTCTCGATCTCGACGACCACGCGCTCGATGTTGCGCAGGGAGGCGGCGAGGCTGCCCTCGATCCGCTCCATGAGGTCGGGGTCGTCGAGCATGAGGAGGTGGGACTCGAAGATGGCGGCCTGCTCGTCGCCGGCCTCGATCCTGGCCCGGTCGCGGAGCTCGGCCACCTCGTCCCGCGCCTTGGCCACCGCCGCGAGGAAGCGGGCCCACTCGGCGGGGATCTCCGAGGCCGCGAGGGAGTAGGCGGGCACGGCCTGGCCGCCCTCGTCCTCGAGGACGAAGGCCGGGGCCACTGCGGCGCCCGGGGAAGCGGCTATGCCGACGAGCTCTTTCATGCGACTTCGAATCTACCAGAAAAAGGCGCGCCCGTCAAAGCGCGGGGCGGAGGGAGCCGCTAGGGCGCCTCGGCCGCCCTAGTGGAGGACGTTGGCCGGATTCACGGAGCGGCCGTTCTTGAAGACGGAGAAGTGGAGGTGGGGTCCCGTGCTGTAGCCGGTATTGCCCGAGTAGCCGAGCCTCGTCCCGGTCGAGACGCGCTGGCCGCGCTTGACCGAGATGGTCTGGAGGTGGCCGTAGATGCTCGACCAGCCCGCGTGGTGCGTGAGGAGGATGTAGTTGCCCAGGCCGGAGGCGTAGCCCGTGTCCGAGACGTAGCCGTCCATGGGGGCGAGGACGGGGGTCCAGGTGTCCACGCCGATGTCCAGGCCGTTGTGGAAGCGCCGGGCCCCGGTGAAGGGGTCCTTGTCCCAGCCGTACCAGGTCGTGATCCAGCCCCGGGCCGGCCAGCGGAAGAGGTCGCCCGAGATCTCGCGCAGCTTGAAGGAGGCCAGCCGCGCGTCGGGGAGGAAGAGGGTCCGGCCGGACTCGATCCGCTCGGACATGAGGCCGTTGGCCTCGATCACGCGGTCGGCGGAGATCTCCTGCTTGGCGGCGATGGCCCCGACCTCCTCGCCCTCCTTCGCGGCGTAGAGGATGCCGGAGATGCTCGGGACCTTGAGGAGGGTCCCCGGCCTGAGGGAGCGGGCGTTCTGGATATCGTTGAAGCTGACGATGGTGTCGAGGGTGAGGTCGTAGCGGTCGGCGATGTCGGAGAGGGTGTCCCCGCGCACGACGCGGTAGACGCTGTAGTAGAGCCCGCGGTCGGCGGCCTGGGACTCCGAGGGATCGGCGGAGAGGCCCGGCAGGTCCTCGAGCATGCCGCCCCTCGCCGGGACCGAGGGCCGGGCTACCTGGGCCGCGGAGCCGACGAGGCAGGCGAGGGTCGCCAGCACGAAGGCCGTCGCCCCGAGGCAGCGTCCCGAGCCTGCCCGGACGAGGAGCCCGTCCCTTCCTGAGCGCTCTTTATCGATCATTCCGCCAGTGCTCTCCCCTCCGCTCGGAATCAACGCCAACTATACACCAGGCTTTCCAGGCACGCAAGCCGCGGCTTAATGCGGCAGGATGATGACGTCCAGCTCCACCTCGCGCCGCTTGGCCTCGGCCTCGACCATGGAGCGGTCCACCTTGCCGCGGGGGATCGGGTGGGGCGGGGCGTCGCCGATGAGGATGACGAGGCGCTCCTGGGCCCTCCAGTCGTACTCCGTCAGGGCCGCGTAGAGGGCCTCGTAGACCGCCTCGGGTATGTCGCGGCCCCCGCCGACGCGGATGGAGCCGAGCTGCGAGAAGAAGGAGGACACCTCGGGGCTGAAGTCGAAGCGGCGATAGAGGTAATCCTCGAAGTAGTCCTTGTAGGGCACGAAGCCGACGCGGTAGGAGGCCACGGCCGCCAGCTTATCCTTGACGAGGCCCGGGAGCATGGCCTTGACCGCGTCGATGTCGTCCTGCATCGAGTCGGTCGTGTCCAGGCAGACGACGAGGTCGAGGGTCTTGCCGGCGGCCTTGTCCAGGAGCTGGGCGATCTGGGGCGCCACGTCCTTGGTCTCGTCGGCGTAGCGGATCTCGCCCTTGGTCGCCTCGGCGAGGGACTCGAAGGAGCGGACGGTCTCGGGCATGTAGAGGTCGGGGTCGGGCTTCTTGGGCGGCGGCGCCTTGGCCGGCTCGGCCTTGGCCGGCTCGGGCGGGGGAGCCTTGCGGGGGGCCGGGGCCTGGGTCACCCGCACGAGGAAGGGATTGTCCGCGTAGGCCCCGGAATAGTCGCCGTAGGCCTTGGCGAAGGCCCGCACGTTGACGAAGCTCCCGTCGGCGATGAAGGTGCTGCCGTTCCGCGTCCAGGGATAGCCCCAGGCCACCACCCAGGGGATGAAGACGTGGAAGGCCCGGCCGAAGGCCGCGTCGGGCTCGGGCGTCGAGTCGATGAGGGACCAGATCCCGCTCGCCTCGGGGATGGGCTTCCCGTCGAGGAGGCGCTTCTCGGAGCCGTTCACCGCGTTCTTCTCGAGGGCCCGGTAGGCGTAGCTGTCGGCCTGGAGGGCGGGATCCTTGGTGGACTCGGTGAGGAGGACCGAGCCCAGGCCCTCCTTGGCCCTGACGTAGAGGTGGTAGCCCCCGTCGGTCCGCTGCTCGATCCTGAGGTCCCCGGGGCCGAGGAGGAGGGCCTCGGGAGGGGCGGCGCGGGCGGCGAGGGCCGCGCCGAGGGCGAGGGCCGCCGCGAGGGCGGCGCGGATGGGGCGCTTCACCCTTTGAAGATCGGCGCCCTCCGGCCCGGGGATTAGCGCGAGCGGCCCTCGCCCCGCGAGGCGGATAGGGCGGCCGCGACCGCTCGGGCGTCCTCCTCGACCAGGCCCGGGTAGGCCGCGAGGGCCTCGGCCCGGGTCCGGGGGTCGAGGGCCTGGGCCATGCCGAAGCGGAGCTTGAGCTCGAGTACCCGGCGCGCCGCGTCGCGGAGCCGCGAGCGCGGCAGCCTGCCTTCCTCCACCGCCCGGACGATGGCCGCCCGGACGGGATGGGCGCCCGAGCCGGAGCTCAGCATGAGGAGGTCGGCCCCGGCAGCGAGGGCCTCGACCGCGGCGAGCTCCGGGGGAGAGCCCGCGGAGATGGCCTTCATGTAGAGGTCGTCGGTGAGGATCAGGCCGCGGAAGCCGATCCGGCCGCGCAGCTCTCCCGCGAGGGCCGGGCGCGAGAGGGTGGCGGGCCGCTCCGGGTCGAGGGCGGGGACGATCGCGTGGGAGGCCATGACCGCGGCCACCCCGGCGCGGGCCGCCGCCTCGAAGCGGGGCCGGTAGCCGCGCTCGTAGCCCTCCCGGTCCACGTCGAGGAGGGCCGCCCCCCGGTGGGGATCGGAGGACTCGTTGCCGGGGAAGTGCTTGGCGACGGCCGCCGTCCCCCTCGCTTGGAGGCCTTCGATGAAGGCCCCGGCGGCGGCGTCGACCCGCGCGGCCTCGCGGCCGTAGGAGCGGTCCCCGAGGAAGGACTCGTTCCGCTCATCGAGGAGCTCCACGACGGGGGCGAGGTTCATGTTCACGCCGAGGGCCTTGAGCTCCCGGCCCGCGGCCTCGCCCAGGGCCCGGGCGTAGCGCGGCCCCCGGGCTCCCACCTCGAGGGGAGGGGGGAGGCGGGTGATCCCCTCGCCGCGGAAGCGGAAGACCGACCCCCCCTCGTGGTCGAGGGCCACGATGAGGGGGATGCCGAGGGCGGCTCCCGCGGCGGCGGCCTGGAGCTCGGCGGTGAGGGCGCCGAGGCCCGCGGGCTCGTCGGGGACGTTGCGGCCGAAGAGGAGGACGGCGCCGAGGGGCATGGAGCCGAGGAGGGCGCGGCTCTCGGCCGAGAGCGCGCGCGAGCCCGAGACCCCGACCATGAGGACCTGGGCCGCCTCGCCCTCGAGGCCGAGCTCGTCGAGGAGGCGGCCCGCCTCGTCGCGCCGGCGGGCCGCCGCGGCGCGGGAGGGCAGGAGGCAGGCGGCGCACAAGGCCGCGGCGAGGGCCGCGAGGAGGAGGGCGCGGGTGAGGAAGCGAGGGGAGCGCATGGGGCCTAGCGCTCTTCGGCGAGGCCGAGGCCGGCTTGGCTCCGGGCCTCCTCCTCGGCGGCTCGGGCCCAGGCCTCGTCCACGAGGGCGGCGATATCGCTCCCCTCCTCGAGCAGGCCAGCCGGCCCGCCGGGGGCCGCGGCGGCGATGCGCCTGGCCACCGCGGCGACGCCGCGCGCGAAGGGCGAGGAGGGCTCGAGATCGACCAGGGGTCGGCGCGCGGCGACGCTCCTCGGCACTGCCTCGTCCTCGAGGAGGTAGCCGGCGAACTCGATCGAGAGGCCGAGGTTCTTCAAGGCGATGTCACGAAGCCTGTAGCCGAGCTCGGCGTCGCCCCCTCCCCTCCCCTGGTTCATCAGGGCGAGGGGGCGGAGGGAGCCGAGGCGCTCGAGGGCCTGCTCTCCCTCGGGAGGGAAGCGCTCGGCGAGCTCCCGCGCGAAGCCGAGGAAGGAGACGCCGGCGCCCTCGGTCTTGGCCGCGGCGAAGGCGGCCACCGCGGCGCGGCCCGGGCTCGACTCGGGGAAGGAGCGCTGGAGGAGTCGGAAGGCCGCGGTCTTGAGGAAGGAGTAGGCGTTGAGGATCGAGGTCACCTCGGGCTTGACGACGAGGATGCCGTCGCGGGCCGCGAGGAAGAAGTCGACGACGTTGTAGGAGGAGCCGGCTCCGAGGTCGAGGAGGGCGAAGTCGGCGGGGAGGGAGGAGAGCTCCTTGAGGATGCGCTTCTTCGCGAACCACTCGAGGTTGGCCGTGCCCGGCATGAGGCCGTCGCCGGGCACCAGCCAGAGCCGGTCGTAGCCCGTCTCGACGAGGAGGTCGGAGATCGAGCGCTCCTGCTTCCAGACGAGGGCGCCGAGGCCGGGGTGCTTGTTCTTGACGCCGAGGCAGGTGTGGAGGTTCGAGCCGCCGAGGTCGAGGTCGACGAGGACGACCGTCCTCCCGGCCCGCGCCAAGGCCAGGCCGAGGTTAGCCGCCAGCACGCTCTTGCCCACTCCACCCTTGCCCGAGGCGATGGGCAGCAGACGAACCATCCCGCGTCCTCCCCGAGGAATCTACCCCGGGGCCGGCGGAGGGCACAAGCCCCGCCGCCTCGCCGGGCGGCTCCGGCGCTGTCCACGGCCCCGCCCATCATGCTATCCTTATGCCCATGCACGCGCGCCGCGGCCTCCTCGCAGCCCTCGCCCTCGCCCTGGCGGCCCGGCCCTCGCCGGCCCAGCCTGGGGCCCCCGACGCGGGACGCGAGGCCGAGGTCCTCGTCGAGGTCGAGCGCCTGGCCGCCCCCGAGAACCGGGCGGCCCTCGTCGTGACCGTCTCCGTCAAGGCCGCCAAGCTCAGCCTGAACCGCCAGGAGATGGGCAAGGCTCCCTACGAGAGCCGGGAGCTCCTGCCGGGCAGCTACCTCGTCGAGGTGAGCGCCCCCGGCTATCGGAGCCTCTCCCGCTCCTTCGAGCTCGCCGAGCGGAGCGAGACCCGCCTCCACGTCGTCCTCGTCCCGGCCACCGGCTGGGCCTCCTTCGCCCTCTCGCCCGCGGACGCCGAGCTCCTCGTCGACGGGGCGGCCCTCGAGCTCGGCCCGGGCGGCGGCAGGACCGAGCTCCCCGTCGGCCGCCACGCGGTCGCGGCCAGGCGCTTCGGCTTCGAGCGGCGCGAGCTCCTCCTGTCGGTGGCCGAAGACCAGGAGAGCTCGATCTCCCTCGAGCTCTCCCCGGCGCCCTTCGCGGTGAAGGCGCTCCGCCCCTCGCGGCCCTCCTTCAATCCCGCCGCCGCCGGCGAGCTCGGCAAGGCCCTGATCCGCTTCGAGGCGAGCGCCCCCGGCTCGGCGCGGCTCGAGATCCGCGACGCCGCGGGCCTCCTGGTCGCCTCCGCGGACTTTCCGAGCCTCGAGACCTGGGAGCTGTCCTTCGCCTGGGATGGCCGCGGCCCCGACGGCCTCCCCCTCCCCGACGGGAACTACCTGATCGGCCTCGCCGCCTCCCCGGCCCCGGGCGCGGAGGCCTCGGACCCCCTCGCCCTGAGCTCCTCGATACGCATCGATTCCTCCCTGCGGATCGGCGCCGCCGGCAGCCTCGCCGCCATGCCCGGCTCCCTCCTCTTCCCCGACCCGAGCCCCTCCCCGGCCAAGTCCTTCTCCGCCGAGCTCGCCTGGCTCCTCCCCTCCTCGGGCATGGCCGACTCGGCCTTCGCCCTCGGCGCCGGCCTATCCCTCGGCGGCAAGGCCCAGCTCGGCCTCGGCCTGGCCGCGGAGACTGAGGGCGAGCCGAAGGCCGACCTCGGCCTCTCCCTCCTCCTCGCCCTGGCCAAGGCCGGTCCGGCGGCCCTCGGGGCCTACGCCCGCGGCACCTGGAGTTCGGCAGATGAGCCCCTCCTCCCGGGCTCGGCGAGCGGGATCGAGCTCTCCCTCCCCCTCTCCCTCGCCGCCGACTCCCTCAGCCTCGGCCTCTCTCCCGGCCTCCGTCTGGAACTCGGCTCCTCCTCGCCCGAGGCCCTTCCCCTGGCCCGGGCCGGAGCCTGGGTGGCGCGTCCCCGCTGGAGGGCCGGCCTCTCCGGCGAGCTGGCCTTCGAGGCCTCCGGCGGGCTTAGGCCCTCCTGGCCCGCCCTGCTCTGCGCCGAGGCGAGGCTCCTCCCCGGCCCCGGCCCCCTGGCCGCCTCGGCCTACCTCCTCGCCGGGCTCGAACCGGGCGCCTCGCCCTCCCTCTCCTTCGGCCTCGGCCTCGGCTTCGCCCCCTGATCGCGCCCATGAAAAGCAAGGTCGCCATAGTCCGCTGCGCGGCGTATGAGCCCGCACTCCTCGACCGCTCCCTCGCCGAGGCGGTCGAGCTCGCCCCCCTGCCCGAGCTCCGCGGGGCCTCGGTCCTCGTCAAGCCCAACCTCCTCAACGCCTCGGCCCCGGAGCGGGCGGTCACCACCCGCCCGGAGCTCCTCGCGGCCTTCCTCCGCCTCCTCAAGGCCCGGGGCGCGGGCCGCCTGACCGTGGGCGACTCCCCTGGCTTCCACCCCCAGGAGGCCGCTGGCCGGCGCTCGGGCCTCAGGGAGGCGGCCGAGGCGGAAGGGGCCGCCTGGGTCGACTTCGCCGAGGCCCGCGAGCTCGAGTACCCCGAGGGCAGGCGCGTCAAGCGCTTCTCCCTCGCCGCGGCCCTGGGCGAGGCCGATCTCCTCGTGACCCTGCCCAAGCTCAAGACCCACGGCCTCCTGCGCTACACGGGGGCGATCAAGAACCTCTTCGGCCTCGTCCCGGGCCTGGGCAAGAGCGCCTACCACCTCCGCTTCCCCGATCCCGGGGACTTCGGCGCCATGCTCGTCGACCTCGCCCTCGCGGCCAGGCCGGCCTACGCCCTCATGGACGCGGTCATCGCCATGGAGGGCCGCGGGCCCAACAACGGCAGGCCACGCCAGGTCGGCCTGGTCCTCGGCTCGCCCGATCCCCTTGCCCTCGACTGGGCCGCGGCGTCGCTCATCGGCTACGACCCGGCCGGCATCGCCTACCTCGCCGAGGCGGCCGCCCGCTGCGCCGCGGCCGGCGGCCCCTGGATAGGCGGGGCCGCGGACATCGAGTACCCGGGCCTGGCTCCCGAGGGGGCCTCGCCCGGCCGCTTCGAGCTCGTCGGCGCGGCCGCCGGCAGCGCCGACATCTTCGCGGCCATGCTGCCCGGTTTCGCCCATCGCGTCGTGCGCAACCTCGCCTCGCCCCGGCCCTTCTTCGACCGCCGCCGCTGCACGGCCTGCGGGGCCTGCGTCCGCATATGCCCGCCCGGAGCCCTCGAGCTCGCCGCCGGGGCCGATGGCCGGCGACGCGTGGCCATCGACCGCGGAAAGTGCATCCGCTGCTACTGCTGCGACGAGATCTGCCCCTCGGACGCCATCCATCTGGCGAGGAGGCCCTGGTGAGCCACCATCCCATCGACGAGCTCGTGAGCTTCGGCCCTATCGAGGACTACGAGCGCCTCGAGCTCCCCGCCCCCGAGCCGGTGGAGCTCGGGCCCGGCCGAGCCGCCGGGGAGGCCGGCCCGGCCTTCTTCCTTCCCTCGGCCGAGCTCGAGGAGCTCGCGCGGCGCGCCTTCTCCGCCATAGCCTTCCGCCTGCCCCGGGCCCACGTCCGGGCCCTGGCCGAGGCGGCCTCCGACCCCGAGGCCTCGGAGGCCGACCGCTTCGTCGCGTTCTCCCTCCTGCGCAACGCGGCGATCGCGGCCGAGGGAACGCTGCCCCTCTGCCAGGACACGGGCACCGCGGTCGCCTACGGCTGGAAGGGCGCGGCCCTCCTCACCGACGGGAGGGACGAGGGGGCCATCGCGGCGGGAGCGGCCGCGGCCTATGCCGCCCATCGCCTCCGCGCCTCGCAGCTCGGCCCGAAGGGATTCATCGCCGAGTCGAACACCCGCGACAACCTGCCCGCCATGATCGAGCTCCGCGCCGCGGGCGGGGGCGAGTACCGGCTCTGCTTCGCCGCCAAGGGCGGGGGCTCGGCCAACCGGACGAGCCTGTCGATGGAGAGCCCCTCCCTCCTCGACGAGGCGGCCCTCGAGGCCAAGCTGCGCGAGCGGGTCCTCGGCCTCGGCGCATCGGGCTGCCCTCCCTACCGCATCTCGGCCGTCCTCGGCGGCTCCTCGCCCGACCAGGCCCTCAGGGTCCTCGCCCTGGCGGGGCTCGGCCTCCTCGACGGCCTCGCCGGCGAGGCGGGGGGCGATGGCCGGCCCCTCCGCGACCGGGCCTGGGAGTCGAGGATCGAGGCCATGGCCCGCTCGAGCGGGGTCGGGGCCCAGTTCGGGGGCAGCCGGATGGCCCTGGACGCCCGGGTCCTCCGGCTCCCGCGCCACGCCGCGAGCCTTCCCCTCGCCTTCGGCATCTCCTGTTCCGCGCATCGCGTCGCCAAGGCCCTCGTCCGCCCCGACGGGCTCTACCTCGAGCGCCTCGAGGCCGATCCAGCGCGCCTGCTGCCCGCCGGGGAGCCGGCCCTGCCGGGAGCGCGCCGCGTCGACCTGGACCGGCCCCAGGCCGAGCTCGCCGCCGAGCTCGCCGCCCTCCCCCTGGGCTCCTTCCTCCTCCTGTCGGGCACCGTCGTGGCGGCCCGCGACGCCGCCCACGCCCGCTTCCGCGCCCTCGCGGCCTCGGGCGCGGCCCTGCCGGCCTACCTCTCGCGCCACCCGGTCTTCTACGCGGGCCCCACCGAGGCGGCCCCCGGCCTGGCCTCGGGCTCCTTCGGCCCGACGACGGCCGGGCGCATGGACGCCTACCTAGACGGGCTCATGGCCCGGGGCGCGAGCCTGGTGAGCATCGCGAAGGGGGGCCGCTCCCCCGCGGCCCGGGCCGCCATCGCTTCCCGCGGCGGGGCCTACCTCGGCTGCGTGGGCGGGGCTGCCGCCCTCGCCGCCCGGGAGCACGTCCTCTCGAGCGAGGTAGTCGACTACCCCGAGCTCGGCATGGAAGCGGTGCGCCTCGTCGTCCTCCGCGAGCTCCCGGCCATCCTCCTGGCCAACGCCTCGGGCAAGGACTTCTACGAGGAGGCCCGGAGGTGCTGAAGGGAGCGGCGGGACGCTACTCCCTCGCCTACCTGGCCCTCTTCGCCATCTACGGGATAGTCTCGCCCTACCTCCCGGTCCTCCTCCGCGGCCTCGGCTACGGCCCAGCGGCCCTCGGCCTCCTCCTCGCCCTCTTCGAGGTCGCGGGCATCATAGGCCCCCTCGTCCTGACCGCCGGCGCCGACGCGCGCTCGCGAGGCGGGGGCTCGGGCTCGAGGCCCCTCCTCGCGGGGACGGCCCTCTGCGTCCTCGCCTCGCTTCCCGGCCTCGCCCTGCCCCTGGGGCCGGCCGCGACCGCCCTGAGCCTCGTCCTCCTGGCCCTGGGACTGAAGACGATGGTCCCCCTCATGGACGCCCTGGTCAGCTCCTACGCGGCCTCCCGCGGCCCCGCCCTGCGGGGCGGCTACGGGAGGATCCGAGCCCCGGGCACCCTCGGCTTCATCGCCGCCGCCCTCGCCCTCCAGGCCGCCCCGGCCGCCTTCTCGGGCTCGCCCCCGGCCCTCGCCGCCTGCATGGGCCTCGCTACCCTCGCCTTCCTCGCCGCGGCCCTGGCCCTGCCCGCGCCCCCGGCCTCGGCCGGGCCCTCGCCAGCGGGCCGCGCGCCCAAGCGAAGGGCCGACCCGGCCTTCGCCCTCGGCATCGCGATCATCGCCCTCAACCGCATGTCCATGGCCCCGATCAACTCCTTCCTCGCCCTCTACGCGAAGGAGGATCTCGGGCTCGACGCGGCGGGGGCCATCTGGGCCATCTCCGCCTCCGCGGAGATACCCTTCATGCTGGCGGCGGGGCGCTTCATCGCGAGGCGGGGGCCGATGCCGACCATCGCCCTCTCCTCGGTCGCCATCGTCGCGCGCCTCGCCCTGTACACCATCTTCCCCTCCTTCGGGGGCATCGCGGCGGCCCAGCTCCTCCACTCCCTTTGCTACGGGCTCTACCTCCCGGCGGCCATCCGCTTCGTGGCCGAACGCTTCCCGCCCGAGCGGCAGGCCACGGGCATGGCGATCTACATGGGGGCGGGGGTGGGCCTGCCCGCCGTGCTCGGCAGCGCCATCGGAGGCTATGTGGTGGAGGCCTGGGGCTATACGACCCTCTTCCTGTCCTTCACCCTCTTCGCCCTGGCCTCGCTCGCGCTCTGGGCGGGGACGAGGGCCCGCTTCGAGCGGAGCGCCGCCTAGAGCCCGGCCGAGGGGCGGGAGGCGAGCTCCCGCTCGGCGGCCGAACGGGAGCGAAGCTCCCGCTCGGCGAGGTAGAGGGCGACCACCATGAGGGCGTGCGAGTACTGGCCCTTCCCCATCCGCTCGCGGACCTCCCCGACCGGGACGAGGAAGGCGTCGACCAGCTCGTGCTCGTCGAGGCAGACCCGGCCCTCGGGCTCGCAGCCCTCGGCCAGGAAGACGTGGAATCGGTTGCCCATGAAGGCGGGATTGGGGTAGGTCCAGCCGAGGTCCGTCATGCTCCGGGCCCGGTAGCCCGTCTCCTCCTCGAGCTCGCGGGCCGCGGCCGCGGCGGGCTCCTCGCCCTCCTCCACGACCCCGCCGGGAAACTCGACGGAGATCTCGTCCGAGCCGTGGCGGTACTGCCGCACCATGAGGAAGGCCGGGCCCTCGGGCCCCTCGACGAGGGGGACCACGGTGGCCCACTCGGGGGCCTCGAGGGCGACGAAGCGCCCGACCTTGCCGCCGGGGGCCTCGCAGTCCCGCTCCACTACCTTGAAGATGCGCGTCGAGAGGAGCTCCCTCGTCGAGACCCTCCGCCACTTCAGACCGCCCGAACCATCGCCAGCGACCATGATCGCCTCCCGCGAGCCCCAGGATAGTCCGCTCGGAGCAGGAGCGGCAAGGCTACTCGACGCGGACGACGAGGCCCGAGCCCTGGATCCTCCCGACCGTGGAGAAGCGGCCCGAGCGGGGCGGAGCCTGGGTGTCGAGGTAGACCTGGACGTAGTAGCTGCCCCGTTCGATCCATGAGGCGCTGAAGCTGACGCTCCCGTCCTCGGCCGCGGCGAAGTCCCGTGGCCAGAGGGAGAGAATGGTCCGGTTCGTGTAGTCGGGGCAGGAGCCCGAGGCCTCGAGCTGGGCCGGCGTCATGGGCCGCGGGAAGGCTTCCCAATAGACGATGATCGCGTAGACCTGGTAGCCGGCCTTGGGCAGGAAGCGCCAGCTCGCCAGCTCGCCGGCCGCGATCCGCTCGGGCCCCTCGATGAGCTCGAAGTAGCGGTCGAGGTACTCCTCGTAATAGCGGAAACGGCCGCCCTCGAGGGCGTAGCCCAGGCCGACCTGCGTGTGCCCCTTCTCGAGGACGTTCCGCCGGTGGCCGTCGCTCGGCGGCCGCTCGGCCATGAAGGAGCCGTGGAGCCGGCCGATGAAGCCGGGTATGCCGGCAGGATTGAGGGGCCCTGAGGAGTCCAGGCCGCCGGCGTTCTCCGAGACGTGATCGCGTCCGCCCGCCGCGGCCCAGCGGTGGTAGGGCTTCTCCCCGGCCAGGTTCCAATGGCCCGTGTAGCCGGCCCGGGCGGACTCGAGGGCGTGGCGGTTCGCGACCCGCGAGGCGAGGATATCGAGCGCGATCGGGGGCGAGCCGGCGGCGGCCCGCTCCTTGTTGATCAGGGCGAGGGCGGAGAGCTTGAGCCCGAGGGCCTCGGGCGAGTCCTTGTGCTCGGCCAGGCGCGGCTCGGCCTCGTTCTCGGCGAGGTAGGCCTCGAGGCCCTCGGGGCCGGACCCAGGGGCGGCCTGGGCGGGAACGTTAGGCGCCGCCGGCGATGCGGGAACCTGGGCGAGGAGGGCCAGGGGCGCGGCGACGAGGAAGGCGATGCAGGGCAGGGCGGGAAGGCCGCGGGGGCGCGAGGGCATGGGAGCTTCTCCTTGGGGCGGCCGCGCGGGCGGCCGCGGCGAGGAGCATAGCAGGGACCGCGGCCCGGCTTCAAGGAGCGTTCATGGCCAGGCGCAGCCCGAAGGGAGGGATGCTCGCCTCGGGCCAGGCCCCGTAGCGGAAGGCCGATCGGAGCCGGTCGGGCGTGTTGCGGAAGGAGCCGCCGCGCAGCACGCGCTCCTCGCCCGCGGCCGCTCCCCGCGGATCCTTCGCCGCCCCCGCGGGATAGGGGCCGCGCCAATCCCAGCACCACTCCCAGACGTTGCCGTGCATGTCGTAGAAGCCCCAGGCGTTCGGCGCGAAGGATCCCGCCGGCAGGGTCCTCCTCCGGTGCGCCTCGGGAGGAGCACCCCCCGAGGCGGTCGATCCGTCGTAGTTGGCGAGCTCGGGGCCGATGCCCTCGCCGAAGGAATAGGCCGAGACCGAGCCGGCGCGGCAGGCGTACTCCCACTCCGCCTCGGTCGGCAGGCGGTAGCCGTCGGCCCCCCGGTCCCACTCCGGATCGGGCCCTCCTCCCCGATAGCAGGGCTCGCGGCCCTCGCGCAGCGAGCGCCAGTTGCAGTAGGCGACGGCGTCGGTCCAGCTCAGGTCGAGGGCGGGCCGCCCGCCGCGGCCGAAGCCCGAGTCGCCGGGCCTCGGACGCCCCGTCGCCTCGCAGAACAGGTCGTACTCGGCGAAGCTCAGCTCGCGAGCGGCCAGGAGGAAGGCCGAAAGCTCGACGCGGTGGAGGGTCTCGCCGTCGCGGCGGCCCGGCTCGCCCTCGGGGGAGCCCATGAGGAAGGAGCCGCCCTCGACGCGGATCATGCCCTCGGGGATGCCGCGCCCCTGCCGCGGGCAGGCGGCGAGGAGGAGGGCGGCGCAGGCGGCGGCCGCGGCCGGGAGCTTGGGCATGCCACTATGGTGGACCCCTTCCGCGCCGGCCGCAAGCGGCCGGGAAAGGTCCGGGCCCGGCGGGAGGCGCTTCCGCCGCGGTTGCGCCGCGGCGGAGGCGCGTTGTACGATGGGCCTCCCGCGCGGGCGGGGCCGGCCGGGAGGCGCGGACCCTCCCGGAGCGGCCGAAGGGAGGAGACATGGACGAGCGCATGCCCGGCTGGGTCAAGGGATTCCCCGGGGCGGTGACCCTCTCCGGCGTCGACGGGAAGATCCTCTACATGAACGACCGGGCCGCGAAGACCTTCGAGTCCTCGGGCGGCCGGGCCCTGGTCGGCTCCGAGCTCGCCGCCTGCCACAACGAGCGCTCGAGGGCCATCATCGCGCGCATCCTCGAGACGGGGGAGCCCCACGTCTACACGATCGAGAAGAAAGGCCAGCGCAAGCTCATCTTTCAGGCGCCTTGGTATGACGATGGCGCGTTAGGCGGCCTCGTCGAGCTCTCGCTCGTCCTGCCCGAGGGCATGCCCCACTACAAGCGGGACTGAAGGCCGGCCGAGGGGGAAGGCGCTCGCGGCCGCGCCTCCCCGCCCTAGCTCCCGATGAGCCAGACCTCCTTCTGCGGCCTGCTCAGGAAGCGCCCTCCCTCCTCCTTCACCACGACCACCTCTTCCTGGCAGAGCCGGCCGAAGGGGGTGAGGATGGCCGGCTCGAGGGTGAAGGTCATGTTGAGCTCCAGCTTCTTGTCGAGCTCGGGCTTGAAGGGGTTGTAGCCCGCGGTGAGCCCGCCGTTGTGCGCGTAGATGCCGATCTCGTGCCCGTAGCCGCCCTTGAATCCCTGGGGATAGCCGTTGCGGAGCATGATCTCGTTCCCGTACCGCGTCAGCTCGTCCGAGTCGACGCCGGCCTTCATGTGCGCGCAGACGGTGGCGTTCATCTCCTGGATCGTCTCGAAGGCGCGCTGGACCTCGTAGGGGGGGGCCTTCTCGCCCTCGCGGGGGGCGTAGAAGGAGCGCTGGTCGTCCGAGGCGAAGCCTTCGAGCTGGATCCCGAGGTCGACGTTGACCAGGTCCCCCGGCTCGATGAAGACATCGGCCGGCGGGCGCTTGCAGAGGTAGCTCGAGCGGGCGCCGACCGACACGTAGGGATTCTCCGGCTCGTACCAGGAGTAGCCCAGCTCCCGCTCGCGGATGAGGCGCTTGAAGAGCCTCTGGACATCGCGCCCCGACATGCCCGCGCGCATGAGGGGACGGGCCGCGTCGTAGACCTCCATGGCGGCCTCGACGGCCCTGGCGATGAGCCCGACCTCCTCGTCGCTCTTCCTCCCGCGCACCGCCTTCATGAGGGGGGCGCTGGAGACCAGCTCCGCCTCGAGGCCCGCGGCGGCGAAGCAGCGGTCGAGCATGGCCTTGGCGGTCACGGTGAGTCCGTCCGATGAGGGGTCGCTCTCCGAGAAGTCGAGGGCGATCCTCCGGAGCGGGCCGAGCCCCCGCAGGGCCTCGGCGACGAGGCCCTCGTAGTCCGCCAGCGTCGGGTAGGTGACCAGCTTCGTGAACAGGCCGCTCGCCTCGAGCTCCTCCATCTGCATGATCGAGCCGACGACGATGCGCTGGCCGTCGGCGGCGACGATCACCGTCGTCTTTCCCCCCATCTGCGTCGGCATGAGGAAGAGCATGGCCGGCTCGCCGAGGATGTGGGTCTCCCGGCCGCAGAAGACCCAGGCGTCGACGCCCTCCTGCCGCATCGCCTCGTGCGCACGCTCGAAGCGCCGTTCGTGTACCATGGATGCCTCCTATCGTCTTCTCTTGGCCGCTGCGTCGCAGGCGACGTAGTGGCCGGGGGAGAGCTCGAAGAGCTCGCCGCCGCGCGTCGCGCAGCCCTCGCCCGCGTAGGCGCAGCGGCCCGAGAAGCTGCAGCCCTCGCGCGGCTCGAGCGGGCTCGCCATCTCGGGGACCTGCCCCGGGGCCTCGCGGCCGGCCTCGACGCGCGGATCGGGGATCGGGATCGCCGAGAGGAGGAGCTCGGTGTAGGGATGGGCCGGGTTGCGGTACAGCTCGTCCGAGCCCGCGACCTCGACGATGCGGCCGAGGTACATGACGGCGACGCGGTCGGCGATGTAGCGGACCATGGCCAGGTCGTGGGCCACGAAGAGGTAGGTGAGCTCGAGCCGGTCGCGCAGCCTCTTGAAGAGGTTGACGATCTGGGCCTGGATCGAGACGTCGAGGGCCGAGATGGGCTCGTCGCAGACGAGGAACCTCGGCTCGAGGGCGAGGGCGCGGGCTATGCCGACCCGCTGGCGCTGCCCGCCCGAGAACTCGTGGGGGAAGCGGCTGGCGTGCTCGGAGTTGAGGCCGACGAGCTCCAGGAGCTCGATCGTCCGCTCGCGGATCCTCCCCGGCCCGTAGAGCTTGTGGATGGCCATGCCCTCGCCGACGATCTCGGCCACCGTCATCCGGGGGTCAAGCGAGGAGTAGGGATCCTGGAAGATCATCTGGGCGCGGCGGGCGTAGGCCCGCAGCTCGTCCTTCCCGGCGTGGGCGATGTCCCGGCCCTCGAAGACGATCCGCCCGCCGTCGGGCTCGTAGATCCGCTTGATCGTTCGGCCGAGCGTGGTCTTGCCGCAGCCCGACTCGCCGACGAGGCCCAGGATCTCGCCCTGCTCGATGTCGAAGCTGACCCCGTCGACGGCCTTGACGAGGCCCCGCTTCGAGACCCTGAAGTGCTTGGAAAGGTCGCGCACGCTGAGGATGCTGCCCATGTCAAACCGCCTCGGTCCCGATCCGGTCCGGATAGCGGCGCGCGAAGGACTCAAGGATCCGCGCGGCGCCCGGATGGAGGAGCCAGCACCAGCTCGAGTGGGTGGGGCTCACGGGGCTCTCCGCCGGGGGATGCTCGGCGCATAGGGCCATGGCGTAGGCGCATCGGGGCGAGAAGGGGCAGCCCGCGGGCGGCCTCAGCATGTCGGGCGGCGAGCCGACGATGAAGTCGAGCTCCCTTCCCTTGTCGGCGTCGAGGCGCGGGACCGAGCCGAGGAGGCTCCGCGTGTAGGGATGGCGGCTCCGCTCGAAGATCTCCTCGACGCTCCCCGACTCGACCACCTTCCCCCCGTACATGACGATCACCCTCCGCGCGATGCCGGCGACTATGCCCATGTCGTGCGTGATGAGGATGATAGACATGCCCCGGGAGCGATTGAGCTCCTTGAGGGTCGCGAGGATCTGCGCCTGCGTCGTCACGTCGAGCGCGGTGGTGGGCTCGTCGGCGACGAGGAGGGCGGGCCGCATCGCCAGCGCTATCGCTATCATCACCCTCTGGCGCATCCCGCCCGAGAGCTCGTGCGGGTACTGACCCATGCGCCGCTCCGGGTCCCTGATCCCGGCGTCCCGGAGCAGCTCGAGGGCGTAGGCGTAGGCCCGCTTCCGGCCCATCAGGCCATGGTAGACGACGCCCTCCATGACCTGGTCACCGATCCTGGCCAGGGGATTGAGGCTCGTCATGGGATCCTGGAAGACGTAGGCGATCCTCGAGCCCTTGACGGACTTGAGCCGCCGGAAGGAGTAGCCCGAGATATCCTCGCCCTCGAAGCGCACGCGGCCGCCCGCCGCGACGCGCGCCGGCGGGTCGGGGAGGAGCCGGACCAGGGATTGGGTGAGGACGGACTTGCCGCTCCCCGACTCCCCGACGATCGCGACGACCTCGCCGCGGGACACCCGGAAGCTCACGTCCCGCACGGCCTGGACCTCGCCCGCGTAGGTATGGAAGGAGACGCCGAAGTGGCTGACCTCCAGGATCGCGTCGCTCATGTGCCGCCCTCCTACCTTCGCAGCTTCGGGTCGAGGGCGTCCCGGAGGCCGTCTCCGACTATCTGGAGCGAGAGCATCGTCAGGCTGATGCAGGCGCAGGGTATGAGGAGCCTGAGGGGATAGCTGTACAGCTGCTTCATGCCCATGCTGACGAGGAGTCCCCAGGAGGTCATGGGCGCCCGCATCCCGATGCCGATGAAGCTCAGGAAGGCCTCGGAGAAGATCGCCGCGGGGATGGCGAAGGTGAGGTTGACGATGATGACGCCCATGGTGTTCGGTATCATGTGCTTGAGGATCACGCGAGCCGCGCTCGCCCCCATGGCCTCGGCCGCGACGACGTAGTCCTCGTGCTTGAGGGTCAGGATCTGGCCCCGCACGATGCGCGCCATCGTCAGCCAGCCCGTGAGCGTGAGGGCCAGGATCATGGGGACGAGCCCCGCCCCCGTCACCAGCATGAGGAGGGTGACCCACACGAGGTAGGGGAAGGCCATGAGGAAGTCGACGAGCTTCATGACGACGAGGTCGACCTTGCCGCCGAGGAAGCCCGACAGGCTCCCCATGAGGATCCCGACGCAGCCCTGGAGGAGGGCCGCGAGGATCCCGATGGCCATCGACACCCTGCCGCCGACCCAGATCCGCGCCCAGTAGTCGCGGCCGAGGTCGTCGGTGCCGAACCAGTGCTCGCTATCCGGGCCCCGGTTGGCGATGAGGAGGTCGCCGTCCTCGTGGTTGTAGGGCACGGCCAGGGGGCCGGCGAGGCTCAGGGCGGCGAGGAGGGCGAGGACGGCGAGGCCGGCCATCGCGGCCCCGTTGGCCTTGAAGCGCCGCCGGGCGTCCTGGAAGTACCCCAGGCTCGGCCGCTTGATGGAGTCGGCCTCGCCCTCGCGGGCGCCGACGTGGGTGAAATCGAGCTCGGTGCCTGGCTGCGTCACTCCGTTACCTCAACTCAGCTTGATGCGGGGATCCACGAGGACGTACACGACGTCCACCAGGAGGTTCATGACCACGAGGAAGCCGGCGAAGAAGATGGTCAGCCCCATGATCATCGTGTAGTCGAGGTTCGTGATCGAGGTGACGTAATAGCGCCCGAGGCCCGGGATCGCGAAGACGTTCTCGACCACGAAGGTCCCCGTCAGCACCATGGCGACCATGGGGCCGAGGAGGGTGACGATGGGCAGGAGGGCGTTGCGGAGCTGGTGGTGCAGGACGATGCGCATCTTCGACAGCCCCTTCGCGTCCGCCGTCTTCACGTAGTCGGCGTAGATGACCTCGATCATGCTGGCCCGCGCGTACTTGGCTATCGTAGCGAGCATCCCCAGGCTCAGCGCGAAGCTGGGAAGGATCGTGTGCGCGAAGCTCGTGTACTGGGCGACCGGGAGCCAGCGCAGCTTCACGGCGAACAGGTACTGGATGAAGAAGCCGACGAGGAAGGAGGGCACGGCCGTCCCGACGGTGGCGAGGATCATGGTGAAGGTGTCGAGGGCCCTGCCGCGGCGGTATGCCGAGACGATCCCCAGCCCGAGGCCCGCCGCGACGGCCGCGACGATGGCCCGGAGGCCCAGGTCCAGCGAGTAGGGAAAGGACTTCGCGATCACCTCGTTGACCGTGACGCTCCGGATCTTGTACGAGACCCCGAGGTCGCCCCGGAGGAGGTTCTTGAGGTAGAGGTAGTATTGCTCGTAGACCGGCTTGTCCAGGCCGTAGTAGGCGTAGATGGCCTTCTTCGCGCCCGGCTGCATCCGCTCGCTGGCGAAGGGATTGCCGGGGATCAGCTTGATCACGAAGAAGGAGATTGTGATCAGGGCGAGGAGCATGATCGCCGAAGCGAAGAGGCGCCGTAGGATGAATCTGAGCAAGCCTTCCCCCCTCGATGGATCGCGCGGTTCGGGCCGCGGCCCCGGATCGACGCCCGGAGCCGCGGCGGCGGCGGCCGCTACTTGAGCTTGGCGAAGCGGAAATCGAGGTTCGGCGCGAAGATGTTGAAGTAGACGCCCTCGATCTTCTTCTCGTTGAGCATATAGGCCCCGCGGCGCGCCATCACCGGGATGATAGGCGCCTCCTGGAGGAGAATCGCCTCGGCCTGGTAGAACATGTCGTTGCGCTTCTTCATGCTGCTCTGCTTGTTGGCCTCGGTGATCAGCTTGTAGTAGCTCTCCCCGACCCAGCCGGTCTTGTTCCAGCCGCCCCGGCTGTCCCACATGTCGAGGTAGGTGAAGGGGTCGTCGTAATCGGGCCCCCAGCCGGAGCGCGCGATGTCGTAGGGCGCGCCGTAGAAGTTGTCCCAGTACTGGGCGAAGGCGAGCTGCTTGATCTCGACCTGGAGGCCGAAGGCCTTCTTCCAGACGTTCTGGAAGTACTCGCAGACGGTGCGATTGAGCTCGCCCTCGGTGCTGATCATCTCGAAGGCCGGCATCTTGTCCGCGGAGGCGTAGCCGAGCTCCTGGCAGGCCTTCTTCATGAAGGCCTGGGCCTCGGCGATGTTCGCCTTCTCCTTGTGGTACTTGTCGGCCACGCTGTAGTTGTCGGACCACTTCCCGCCCATCTGGTCGTTGATGGAGGGATTCACCACGCCGGTGAAAGGCACGTTGGAGGGATAGAGGGCCTTCACGAAGTCCGCGCGGTCGATGGCCCGGGACAGGGCGTTCATGAAGTTCCGGTTCTGGATGATCTTGGCCCGATCCGGGCTCGTTCCCTTGTTGCTGAAGCAGAGGAAGGTGACCGCCCCGCTGTTGTAGTAGTGGAAGCCCTCCTTCTTCTCCATGGCCGGGATGATGTCGGCCGGCAGGACGCAGAAGTGGATCTCGCCGGTCTCGTACATGTTCTTGAGCGTGTTCGCGTCGGAGATGTACAGGATCTCGACGTTCGGGGTCCGGATCGCCTTGGCGTTCCAGTACGCGGGGTTCTTCTCGAACACGAGCCGGTCGCCGTGCTTCCACTCCTTGAGCAGGTAGGCGCCGCAGGAAACGAGCTTGTCGGGGGAGTTGCCGTAGTCCTTGCCGTACTTCTCCGCGAGGTCGACGCGGATGGGGAACATCGGGCTGGACGCGAACAGGGCCTTCATGAAGGGATAGGGCCCCTCGAGGGTAATCTCGAGGGTCCTGGCGTTGACGGCCCTGACCCCGAGCTTGGAAGCGTCGACCTTCTTCTCCTTCAGGGGGAGGGCGTTCTTGATGGGGTAGATCAGGTAGGCGAGGTCCATGGCGTCCTCGCGGGTCAGCATGCGCACGTAGGTGTCCACGAACTGCTGCGCGGTGACCGGAACCCCGTCGCTCCACTTCGCGTCGCGGAGCTTGAAGGTGTAGACGGCGCCGTCGGGGGACACCGTGTAGCTCTCCGCGAGGCCCGGCACGAACTTGCCGCCGAGGTTCTGGAGGAGCCCGTCGTTCACCATCATGATCGCGGTCGTGGTGGTGTTGTCGTTGCCGATGTGGGGATCGAGCGAGATGGGCTCGACCACGTCCGCGAAGACGATCTTCTGCGGCGCGGGGGCCGCGGAAGCCGAAGCCAGGCCGATGAGCAGAACGACGGCCAAGGCGATGACGGTCCTCTTCATCTTCTCCTCCTTCGAGATGGGCTCTATGGCTTCGGGCGAATGCGCTGACTCGCCCGCTCGAGCAGGGATCATGGGGAGCCCGCTACGCCGCCCCGGCGAGCCACCTGACGATATTGGCCCAGAGGTCGGGATAGCGGTCCCAGTCGTGCATCGCCGCGGGGGCCCAGTGCGGGGCGCAGTCGGTCGTGTAGGCCAAGGTCCTGCCCCTGCCGCGGCCGGCGACGGCGATGATGGGATCCCCCTTGAAGGACACGAGGACCTCCGCGTCGGCCTTCGCGACGACCTTGTTGTAGCCGAAGATGTAGGGCAGCTCGGCGGGCAGGCCCGCGAGGATGGGATGCGATCCGGGGACGCAGCGCAGGTCGGCGCCCTCGGGGACCTCCTTCCGATCGTCGTGGTAGCCGAGCGAGACCGGGAGGATCTCCTCGATGCAGCTGTCCTTCCATTTCGCCTTGCCGTCCATGCCGCCGAAGGTCATGTAGCCGCCGATCATGCCGAAGCCCCCGCCGCGCCGCACGAACTCGCAGATGAGCTCGAGGAGGTTGGGCACCCGGACGCCTTCCCGCACCATCTCGGGGAGGAGGAGGAAGGTATTCGAGCCGACGTCGCTGATCAGCACCACGTCGTACGCGGAGAGCGCCTCGATGGTCCGGGGGAATTCGAAGGGTATGAGGTGGCAGGGGATATAGGTAAGCTCGTGTTCGATGCGCGAGAGCATCTTCCCCACGATCTTGGGCCCGTTGTTCCCGTAGCGTATGGTCGAGAAGGCGTCGTGCCCCTTGTACTCGAAGGTCTGGACCAGCGCGGATTCCCCGACGAACAGCACCGATGTCTTCTTCATCCAAGCCTCCCGCGTCGCGATTAGTGGGATCCCCTGAGGACGAGGACCGTGTCGAGCGTGCAGGCCCTCCCCTCGGCGCGGCCCGGATCGCCGAGGCGCTCGAGGAGGAGGGCGGCCGCCCTGTAGCCCATCTCGTAGGGCCTCTGCTTCACGCTGCTGATCCCGGGCCGCACGTCGCTCATCCATTCGTAGTCGTCGTAGCCGATAAGGCTGATGTCCTCGGGGATGCGCCGGCCCGCGCCCTTCAGGTAGCGGAAGACCCCGATCGTGAGGATGTTGTCCGAGACGAAGACGGCGTCCGCCCCCGCCTGGGCCAGGAGTGCCCCGCTCCTCATGCCCTCCTCGATCGAGAGGCTGCCGTTGAGCAGGACGAGGGAGCGATCCTCCGGAAGGCCGCGCTCGGCCAGGCAGCGCCGGTACCCGAGGTAGCGGTCGTGGGAGGCGGAGGTGCGGAGCTGGCTGCCCACGAAGGCGATCCGCCGCCGCCCGCGCTCGTACATGAGCCTGACGGCCTCGTAGGAGCCCTTCTCGTTGTCGGAGATGACGTAGTCGCAGGGGAAGCGGTCGATCTTGCGATCGATAAGCACGTAGGGCAGCTCGCTCTTGAGGATTTGCTCGATGCAGGAGGGCTCGGAGGCGTTCGGGACTACCAGGAGTCCGTCGCACCACTGCTTCTCCAGGACGCCGAAGGAGAAGGAGCGGCTCTCCTCCATCGGCTCCTCGTAGGTGGTGATGATGAGCGAGTACTCGTCCTCGTTGAGCCGGGCGTGGACCCCGGCCATGACGTCCATATAGAAGTAATTCGAAGGCATGCCCGGGCGGACCCCGGGCGTGATGAGGGCCACCGTCTTCGACCTGTTGTTCCGGAGGAACTTGGCCGCTATGTTCGGGCGGTAGCCGATCGCCGCAGCGGCGGCCAAGACCTTCTGCTTGCTCTCGCTGGACACCGCCCGCGTTCCGTTGATCGCGTGGGAGACGGTCGCCGTCGAGAGGCCGGTCATCTCGGCTATCTTGCGAATGCTCATTGTTCCTCTACTTCTACCTAGGCTGATCAAAGGCATGTTAAACGTTAACATGTAAACGTTTAACATGCAGTCATTGTATCGTACACCAAGTTTCTGTCAAGAAGAAAAAGTGCATCGAAGATTGTTGGTGGCTGCGGTAAGCGGAGGCTTATAGTGAAATGGAATATAAAAGCCGGGGGAGGGCCGCCACGACAGCCCTCCCCCGGCTCGATGCCTACCGAGATCAGCCAGGCCGGGACGCCTAGATCGCGGCGCGCCCCGCCTCGATAGCCGGTCGCGAATCGAACGTCCTGTACGATTCGCGACATCGAAGAAACGCCCTCCGGCGTTTCTTCGGGTTACGGCTCGGCCATCCCTGGCCTCACTCGCTTGGGCATTCGAGGCCCGATTTGCCGGGGCGCTCCTAGATCGCCGCGCGCCCCGCCTCGATGGCCTTCATGTTCATCGGGATGAACTTGTGCTTGGCTTCGGGGAAGAAGGACCTGAGCACTGCCTCGAGCTTGTCGAGCTTGACCGCGCCCGTGACCTTGGAGAGGGCGCCCATCATCACCATGTTGGCGATCTTGACGTCGCCGATGGACTCGGCGAGCTCGTTGCAGGGGATCTTGATCACCTTGAGGTCCTTCCGCTTCGGGTCGGCCTTGACGAGGCTCGAGTTGACGAGGAAGGCCGAGCCGGGCCGCGCGATCTCCTCGCAGATGGGCAGGCTGTCGATGTTCATCACGACCGAGGAGTCCGGGCTCGTGACGAGGGGGCTCGCGATCTCGCGGTCGGAGACGATGACCGAGGCCCTGGCCACGCCGCCACGCTTCTCGGCGCCGTAGAAGGGGAAGAAGGTGACCTCGAGGCCCTCCTTCATCGCGCAATAGACCCAGAGCTGCCCCAGGGAGATGACGCCCTGCCCGCCGAAGCCGGCGATGAAGGTCTTCTCGGTCATTTCGCGGCCTCCTTGGTCTCGGCCCCGCCGAGCTCGTTCTTGATCTCGCCGAGGGGGTAGAAGGGGATCATGTTCTTCTCGAGCCACTCCTCGGCCTCGACGGGCTGCATCTGCCAGTTGGTCGGGCAGGGCGAGAGCACCTCCACCATGGTGAAGCCCTCGCCCCGCATCTGGGCCTCGAAGGCCTTCTTGATGTACTGCTTGGTCTTGCGCACATTGGCCGCGTTGTTGACCGCGCCGCGCGCGAGGTACTTGGTGCCGCCCAACGTGGCCAGGAGCTCGCAGACGCGGATCGGGTAGCCCATGCCCGCCTCGGCCGGGTCCCGGCCCTCGGGCGCGGTGGTGGCCTTCTGGCCCACCAGGGTGGTCGGGGCCATCTGGCCGCCGGTCATGCCGTAGATCGCGTTGTTCACGAAGATCGTCGTGAACTTCTCGCCGCGGTTGGCCGCGTGGATGATCTCGGCCGTGCCGATGGCGGCGAGGTCGCCGTCGCCCTGGTAGCAGATGACGAGGTGGTCGGGGAGCATGCGCTTGACGCCGGTGGAGGCGGCGGGCGTGCGCCCGTGGGCCGGCTGCACGGAGTCGAAGTCGAAGTAGAGGTCGGCCCAGATCGAGCAGCCGACGGGATTGGTGATGACGGAGCGCTCCTGGAGGGCGAGCTCGTCGATGACCTCGGCGATGAGCCTATGGATGACGCCGTGGCCGCAGCCGGGGCAGTACTTCGACTGGACGGGCTTGAGGCTCTTGGGATGGCCGTATGCTAGTTCCATCAACGTATCCTCCTGGGGATCACTTGCCGAGGAGGCGCCGCGCCTCGGCGAGCACCTCTTCCTCGGTCGGCACTACGCCGCCGCAGCGGCCGTAGAAATCGACCGGGGCCTTGCCCTCGACCGCGAGGCGGACGTCCTCGACCATCTGGCCCATGCTCATCTCGACTGAGAGGAAGCGCTTGCCCTTCGCGGCGAGCTCGGCGAGGCGGGCATGGGGGAAGGGCCAGAGGCTGATCGGACGGAAGAGCCCGAGCTCGAGGCCGGCCCTCTTGGCGGCCTCCATGGCGCCGAGGCAGACGCGGGCCGAGGTCCCGTAGGCCACGAAGACCAGGTCGGCCTTCTCCACGTTGACTTCCTCGAAGCGGAGCTCGGAGGACTTGATCT
>ERZ795054.765-NODE-765-length-36089-cov-90.085503_pt1 | contig 36089 bp, 37 predicted proteins | sample MGYA00375138_ERZ795054 | MGnify/ENA primary metagenome ERZ795054 (study PRJEB30183, sample SAMN05720215) | anaerobic digester metagenome | isolation source: active sludge of municipal wastewater-treating anaerobic digesters | place: USA | collected 2014-12-23 ... | reverse complement strand
ATCGGAAGTACAGGGGGAGCGGGTCATGGATCGAGAAGTGATTGACGATGCCGAGTTCGCGGCAGCGAGGGCACGCGACGACAACAGGCGGGCGGCCGAGCGGCTCGAAGACCTCGAGCGCCGGGCCGCGCTGATCGGCGACGTCCCGTGCGAAGGTGGCCTCTGGGGCGGCGTAGGTGATGAAGACGGCGTCGACATGGGGACCTGCCCACTACTGGCTGACGCGAGGCAGGCCGCCGGCCATGTGGACGAGGCTGCGAGGACCGTCGATGCGACGGTTACGGCCGTCAAGCGTACCGACGAGGCGCTCAATACCGCCAAGACACGGGAATTCACCTGGGACGTGGCCTACACCAACGCCCTGTCGCGGCACCGTGAACGCGAGGCCGTCCTCGACGCGGCGGCGGCCGCCACGAAGACGGCTCTCGACGAGGCCCGCGAGTCGGCCCGCAAGCGGCAGGAGTGGATCCACCGTACCGACGCACTCAGAGCCACCATCGACCGCTTGCAGCCGCTCGCGGACCAGCTTCCCGCCCTGGAGGTTCGCGACCAGGCGATCCGGCAGGAGCTCGACCGGATCCGCGGGGCGGGCGAGGCGCGAGCCGCCCTGGTCCGCCAGGTTGCCACCGTGGAGCGCGAGGCGGCCACGGCCGCAGGCCTGCTGGCCGCCGGCCGCCGGCGCCACCAGGACGCGACCAGGCGCGCACAGGAAGCCGCCCAGCAGATCGCTGCGCTGACCGAGCGCCTCGAGGCCGCGAGCAAGGCGGCGGCCGAGGCCGAGGGTCACCGATCGGAAATCGTCGCCCACGAGCGCCGGCAGCGGCTCTGCTCCGTCCTCCTGGACGCGCTCGGGCGCGACGGCGTACCGCAACTTCTCCTCGAACAGTTCGCGCTGCCGGAGTTGCGGGCGCTCGTCAACGGCTACCTCGAGGAGACCTCGTTCTCGGTCGAGATCGAGGCCCAGCGCCAGCTCGTGAGCGGCGAGGGGCGACCGGGCGTCTACATCACCTTCAGCGACCACCGCGGGACGCACCCGGTCTCGGCGGCGAGCGGGCAGCAGCGAGTCGCCCTCGGGTCGGCCGTCCGCAACGCGCTCGCCGCGCTCCACGCCCAGGCGCTCGGCTCTCGGATCTGGCTCTCGATCCAGGACGAAGGATTCGGCGCGCTTGATCCGGAGAACCGTGAGGCCGCGAAGGTGACCTTGCGCCGCATCGCGAAGGACCGCCGCTGGTTCCTGTACATCAGCCACGTCGAGGGCTTGAGCGAGATCGCAGACTCGGTGCTCGAGGCGGTTGCCGTGAACGGCGCGAGCAGGCTCGAGGTGGTCCGATGACCGGCCCCTGGGATCCGCGCGAGTACGCGGACGCCAAGAGGCGCGTGCTGGAGCGCCAGGCCTCGCCGGCGACCAAGAGCGAGGAGCCGCCCCGTCCGGCGGCTCCTCGCAACGAGGCATTCGACGCCTACACCCGCGCCTCGACGCCGCTGCAGAGCGAGTACATCGCCCGCCGGATCTCCCGGCGGGAACTCCTATCAGCGCTCCACGGCCAGGCCAAGGCCTACGGCGTCGAACATCTGGTCGACTGGGACGAGTACGGATTCGATGACAAGGAGGTGGACGATGTTCCGCAAGCATGAGATCGACACGAAGCCGCAGAGTCTCGTGGCCGGGATCTACCGCACCATGCTCGGCGATCTCGTCGAGGTCACCGACGTGCGCGCGAGCGACCGGACGGCCATGCTAATACATCTACGGAACGGCACCCGCCGGAGATTCGCACAGGCCTTCCTGCTCGACATCCTCAAGCCCGAGTTCCAGTACCCACCGGCGAACAGGAAGGGCCGGCTCGTGCTCGCGGCCATGGTCGCGGTAGTCGTGCTGTTCGCCGTCTTCACGGGGCTGAATCCATGGTGAAAGCCATCGCGATTCTGCGCTGCCCGTTCGATTTGATCGTCACCGTCACGATCTGGGCCCTCTGCGTAATCGACGAATGGCTTGATAACGCGCTGCCGTGACTCGGCAGCTCGACGGCCGGGGCAGCCCGGCCACCCAGCGGCCCGGCACACAGCCGCGCCGCCTACCGGCCCCAAGCGGGGCAGCTCAAGGAGGAAGAGAATGCACAACCCTGGGACAAGAGTGACGAAGGCGAACGCCTCAGCACTAGAGAGGCACGCCGCCAAGCCCACAGCCGACAATGGCAGCGGCGCCAAGCGGCAGGAAGCCGTGACCATCAAGCCCGTGAACGAGAAGGTCGCCGCCATCACGATCGTCGGCGACGCGCCGTACGTGCAGAACAAGTTCTCGGCGAAGGCCCGCGAGGAGATGCGGGCGAAGCAGGAAGCCGGATCGACCTCGAAGACGAGGACGAAGCGCGATGCCAAGGACTTCCGGCGGTGCTACGAGGACGCGATCCACTACGCGGACGACGGGTGGATCGGCATCCCGGCCAACGGCCTGCGCGCGGCCATGGTGTCGGCCTGCCGGGTCGCCGGCTTCCAGATGACCAAGGCGAAGCTGGCCGTGTTCGTCCTGCAGGACGGGTTCGACGCGACCGACCAGACCCCGCTCATCCGCATCTCCAAGGGCGAGCCGGAGTACCGGGAGGACTACGTCCGCAACGAGACCGGCGTCGTCGACCTGCGTCCGCGGCCGATGTTCCGGCCGACCTGGGAGGCAGTCGTCCGGATCCGCTACGACGCCGACATCTTCACCGCCGAGGACGTCGCGAACCTGCTCTACCGCGTCGGCCGCCAGGTCGGCATCGGCGAGGGCCGTCCCGACAGCAAGAAGTCCTGCGGCATGGGCTGGGGAACGTTCACGATCAAGGAAGCGGCGTAACGTCGCCGCGAGGAGTCGGTAGCAGGGTGGAGGAGTTGGCACCTCGCCAGGCCCATAACCTGGAGATCGCGGGTTCGAGTCCCGCCCCTGCTACCAGCCAAGGAGGAAGACAGGATGATGCCGAGGAGGATCCCCAAGCGCGACATGGACGTCATCGCCGGCGCCCTCGACAAGGTCAGGGCGAAGGTGGGCGGAATGCTCGATGCGCCGGACGTGGTCAAGGCCGCGCGTCCCGAGAAGTCGCCGCTCCACCGGTACTTCGAGTGGGACGACACGGAGGCCGCCGAGCTCTACCGCGTCGAGCAGGCTCGCTGTCTGATTCGCCTGGTGGTGACGACGGTCCCCGGGGCCGCGGAACCCGTCCAGGCGTTCGTTTCCCTCACGACGGAGCGCGGCCGCGGGTACCGACACATCATCGACGTGCTGGATGACGAGGACCTCCAGCAGCAGATGCTCGCCGACGCTCTCGCCGAGCTCGAGCGCTGGCGGGACCGGTACGCGCAGTGTCGGGCGCTCGTGGACCTCCGCAAGAAGGTCGACGTGGGAATCGCGAAGGTCCGCCGGACGGCGACCGGCGGGCTGATGAAGACGGAGGCAGTGACTTCTCCGGGCTAGGCAACGTTGGGCGCGGCCAAGCTGGCTTGATGCGTCCTGGCAACACACGGCATGGCCAGTAGCGGAGAGGCAGGCGGGGTTCGGCGGGGCCTGGCTGGACCGGGAGCGACTGGACGAGGCGCGGAAACGCAGGCAGGGCGCGGCTCGGCATGGCCTGACTTGGCCTTGTTTGGCAGGGCTCGGCAGCACGCGGCAGGCAAGGCAGCGCTGGGCGTGACACGGACCGGAAGGGCCAGGCAAGTCGTCGCAGGCGCGGAGGGCTAGGGTAGGCGTGGCTCGGCCGGGCTTGGCAGAACGACGCAGGCGTGGTGAGGCGCGGCTGGGCATGGCCGGACCTGGTAAGACCAGGCAGGGCTCGGCAGGCACGGCGAGGCGGGGAAGACAAGTCATGGTGCGGCGACGCAGGCGAGGAGAGGCGGAGCCGGGAATGGCTGGGCTGGGTCCGGCACGGCGCGGCAGGCACGGCGTGGCAAGGCTGGGAAAGGCAAGGCGACGCACGGCAGGCGAGGTAGGGCGACGCAGGGATTGCCGGGGCAACGCGAGGACCGGTCCGGCTCGGCAGGCAAGGCGTGGACAGGCATGGAGTCGCGAGACGTGGCGTGGCGTGGCAATCCGAGGCAGGCGAGGCACGGCCGCGAGAGGTCAGGAGTGGTCCGGATAGGCGCGGCCTGGCCGGCACGAACACAAGCCGCGGGACACCGCGGGCGGCTCAGCGGGCAGAGGCCGCGACACAGAATCACCCGCAGCAGGGGCCGCGTTGTCATTCCATGGTATGACCTCCGGCGCGGTGACCTTGCAGTTGACCGGGGGAGGGCGACGCCACGCGCCCTCCCCAGCGAAGGAGACCAGAAGTGACGAGTGAAGAACCGAGGATTCGCGCATGGGCCACGCCGCAGAAGCCGCCGAGCCACTTCACGCTGGTCCTCGGACGCATCGCGCACATCGCGATCGGGAACCACGCGACGCTTTGCGGTCGCGCGCTCGACCAGCACCCGAGGCGGCACGGACTGAACGTCCAGGAAGCGCTCGCCAGGGCCCAGTGCCAGGTCTGCAAGAGCTGTCTGAGGCCGTAGGGAGACCGCGGGAAGGAACCAAATTGAGCCTCCAAGTCGGCGATGTCATCCGCACAAGCTACGGCACGGGGCCGTACCGGGTCGTCGAGATCCTTCGCGGCTGCACGTGTCCGAGCTACCTGAATCAGATCGAACGGGACGACGAAGCCCCGGCGTCGCGCCCGCACGTCCACATGGAATGCCGCCTTGTCGGCCGCGAGAAGGAAGGTCCGTTCACGGTTTCCGGCTACGACGACGAGACTCTCAAGTCGGTCTGGAACGGCGACCGCATCGAGATCGTCGGGCAGGCTACGACGCAGCTCAACTTGTTCGACGCCGCGGGGGTGCGGCCGTGATCCGCCTCGACCTCCCGTGGCCGCCAGCGACCGGCAACCACCAGTACCGCAAGGACGAGCTCGGTCGGCCGCGCCTGATCTCCAAGGTCCACGAGTACCGCCGCACGGTCTGGCTGCGCTGGCTGCAGGCCGGCCGGCCGTACTTTCCTGGCCCGGTCGAATTGCGCTGGTACGTCACCCAGCCAACCGCGTCCAAGCGCGACTTCGACGGCCTGTCCAAGGTCGTCATGGACGCCCTGGTCCCGCCGAAGCCGACCCGCCGCGTTGACCGCGCGCGGATGCTCCCCGACGACTCCATGCAGACAATCCGCCGGCAGACAGTCGAGTGGTGCGGTGTCTCCCGCGGGCGACACGGGGTCGTGGTCGAGGTCGTCCCGCTCGAGGTGCAGAATGGACAATAGAGCGCGTGAGAAATACTGCCGCCTCGACGGCACCGCTACCGCCGCGGACGACCCGAAGCGGGGAGTGTGGTATTCGGCCGGGTGCACGTTCTGGACGGATGAGTGGGACCGTCTCCACCTTCGTGGCCAGTACCGTATCCCTGTCTGCCCGCACTGCGGCTGTCCGGGGATGCAGATTGATGCAGACAAATGGGAAGTGCCGGACGAGTACGAATCAACGCATCCTGGATACGGCGCCCAACTTGAGGCTCGGAAGAACGCTCCGTGCTCGCGTCTACGTCCACGTCCGCAAACGGAGAGCCCGGCGTGACCAGCGTCGAGGCGCGAATACACGAGATACGAGACTGCCAAGCCGGAGCCCGCAATCCTGCGGGCGCCACCATTGCCAGAGGAGGAATCATGCACACTTTCGCGAGAATGAAGAAGTTCATCGTGGACAACCGCATCGACAAGGAAGGCCGCCCGGACCCGATCATCCAGCTCCAGGTCGAGATGTGCTTCCGCGAGCACCTGGCCCGCGAGCTCGCAGGAATGACCAACGGCGAGCAGATCGTCCTGACGATGGAGCCGAACCAGAAGACGATCCCCTTCGAGCAGGCCGACGGTGGTGACGCTGAGGAAGCGCCGCGCGAGAACCCCGGTCAGCTGCTGCTGTTGCCGGCCGGCGATGTCGCGGACGCTGACGCAGAAGAGGTAGACGACGGCGTGGGGGACCTCGCCAACGTCGAGACCGCCGACCTGATCAAGCGCCACGCGGAAGCGATGGCCGACCTGCGCGAGGCCGGCGAAGCGGACCCGGACGGAGACATCGAAGAGGAGGTCAAGGCAATCATCGACGAGCTCTACGAGCGCGGGCTGGTCCTGCAGGAAGCGCGCGACGACGGCACGTTCAAGTGGGTCGACAAGGCGACCGGCGAGGTCGTCGAAGCCAACGACGACGCGGTCGAAGCCGCCGGCGAGTAGTACTCCAGGACGCGGGAGCCAGGGATGGCAAGCTACTTCATCAAGATCGACCAGCGGATGAGCGGCGACGAGAAGTACCGGTCGCTCTCCAAGCCACAGCCGAATGCGCAGACGCTCTGGATCCACTTGCTCACCGGGCCCCACAAGCGATCGATCCCCGGGATCTTCCGGGCCGGGATGGGCTCGCTCGCAGACGACCTCGAGTGGGAGTCGACCGACACCAGGCGGGCCTTCGCAGAGATCGAGGCGATCGGCATGGCGACCGCCGACCATCAGGCCCGCGTCATCTTCATCCCGAACGTCGTGCGCTACGACCCGCCGGCCAGCCCGAACGTCGTGAAGGGTTGGGCAAAGCAACTCGATACCCTTCCCGAAACCCTTTTGAAAGGGTTGTGGGTCGCGCGCGTCTGGCGGTTCCTCAGCGACGAGTTCGTTCCGAAGAAAGGGAACGGCGACAGTTTCAGGGATGAATTCCGTAACTGCTTTGAAGTCAACTACCCGGAAGCTTTCGCCGACCCTTTGGAAAGGGATGCTGAAACCCTTTCGAAAGGGTTCCCCGAACCCTTCGCGAAGGGTTCCCCGACCCCTTTCGAAACATCCCCAGCACCAGCACCATTCCCCAATCCCCAGCTGGAGAAAAGGGGAATGCAGACGCTCAATAGGGAGGGCCGGCGCGGTTCCCCTCGAAAATCGTCCGAAATCCAGACCCGGACCGCGGCCGGCTTCGTCCCGCCGGAGCCCGCCCCCCCGCCGCCTCGCCAGCACCCCGAGCCGATGATCCGCGACATGGCCCTGACCCGCGACGTCTCGTGGGACCAGGTCCTCGAGCACGCCGGCGGACCGCCGCCCTGGGCCGCCCCCACGGTCAGCGAGCTGCGCGCTTGGCTCGAACCACTGCCGCGCTTCACCGAAGCCCAGCTGGACCAACGTCGCGCATCCAGGCGCCAACGTGACGGCCCGCCCGGCCAACCGGTCCACGTGGGCGAGGTCGCCCAGCGCATCAGGGCCGAAACAGGAGACTCGGAGTTATGAAGCAGGACAAAAACGTACAACGAAGTCCAGGTTTGTCGGACGCAGCGGAAACACCCGCTCGGGTCGCCGAACTGGAGCGCCTGCTCGCTCAGTGCCTCGTCACGATGGACCGCCAGGAGCAGGAGATCACGCGGCTGTCGGCCGAGTGCGCGCGGCTCGCGCGGGACTTGCTACGGGAGCACCGGGCGAAGCACAGCCTCAGCACGATGCTCTCGCTCGCACGCGGCGAGCTGGCCGGTGCGAAGATGCAGTTGCTGGCACGCGACGCGCGCGGCCGGTTCGTTCAGGTGGCGGTGCCGTAGTTGCAGGGGACCTCGTCCGAGGGAGGACGCGAACGTGAAGGACAAGATCACCGCCATCCGGGCCCAGGTGACCGCCATCCGCGCGGCCGCCAGCACGCGGCCGCAGGGACGCGAGGACTTGGAGCGCCTGGCCAAGCTGGCCGCGACCGTGAGCGAACTCGAGAGGGAGGTCTGCGATCGCGAGCGTCGGCTCACCGACGTCGAGCAGTTGGTCCGGGGTGTTTGCTCTCACCTGACCGACCTCGTGGACCAGGTCTTCGGCGCGATGCAGCGCGGCGAGCCTCACCCGGCCGGCGTCTACAAGGAGGTCGAGCCGGTCGTGCTTGCGCCCGGGCAGCCAGCCCGCTTCCGGCTCGTCGCTGTGAAGGTCCATCCGGCTGTGCTCGTGCAGGCGAAGAAGGTCCTGGTCATGCTGCAGCTGGCGTCAGAGGCGGAGACCGCCGAGGCTGCCGCGGGCGAAAGCGAGAAGCCGTGAGCCTGCCACCCAATGCAGTCCGCGTCGAGGCTACCGCGGCCATCGCCAGCGAAGGCGTGACGACGTCGTTCCAAGCCGCGCTGATGGTCCAAACGCACTTGGTCGTGGAAATGCGCGCGGCGATGAGCGTCTGCTGTGAGGCGGTCCGCGAGCAGCTTGACAAGCACTTCGCCGAGGAGCCCGGCCAAGTGCCGGCGGACGGCGGACCGAACCCACACCCGTAGGCCCCAGCGCACGGAGGCGCCATGGACATCCAGACCAAGCAACTCAGCGATCTCGTCCCCTCGGACTACAACCCCCGCAGGATCTCAGACGACGCCCTCCGCGGCCTACGCGGCTCGGTCGAGCGGTTCGGCCTGGTGGAGCCGGTCGTCTGGAATCGTCGCACAGGGCGCGTCGTGGGCGGCCACCAGCGCCTGCGCGTGCTGCAGCAGCTCGGCGAGTCCACGACGCAGGTCGTGGTCGTCGACCTCGACGAGACCGAGGAGAAGGCCCTCAACATCGCGCTCAACAATCCCGCGATCGCCGGCGAGTTCACGCCGGACCTGCACCGGCTGCTCGCCGAGATCAACGCGGCGCTCCCTGAGCTCACCGAGTTGCTGCGCTTCGACGACCTGGCGGAGCAGACCAGGAAGCTGCTCGCCGAGCTCACGCCCGAGGACGGCCTCACCGACCCTGACGACGTCCCAGAGCCGCCCGAGACACCGGTGACCCAGGAGGGCAACCTGGTCGTCCTGGGGGCGCACAGGCTCGTCTGCGGCGACAGCCAGGATCCCGCGGTGCTGGCCCGGCTCATGGACGGGGCCAAGGCCGCGCTCTATGCGACCGACCCGCCCTACGGCGTCGGCTACGACGGCACCAGCCACCCGCAGAACCAGCGGGACAAGGAGGCCGGCCGGGCGCGGGGCTCGCAGAACCGCGACTGGTCGGGCGACTACGAGGACCTCGACGCGTGGGACCACTTCGAGGACCACGATCAGTTCGACCGGTTCCTCGTGGCCGTGTTCCGCGCCGCCCTGGTGCACGTCGAGGAAGCAGCCGCGTGGTACTGCTGGCACGCGTCGGCCACGGCCGACAGCTTCCGCCGGGCGTGGGAAGCCGCGGGCATCCGCTACCACCAGACGATCACCTGGGTGAAGCCCACGTTCGTCCTCGGGTTCGCCATGTGGAACTACCGCAGCGAGCCCTGCCTCATGGGCTGGCGCCAGGGCCACAAGCCCGCGGCGTTCCCAGTCGCGGACGAGCAGTCGAACGTGTGGGAAGTCGACTGGGAGGGCAAGGCCCGCTGCACCGACGGCATCCACCCCACTCAGAAGCCGGTCCGGCTGTTCGAGCTGCCGATGCTCAAGCACACCCGCCCGGGCGACGTGTGCCTCGAGACGTTCGCCGGCTCGGGCAGCCAGCTAATCGCGGCCGAGCGCCTGGGGCGCCGCTGCTTCGCGGTCGAGCGCAATCCCCGGTTCTGCGACGTCATCGTGGCCAGGTGGGAGCAGTTCACGGGCCAACGGGCGGTTCGCGGCAGTAAAGCGACCGCATAGTTTGCCGATCCTCCGCGGGGACTTCAACCACGGAGGATGGAGATGCACAAGATCCGCGAGGCGGCGATCGCACGCCTGAAGGCTGAACAGCACCCGAGCTCACTGCTCGTGTTGGAGCGAGACGAGAAACTGCAAGCGACTCTAGCCCTGTGGCGGTTCTTCGAATTCAAGGAGGTTCGAGCGCCGAAGGCGAAGAGCATCGACAGCAAGTCGATGGTCGAGCTAGCAGCGATCGCGTGGGACGGCGTGGAATGGGACGAATCGCAGATCAAGATCGTGCTGGCGGTCCGGGCCCACGCAGTGGAAAAAGTAGTGCAGGCGTCACGGATAGGCATCGGGTATCCCGACGGAACGATCCACCCTCTGGCTGAGGCGTGGCTTGCGGCCAAGGTCCGGACCATGATCCAAGCGCCGAAGCGGAGGTCGTAGCACGGAGGCATGATGACGGAGATCAGGGTTACCCTGACGGTCGCCGAGATCGAGGAGGCGAAGGCCAGAGCGCAGCGCTGGGCAGCTTCCCACAACCTCGCGTATGCCGACATCGCAGCGCGCTCCAGGCTACCGGAGCAAGACGTCAAGGACCTCATGTGCGGGCGCATGAGCCTCACCGGCGTTCGTGCGTCCAGGGTGGCCGCGCACTTCATGGTGCACCTCCCGATCGGGATGGAGTTCCGCCCCCTCGCGATCTATCTGCACGAGAACTAGTGTAAATTTTACACCGACAACTGCCGTAGCTTTCGGGCCGCGAGCATGGGCTGCTTCCATGCGAAAGGCTGAAGGCTGTGGGCAAGATCCAGCACGAAGCGAAACTCACCGACCTGCAGGAGGCGTTCTGCCATGAGTACCTGATAGACCTGCATGGTGCTGCTGCTGCGCGGCGCGCAGGCTCCCGAGCCAAGAATCCTAACAAGCAGGCGTGGACGTGGCTGCGGTCGCCGGCGGTCCAGGCGAGGCTCCGAGAGCTCTACCAGGAGCGCCTCAGCCGGACCGACCTCGAAGACGAGGACGAAGCGCGATGCCAAGGACTTCCGGCGGTGCTACGAGGACGCGATCCACTACGCGGACGACGGGTGGATCGGCATCCCGGCCAACGGCCTGCGCGCGGCCATGGTGTCGGCCTGCCGGGTCGCCGGCTTCCAGATGACCAAGGCGAAGCTGGCCGTGTTCGTCCTGCAGGACGGGTTCGACGCGACCGACCAGACCCCGCTCATCCGCATCTCCAAGGGCGAGCCGGAGTACCGGGAGGACTACGTCCGCAACGAGACCGGCGTCGTCGACCTGCGTCCGCGGCCGATGTTCCGGCCGACCTGGGAGGCAGTCGTCCGGATCCGCTACGACGCCGACATCTTCACCGCCGAGGACGTCGCGAACCTGCTCTACCGCGTCGGCCGCCAGGTCGGCATCGGCGAGGGCCGTCCCGACAGCAAGAAGTCCTGCGGCATGGGCTGGGGAACGTTCACGATCAAGGAAGCGGCGTAACGTCGCCGCGAGGAGTCGGTAGCAGGGTGGAGGAGTTGGCACCTCGCCAGGCCCATAACCTGGAGATCGCGGGTTCGAGTCCCGCCCCTGCTACCAGCCAAGGAGGAAGACAGGATGATGCCGAGGAGGATCCCCAAGCGCGACATGGACGTCATCGCCGGCGCCCTCGACAAGGTCAGGGCGAAGGTGGGCGGAATGCTCGATGCGCCGGACGTGGTCAAGGCCGCGCGTCCCGAGAAGTCGCCGCTCCACCGGTACTTCGAGTGGGACGACACGGAGGCCGCCGAGCTCTACCGCGTCGAGCAGGCTCGCTGTCTGATTCGCCTGGTGGTGACGACGGTCCCCGGGGCCGCGGAACCCGTCCAGGCGTTCGTTTCCCTCACGACGGAGCGCGGCCGCGGGTACCGACACATCATCGACGTGCTGGATGACGAGGACCTCCAGCAGCAGATGCTCGCCGACGCTCTCGCCGAGCTCGAGCGCTGGCGGGACCGGTACGCGCAGTGTCGGGCGCTCGTGGACCTCCGCAAGAAGGTCGACGTGGGAATCGCGAAGGTCCGCCGGACGGCGACCGGCGGGCTGATGAAGACGGAGGCAGTGACTTCTCCGGGCTAGGCAACGTTGGGCGCGGCCAAGCTGGCTTGATGCGTCCTGGCAACACACGGCATGGCCAGTAGCGGAGAGGCAGGCGGGGTTCGGCGGGGCCTGGCTGGACCGGGAGCGACTGGACGAGGCGCGGAAACGCAGGCAGGGCGCGGCTCGGCATGGCCTGACTTGGCCTTGTTTGGCAGGGCTCGGCAGCACGCGGCAGGCAAGGCAGCGCTGGGCGTGACACGGACCGGAAGGGCCAGGCAAGTCGTCGCAGGCGCGGAGGGCTAGGGTAGGCGTGGCTCGGCCGGGCTTGGCAGAACGACGCAGGCGTGGTGAGGCGCGGCTGGGCATGGCCGGACCTGGTAAGACCAGGCAGGGCTCGGCAGGCACGGCGAGGCGGGGAAGACAAGTCATGGTGCGGCGACGCAGGCGAGGAGAGGCGGAGCCGGGAATGGCTGGGCTGGGTCCGGCACGGCGCGGCAGGCACGGCGTGGCAAGGCTGGGAAAGGCAAGGCGACGCACGGCAGGCGAGGTAGGGCGACGCAGGGATTGCCGGGGCAACGCGAGGACCGGTCCGGCTCGGCAGGCAAGGCGTGGACAGGCATGGAGTCGCGAGACGTGGCGTGGCGTGGCAATCCGAGGCAGGCGAGGCACGGCCGCGAGAGGTCAGGAGTGGTCCGGATAGGCGCGGCCTGGCCGGCACGAACACAAGCCGCGGGACACCGCGGGCGGCTCAGCGGGCAGAGGCCGCGACACAGAATCACCCGCAGCAGGGGCCGCGTTGTCATTCCATGGTATGACCTCCGGCGCGGTGACCTTGCAGTTGACCGGGGGAGGGCGACGCCACGCGCCCTCCCCAGCGAAGGAGACCAGAAGTGACGAGTGAAGAACCGAGGATTCGCGCATGGGCCACGCCGCAGAAGCCGCCGAGCCACTTCACGCTGGTCCTCGGACGCATCGCGCACATCGCGATCGGGAACCACGCGACGCTTTGCGGTCGCGCGCTCGACCAGCACCCGAGGCGGCACGGACTGAACGTCCAGGAAGCGCTCGCCAGGGCCCAGTGCCAGGTCTGCAAGAGCTGTCTGAGGCCGTAGGGAGACCGCGGGAAGGAACCAAATTGAGCCTCCAAGTCGGCGATGTCATCCGCACAAGCTACGGCACGGGGCCGTACCGGGTCGTCGAGATCCTTCGCGGCTGCACGTGTCCGAGCTACCTGAATCAGATCGAACGGGACGACGAAGCCCCGGCGTCGCGCCCGCACGTCCACATGGAATGCCGCCTTGTCGGCCGCGAGAAGGAAGGTCCGTTCACGGTTTCCGGCTACGACGACGAGACTCTCAAGTCGGTCTGGAACGGCGACCGCATCGAGATCGTCGGGCAGGCTACGACGCAGCTCAACTTGTTCGACGCCGCGGGGGTGCGGCCGTGATCCGCCTCGACCTCCCGTGGCCGCCAGCGACCGGCAACCACCAGTACCGCAAGGACGAGCTCGGTCGGCCGCGCCTGATCTCCAAGGTCCACGAGTACCGCCGCACGGTCTGGCTGCGCTGGCTGCAGGCCGGCCGGCCGTACTTTCCTGGCCCGGTCGAATTGCGCTGGTACGTCACCCAGCCAACCGCGTCCAAGCGCGACTTCGACGGCCTGTCCAAGGTCGTCATGGACGCCCTGGTCCCGCCGAAGCCGACCCGCCGCGTTGACCGCGCGCGGATGCTCCCCGACGACTCCATGCAGACAATCCGCCGGCAGACAGTCGAGTGGTGCGGTGTCTCCCGCGGGCGACACGGGGTCGTGGTCGAGGTCGTCCCGCTCGAGGTGCAGAATGGACAATAGAGCGCGTGAGAAATACTGCCGCCTCGACGGCACCGCTACCGCCGCGGACGACCCGAAGCGGGGAGTGTGGTATTCGGCCGGGTGCACGTTCTGGACGGATGAGTGGGACCGTCTCCACCTTCGTGGCCAGTACCGTATCCCTGTCTGCCCGCACTGCGGCTGTCCGGGGATGCAGATTGATGCAGACAAATGGGAAGTGCCGGACGAGTACGAATCAACGCATCCTGGATACGGCGCCCAACTTGAGGCTCGGAAGAACGCTCCGTGCTCGCGTCTACGTCCACGTCCGCAAACGGAGAGCCCGGCGTGACCAGCGTCGAGGCGCGAATACACGAGATACGAGACTGCCAAGCCGGAGCCCGCAATCCTGCGGGCGCCACCATTGCCAGAGGAGGAATCATGCACACTTTCGCGAGAATGAAGAAGTTCATCGTGGACAACCGCATCGACAAGGAAGGCCGCCCGGACCCGATCATCCAGCTCCAGGTCGAGATGTGCTTCCGCGAGCACCTGGCCCGCGAGCTCGCAGGAATGACCAACGGCGAGCAGATCGTCCTGACGATGGAGCCGAACCAGAAGACGATCCCCTTCGAGCAGGCCGACGGTGGTGACGCTGAGGAAGCGCCGCGCGAGAACCCCGGTCAGCTGCTGCTGTTGCCGGCCGGCGATGTCGCGGACGCTGACGCAGAAGAGGTAGACGACGGCGTGGGGGACCTCGCCAACGTCGAGACCGCCGACCTGATCAAGCGCCACGCGGAAGCGATGGCCGACCTGCGCGAGGCCGGCGAAGCGGACCCGGACGGAGACATCGAAGAGGAGGTCAAGGCAATCATCGACGAGCTCTACGAGCGCGGGCTGGTCCTGCAGGAAGCGCGCGACGACGGCACGTTCAAGTGGGTCGACAAGGCGACCGGCGAGGTCGTCGAAGCCAACGACGACGCGGTCGAAGCCGCCGGCGAGTAGTACTCCAGGACGCGGGAGCCAGGGATGGCAAGCTACTTCATCAAGATCGACCAGCGGATGAGCGGCGACGAGAAGTACCGGTCGCTCTCCAAGCCACAGCCGAATGCGCAGACGCTCTGGATCCACTTGCTCACCGGGCCCCACAAGCGATCGATCCCCGGGATCTTCCGGGCCGGGATGGGCTCGCTCGCAGACGACCTCGAGTGGGAGTCGACCGACACCAGGCGGGCCTTCGCAGAGATCGAGGCGATCGGCATGGCGACCGCCGACCATCAGGCCCGCGTCATCTTCATCCCGAACGTCGTGCGCTACGACCCGCCGGCCAGCCCGAACGTCGTGAAGGGTTGGGCAAAGCAACTCGATACCCTTCCCGAAACCCTTTTGAAAGGGTTGTGGGTCGCGCGCGTCTGGCGGTTCCTCAGCGACGAGTTCGTTCCGAAGAAAGGGAACGGCGACAGTTTCAGGGATGAATTCCGTAACTGCTTTGAAGTCAACTACCCGGAAGCTTTCGCCGACCCTTTGGAAAGGGATGCTGAAACCCTTTCGAAAGGGTTCCCCGAACCCTTCGCGAAGGGTTCCCCGACCCCTTTCGAAACATCCCCAGCACCAGCACCATTCCCCAATCCCCAGCTGGAGAAAAGGGGAATGCAGACGCTCAATAGGGAGGGCCGGCGCGGTTCCCCTCGAAAATCGTCCGAAATCCAGACCCGGACCGCGGCCGGCTTCGTCCCGCCGGAGCCCGCCCCCCCGCCGCCTCGCCAGCACCCCGAGCCGATGATCCGCGACATGGCCCTGACCCGCGACGTCTCGTGGGACCAGGTCCTCGAGCACGCCGGCGGACCGCCGCCCTGGGCCGCCCCCACGGTCAGCGAGCTGCGCGCTTGGCTCGAACCACTGCCGCGCTTCACCGAAGCCCAGCTGGACCAACGTCGCGCATCCAGGCGCCAACGTGACGGCCCGCCCGGCCAACCGGTCCACGTGGGCGAGGTCGCCCAGCGCATCAGGGCCGAAACAGGAGACTCGGAGTTATGAAGCAGGACAAAAACGTACAACGAAGTCCAGGTTTGTCGGACGCAGCGGAAACACCCGCTCGGGTCGCCGAACTGGAGCGCCTGCTCGCTCAGTGCCTCGTCACGATGGACCGCCAGGAGCAGGAGATCACGCGGCTGTCGGCCGAGTGCGCGCGGCTCGCGCGGGACTTGCTACGGGAGCACCGGGCGAAGCACAGCCTCAGCACGATGCTCTCGCTCGCACGCGGCGAGCTGGCCGGTGCGAAGATGCAGTTGCTGGCACGCGACGCGCGCGGCCGGTTCGTTCAGGTGGCGGTGCCGTAGTTGCAGGGGACCTCGTCCGAGGGAGGACGCGAACGTGAAGGACAAGATCACCGCCATCCGGGCCCAGGTGACCGCCATCCGCGCGGCCGCCAGCACGCGGCCGCAGGGACGCGAGGACTTGGAGCGCCTGGCCAAGCTGGCCGCGACCGTGAGCGAACTCGAGAGGGAGGTCTGCGATCGCGAGCGTCGGCTCACCGACGTCGAGCAGTTGGTCCGGGGTGTTTGCTCTCACCTGACCGACCTCGTGGACCAGGTCTTCGGCGCGATGCAGCGCGGCGAGCCTCACCCGGCCGGCGTCTACAAGGAGGTCGAGCCGGTCGTGCTTGCGCCCGGGCAGCCAGCCCGCTTCCGGCTCGTCGCTGTGAAGGTCCATCCGGCTGTGCTCGTGCAGGCGAAGAAGGTCCTGGTCATGCTGCAGCTGGCGTCAGAGGCGGAGACCGCCGAGGCTGCCGCGGGCGAAAGCGAGAAGCCGTGAGCCTGCCACCCAATGCAGTCCGCGTCGAGGCTACCGCGGCCATCGCCAGCGAAGGCGTGACGACGTCGTTCCAAGCCGCGCTGATGGTCCAAACGCACTTGGTCGTGGAAATGCGCGCGGCGATGAGCGTCTGCTGTGAGGCGGTCCGCGAGCAGCTTGACAAGCACTTCGCCGAGGAGCCCGGCCAAGTGCCGGCGGACGGCGGACCGAACCCACACCCGTAGGCCCCAGCGCACGGAGGCGCCATGGACATCCAGACCAAGCAACTCAGCGATCTCGTCCCCTCGGACTACAACCCCCGCAGGATCTCAGACGACGCCCTCCGCGGCCTACGCGGCTCGGTCGAGCGGTTCGGCCTGGTGGAGCCGGTCGTCTGGAATCGTCGCACAGGGCGCGTCGTGGGCGGCCACCAGCGCCTGCGCGTGCTGCAGCAGCTCGGCGAGTCCACGACGCAGGTCGTGGTCGTCGACCTCGACGAGACCGAGGAGAAGGCCCTCAACATCGCGCTCAACAATCCCGCGATCGCCGGCGAGTTCACGCCGGACCTGCACCGGCTGCTCGCCGAGATCAACGCGGCGCTCCCTGAGCTCACCGAGTTGCTGCGCTTCGACGACCTGGCGGAGCAGACCAGGAAGCTGCTCGCCGAGCTCACGCCCGAGGACGGCCTCACCGACCCTGACGACGTCCCAGAGCCGCCCGAGACACCGGTGACCCAGGAGGGCAACCTGGTCGTCCTGGGGGCGCACAGGCTCGTCTGCGGCGACAGCCAGGATCCCGCGGTGCTGGCCCGGCTCATGGACGGGGCCAAGGCCGCGCTCTATGCGACCGACCCGCCCTACGGCGTCGGCTACGACGGCACCAGCCACCCGCAGAACCAGCGGGACAAGGAGGCCGGCCGGGCGCGGGGCTCGCAGAACCGCGACTGGTCGGGCGACTACGAGGACCTCGACGCGTGGGACCACTTCGAGGACCACGATCAGTTCGACCGGTTCCTCGTGGCCGTGTTCCGCGCCGCCCTGGTGCACGTCGAGGAAGCAGCCGCGTGGTACTGCTGGCACGCGTCGGCCACGGCCGACAGCTTCCGCCGGGCGTGGGAAGCCGCGGGCATCCGCTACCACCAGACGATCACCTGGGTGAAGCCCACGTTCGTCCTCGGGTTCGCCATGTGGAACTACCGCAGCGAGCCCTGCCTCATGGGCTGGCGCCAGGGCCACAAGCCCGCGGCGTTCCCAGTCGCGGACGAGCAGTCGAACGTGTGGGAAGTCGACTGGGAGGGCAAGGCCCGCTGCACCGACGGCATCCACCCCACTCAGAAGCCGGTCCGGCTGTTCGAGCTGCCGATGCTCAAGCACACCCGCCCGGGCGACGTGTGCCTCGAGACGTTCGCCGGCTCGGGCAGCCAGCTAATCGCGGCCGAGCGCCTGGGGCGCCGCTGCTTCGCGGTCGAGCGCAATCCCCGGTTCTGCGACGTCATCGTGGCCAGGTGGGAGCAGTTCACGGGCCAACGGGCGGTTCGCGGCAGTAAAGCGACCGCATAGTTTGCCGATCCTCCGCGGGGACTTCAACCACGGAGGATGGAGATGCACAAGATCCGCGAGGCGGCGATCGCACGCCTGAAGGCTGAACAGCACCCGAGCTCACTGCTCGTGTTGGAGCGAGACGAGAAACTGCAAGCGACTCTAGCCCTGTGGCGGTTCTTCGAATTCAAGGAGGTTCGAGCGCCGAAGGCGAAGAGCATCGACAGCAAGTCGATGGTCGAGCTAGCAGCGATCGCGTGGGACGGCGTGGAATGGGACGAATCGCAGATCAAGATCGTGCTGGCGGTCCGGGCCCACGCAGTGGAAAAAGTAGTGCAGGCGTCACGGATAGGCATCGGGTATCCCGACGGAACGATCCACCCTCTGGCTGAGGCGTGGCTTGCGGCCAAGGTCCGGACCATGATCCAAGCGCCGAAGCGGAGGTCGTAGCACGGAGGCATGATGACGGAGATCAGGGTTACCCTGACGGTCGCCGAGATCGAGGAGGCGAAGGCCAGAGCGCAGCGCTGGGCAGCTTCCCACAACCTCGCGTATGCCGACATCGCAGCGCGCTCCAGGCTACCGGAGCAAGACGTCAAGGACCTCATGTGCGGGCGCATGAGCCTCACCGGCGTTCGTGCGTCCAGGGTGGCCGCGCACTTCATGGTGCACCTCCCGATCGGGATGGAGTTCCGCCCCCTCGCGATCTATCTGCACGAGAACTAGTGTAAATTTTACACCGACAACTGCCGTAGCTTTCGGGCCGCGAGCATGGGCTGCTTCCATGCGAAAGGCTGAAGGCTGTGGGCAAGATCCAGCACGAAGCGAAACTCACCGACCTGCAGGAGGCGTTCTGCCATGAGTACCTGATAGACCTGCATGGTGCTGCTGCTGCGCGGCGCGCAGGCTCCCGAGCCAAGAATCCTAACAAGCAGGCGTGGACGTGGCTGCGGTCGCCGGCGGTCCAGGCGAGGCTCCGAGAGCTCTACCAGGAGCGCCTCAGCCGGACCGACCTCGAAGCGGACTTCGTGTTGGACCGCCTCCGCGACATTGCCGACGTCGACCCGATCGACATCTTCGACAGCGATGGCTGCATGCGTCCGCTCGAGGAGATCCCGGCGTCCGTCCGCAAGGCCATTGCCAGCATCAAGACCTTCGAGGAGTACCAGGGCCAGGGCAGGGACCGTGAGTATGTCGGGCGCACGAGGGAGATGCGCCTGTGGGACAAGCCGGCCGCCCTCAGGGACCTCGGTCGCCACCTCGGTCTCTGGAACGACAAGCTCTCCATCGGCATCACCGAGAAGAAGGCCCGCGAGATCGTCGAGCAGGCGGCCGGCGTGATAGTCCGCCACGTGAAGGACCCCACGGTCCTTGCCGCGATCCGCGCCGAGCTCGCCGACATCCTGGGGGGTGCCAATGCGTGAGCTGCGGGCCCTTCTTCTCGCCGTTCTCGTCCTGGTGGTGGCCGTCGTGAGCCAGGCTGGCGAGGCGTTCTTGGCGGCGTTCGACGCCGCGGCGGCCGCGGCCCACGCCGAGGCGCTTGCCGACGTGCGGGCTCGCTGCCAGACGGACGTCAACGCGTTTGCCGAGTACGCGTTCATCGACGACCAAGGGGAACCGCTCGTCCAGGCGGCGCACCACCGCGTGTTCCAGGACCTCGCTCGCACGCACGACCGCCTGGTGATGTGGTTCCCCGTGGAACATGGGAAATCGACGCAGGCCCGCATCCTCGCGACCTGGCTTCTCGGGAAGCACCCCGACCGGCAGTACGCGATCGTCAAGTCCAAGGCGAAGCAGGCCCAGAAGGACGTCAAGACGATCGGCCGGATCATCGTCTCGAACCCGCGCGTGCGGGAGGTCTTCCCCGATCTGCGGCCGGCCGAGGGCGAGCTGCGCGCTGGCGCCGACACCTGGGGCGCCGAGGGGATCCGGGTCCACGGTTGCCCGTACGGGCTGCCCGACCCGTCGCTCGCCGCCTACGGCCTCGACGGCCAGATCCTGGGCGCCCGCGTGCACGGCCTGATCCTGGACAACATCCTCGACAAAGCGAACACCCAGAGCCCTGCCCAGCGGCTGAAGGTCCTCGAGACGATCGACGAGGAGCTGATGAGCCGCGTCCTGCCGGGCGGCTTCTGCATCATCATCGACACCGCCTGGCACGTGGACGACGCGTTGCACGAGATTGCCAAGCGTCCGCGGTGGCACTCCGTCCGGTTCGACGCCGAGACGGGGCTCAAGAAGGGCCAGACGCTGTGGCCAGCGCGCTTCCCGTGGAAGCGCCTCCGGGATATCCGCGACGGCTCCTCCCTGGTCGCGTACAACCGCATGTACCGCGACATGCCGCTGTCCGAGACCACGGCCTACTTCAAGGAGGAGCACTGGCTGCGCAGCCGCGGCCGCATCGAGTGGTGGGACCGCTGGCCCGAGAAAGTGGACGCCCAGGTCGAGCTCGTCACCGGCGTGGACCTCGCGACCAAGCCCAAGGAGACCGCGGACGAGACCGCGCTCGCGACGGTGGTCCGGGCGGGCCACCGTCGGCAGCTGCGCCACCTCAGGAGCGGCCAGATGGGTGCCCCGGAAATCCTGAAGGCCATGGTCGAATGCTACCGGGCGTTTCACGCGCCGGTGCAGCACGCCGGCGGGTCGGCGCGGTTCGTCGTCGAGGACAACGCGGCGCAGGTGTTCATCGTCCAGATGCTCCGTAATCCGGAGATCGCGCGTGGCCTCGGCATGACCGAGGAGGAGGTCGGCTCGATCCAGGTGGTCGGCCGCACCACCACGGCGAAGAAGCGGGACCCCGAGCTCGGCGTGCAATCCCTCGCCACCGACATCGAGATGGACCGCTGGGACTTCCCCGCTCACCCCGAGACCACGGACCTCCGCGAGGAGATGCGGGTGTGGACCCCGGACGCCGGCCACTACGGTGACCGGCTGATGGCGCTGTGGTTCGCTGCGGCGAGCTTCGGCGCGAGCCTCGACGACGAGGGCATGGACGCAGGCGACCTGGAGGCGATGGCGCTGTGAGCCTGCTCGACCGCATCGCGACGTTAGCGGACTCCCGGCGTAAGACGCCCGAGCGCGAACGCGTGGACACCGACGAGAAGGCGATGGTCCGCGACCGCGAGTTCGGGTCGATGACGGAGTTCGACCCCGACGAGATCCAGTTCGACGACTACCGCAAGATGATGCTGGAGCCGCAGGTCAAGTCCGCGGTGCGCCTGAAGATCCTGGGCCGGATCTCCACCGGCTGGGACATCGTGCCGGCGTCCGAGGACGCCCAGGACCAAGAGATCGCGGAGTTCGTCAAGGACCAGCTCGAGCAGATGGAGGGGACGACGGGCGGCTTCATGCAGAAGGCCATGATGGCGACCGTCTTCAAGACTTCGATCCACGAGGTTGTCTATCGGGCGATCGAGGAAGGACGGTGGAAGGGCAAGATCGGCCTGCGTGCGATCAAGCACAAGAAGTTCGACCCGGAGAAGTGGCGGATCGTCGCCGACCCATTCGGCAACCTCGAGCGCCTCGAGCAGAACGTCAACAACCAGTGGAAGGCGCTCGATCCCTGGTACTTCGTGATCTGGTGCCACGATCACGACGGGGACTTCTTCGGCAAGTCCGACTTGAAGGCCGCCTACCGGTACTGGAAGGCGAAGGACCACATCGACAAGTTCTGGAACGTCTTCGTCGAGCGGGCGGGGATGCCGACCCCAATCGGGAAGTACCCCGAGGGCGCCGGCAAGCCCGAGCGCAAGTCGATCCTGACGTTCCTGTCGAAGCTCGGAGTCAAGAAAGCGGCGGTGATCCCGCAGACCTGGCAGGCGGAATTCCTCGAAGCGAAGGGCAACGGCCAGATCTTCGAGCGACGGGTCCAGTACTGCGACCGGATGATGGGCCGCTCGGTGCTCTTGCCGCAGCTACTTCTGGACGAGGGGGAGTCCGGCAGCTACTCGCTGGGCAAGCAGCACTCCGAGTCGTTCCGCTGGGTCATCGAGGACCTCGGCGAGACGTTCGCTCAGGACATCTTCCACGAGCAGCTCGTCAAGCGCCTGGTCACGATCAACTGGACGGTGGACCAGTTCCCGCGTCTCGTGTGGCGGCCGATGCGCGACGAGGCCTTCGCGGACCTCGCGGCGGCGTTCTGCGCGCTCGTGGACAAGGGGATCGCCGACCGCGACGAGCCGATCGTGCGCGAGCGCCTGGGGCTGCCCGCGCGCCAGTATGCCGGGGACGAGACGTCCAGAGAGGCGCCCGGTAACCGACGTTCGGACGACAGGGGGACCGGGATTACTGCGGCCCCACCCACCGATGGACCGAACGACCAAGGCACCGGCGTCCCCGGCTCCAATCCTTCCGGTGTCGGCGGCAAGACACGGCCTGCGTCGGGCTTAGCCGAAGGCCTGAGCCCCCTGGCGCACGCCGACAAGTGCAACTTCGCGGAGATCGAGCTCGGCCTCGACGACATCGAGACGCGGCTCGCGGCCAACCTCACGGCGACGTTCGCCAAGATGCGCGACGATCTGATCGCCTCGGTCCGCAAGAAGGGCATCGGCACGGTGACCCGCGACCAGGCGGCCGCGGACACCCTGCAGCTGAAGCACGTGGGAACGCTCAAGGACTCGATCCTCGCCGCGTTCGGCCACGCGATCCATCAGGGGGCGCTCGACGTCTGGGGGGAAATCGACCGCGGTCTTTCCTCCTCTGGGGTCGAGGAGCGCCCCAGCGTCGGCAGGAGCATGAAGGCCAACATGGAGGTTGCGCCGCTTGCCGGCTCGGGCGCCCCCGTCGATACGCTGAGCAACGTGATCCGGTTCTGGCGAGACAAGGTGCCGGTGCAAAAGGGGCTGCTCGAGTACTACGAGCGGCAGGCTTTCACGATCGCAGGCGCGTACCGAAACGACCTCTTGCTCAAGGCACGCAACGTGATCGGCCGCGGACTCCTGCGCGGCGCCACCGCGTCGCAGATGGAGTTCGAACTCGCGCGCCTGTTCGACCCGTACATTGCGGCCGGAGGCGCGAGCGACGAGCTGCTCGCGCCCGGGCGCCTGCACAACATCGTCCGGACCAACGTGGCGGAGGCCTACAACTCCGGTCGCATGAACCTCATGCGGGACGAGGAAGTCTGGACGTTCATCGAGGCCTTCGAGTACTCGGCCGTCTTGGACACGCGCACGACGCCGTTCTGCGCGTCGTGGCACGGTCAGGTGATCCGCAAGGACGACCCGGCGCTCAGCCGGATCAACCCCCCGAACCACTACCAGTGCCGCTCGGTGCTGATCCCGATCGTGACCGGCGAGCGATTCGCGGTCTCCAAGCAGCTCCCGGGAATCCAGCCGCAGGACGGCTTCAACCTCTGCGAGGTGCACTGATGGGTCTGCGCATGCAGCTCGTGACGATTCTGAAGGCGGCCGGCGAGAAGCCGGACGCGGAGAGGGTGGCGGACTCGCTCATGGCGACGTTCGCCGAGGACAAGGACGGCGTGTGGGTTGAGGTGTGCCTGCCCGGGACGTGGAACGCGTCGGTCGGCGGCGAGGTCACGATCCGAGAGGATGACCTCACCGGCATCGCCACCGCCTTCGACGAGCTGCGGGACACGATCAAGGTGCCCGTCCGGATCGGCGGCCACGAGGGCTTGATGCCGGCCGGCGGGTGGGTGTCCCGGATGAGGAACACGGGCGGCAGGCTCATGGCCATGCTGACGGACGTGCCCCCGGTGGTACGCGAAGCCATCAACAAGCGGCTCTTCAAGCAGGTCTCGGTCGGGCTGCGGCGCAACTGGAAGGATCCGAGCGGGAAGGTGCGGCCGTGGGTCGCCGACCACCTGGCGATCCTCGGCGGGCGCCTGCCGGCGGTCAAGGGCCTGCAGGATCTGCCCGCGCTCTTCGGCGACCAGGTCGATGGCCTGGTCCTCACGTTCGATAACAAGGAGTACGTGGATATGGACGAGAAGGCCCTCAAGGACCGGATCGAGGCCCTGGAGAAGCAGGTGAAGACCCTGACCGAGGCCGGCGAGAAGGCGGCGAAGGACCACGTGACGGCGCTCGCGGCCAAGGACACGGAGCTCAAGGCGGCGCAGACGAAGCTCGCGGAGCACGACGCCGCGCGGGCCAAGGCCGAGATCGAGGGGCTCTGCGAGGCCGCGGTGAAGGACGGCCGCCTCTTGCCCGCGAGCAAGGACGCCGCGGTGGCCGCGGGCCTCGCCCTGCGGCAGATGGCGAACTTCGCCGAGCAGAAGAGCCCGTTCGCCATCTGGGCGGAGGACCTGAAGTCGCGGCCCAAGATCCTCAAGTTCGAGGAGAAGGCCGAGGCCTCCGGCGAGACGAAGCCCGACCCCAGCGACAAGCGGACCCCCGAGCAGAAGCAGTTCGACGCGGACTTCGCCGAGGGCGCCAAGCTCAACGAGCCGGACAAGAAGAAGAGCTAGCCCCGCGGGGCTGAGGAATAGCCCGCAAGGGCTGGAAGGAGCCAACCATGCCTCTGCGCACTTTCACCGAGATCGGCCGCGGGTTCGTCCGCGAGCGCGTGCTCTCGATTTCGCGCACCATCGCGTCGAACGCGGTCGATGCGGGGAACACCGGCCAGACGCACATCCTGCGCGCTGGCCTCGCGATGGGCATCATCACGGCGTCCGGCAAGTACGCGCAGTACACCGCCGCGGCGACCGCCGGTGCCGGCACCGACACGTGCGTCGGCTACCTGATGCACGAGGTCGATCTGAAGGACGGCGATCCCGCCGCGTCCGCCACCGATCACGGCGGTGACATCCTGGTGCTGGGCCACGTCCTGACCGGCAACCTGATCGGTCACGACGCCGCCGGCGAAGCCGATCTCGCCGGGAAGATCTGGCACTCCATCGTCTAGCCCGGCTACGCCGAGAAGGAGCTCGTCATGCCGTTCCCTCCGAATGCCAAGCTGACCGGGCTGGTCCAGACGCGCGTGCGCGACAAGGCCAAGCCCACCAACGCTCTGTTCACGCCTGAGACGACGGACACCCGCGACTACGAGTTCGACAAGATCACGAACAACTCGGGCGTCCTCGTCTTCCGCAACCCCGACTCCGCGGCCGGCATCGTGAAGCTCACGAGCAAGACTCGCACGCGGGCGAAGCTGCACATCCTTCGCGAGAAGAAGCAGTTCCCCGAGTCGCTGGTCCGCCTGTCTACCGAGCCCGGCACCAACAACCTCGAGCGGTTCAACGCGCGCCTCAAGCGCGAGCTCGAGGACCTCGACAACCTGTTCGAAGACACGATGGAGTACTGGAAGTGGAAGCTGCTCACGACCGGTACCCTCACGATCACCGGCGAGGACCCCGCCACGTACGCGTTCGGCCTCACCAACTACGGCACCGTGTCGGCCGCGTGGAACGTCCCGGCGTCGTCCGTCCCTCTCACCAACCTCAACGCCATGAAGGAGACCGTCCGCAAGACCTGGGGTGTTGGCCCGACCGAGCTGTACATCGGTTCGCAGGCGCTCAACTACCTCATGCAGTCGGCCGAGACGGACGACTTCCTCAGCGACCAGACGAAGAAGGAGTACCTGGAGAAGGGCTCGGTCAAGAAGCTCGCGGACCTCGACGTGTTCATCTGCGACCACGGCTACACCGACTCTGCCGGTGCCTTCAAGTACTTCCTCTCGACCGACGGCGCCGAGGCCGACATGGCCATCGTGAAGGCCCCCGGCGAGGTCGGCCTGATGGTCGAGGGCCCGGCCTTCGACTCCAAGGCCCCCGACGGTTTCCTCGGCAAGTTCGTGAAGTCGTGGGAGGAGGAGGACCCGGCGGGCCGGTGGGCGCTGGAGACCTGGACCGCCCTGCCCGGTCTCACGATGCAGAACAAGATGTACGTGGCCACGCTCTGGTAGCAGGCGAGGCCTCGTGCGCGTGCGCGGGGCCGGGTGATGCCCGGCCCCGTCGAGAAAGCGAGACGAGATGAAGGTCAAGTTGAACGATCGGATCCTGAGCGGCGCGCGGACCTACGCCGCCGGCGAGACCGCGGACCTGCCGAAGGACGAGGCCCTGGCTCTGTGCGATCGCGGGCTCGCGCGGCGATTCACGGGTCGTGGCAAGGGCTCCGGCGACGACGCGGGCAGCCCCGAGAGCCCGCAGCAGGAGGACCCGATCCCCGAGTACGAGCCGCAGATCGCGGACGACGACACGCACGAGCGGGAGTAGGCGATGGCGTACTGCGTGGCAGCCGACGTCCAGCTGTACGTCCCCCAGGCGGGCGCGGTCTCCGTGCCCGAGGACTTCGCCGAGTACATCGCGGCGGCCCAGGTGCACGTGGACGCGATCCTGGGCGAGGGCTACGAGGTGCCGTTTGCCGACGGCGAGGTGGACCCGCTCGTCAAAGACCTCACCGCGCAGCTCGCCGCGGGCCGCTACCTGGCTGCCCGCCACGCGACCAAGGGGCCGGAGGAGCACGCATACGCCCGGTCGCTCATCAACGATGCGACGTCCGGCCTCAATGGGATCCTCGCCAGCCCCAGCCGGATCGCGAACGCGCCCAAGGAGCCGACCGTCGACGAGACGGGCGGAGTGATGACCGAGGGCGACCGGGAGAACTCGATCTTCGACATGGACGACCCGACCGGGTGGGGGACGCGGCGATGATCGAAGAGCGGATCGACATGCGCGAGGTCGAGCAGTACCTCCACCAGATCGTGGGCCGCGGGCAGAAGCCGCCGATGAAGCGGATCGCCACGATCATGCATCGGTCGGTCCTGCGGAACTTCCAGGAGGGCGGCCGGCCGACCAAGTGGCGGCCGCTGTCGCGCAACACCCAGGCCGCCGGCCGCAAGGCGGGGCGCCCGCTGCAGGACACCGGCATCCTCAAGAAGTCGATCCACCAGAAGATCCTGGGCCTCGACAACGCGACCATCTACACGCACCACAGCCTCGCGCCCCACCACCAGTACGGCACCGGACTCGCGGGCCCCAAGAAGGCGCGGTACCGGATCGAGGCGAAGAACAAGAAGACCCTGCGGTTCGCGGTGGCGGGCGCGGGCCAGGGTCGCGACAAAAAGGGTCGATTCACCGCGCAGGCGAAGACGGTGTTCCCGCAGTTCGTGATGCACCCGGGCGTCCCCGCGCGCCCGTTCATGCTGTGGCAGCGCGAGGACGTGCAGGCCTGCCAGACGACGCTGCTCGACTTCCTGGTGAAGGGGAAGTGACGCGATGACCGAGCAGATCATGGACGCCATCCTAGCCGCCCTCCAGGCACACGCGTGGGACGGCACGGCGCCCGCGAGCTACCACTTCGGGCCGATCCCGGCAACCGCGCTCACGCCCGCAGTCGGCATCCTGCCAGGCGAGCAGACCTCGGCCGACAAGCCGCTCGTGTCGGAAGCCGAGGAGACCTTCACGATCGGTATCGCGTCAGAGTTCGACCCGGCGGACGCCGAGGCGCACATCCGCGCGGCCCTCGGGATCCGCGAGGAGATCAAGGGGATCATGTGGGACGCGGTCTCGTGGGGAATCCCCGGCGTCGAGATCAGCTCGTACCGGAGCTCCTCGACGAATCTCGGGCTGCTCGAGGGCGGCAACTACGTCATGGAGATCACGATCACCCTCGCGGTCACGTACCGCGACGAGTTCTAGGCGGCACAGACGCCGCTACCAGCCGGCAAGGAGGCCCAAGCGATGGCGATCCCGAAGCGAAAGTGCACGTTCGGACTGGCGATGGCGACCGCCTACAACCATCAGCCGGCCGCCCCCGCCCACGTCCTGGTCTGCAACGCCGGGCTCGAGGGCGAGCCTTTCACCTACGAGCAGATCAACACGATGACCCCGGACAACGCCGACATCCAGGCAGCCGGGTTCAACTACGCGTTCAACGTCTCGAACATCGAGCCCAACATCACGCAGGCCGGCTACATCATGGCCGCGGCGTTCGGCGGCGACACGATCGTCTCGGACGCCCACCAGATCATCCCGTCGCAGGACAGCAAGTGGCTCGCGCTGTACCGGGACCTGCAGACCCAGATCGGGTCCTCGGCGGCCCTCGTCACCGAGGTCGGCCTGGGCGCCAAGATCGCCTCTATGTCGTTCGAGGTCTCCCGGCGGAAGTTCTGCCAAATGGCGATTGGCGGGGCGTTCTGCAACCTGGGCGCCGAGATGGCGACGCTCACCAAGGCGCTGCCCGCGTTCCCGCTCTCGTGGCACTCGCTGCGCGCCGGCGATTACAAGATCGGCATCAACGGCGTCGCGGTCGCGAGCAACCGCGAGATCACGGGCTTCAAGATGGACTACCAGCGCCAGCAGAACACCGAGGAGAACATCACGCTCGACAGCGACCAGCCCAACGACATCACCGAGGGCGGCCGGACGTTCGACTTCGAGGTCACCCGCCAGATGTCAGGCGCGCAGGCGCGGGCCGAGCGCGACGCCTGGAAGGGCGGCCAGGAGATCGCGCTCGAGGTCACGATGGCGACCGACCCGACCGGCACCCCGCAGTCCCTCAAGATCGAGGTCCCGCATTCGCGGATTACTGGCTCGTACGTCGGCGAGATCGGCGACGGCGAGGACCCCGTCATCGCTACCCTCAAGGTCCGCGCCTTCAAGAAGAGCACGGACCCGATCATCCGGATCACCGCGGACGACAACACCGTCGTCGCCTGGGCCGCGTAGCCCGGCGCTGCTTCAAGGAGGAAGCTGTGTTCGAACTCAACCGAGCGTACTTCGATCTCGACCGGCTGGACGCGACCGACGAGGCGCCGAGCTTGGTGCTCGGCTACGACCAGAACCTGCGGTCGTGCGAAACGAACGCGCCCGAGTGTGCCGGACGCGTGGAGTTCTGGATGCGCGCGCTCACCGGCCGGGACGATCGGGCGATCACCGACTCGATGGTCACAGCGAGCCGCAAGGGTGGGGCCCGGTACAACGCCGGCAAGATGGCGCAGACGCGGGTCTGCCGGTCGGTCGTGCGAGTCCGAGGCCTCGGCGCCGGCGCCGTCGAGCACGAGACCATTACCCCGGAAGTCTACGACCGCCTACCGAAGTGGATGGTCGAGAAGCTGCAGGCCAAGGTTCAGGAGATCAACGGCGAGGAGGCCGTGGACGAGGGGGAATGAGGGACGCCATCCGGTTCCTCATCGAAGTCGCCGACGGGCAGGTCGAGCCACTCGATTGCGCAACCTGCGACAGGCCTGAGACCTACTGCGCGTCCTGCCCGATCGACGACTACCCGGCGCTGCTCTACGAGGCCGCTTGGTACATGCAGCTGTACCGACGGTGCAAGGAGCTCGGGGCGCTGCCGGAGGCGGGTGGCGTACTGGACCAGAGCAACGTGACAATGCGCGTGTTCGACCTGATCGATGACGAGACGCGGAAGTTCCGCGACGAGAAGAAAGCCATGGGGGGCGGCGCTGCGTGAGCGACTCGATGAAGCGGGAAGTCGCGATCTACCTGCGGACGATCAATCGTCTGGGGCCGGGCATCCGCCAGGCCGAGGCGACGCTTTCCGGCTTCCGCAACCGGGTGAACCGGGACTTCCGGCGGCTCGCGACCGCGCTCACGGCCGCGCTGGTGGGCGCGGCGACAGCGGCGATCCTGGTTGGCGCCAATTTCGAGCAGGCGATGGCGAACGTCGGCTCGGTGGCGCGTGCGACCGACGCCGAGATGGTCCAGCTGGAGAACCGGGCCCGCGAGCTCGGCGCAACGACCGCCTACTCCGCTTCCCAGGCCGCCGACGCGATGTACTCGCTCGCCTCCGGTGGCATGAACGCGGGCCAGATCATCGCCGCGACCGAGGGAGTCCTGAAGCTCGCGGGCGCCACGCTCTCCGACATGGGGACCGCTGCCGAGCTCACGATGAGCACGCTGCGGCAGTTCAACATCGAGGCCGACAAGACGCGGCGGGTGGTCAACGTCTTCGGCGCGGGTATTCAGAACTCGATGCTGAACATGCAGCGGCTCTCGGACTCGCTGTCCTACGTCGGCACGACGGCGCACTCCGTGAATATGAGCCTGGAGGAGACAACGGCGGCGCTCGCCCTACTGCACAACGGCGGCATGATGGCGTCGATGGCCGGCACCGGGCTGCGGCAGGTGCTGGCGACGCTCATCGAGCCGGGCAAGGAGCTCCAGGAGGCCCTCGGGGGAGTGAGCGTCGAGGTCGACGGCCTCGGAGCCGTGATCGCCCGTCTGCAATCTCAGAAACTGTCGCCGCGCGAGCTCGCCAAGATGTTCGACATCCGGGCTCTGACCGCCGCCCAGGTCTTGATCGGTCAAGGCGCGGTCGAGTTCGACCGTTTGACCAGGGCTGTGACCGGGACGCAGGCCGCCTGGGAGATGTACGACCGGCAGATGAACACGACCCGAGGCCGCTGGGAGGAAGTGAAGTCCGCGCTCGAGGAAGCGCTGATCGGGACGTTCAAGGCGCTGAAGCCAGTACTGACCGAAGCCCTGTACAAGTTCATCGATTTCGCAAACAAGGCGCGGCCGGCGATCGTGAAGTTCGCCCAGGATGCTGCGGAGAAGATCGCCATGCTGGCGGAGAAGGCCGGCGAGTTCATCGGCTGGATCCGGGACCACAAGGACGACATCATCGGCTGGGCGAAGGGCCTAGCGGTTGCGACAGCGGGCGTCTACGCGCTGGCGACGGCGGTGAAGGTCGTGAATTTCGTGATGAGCGTGAATCCGCTCGCCAGGGTCATCATCGTCCTGGCCTTGTTCGCCGGCTGGCTCACGAAGATTGTCCACAAGATGGGCGGGTGGGCTATTGCCTGGCTCACTGTCCAGCGCGTCACCAAGGAGCTTGGTGTTCAGATCGCCTACGCGGTGAAGCGTATCGGCCTGTCGATGAGTCACGTGGCCGAGGGTGCCTGGTTGATGAAGGACAATATGCTGGCCGCGTTTCAGGCAATCGAATCGACGTGGCAGCAACTGGCACAGACGATGGGGCGATCGATGCAGCGCGTCGGCCAGTCGCTTGCCAACCCGATGACATGGGTGTCCAACCTCATGGCCGACCAGGCAGACTGGGCGAACTATGGCGAGGCCGTTGCCGCCGCGTTCGCCGCCAAACTGAGCGAGGAGGACCGGATCGCCTTTGAGAATTTCCGCAAGGAGCATCAGCTGAGAGTCGCGCAGTTAAGAGGAGAGCGCAACGCGGACATGCGGGCCATCGAGAAGGAGTTCAACGAGAGGGCGGCGGCGGTCCGTGGAAGCGGAGGCGCAGGCGGCCTGGGCTCGCCAGACTACGTGATGTCCGAAGACGAGATGCGGGCGCTGATCGGCTACCTCGGACCGGGACTACAGATCATCACGGAGAACGCGGAGCAGGCTCGGCAGAAGCTACGCGAGCTGAAGAATGCGCTGAGAGAAGTGCGCGTCGAAGGTTCAGGAATCCCGATGGAGAAGTGGTTCCAGAAGGACGAGTTCCAATTCATAGTTTCTGCCGCTCGCTCCGCTGCGGACGGCATCGCTGACGCGTTCGGCGATGCGGTCTTTCGGACGCGGAGTCTGCTCGATGGCCTTGCGTCCGTAGGCCGCAGCATCTTCGGGATGCTGTTCTCGGGCGTGCTGAGAATCGCACTAGCTTCTATCGGCGGTCCAGGCGGTTTCTTCGCCTCAGTGTTTGGCTTTCCGGCAGTCGGGAAGGCTGCGGGCGGTCCGGTGCTCGGTGGGGTGCCCTACCTGGTGGGCGAGAAAGGCCCGGAGCTTTTCGTCCCCCGGTCTCCTGGCCGGATCGTTCCCAACTATGCCCTCGCCGGCGCGGGTGGCGTTGGCGCGATCAACGTAAGCGTGGCGCTGACGGTGCCGAGGGGATCGATGCTGATTGCGGACAATAGCATGGCCGTGAAGCAATGGGCGCGGGTGATCGGCCGCACGATCGCGACGGAGATCAGCCGTACGTACAAGGAATAGGCGATGGGCAGCCCGGCCTACCAGCTACAAGGCAACCAATATGCGACTAATGGAGCGCTTGGAACCAGTGCGCTCGGTACGTGCCCGCTCGGCGGTTCGCTCTATGACCCCTACGAAGTGCCTTGCCAGTACCTCGGCAGCGATGACCTACGCACGCGGGATCGGGTCGAGATCGCGGGGCCGCAGCATGAGCGCCACGGGGTCGTGATCGGTCAGCGGACGTGGGCTGAGATCGGCCGGTGGCGCGTGATCCATCGCGGGCTGGAAAGCGAGCAGTTGACGGCCCTCAAGACGTACTGGTCTGCGAGGATCTTCAATCTTCTACCGGACGGCAATCCGACTGGAAGCGTGATCCCGGTCCTTTGGCGCACCCGCGAGTGGAACCCGACAAGGGTTCGGGGCGGGCGCTATTCGCTGGAGTACGAACTGGAGGAGCGGCCGCAATGACTCTGACCTCGCGCACCGCACTTGACTACCGGGCCGATGGCGACCAGAACTGGGGCCCCGCGCATCGCAATGTTCGCTTGATGCTGGACCGCTACCTCTGCCCCGGCAACGTCTTCTTCGTGAGCCCGGAGTTTTCCGAAGCGAACCTGCATCTCAGCGGATCGCCGTCGAGCCGGCGTCACTTCGACACGATACAGGCGGCTATTGCCGCCTGGGAGGCCGGGAATTTCGATGAACAGTCGGCCGGCGCGATCCTCGTATATCCGGGCCGCTACGCCGAGCGGCTGACGGTGACGCGGAGCGTCAGGCTCGTCGCGGTGGCCGGCGGTGGGTACGCCCAGGACGGCCGAGGCAACGGTTCGACGAGCGTCAATCTGCGCGGCGACGGCACGCCCAGTCCGCTCGTCACGTTCGACCCCGTTGACGCGGAGACGCATCGACTCGTTATCGACGGGTTCACGTTCACTCAAGCGGCGGCGGCGCAGGGCTCGGAGCAGGCGGCCGCGATGGTGATCGACGCGCTCGACCAAGGGACTGATCACTACGGTCCGTACGTGAACGACGTGATTCTGCGAAACTGCACCGGGCGGCTTGATGTCGCCAACCTCAACTCATGGCTCTACGGGTTCCGCATCCGCGCCTGGCAGCGGCTGATTCTGGACGCGTGCCACTTCACATTCCCCGGCAACGGTGCCGGCAACTATTGCCGGTATGCGATCTACTCCGTTGGCGGTGGGGCGACGAGGACATCTCGGTTCGCCATTCAAAACACGACGCTCGGCCACCCGGGGTTCGCGAGCCCGGCGAACTACACGCTCTACAGCAGCGACTGGAGCAGCGGCTTGGTGGTTCGTTCGGCCCTCTCGCGCGATCTCACGACTGGGCGGTTCACTTCCGGGCAATCGACGGGGATCTCCGGGCTCACGAGCGGCGTCGAGGCTACGGCATACGGGAATCTCGTCTCGGTCGTCGCGGCCGAGTGGTAGGGAGGACAGCATGGCCACCATCAAGAAAATGTTCCGGCCGACAGTGTTCGATCCGGATACCCAGGTCCACGCTGCCGCAGACCACCTCTACGTGGTTGTCGATCTGCACAGCGATGGGACGTGCGAGGAAGTCGTCCAGCTCGCTTTTGCCGACTACGCCGGCTTGGAGGCCGAGTGGGAGGCCGGGGTCGCGACGACCGTCCTCGAGGCCGCCGTGGCGGACCGCCTGGATGACTTGGTTGGTGATGCGCTGACGGCCCCTCAGCGCAACGTGATGGACGACTACGAGATCAATACGCCGTAGGTCAGTGATGCCGCCGTTCTACCCAACGACCTGGATTGACAAGGTACGAGATGCCTGGGGAGACGCCTGTCGTTTGCGGGTGCTGATCCGCGACAAGGCGAACCAGCTCATTGATCTCACCGCCACTGAGTTCGTGGTCAGCGTCAATCCGATCTACCGCGAAACCGAGCTTGGAGTCGGGATCGCGAAGGGGCAGCAATGGGAGATGGAGGTGACGCACTCGCCCGCATTGACCCTGCCGGCTGCTGGTCTGGATCAGTGCTGGTGCCAGCTCCGCGCGATGATCGGTGAGGAGGATGAACCGCTCGCCACCGCTGTGATCCGAAAACTCGCGAGGTCAAGCGACGGCCTGATTCGGTTCGAGAACGAAGATCCGCTCGTGTCTCTGGTGAATGCTGAGTTTCCTCATGACTGGGGTTGGTACGTCGGCGGATTCGCCGGTCTGATCTACACGACGGAGGCGAGCACCGACTACCAGAACGACTGGGACAATGACGGTGAAGACGAAGGCGTCGAAATACTCGATCATTTCCGCCTCCCCACCGGCGCGTGGCGAATCGTATTCACGTCTGCTACCGCTTTCGATGTCTACGACCCGTACGGGGTGAACGTCGAGTCGGGGACCATCTCCTCGGATTGCGATGTCCACAATTCCTACTGGGGGCCGCTCTCCGACAAGTGCGCCAGGATCAAGTCGGGCGGATGGAACACGGACGCCAACGCCTATGCCGTAGGCGATGAGTTCTCCTTTGGGACTGTCACCCCGCACGCCGATGATTACAGAACGCCTGTACACCTGCTCATAGACCTGCTCGACAGCGTCGCGAAGCTGAACGTGAAGAACGTGCTCACCGGCTCGACGGGCGGAGGTAATCGCTACGACCCCGGCTCTACCGGGGCATGGTGGCTTGCACAAGAAGAAACGTCTACTCACTACTGGTCGGGGACGTTCCGCAAGGGTGATTCCGTGATCGACGCAATCCAAGGGATCCTGCGTGTCTACAACTGGGCCATGTTCTGTGCGCCGAATGGCCAGTTAGCGTTACGGCGTCCCGTGATCGGAGAGGATACCACAATCGCCTTACGTGGCGACCCTGGTGCAGCGACGAATGTCGTCGCGACGGAGTGTGTCGACAGCGCGGAACACGTTGCCAACGTCGTGAGATATATATTCCAAAAGCAGAATGGCGACCCGGCGCAGATTGAGTACCGCGATGAGGAGACGGCATACGACCGGGACTATGTAAAAGAGTTCGACATCCCGTGGATCGTACCTCCCGCAGTCATCCGAGTCGCCGCAGGAACGACACTCGGACGATTGCGGCAAGCACGGCAGATCTACAGAACAGAAGCGACGTTTGCAGGCGCGGCGATTGTGCCTGGCGAGCGGTACAGTCTTCACGATCCAGACGGTGGGGCTGAGGATGTCGTGCTCGCTGCCTCGAAGGTAGTCGTTGATCCGATAGGCGACGCCGCCCAGATCGAAGGCAGCGTCGATGTCTTGGCGAGCGGCACGGTGTTCATCATCGGTGACTACGACACAGACCCGGTCGGTAGCCGAATTGGCGACGAGAACGATCCCGGCGCGGGCCAGATTCTATAGGAGAGCGGAAATGGGCGACTTTTCGTTCACGGTGCTCAACTGGATATCGGGCTGGTACTACACCCTGGCTCGGGCGACGGCGATGATGGACAACGACCGCTACTTGCGCGAGCGCACCGACGCCAACAGTATTCCTGTAGGCGTGCTCAATACGGAGCAGACTGGCATCACATCTGCCGTGACGTTGGATGTTCGGTTCGTCATGAACGGGTCGGTGATGCTGACGTGGACCGCCGCCGGCAAAAACAATGTCTCCGAGTACTCGAACCTGAACTTCGACGTGTCAACGATCCCCGACGGCCCGGTGCTCGTGGTAGTCGAAGCCCGACAGCATGACTCGGGCAACTATATCCAGGTGGGTTCGTTCCGGTTCTACAAGAAGCAGGACCACGGGTACGCGAGTTTCTGGTGCGACATCAAGTGTACTTACGAAGAAGGTTCTGCCCCGGCGGCAGGGTCTGTGACGGTGGCCAATGCGTCTCTCGTCACGCATCGTGAACAGATCGCGTGGTAACGAAGGAGCCATCCATGACGTTCTTGAAGCACTGCCTGGTCCTGGGGATCGTGTTCTCGGTTGCGCTGGCGGCATCGGTCGCAGTCAGCCAGGCTATCGATATGAACATGACGGAGACCGCTCCGATCGGCACGACCGACGGCTGGTTCCTCTTACCAAGCTACGCCGACGCCGTGCTCGTGTGTTTTCCCGAGGGCGAAGGAACGGTGTCCCTGTGGACCGTAGCTGCCGACGACGAATGGACGCGTGTCCGGCCGCTCGACGAGCGAACCGACGGCATCACCGGGGCAACGTACCCGGCAAGCCCAGACTCGACGACCCCCGTGCTCGCGGAGGACTGCTTCTGGTGGCCGGCCGCCGGCCGGGTCAAGCTGATCTACTACAAGCGGGTCGAGGCTACGCGGGTTCTCGCGTACTGGCAAGAAGCCAAGATTCAATAGGGGGGCACCATGAGACGACTGGTCAGCATTCTCGTTACTGCCCTGGTCGCGGCCTCGGCATTCGGGCAGTACGTCCCGTCTCTCGTCGGCGGTCCGGCGGCCCGCGGCGGGCGCGGGTCTGGCGCCGGCGTGGTCCTCCGTGCGGACCTTCCCGCGAGCCGCCAGGCTCCCG
>ERZ795054.762-NODE-762-length-36243-cov-4.660274_pt1 | contig 36243 bp, 29 predicted proteins | sample MGYA00375138_ERZ795054 | MGnify/ENA primary metagenome ERZ795054 (study PRJEB30183, sample SAMN05720215) | anaerobic digester metagenome | isolation source: active sludge of municipal wastewater-treating anaerobic digesters | place: USA | collected 2014-12-23 ... | reverse complement strand
GCGGTATATCCGCAAGATGGACGAGCAGAAGAAGATACGTGACGACCTGAAGATGATCGAGGATTCCCTTTTTGCCCTGAGCAAGCGGCAGGTCTCGATCCAGGGTTTTGTGAACAAGGAGATCGCGGAGATAGAATCGGAGCTGGGCCGTGCCCTGGAAGCGCTGGAGGCGAGGAACAAGCGGGAGGCCACGGCGCGCCAGCAGTTGGTAATGACCTCGGTGAACGACCTGGCCCTGATGCTGAGCGAGTCGATGCAGCAGATGCAGCAGCAGATGCAGCAGGGCAAGTCGGGCGACGGCAGCTGTCAGAAGCCCGGCTCCTCGGGGCAGGGCAAGGGGATGAAGTCGATGCGGCAGTTGCAGGATCAGCTGAACAAGCAGATGCAGGAGCTCAAGGACGGAATGGAGAAGGGGCAGAAACCGGGGGGCAAGCCCGGTCAGCAGGGCTGGAGCGAACAGTTGGCGCGCATGGCGGCCCAGCAGGAGGCCTTGCGCAGGCAGATGGAGGAGTACCGGGAGGAGTTGAACAAGGAGGGCCTGGGCAATGACGGGGAGCTGAAGAAAATGATCCAGGAAATGGAACAAACCGAGACCGATCTCGTAAACAAGATGCTTACGCAACAGACCCTCAAACGTCAGCAGGACATACTCCAGCGCATGCTCCGTTCGGAAAAGGCGGAGCAGGAACGGGAGAAAGAGGAAAAGCGGGAGTCGAACGAAGCAAAAAGTATATTTTTGAGAAACCCTGAGGATTTTTCTGCGTACAAAAGGATTAAATCAAGGGAAATTGAATTGCTGAGGACCATACCCCCGGCCTTGACGCCTTATTACCGCACCAAGGTCAGCGAGTACTTTTATAACTTCGGAGGAGAGAAATGATCGACAGGACGCGTGAACTTGCCATAGCTTCTGACTTGCGGGAGATGCACAGGGTAGAAGCCTTTATCGAGGAGATCAGTGATCAGTTCAACATCAACCACACCTATTTCGGGCACTTGCTGGTGGCTGTGACAGAGGCAGTGGAGAACGCCATAGTGCACGGCAACGGGGGGGATGCCGCCCGCAGGGTGGTGATTGGCTTCGAAGCCCGGGAGAGCAGCCTGTTGTTCTCCGTCACCGACGAAGGGCAGGGGTTTGACCATGCGGCCCTGGCCGATCCGCTGGAGGCCGGGCCAGGGGAAACCCGGGGTACGGGGATCTTCCTGATCAGCCGCCTGGCTGATGAGGTACGCTGGGTGGAGCCCGGCAACCGCATAGAGTTCGGGTTCACCATCGCCAGTATCAACTTCCTGAAGTCCGGGGAGCGCATGCGCATCCTCAAGGAATACTATGAGGGCAGCGCCAGCCGTCAGACCGCCTCGCTGAAGCCCGATAACCTCAATGGGTAACCGCTTTATGGGGACCATCAGCTTTTTCAACGAAGGCATTGGCTTTGAGCTGAAGGGAAAGCGGGTCCTCAGGAAGTGGGTGCAGGAGGTGCTGGAGAAGGAGGGCGCGACCCCAGGAGACATCAACTTCATTTTCTGCGGGGACGAAACCCTCCACGCCATCAACCAGGAATACCTGGGCCATGATACCCTGACGGACATTGTGACCTTTGACCTGGGGGAGGACGAGAACATTACGGCAGATATTTATGTTAGCATAGAACGGGTGAAAGAAAACGCCCGGGAGCTTGGCGTCCCCTTCAGGGAAGAGCTGCACAGGGTAATGATCCATGGCATACTCCACCTGCTGGGGTATGAAGACAAGTCCCCCACGGCCCGCAAAAAAATGCGGATACGTGAGGACGAATGCCTGAAGCTTCTGGAAAACAAATGATTTCTTTCCCTGTTTCACGTGAAACACTCCCTATTCGATACCTATGATGTAGTGGTGGCCGGTGCCGGCCATGCCGGCTCGGAGGCCGCCGCCGCCGCCGCCCGGATGGGCTCTTCGGTGCTGCTGGTCACCATGGACATGGGCAAGATTGCCCAGATGTCGTGCAACCCCGCCATGGGGGGCGTGGCCAAAGGACAGATCGTGCGCGAGATCGACGCCCTGGGGGGGTACTCCGGCATCGTGTCCGACCGCAGCATGATACAGTTCCGAATGCTTAACCGCTCCAAAGGACCGGCCATGTGGAGCCCACGCACCCAGAACGACCGCATGCTCTTCTCCCAGGTGTGGAGGCGCATGCTGGAAGACACCCGGGGGGTGGACTTCTGGCAGGATATGGTCACCGGGCTCCTCGTGGAAGATGGGCAGATTTGCGGGGTGCGCACACAGTTGGGCCAGGACATCAGGGCCCGGGCCGTAGTCCTTACCAACGGCACCTTCCTCAATGGTGTTATCCATATTGGCGAAAAGCAAATGGGCGGAGGACGCATGGGCGACCGCGCCTCCACCGGCCTCACCGCCGAACTGCAGGCCCTGGGATTCCGCACAGAACGTATGAAAACCGGTACCCCGGTGCGTGTGGACGGCAGGACCATCGATTTCTCCGTGATGGAAGAACAGCCAGGGGACGAACGCCCGGGCCGATTCTCCTTCACCGATACCCCCTTGCCGCCCTATCAGCGCAGCTGCTACATCACCTATACCAGTCCCGAGGTCCATAACATCCTCCGTACCGGTTTCGCCTCATCCCCTATGTTCACCGGGCGCATCCAGGGCGTGGGGCCACGGTATTGCCCCTCGATCGAAGACAAGATCGACCGCTTCGCGGATAAGGAGCGCCACCAGCTCTTTGTGGAACCCGAAGGATGGGATACCATTGAATATTATGTCAACGGCTTCTCCTCCAGCCTGCCCGACACGGTGCAACTGGAGGCCCTGCGCCGTATCCGGGGATTTGAAAAGGCCAGGATCTTCCGTCCGGGCTATGCCATTGAATACGACTACTTCCCCCCCGAGCAGCTGCAGTATACCCTGGAGACCCGAAGGGTTAAAGGGCTCTTTTTCGCCGGACAGATCAACGGCACCACAGGGTACGAGGAGGCGGCAGCCCAGGGGCTGATGGCCGGGATCAATGCCCACCTCAGCGTGCACGGGGGCACACCCTTTATCCTTTCCCGATCGGAAGCCTACATCGGCGTGCTCATCGACGACCTCATCACCAAGGGGGTGGATGAGCCCTACCGTATGTTCACTTCAAGGGCGGAATACCGCATCCTGCTGCGGCAGGACAATGCCGACCTGCGCCTCACCCCCAAAGGACATGCCCTCGGACTGGCCTCCTCGGCCCGGCTTGAAAGGGTCAGAACCAAGGAAAGCCATGTGGCCCTGATCCTGGACTACCTGCAGCGCCAAAGTGCAGCGCCCGAAGAGGTCAATGCCATGCTTGAACGAACCGGTACCTCGGCGATTCCTCAGAAGGCCCGCATTCTCCAATTACTGCTGAGGCCACAGGTGGGCATACACGACCTGCTCGATAGTGTGCCCCATTTGCGGGAGTACTGCTTCAACCTGCCGGGAATCAGGGAGGAAATACTGGAAGCTGCCGCCATACTGGCCAAGTATGAGGGCTATATCCGGCGTGAACAGGAGATCGCCGATAAGTTTGACCGGCTCGAAGGACTGACCTTGCCCGGGGATCTCGACTATGCGTCGATGACCGCCCTCTCGATGGAGGCCCGGGAGAAACTCGGACGCCTCCGTCCACCAACCCTCGGTCAGGCATCGCGCATTGCCGGGGTATCCCCGGCCGACATCAGCGTCCTGCTCGTCCACCTGGGCCGATGACCATCCCGGGCAATGACCCCCGGAATTGCTTAAGTTTGTCGTGAAGGGCCAGCCCCATGCCCAAGCCCCAGGCAAATACGCCCCGGATTACCCCTGGCGCATTTTCGGGCGACAGGACGAACGAAAGGCCCCCGATAGTATGACGACCCTTCCGGATCAAAAAACGGCCGTAAAAGCGAGTATTTTGAATCAGAGGTAATTAGTTCATTTTCAGATTGGTATGATTTTCGAATAGAGTATCCCCTAAAAACCGGCCCTATGCAGTCCACTGCAACGCTCCGTCGCTCAATACGCACCCTGGCCCTGCTCACCGGGTCCGTATTGGCTCTGGCCCTGATGCTGCCCCTCATGAACCAGTGGTGGGCCGGAGTGCGTCACAACCCTGAGCGGGTGAGCCGCATCGTAAACGCGGAGATGCTGTCCCTGGAGCAGGCATTGGACGATCTGGGGAGCGGAAGCGTTCCCGGAGGGCAGGAAGGGGAGGAAATTTTCCGGAAGGAGGGGAAAGCCTTTTTTCATTTCAGCGGCGATTCCCTGGCCTGGTGGTCGACCGACGGTGTCCCGGCCCCCGTGGGGGCCAAGGCGGAAGCCGTAAGCCAGGGACTGGTTTTCATCGCCAACGGATATTATCTGGGGCGCGAACTGCAAAGGGGAACAGACCACTGGCTGGGGCTGCAGCTGGTTTACCGCGATTTCGCTTATAGGAACGAATACCTCACGCCTTCATTCCATCCGGTCCTCGGGATACCCGAAGGAGCGGTATTGCGCTTCACACCGGACCGTGGGGCTGTTCACGGACCCGGGGGGGAATACCTTTTCAGCGTTTTGCCGGGGGAAGGGCAGCGAATGGGGTTACCCGAAGCCCTGCCAGCCATCTTGTGGATGCTGGCCTACACCCTCCTGCTGGGCCTACTTTACCGGGCCTACCTCCTGCTGTTGCGCAGCCCTTCGAGAAACCTGCTCATCCTGCTGGGGTTCACTGTGGATGCCTTGCTGCTCAGGGCAGTACTGCTGTATTTCAAACAACCATCTGGCCTGTATGGGCTTGACCTATTCCAGCCCGAGCATTATGCCTCCTCTGTATTCACCCCTTCGCTTGGCGACCTGGTCCTGCATGCCCTCACCCTCACATGGATCGCCTGGGTCCTCTTCATCCATCTCCCACGCATCCCCTTGCCTATGGTCAGGAAAAGAGCGATGCGGCTCCTGGCACAGCTGCTGGTGCAGGGATTGGTGCTGGGCCTTTTCATCCTGGCTACACTGCAGATCGATATCCTGGTCAGGGATTCCAGCATTGCCTTCGATCTGAATGACCTGTTTTCGCTCAACGAATACAGCCTGATAGGGTTTGCCTCGGTTTTCCTGATCTTTTTCTCCTTCCTGCTGGCCGGTTCACGGCTGACGGCATGGTTGGCCGGGCAGGGTAAGGCCTGGGAATACTTCCTGCTGCCCTTCCTTGCCCTGGTCATGGCGCTGGTATGGCCCTTCAGCACGGTGCAACGGGCTTCCCTGCTCATATACCTTCTGGGGATCATCAGCTGGTGGCTCTATCATCGCAGGCTGGGCCTCCGGAACCCGGTAGGGGCTGTCCTCTGTTTTCTGCTCCTGTTTTCCGGACTGCTCAGCATCAAGCTGGGGAGCAGTCTCCAGCAGCGCGAGCAGGGAAAACGTCGGCTGATCGCCATACGGCTTACCCAGCAGAGGGACCAGGTGGGGGAGTACATCTTTGGCGCCATGCGCAAGGAGCTCCGTGCCGATACCACCTTTCAGCGGCTGCTGGTCCAGGCCACCGAGGCCAGCCAGGATGGAGGGGTGAAAGAGTACCTCGACGAGAACTACATACGGGACTACTGGCAGCGCTATGAGCTGAATGTCACCGTTTGCGCCACGGGCCGCCTGCTGGATGTCCAGCCCAGCGGCTACATCGTGGATTGCGGGGAATATTTTTCCGGACTGATCCGCAACCTGGGCAAGCCTACCGTAACGGACAGCCTTTACTATATCGATCTTGGTGGAGATAATTCAAGCTACCTCAGTGTGATGGAGTTCCGTCACCTGCTCCCCTCGGATGTCCCCATGCGCGTGTACCTCGAGATCTTCCCACGCCACATCCCGAAAGGGCTGGGATATCCGGAACTGTTGATCGACGAGGCCTGGATGCCCGAGGACATCTCGGGGTACAGCTATGCCGTATACCGGCATGGAGCCCTTGCCCGGAGGGTTGGCGGATTTTTCTACAGCCTCGGTGCCCAGACCTATCTTGAGGGCCATGGCAACGGGGAGTTCTTCGATATGGATGGCTATAACCATTACCTGAGGGTGGTGGATGAGGATACGGTGGTACTGCTGAGTCTGCCGCAGAAATCAATGCTCGACAAGGTGGCGCCTTTTTCATACCTCCTGGTGTTTACGGCCCTGCTGCTGATCCTGGTATACCTCGCCAGCGAGGGTGGATGGAGGGGCCTGCCCTGGAGCATGAGCCTCCGCTCCCGCCTCCAGGTCTCCATGGTGGCCGTCATCCTGGTGACCTTTGTGGTGGTGGCCCTGTCGTCGCTGTGGTTCCTGGTCCGAATCAACAAAAACAAGAACGAGAGCAGCCTGAGCGAAAAGGCTCATTCCGTGCTTGTTGAACTGGAGCATAAGATGGCTGACAGGGACCGGCTGGATCCGGAGGAGCGCCAGTGGATGGAGCAATTACTCTCCAAATTCTCCCTGGTCTTCTTTTCGGACATAAATATGTATAATCCCCAGGGAGAGGTTATTGCATCGAGCCGCCCCCGCATATTCGATGAAGGGCTGATCGGGACACGCATGAACGCCGGCGCCTGGGAGCAGCTGAACAGGGGGCAGTCCCTGGTAATACAGGAAGAGCGTATCGGGAGCTATACCTATCTCTCGACCTATCTCCCTTTCAGGAACAACCGGAACGAGCTCCTGGCCTACATCAACCTGCCCTATTTTGCCCGTCAGGCGGAACTGAGGCAGGAAATCTCCGATTTCATGGTGGCCATCATCAATATCTATGTCATCCTCATCGCGCTGACCCTGGGGGCCGCCCTGTTCATCAGCAACCTGTTCACCCGGCCGCTGCAGCTGATCCGCGACAAGATAAAGCGGGTGAGGCTGGGCTCGGCCAACGAGCGGATCGAATGGCAGCGCAGGGACGAGATCGGGGCCCTGGTGGAGGAGTATAACCGCATGGTGGATGCCCTGGCCGAGAGTGCCGAGAGCCTGGCCCGGACAGAACGCGAGACGGCCTGGAGGGAAATGGCCCGCCAGGTGGCCCACGAGATCAAAAACCCTCTTACTCCCATGAAGCTCAGTGTACAATACCTGCAGAAGGCCTGGGATGAGAAGGCCGGGGACTGGGATACCCGCCTGCAGCGTTTTACAGCAACCCTGAGCGAGCAGATCGACACCCTTTCCGATATCGCCACGGCGTTTTCCGACTTCGCCCGCATGCCGGGGAACGAGAGCGAGCCTACTGACCTGGCCCGTGTGGCACGGCATGCAATGGATACCTTCAGTGAAGGGAGCCATCATGCCGTGCATGCCCACTGGGAAACCTCGCTCACCTGCCCGGTATTCGCAGATCCCCGTCAATTGCTGCGGGTGTTCAACAACCTGCTGAAGAATGCCTTGCAAGCCCTGGGCGACCAGCCGGAGGGGGAGGTCAGTGTGGGGATCAGTGCCCGGGAGGAGCATTTTCTGGTGAGCGTGAGCGATAATGGGCCCGGGATCCCGGAGGATAAGCGGGACAAGATCTTTGTTCCCAATTTCACTACCAAATCGGGGGGGACAGGACTTGGCCTGGCGATGACGCGCAACATCGTGGTGGCCCACGGTGGACGGATATGGTACGAAACAGCTGAAGGGCAGGGGACTACCTTCTTCTTCACCCTTCCGAGGCTGAGACCGGAGAATGAACGGGACACCGGGGTTTAAGCCGGGTGGCCGCTTCAGGCTACTGATTAACTTTGGCACGACATGGGAAATCCGCTGAAGAAGCTTGCAGGCCAGACCGTGGTATACGGCATGGGGACCATAGTCCCCCGCCTGCTGAATTACCTCCTGCTCACGCCTTTTTATACCCGGGTGTTCGAACAGGGGGAATACGGGATGATCACAGAGCTATACGCCTATGTGGCCTTCCTGATGGTCCTGCTGACCTATGGCATGGAAACGGCCTATTTCCGTTATGCCAGCCAGCAGGAGGATGAGGCGAAGGTATATACCACTTCCTTGTTCTCCCTACTCATCACCTCGGGCTTCTTCATCGGCATGATGCTGATCTTCAGCCGTCCGGTGGCGGGTTGGATACATTATGGCTCCCATCCGGAATACATCGTGCTGTTCTCCCTCATTGTCAGCATCGACGCTTTCTGCGCAATCCCATTCGCGCGCCTGCGCCAGAAGAACCGGCCGGGCCGGTTTGCCATTATCCGTATCGTCAATGTGCTGGTGAATATCGGGCTCAATGTGTTCTTCCTGGTGGTAATGAAGCATGCGCACCAGCAGGATCCCCAGGGATGGCTGGGGATGATGTATAATCCGGACTTTGGGGTGGGATACGCCTTTGTGGCCAATCTTATTGCTACCCTGGTAACCCTGGTGATGCTGGTCCCCAACCTGGTCCGTATGCGCTGGCGCTTCGACCCTGTCTTGCTCAGGACCATGCTGGCCTACGCTTTCCCAATGCTCATCGTAGGCCTGGCCGGGATGGTGAACGAAGTGTCGGACAAGATACTGCTCAAATACCTGCTCCCCGATCCGGCCACGGCCATGGCCGAACTGGGCGTATACGGGGCCAACTACAAGCTGGCCGTGCTGATGACCCTCTTCATACAGATGTTCCGCTATGCCGCCGAACCCTTCTTCTTCGCCCAGGCGAAAGAGGATAACGCACGGGAGGTTTACGCCCTGGTGATGAAATATTTCGTGGTGTTCGGCTTGCTGATCTTCCTGGGGGTGATGCTGTTCCTCGACCTGGTGAAGTACTTCATCGGACCGGATTTCCGGGGAGGGCTGCACATCGTACCTGTAGTGTTGCTGGCCAATCTTTTCCTTGGGATCTTTTACAACCTGGCCATCTGGTTCAAGCTAACGGACCGTACCTGGTACGGTGCTATCCTGGCCCTGGGGGGTGCGTTGGTGACGGTGGTGGTGCTGTTCTCCCTGGTGCCGGTAATGGGTTATGCCGGGGCGGCCTGGGCCCATTTTGCGTGTTACGGATCGATGATGGTGATGTCGTACCTGTGGGGACAGAAGCATTATAGGGTTCCCTATGATTTGAAGACCATGGGCCTGTATACCCTGCTTGCGCTGGCGATCTTTGGGATCAGCCAGTGGATCAAAATGCCGGGAATGGCCCTCAGCTTAGGTTTGAACACCTTGTTGTTGGTGGGGTTTGCAGGGGTGGTATGGGTGAAGGAAAAAGCAAATCACATAAAAGACGCATAAACAGTAAGTTAGACTTCCTCTCGCCCCCTATGCCGTTTTTCGGTACCTCCATACTGCCAAACCTGTGGCCACCATGCCATACACGGCTATGGCAATGAACTCCCGGGATATATCCCCGAACTGGGAACCCTTCAGCAACACCATGCGGATCACCCGCATGAAGTAGGAAAAGGGGTTGATCACATTAAGGTATTGCGCGATGTCGGGCATGCTTTCCGTTGGCGTGAATATCCCGCTCATCAGGATGAAGGTGAGCATGAAGAAAAAGGAGATGAACATCACCTGCTGCTGGTTGGATGAGATGGCGGAGATGAACAGGCCAATGCCCATGACCGCGATGAGGTAGGTGCCTGCGAAGGCAAACAGCAGCCATAAGCTTCCTTCCAGCGGGATACGGAACAGCAGCCAACCCAGAAACAATCCGAAACCCAGCTCGAACAGCGCAATAAGCCAGAACGGCACCAGTTTGCCTACGATGAACTGGTATTTGCGGATAGGGGTAACGTTGATCTGCTCTATCGTGCCGATCTCCTTTTCCCTCACCAGGTTGAGCGCAGAAAGGAACATCCCCATAATGGTGACGAGGATGACCAGGATGCCCGGCACCATGAAGACCTTATAATTCAGCTCGGGGTTGTACCAGAAAGCGGGCGTGATGCGTATCCCTGGCATCAGGGAAGCCCCGGGAGCCATAGTGGCCATGAGCTCGGAGCCGGCCTGCCGTAGAATCTGCCGGGCATAGGCCTCGGACAGTCCTGCCGCCGTGGCATTGATGGCGTTGACCCTGAGCTGTACCCTGGCCGAAGGATCGGACTGGCCGCTCTGCAGTCCGCGGATGAACTCCCGTTCAAATCCTGGCGGAATCACCAGGATCACATCAGCCCGGTCACTGAGCAGCAGGGAAGTGACCGATCCCGGTCCCTGATCTCCTTCCAGCATACGGAAGAAGGGGGATCCCTTGAACTTGCTGCCGAGAAAACGGGAGCTGGAGGAAAGGTCACGGTCGACAATCAGCAGATCGATGTGCTTCATCTCCAGGGTGGCCGCATTCACAAGAATGATGAGCTGGATCAGCGGAACCAGGAAGATGATGGGCAGCATAGTCCTGTTCCGGAAGATCTGGATAAACTCTTTGCGTATGATAATGAGTATGGTACGCATGGTCAGATTCGTTCTTCGGCCAGTTGTCCTTCCTTTCCCTTCAACTGATGGTGCGTGCCATCGCACCAGGGAGGGGTTGAGGTATGCTTGCAGTTACACCACCAAACCCTCGCACTTTCTTCCAGTACCACCCGCAGGGGGCGTATGCCCGTCTTATGGTGAGACCCGTCGCAGAAGGGTGCCTTGCGCGAGCGGCCGCAGGCGCACCAAAAGTACTTTCCGGGCGCTGCGTCCATTTCTACCGGAGCAGTATCCCGGATGAATACCGGGCGGAGCGGACCTTCCTTATGTTTTGCCATACCGTGGGCCGTTAAGCCAGTCTTATCTTGAAATTCTTAAGGCTCAAAACAATAAAGAGCGTCATCATTCCGGCCATTACCAAGGTCTCCTTCCAGACATAAGCGAAACCCGTTCCCTTGATCATGATGTTTTTGATCACCACGATAAACCAACGTGGAGGCATGACATAGCTAAGCCACTGAAGGATGGCCGGCATGTTCTCGATGGGAAAGATGAAGCCGGAGAGGAGGAGGGTGGGGAGCATCAGGGCGAACATGGAGATGAACATGGCCATTTGCTGGCTGGTACTGATGGTGGAAATGAAGATCCCCAGGGATAGGGCCAGCATGATAAACAAGGTGCATTCTGCCAGCAGCAGCACCACACTTCCCTTCACTGGCACCCCGAAGACGAAGTAACCGAGCAGGATAATGGTGATGGCGTTGATGATGGACAGGGCCACATAGGGGGCGACCTTACCCAGAATGATCTGCAGCGGCTTCAGGGGTGAGGCCAGCAGGGTCTCCATGGTCCCCAGCTCTTTTTCACGGGCGATGGAGATAGAGGTCATCATGGCCGATACCAGCATCAGGATCAGGGCCATGGTACCTGGAACAAACATAAAGACCCCCATCAGTGAAGGGTTGAACTCCATATGACTCAAGGGCACCAGGGCCGTGGGCATGCTGCCCTGGGCTCCACGGCTTTCCAGGTAGGAATAGATGATGCCGGAGGTGTAATTGACCACCAGGTTGGCAGTATTGGCATCAGAGGCATCTGCCAGCAATTGGACATCGGCCGTTTCCCCCCGCTGCAGCCTGCCGGCGAAGTCCTCTCCGAACACGATCACCTGCTTGATGTCCCCCTGCCGGAACAGGGCTTCCACATCCACGGTGGCCGGGTACCAGGCATCCAGGATGAAATACCCGGAGGAGAACACTTTATCGGTGATGGCTGCGGTGGCCTCATCGCGGGAGAGGTCCACTACGGCTACGCTGATATCCCTGAGTTCGTTGGTGACCACATAACCGAAGATGATCAGCTGGGCCACGGGCAGGCCGAAGAGGATGAGCATGGTCCTCCGGTCGCGCAGGATGTGCCGGAACTCCTTCAATACAAATCCAATGAAGCGCTTCATACCTGTTCTGTCCTGGGGATGGCTTTGCGGGCCAGTTTCACGAATACCTCATCCATATCTGCCGCACCCATCCGGGCCTTAAGCTCCTCAGGGCTTCCCAGGGCTTCGATGCGGCCATCGACCATGATGCAGACCCTGTCGCAGTATTCGGCCTCGTCCATGTAGTGGGTGGTGACGAATACGGTGATGCCTTTGCTTGCCGCGTCGTAGATAAGGTCCCAGAATTGACGGCGGGTCACCGGATCTACCCCTCCGGTAGGTTCATCCAGGAAAACGATGGCAGGTTCATGGAAGATGGCGAGGGAGAAGGCCAGCTTTTGTTTCCAGCCCAGGGGAAGGGAAGAAATAAGTTTGTCGGCGGCATGCTCCAGTTCGAGGCGGTGCAGGAGTGCCGCCGTCCGTTCCCTGATGAGGGCCGGCCCCAGCCCGTAGATGCCGGCATAGAAGCGGATGTTTTCGGTCACGGTGAGGTCCTCATACAACGAAAAGCGCTGGCTCATATATCCGATGCTCCGTTTAACCTTTTCTGGACGGGTGCCCACATCCTGGCCCGCGACAAGGACCTTACCAGAGGTCGGTTTCGACAGTCCGCAGAGGATGCGGATGGCGGTAGTCTTGCCGGCCCCGTTCGCCCCAAGGAACCCGAAGATCTCTCCCCGGCTTACCCTGAAGTTCAGATGATCGTTAGCCACGAAGCTTCCGAACCGCTTCACCAGATCTTCCACTACGATGATATCCCGCTTATCTCCTGGCATCATGCTGATTCTGGTTTTCAGAAAGTAACTCCATGAAGCAGTCCTCAATTCCCGGGGTACAAGGGGCCACCACCACGTCGTCCAGGCCCTGGGCCTGGAGGTAGGGAAGGAGATCCTGGTCTGGTATCATCCCCTGGCCGGCCGTAAGGTGGAGGTCTTGGCCGAAACGGTAAACCGAAGCGGTGGCGGGAAACTCGCGAAGGGCACCGTACAGGCGGTACATGTCGCCGGCCCTGAGCTTATACAGGGGTTTTGGAAAGGAAGCTGCGATGGCGGCCGGACTGTCCATGCCCAGGATACGCCCCGATTGCATCAGGGCCACACGGTCGCAGCGACTCGCCTCATCCATATATGGAGTGGACACCAGTATGGTAAGCCCTTCATCACGAAGACGCTGCAGCATATCCCAGAACTCCCTGCGCGATACCGCATCCACCCCGGTTGTCGGTTCATCCAGGATGAGGATCCCGGGCCGGTGGATCAGGGCGCAGGAAAGGGCCAGCTTCTGTTTCATCCCTCCGCTCAGCTTGCCGGCCAGACGGTCACGGTAGGGCTCAATCTGACCATAGATGTCCCTCACCAGCTCATAGTTCTCCGCTACCGTGGTGCCGAACACAGTGGCAAAAAACGACAGGTTTTCCTTAACGCTCAGGTCCTGGTATAGCGAGAAGCGTCCGGGCATGTAGCCGATCACTTTGCGCACCTCGCGCAGGTCGCGTACCACATCCATACCCAACACCGCCGCGCCCCCCCGGTCAGGAAGCAGCAGGGTGGTGAGGATCCGAAAAAGACTGGTCTTTCCGGCCCCGTCTGGCCCGATGAAGCCGAACAGCTCGCCCGAACCTATCGAGAAATCAAGGCCATCCAGCGCCAGGGTTGACCCGTAGCGCTTTTCCAGCTCCCAAACCCTGACCGCCGTTTTCATCCTCTAACCCATGTTTTCTGCCCTGTACTCCCCTGTATGGCTGAGGCTATTCCGCCACACGGGTCCACTCCGTGGTCCGGCCCAGGCCCATCCAGGCCTTACCGATGTATCCCCTCACGAAGATCTTGCTGCGCCCATCGAGCTTTATATAGCACTTATAGGTATTGCCCGACTTGGGATCATAAATCGTCCCGTACTCCCATTCACTGCCGGTGAAGAGGAAGTCCTTCAGTATGACCAGTCCCAGGGTGGGGCGGGAGCGGAGTTTTTCCTCCGGATTGAGCTTGTCGCGCTTGGGCTTGCCCGTCTCCGGGTCGATGGGCTCTTTGAGCCAGACGATCTTTCCGTAGAACTTGCCTTTTTCCTTGTACACCTGGATGTGGGCGTCCTTGTCGGCATTCAGCCACTTCCCAATCAGGTCGTCTGCCTTGGCCGTCTGGGCTCCCGTATGGAACAATGGAAGCAGAAGAAGCAGGGCAGGCATCATCATCATTTTTTTCATAGGGTCTGATTTTGGTTAGGTAAAGTTCTGAAAGATATATATTTATTTCGATGGATCGATAGAGGTCCTGACTTCTGCCGGCATGCCGATGCGTAAGCGTCCATCGTTCTTAACACGAATTTCAACAGCATATACCAGATCGGTGCGTTCGTCCCGCGTCTGTATGGTCTTCGGGGTGAATTCGGCCTCCCCTGCGATATGGCTGATCCGGCCACTGAGTTTGCGCAGGCTGCCATCGGCTTCGTCCACCAGCACCTCAACCTCCTGGTTAAGCTGCACTGCACTCAGCTGGGACCCGCTGAGGAAAACGCGAAGGATCATGGTATCGAGCCCGGCAAGCTTCAGCAGGGCCTTACCCGGGGCGGCCAGCTCGCCTGGCCGGGTAAAAAGGTTCAGGACCGTGGCACTGACGGGGCTGCGTACACTCGAGCGCTTCAGCATTTCTTCCACCTGGGCCTGCTGTGCTTCCAATGCCCTGGCCTGAGCAATTACCGAAGCACGCTGTGATATAACGGCGTCGATCTGTCTGTTTGCCAAGGCTATACCTCCGGTCAGGTCGTCCAATTGCTTTTGCGTCGCGGCTCCTTCCTGTTTCATAGCTTCTGTTCGCTTCAGGTCTTTACTCAGGTTCTGTACCTGCTGCTCATACACCCCGGCCTGCGCATTAAGGGAGGTAAGTTGGGCCAGTGTGGAAGCGAGCTGAGCCTGAAGCTGCGACTGTTTGATTACCAAATCTGTAGTGTCAATGATGGCCAGCAGTTGTCCTTGCGCTACACGGTCCCCTTCTTCCACGGCGACCATGAGTACCTTGCCACTGGTCTCAGCGGAGAGGACGGTCTCTACCGCTTCAAAGTTTCCGTAGGCATCGGGCAAGGGCTCTTTGCGCTGGCATGAGGCGGCGATAAGGGCCGCAACTGCTACTGAGGATATGAGAATGAGGTGTTTGATCATGATGGTACGTTTGTAAGGTTACTACCAGAGGCCTCGGATGAACCGGAAGTTGGTAAGGGACTGCTCCAGGGCAATGCGGTGGTTCTCGAGTTTCAGCCGGGTCCTGACTTCTTCGTTCTTCTGCCGGAGGTACTCCGCCGGGGTCAGGATGCCGTTCTCCAACTGGGAGCCGTACACCCGGACCACAGTGGAACGGAGGGCCAGCTGTATTTCATCCTGCGTGATGAGGGCTTCGTATTTCCGGATTTCTGTGGCTGCGGCCTCGGCCTCTGCCGCGATCCCCAGGCGGGTGGATTCCTGTTGAAGTAACAGGATCTGTTGCTGCAGGCTGAGGGCATCCTGACGGCGGCGCTTCAAATGGTTATCCCATAGGTTCCAGCTGAAACGAATACCGGCCAAAGCCCAGGGTGCGAAGGCGTCATCGAGCATGTTGAGTCCTGGTCGTCCATAACCCAGTTGACCGAATCCGGTGACGGATGGCAGCATGGCAGCACCCAGCATTCCCGAGGATGTCTCGAGCTGCTGGCTGCGCAGTCCCAGGGAGCGCAGTTCCGGCCGGTCAAAGCTGCGGGCCGTATCTGCCGCCATCAGGGTAGGCCGAAGCGAGCGGGAGTGGAGAGTACTGTCGCCGGTAAGCAGCACCAGCACAGCACGCTGGGCATGGATGGCCGCATCCAGTTCTCCCAGCTGCTGGTCCAGTCCGCTGATCTCAGCGGCAATGAGCGCACCTGAGGCCTGATCAGCCAGACCATGGTCCATGGCGCTGCGGATTATTCCTTCCCTGGACCTGAGGTCATCCCGGTGGGCCGAGACGATTCCACGGCTTACTTCCAGGCTGCGGATGCGATAGAAGCAATCGGAAGCCTGTTGTTTCCAGTGGTTCGTACTGATTCTCAGTTGCTCCAGCTGCAGGGCATGGTCGAGTTGATGGGATTGCTTTTGCAGGGCGTTGGCTCCACCCTGGTAAATGCGCTGCTGCACATCGAGCGTGATCCGGTACTGGTCCTTCGAAGGAGAAGGAATGTCAAGCTCCAGGGGAAAGGGCAGGTTAGACGGCAACTGCAGGTCCACCGCAGTAACTTCGCTCTGCCAGGTGGCCTGTCCGCCCAGGTTTACCATAGGCCAGAGGGCCGATCGTTCGGCGGCCAGGGAGGCCTTCAGGGTGGCATCATAGAGCCCTTCAGCGTCCGATGATGGATAATGAAGAGCCGCTGCACGGAGTACCTCTTCGATGCCGGCCTCTTGCTGGGCGCGCAACACCAGCGGGATCAACAGAATCAGGGTCAGTATTTTACGCATCATCAATCGGTAAGTATTTTGTGATTCAACGCTGCCCGGCCGTTGGTGACAACAGCTGGAGGCAAGCAGACGACACTTCGCGCTTTCGTTGGTCGAGGAAGTTTTCATAGGCCGCATCATCTCCACTGAACATGACGCGGGTGAGCAGGGGGCGTGCAGCAAAGGGGAAGATGCACATGGAAAGCATGTTCAGTATGAAATGACGCACATCCGATCCTGGAGGGAACACGCCTTGACCTATGTTCGCGAGCTGGCCCATAAACCATTCCGGATTTAGTCCGGCGGCCTGGAACAGGCGGGGGACGCTTTCGGGATCCCGGCTGACCTCGCTCAGGATGAACTGGGGCAGGTAAGGGTTTTCGCGAAGAAGGTCAATGTAATGCTCCACGAAACTTACCACCTTCACAGGGAGGGGCTCGTTGCCGGTGAGGATCGTTGACACTTTGGGGAAGAACTGACTGAAAGACTGTAGGAATATGACTTCGAACAAACGGTCCTTGCTCCGGAAATAATAATGGAGCAGCGCCTTATTGGTCCCGGCCTCGTCGGCGATCTCCTGCATACGCGCCCCGTTGTATCCCTTGCGGAGGAATACCGCCCGGGCGGCCTGCACAATCTTTTCCTCTGTCCCCTTGTCCCGCTCGTTCATGATTTTATCCTATAAATGGTTAAACCAGGTGGGCAAATATATAACATCAAAAAGCCCTTTGTCAAGGGCCTGGGATAAAAAAAATCAAATCAAGCCGGATCAGGGCAGCTCAAGGGTATGCATCATCGCCTCCAGCTGAAGCATGAGGTCACGCTTATCATTGTTGGGGAAATACACATAGGCATCCATAGAGATGATGCGGTTGTTCTTCTCGTCGAGGATGGCATAGTTGACGAAGGGCCCTCCCATGAAGTCGCCGGCAACATCCCAAAGCCCACGGGTTTCCACGGCAAAACGTCCCTTGAACTGCATCCTGCGGCTTTCGGGCGCGATGCTTCCTGCCGTCCGCATATAGGAACCCTCCCTTTCACCTGGGACATAGATCATGCACATCTGGTCGCGACGGTTGAGCAGGAGTTTCTGGTGAAAATACGTGGTGTCTTCGTAAGGGGTGAAATAGATGAGCAGCCCCTGGCTGAAGTCTTTGGTTTCCTTGCGCAGCCAGGCAAAGTTCTCTGTCAGCTTGGCCGCATAGAACCCTCCGGGGATGATCAGGCCCAGGCCCGTGGTCTTTTTCAGGCGGTTGCTCAGTTTCACGTCCTGCAGCTCACCGAACAGCTTTTGCAGCCTGAGGTATTCTGAAGCGGTGAACAGCTCCTTCACGTTCTCTCCCCTTATCCTTATGGCCTCGGCCATCCTTTTGGCATCAGGGGCGCGCAAGCGGATCAGGCGCTGCGGACTGGCCCAGTAGTCGGGCTTGGTCTCCACCATAGCCGAGTCCAGGCTGCCATCGGTCTGAACCACGAGGATATTGTGATGGAGGCGGTAGGTGTCATCAAAGACATCCGGAGCGATCTGTATCAGGTCGAACCGTGGCTCGGCCTGGGGCATTCCGCTGACGGGTGTTGCGAGCACCTCCCTGATGGCATCCCCGGCGGGTCCATCCCACAACGCCTTGTCTGCCACCACCAGTATTTCGGCTGTCCCTCCTGAAGAGCCCACCATGCCCTGGCTGCGTTCTTTCTCTGCGCAGGCGGGCAACAGGAATACCGTGAAAAGGACAAAGGGGATGAACCTGGGGCCGAACGTTCTCATGTTAAGCTTTGACGGGTACCTTCAGCACCTGCCCGGGCTTCAGCTCGTGCACGGCTTTGATGTCGTTGGCATTGCGGATATCGTCCACCGAAACACCCTCAAAACGCTTGGCTATGCTCCACAGGGTATCCCCGGCCTGAACGGTGTAGGTGATAAAGGCTTTGTTGCTGAGCAGGCCCTGGGTCACAGGGGCCGGAGATGGCGTTTCAGCCTTTTCCTCGCTGGCCAGGGCCGGTGTTTCTTCAGGGGCGCGAACCTTCAATACCTGCCCGGGATGCAGGGTGTTGGAACTAAGGCCATTCCACTGCTTGAGGTCTTCAATGTCAATCTTGTACAAGCCTGAAATGATGCCCAGGCTTTCGCCCCGCTTCACGGTGTGGGTCAACGCCGATGCGGATACCGGTTCGGGTCGTGGGCTGGATTGGGCCAGGGAGGTATTTCCGGCCTTTCCCCGGATTACCAGCCGCTGCTTGGGGTATATCTTTGTGGACCTGAGGTTGTTCCACGATTTCAGGTTGTTCACGCTCACCCCGTAGCGTGAGGCGATGCTGCCCAGGCTTTCCCCCCGCTTCACGGTATGGTACTTCCGCGTCTCTTCCACTGGGGCCTGCATGGCGGCAATCTCTTGGACCACAACTGGTTCCTTGACGTTATAACGGTACAAGGAATCCTCCATGGCGACATAGGTTGCAATGTGGGTGCGCGGAAGGGTGATGGCATAGGTTTTCCCCAGGCCTGCGGGAATGACGTCCTTCACAAAGGATGGGTTCAGCAGCCGTAAGGTTTCGATGGGAATGCCGGTAACCTCGCTGATCTGACGGAACCTGAGCAAATCGGTAACCACCACGGTATCGGTCTGTTGGAAGAAAAGTGCCGGTTTAACCGGCTTCAATCCATGCTGGGCGGCATTTTCCAGCAGATAGGTTACGGCCAGGAAGGCCGGCACATAGCCCCGGGTTTCCTTGGGGAGATAGGGTCTTACGGCCCAGTAGTCCATGACACCCCCGGCCCTGCGGATGGCCCGGGTCACATTGCCTGCGCCGGCATTGTAGGCGGCCAGGGCCAGCGACCAGTCCCCGAAAATATTGTGCAGGTCGCGCAGGTGGCGTGCGGCTGCATCGGAAGCCTTGATGGGATCGAAGCGATCGTCCACCACGGAGTTGACTTCCAGGCCGTAAAGCTTGCCCGTCTGATACATGAACTGCCATAATCCCTTGGCCCCGGCCCGGGAAACAGCCGTGGGGTTCAGGGCAGACTCTACGATAGCCAGGTATTTCAGTTCCAGGGGAACGTTGTAGCGGTCCAGTGCGGCTTCAAAGAGCGGGAAATACATATAGGCCACGCCCATCATGCGCTGCATCTGCTGAAAGCGGCTGCCGCCGTATAATTCGATATACTGCCGCACGTCGCGGTTGTATACCATTCCTATGGGGGTCCGCCGGTCAAGGGCATCCATGCGGTAGCGGAAGACCGAATCGGGGATAAAGGAGATCGAGGTGTTCCCATCTGCGGGCTCCAGAGCCCTGTATGGATACAGCCCTTCTGTGCTGAAGAACATGGCCGAAACCATGCTGTCAAGGGCCTCGATAATGGGGTCATACGCAGTGGCAGCTGCCGGGAGGCCGGGCCTGAGGGTATCCGGTGTGGATGCCGGCAGTCGGAGGCTTGTCAGGGCGAGCAGTACAAGGACTGTGTACCTCATTACGGGGTTCAATGCCATGATGATTCGCTGGTGATATGGGTTATCTTTTTACTGAATTCACAAATATAAGTGCAGGGGGCCGTCTGTTCGTCCTGCCCCTTGCATTTTCCTAACATTGGGTTGTTAATGCCAGGCTAACCTTGTCAGGGAAGGATAACGCATCCATGCGCCTCCTGTTGCCCCTGCTGGGGTCAGGGATTCTTTTCCCCGGCCCGGGGATCGTCCTTTTCATTCATGCCGCTGCGGAATTCCTTTATCCCTTTGCCGATGCCACGCATCAGTTCGGGGATTTTGCGGCCTCCGAAGAGGAGCAGGACCACCAGCACAATAACGATGATCTCCGTGCTGCCCAGCCAACCAAGCAATATTGCGTTCATATCCTATAATCCATTGGAATTCAGCAAAAGTATGAAAACTTATCGTCAGCGCGCAAGCCAGGGCTCAGGATTCATCACGGTCTTCCCTTTCCATATCTCGAAATGAAGCTCGGTTTTTTCTTCATCCGGGCTTGGGGCCACCCGCCCGATGGGCTGTTTGGTACTGACCATGTCGCCCATTTTCACGCTGACGTCGATCAGGTTGGAATAAACGGACAGGTATTCCCCGTGGCGAATGATGACCACCGTATTGAAACGGGGCACGTTCATCACCCGCGACACCTTGCCTTTGAACACGGCACGGGCCACGGCCCCCCCGGAGGTCATCATGTCCACCCCATTGCTCCTGGTCTTGATCCCTTTGAGCACCGGATGGTCGTGCTCTCCGAAAGTGCCGGAAATCACTCCTCTTTCAAGGGGCCAGGGCAGTTTTCCGTGGTTGTTCTCGAAGCTGGCACTGAGTTCGAGTTCTTCCGGCGTTAGCTCGAACACGTCGGATGGTGCGGCCTTGCTCCGGCTGCCCCCGGCTTCACGGGCCTTACGGATCTCTTCCGCGATAATGCGCTCAATCTCCTGGTTGAGCCGTTGCCGGGCCTTCTCCTTCTCCCTCAGCGTCTGCAGCAGGCTCTTCTCCTGCTGCTTCAGCGTGTTGAGCGCCTGGTTCTTGTCCTGGCGCTCCCGCTGCAGCTTGGTCCGCTCATCCTTCTCTTCCTCCAGGATGACGGTCTTTTCCTCTCGCTGACCCTGCAGCAGGCTGATCCTGCGCGTTAGCTCTCCCTCGGTCTCACGGATGAGTTCGGCCTGCCTTCTCCGGTACTCGCTGTATTGCTGGAAATACTTCAACCGACGGTATGCCTGGTTGAAGGATTCGGCCGAAAAGATGAACATCAGACGACTGTAGGCGTTGCGGTTTTTCTGCGCGTAATAGATCATCCGGGCGTACTCCTCCTTCAGGGCCTGGAGTTCGGCTTCCAGGCGCCGGATCTCGTTCCCCGCGCTCATGATGTCGCGCTCTATGGACTTCAGCTGACGGTCGTAGGCCGAAATGAGCTGCTCGCGCTTGCGGATCTTGTTCTGCAGCAGGACCACTTCGTTCACCGATGCCTTTTTGCTCCGGCGGGTCTTCTCCAGCAGTTCGTTGGTATAGCGGATTTCCTCCTCCAGCTTCGATTTTTCCCGCTGCAGCTGCTCCTTGCGATCCTGGGGGTATACCGACAGCCCCATGCCCCAGAGGAGGCACAGCGCCAGGAGGCGTATCATCAGGTTGCGGGTGGGTAGGCTGGGGTGCACGCTCAAAGATATTGTTTTTTCATGCCTATCGGCCCATTGGCGTATAAGAGGATGGAATACGGAAAGGGAATTCAATCCCTGCATCCATCTCCGCCCTGGTGTACTCCAGGTTCAGATCGATGCTCTTTTCTGCACTGGCTTCGATCTCCACCCGCGTGGCGAAGGGCTGCCCGTTTACCCCGGTGAAACCGGAATAGGAGGCGGTCACCTTGCGGCCTTCTACCTCCAGTTCCTTGACCTGTACCCGCGTGATCTTGAAGCTCTCCGGATCAAGCCAGATGCTCTGCAGGGGGATGGTGGTCACGTTCACGTTCCTGCGGATATACTTCTTCAGTTTGTTGCGGTTCGAGGTGTTGAGGCGGTATATCCCCCCATCCAGCGTGGCCCTGAACTGGGGGACCTCGTAAAAGGCGAAGTCGTTCCCGATCAGGAATGCCTGCAGCATGTCATAGTCGAGGGCTGCGTTGATCATCCGGTTGATATACCCGAAATCGGTGGCCAGATAGGTCTTGTCGATGCGGTTCATTACGAACACCGAGTCGGGGGTGATCATGGCCCGGATGGCTTCGATACCCAGGGCGGGGCTGATGGAAACCCAGATGAGGCTGTCGCGCAGGATGCGCAACTGTCCACTGAAATCCGACCGGTCCTTTTTATCCTGGATCAGGGTAGCGGAAAACTTCAGGCTGAGGTCATGAAAATGGACCTCATTGGCTTTGAGCTGTTTGAATAAATACTCCGGCCCTTCTTCCCGTATCGGCTCCCTGATCACCCGCCGTGTCCCGCTGCAAGCGGTGAAAAGCAGGAGCAACAGCATCGCAATGAATGCTGAACCTGTTCTTCTATTCATAAAGTAACCCATCCCTGAGTTTTTTCTGAAGGAGATCGCTCCCTTTGCCTTTTTCCGCTGCCTTCTTCCAATATTCACGGGCCCCTGGAATGTCGCCCAGCTTGTACAGCACGTCGGCGTAATGTTCAAGGATCACGGCATTGTCGGATCCCCCGCTGGCCAGAGCTTTTTCAAGCCAGGTCCGTGCTCCGGAATAATCCCCCATTACATACAGCACCCAGCCGTAGGTGTCCTGGTAGGATGCGTTGCCGGGCTCCAGCTCATTGGCCCTGCCGGCCATCTGAGCGGCCCGCTCCAGGTCGTCCTTCCGCAGGGATAGGAAATAACTGTAATTGTTCAGGACGTATATGTTGTTCGGGTCAATGTCGAGGGCTTGCTGATAATTCCTGGTGGAATTGGGATAATCGCCCAGCTCCTGGTAGGTGTCGCCGAGATAGGTGTGGAAGTCAGACTTCAGGCGGGGGTCGCCCACCACCAGCTTTAACCCCAGCTCAAAGCTCCGGGCCGCCGCGGTATATTCCTTGCGGTTGTATTGCGCCACCCCACCCAGCAGGTAAAGGATGGGCATGTTAGGGAAGAGGGCCGTGGCCCTGCGGGCATGCGACGACATGGACGCATACTCCTTCAGTTGAAGCTCAATGCGCAGCAGCTGTTCCCAGATGATATATTTGCTGCTGTCGAGCTCGACTACCCGCATCAGCGATTCCCTGGCTCCAGGGTATTGCCCGTCGCGGCCGAGGAAGTCGGCCAGGATGGAATGGGACTTGGGGTCGTCGGGATGTGCCCGGGTGAGCACCCCGGACAGGGCAATGCCCTGCTTGCGCAAGGTATCGTAGAGCTCCCCGACGGCGTAGAACGAAAGCAGCACCTGTACTTTGGTGTCGATATCGAGGCGGGGGTTGCCCATGCCCAGCATGAGCTCTCGGAAGGAAGCCTCGTTGTCTCCGGCTTTGCGGTAATAGTCTGCTAACGACATGTGGATGTAAGGGTCCCCGGGATCGATATCCTGCACCCTGCGGTACAGGGCCAGGGCCTCTTCCTTGTTTCCCCGGTCCATATGCATTTCGGCCATCATCAGCAGGTAACGGGTGTCGCGGGAAGACAGTTCCGAAAGCTTGCGGGTTTCTTCCATGGCCTTGTCGAACTTGCCGTCCTGCAGGTAAAGCTCCCGCTTCTGCATGAGAAGGTCCTCGTTCTTCCCGAACTTACGTTCCATCAGGTCAAGGGTTCGGATGGCATCAGCATGGCGACCCAGAAGGATGTAGCCCCCGGCCAGCATCTCGTGGTACTCTTCCTGGTCAGGATAGCGTTGGGTCAGGTCTTCGATGAGCTGCACCGCTTTTTCGGGCATGCCCGCATCTTCGTAAAGCTCAGCCAGGTATAGCGTATACCAGACATTCTGCGGATCCAGTCCGGAAGCCGTGCGTGCAGCCTCCAACGCTTCCGACTCCCTTCCGCTGCGGTGGAGCAGACGGGCCAGTTCATAGTGGGCGGCGGCATTGTTGGGCTCCCTGTCCACCACCATGCGGAAAAGTTTTTCCGCTTCAGCGCTATTACCCAGCACTTTCTCCCGGTTGGCATCCAGAAAAATGGACCTTACCTGAGGATCGACAGGGGCAGGTGCTGCGGCCCCCTTTCCTCCGGTCTTTGGGGCTGCGCAGGACAGGAGCAACAGGGGAATCGCCCAGAGGATATGCCGGATGATATGTTTCATTTCAGTTGATAATGGAATAATCCCCCAGCGAAACCTCATTCACGCTTCCTTCAAAGACCACCTGGCTCCCGATCATGGAGTTGTCGAGGTTGGCGTCGCTGATGCGGGTGTCGGACTGGATAACGGAGTTGGTGATGATGGAATGCTCCACCCGGGTGTTCTCCCCAATGGATACATAAGGCCCGATTACCGAATCGCTGATCTCGGCCCCCGGGGCGATATAGCAGGGGGGGATCACCAGACTCTGCCCTATCCGGGCCAGAGGGGAGATGAGGTCTGGGCTCTTTTCATGTTCCAGCAGGCGTTGGTGCGTCTGCACCGTGGCATCCTTGTTCCCGCAGTCAAGCCATTCATCAACGGCTGCGGTACTGAAGCTTACCCCCTCCTCGAGCATTTCCTGCAGGGTATCGGTGAGTTGGAACTCCCCGTTGCGGTGCATTCCCCTCTCGATGAGGCTCTTCAGCCGGCGTTCAAGGGCGGCGCCATCACGGAAGTAATAAATGCCAATAATGGCCTGGTCGGAGATGAACTCCCTGGGCTTTTCCACGAAAGCGGAAATACGCCCTTCGGGACCGGTGACCACCACCCCGAAGGCGGAGGGGTCCTCAACATGGCTGGTCCAGATGACGGCATCCTCTTCATCCCTGAGGAGGAAGTCTGCCTTGAAGAGGGTATCGGCAAAGGCGACCACTACCGGGCCTTCCAATGAGGGAGCCGCGCAGTGGATGGCGTGGGCTGTGCCCAGGGCTTCCTCCTGGTAATAGATGCGCCCTGTGGCCCCTGCCTGCTGCGCGATGTCGAGGAGCTGTTTTTCCACCGCTTCCCCGAAGTCGCCCACGATAAAGGCGATCTCCTCGGGACGGGCCGGCAGGGAAAGGCTGATGCTTTCCACCAGCCGTTGGACGATGGATTTGCCGGCCAGGGAGATGAGGGGCTTGGGAACGCTGAGGGTATGGGGGCGCATCCGCTTGCCGATGCCAGCCATGGGTATGATGATCTTCATGGGCTCTGGTGTTATGATTTTCCGGTATGTCCAAACCCACCTTCACCCCGCAGGGTGTCTTCCAGGCTGTCTGTTATGCTCCATTCTACACGTTCGTGGCGGGCAATCACCAGCTGGGCGATACGCTCACCGTCACAGATCACCCTCTCCTCCTCGCTGAGGTTGACCAGGATCACCCTGATTTCGCCCCGGTAATCGGCGTCGATGGTCCCGGGGGCGTTGAGCACGGTCACGCCTTCCTTAGCCGCCAGTCCGCTGCGCGGCCTCACCTGGGCCTCGTGACCGGGGGGAAGTTCAATGTACAGCCCGGTGGGAATAAGGGCACGCCCCAGGGGGCGCAGCCTCACCTCTTCCTCCAGGAAAGCCCTCAGGTCCATGCCCGCACTGAGATCGGTAGCATAGGCCGGCAGGGGATGGGAAGAGCGGTTGATGATCCTGACCTTCATGGATTCAATATAGAACGGCAAAGGTAACGAAAAGCGGGGACGGGGTAGTATCCCCCGCCCCGGTCCCAGGGCCAAAGGGTGCGTCTGGCCCCGGGGCATCGGCATCCTGAGCGCCAAGGTTGTGCAACCTGGGGGCAGGGATGGCACAGGGGTGTTTTTTTCACCGTAGGTGCGCATTTTTCAACAACGACAGGGAGGACATCCTTGCATCATTGTATCTTTCTTGGCGATATTGCATTCATCCGCCCTGAAACCACCGCTGCACCATCTCGCCCTCTGCCTGATCACCGGCCTGCTGGCCTTGCTGTTCAGCGCCTGTCCCGGCGACCGCTACCGATTTTCGGATACGCTCGGGGATACGGGCGGAACCCTGAAAGGCATCCTGGAACGGGGCGAGATGACGGCCATCACGGAATACAGTCCCTCTACCTATTTCATTTTCAGGGGCGAGCCCATGGGCTTTCACTATGAGCTGCTCAAACGCTTCTCCCGTCACCTCGGGGTGAGGCTGAACATCAAGGTCTCCTCCGATCTGGCCGAGATCTTCCGTGCCCTCGACGAGCGGGAGGTGGACCTCATCGCCATGGACCTCACCCTCACGCGTGAGCGTTCCGCCTTCCTCGATTATGTGCACTCCCATGGTCAAACCCGCCAGGTGCTGGTACAGCGCAGGGCCGGACTGAGCCATCCGGAAGAGGGCAGGCATGAGGTACGTTTCATCCGCAACCCCCTCGACCTCGCCGGTCAGATCGTCTATGTGCAGAAAGGCAGTGTATACTTCGACCGCCTGAAGAACCTGGAGGAGGAGATCGGGGACACCATCCATGTGATCGAACACCCTTCCGATCCGGTGGAAGGATTGATCCGGAAGGTCGCTTCCGGGGAGATCGACTACACCGTGGCCGATGAGAACCTGGCCATGTACTACCAGTCGTGGCACCCCGAACTGGATGTGAAGACCGCAGTAAGCTTTCCTCAGCAGCTGGCCTGGGCCGTGCGCAAGGGCTCCGACAGCCTGCACAGGGTGCTCGACCAATGGATGGCCGTCTTTGTCAAATCTACGGAATACAATAAGTTAAGAGAAAAATACTATCGCAACAACAAAGTCAGGGATAAGGCGGAACAGGAGTTTGCCTCCGATGGGAGGGGGGTAATCTCCCCCTTTGATGAGGAGATCCGCAAACACAGCAAGCTCATTGGTTGGGACTGGCGCCTCGTAGCCTCTCTCATCTATCAGGAGTCCAAGTTCCACCCGGAGATCCAGGGTGGGGGCGGGGCCTACGGCCTGATGCAGCTGATGCCTGAAACCGCGCGCCTGATGGGACTGAGCCCCAGCTCTCCCCCTTCAGCCCAGATCAGGGCCGGGGTGCTCTACCTGGGGAAGGTCGAGAAACGCCTGGAGGAGTACGTTCCGGATAAGGAAGAGCGCATCCGCTTCACCCTGGCAGCTTACAATGTGGGCCTGGCCCATGTGCTCGATGCGCGCAGGCTGGCAGAAAAGCATGGGCGTGACCCCGGAAAGTGGTTTGGCCAGGTGGAATATTACCTGCAGCGCAAGTCCCTGCCGGAATACTTCAATGATCCGGTGGTGAAGCACGGGGCCTGCCGTGGCGAGGTGCCGGTGCGCTTTGTGCGGGATATAGAACACCGCTACAAACTCTACCGCGACATCATCCGCGAGTGATCAGGCCTTGATCAGGTCTATCCATTTCGACTGCTCCGGGGCCTCGTAATCCCTCATGCGCCTCAGCAGGCGCTGCGGGTCCTCGTCCCTGAGGATCATGCTCCCATGGGCCGCCCGGACGAAGCCTTCCTCCAGCATGCGGTCCATAAACCCGAAAAGCCCATCGTAATACCCTCCGGCATTGAGCATGCCGATGGGCTTGCGGTGCAGGTCGAGCTGGGCCCAGGTGGTGATCTCAAACAACTCGTCCAGGGTCCCGAACCCCCCGGGCAAGGCGATGAACCCATCCGACATCTCCGCCATAAGGCGCTTGCGCTCATGCATGGATGCCACATAGAGGAGGTCCAGCAAACCCGGATGGGCAATCTCCTTCCGGGAGAAAAAATCAGGAATCACCCCAGTCACCTTCCCTCCCCCGTCGAGCACCGTATCCGCCAGGACCCCCATCAGGCCGATCCCGGCCCCTCCATAAACCAGTTCCATCCCCTCATCCAGCATCGCCTTCCCCAGGGCCCTGGCAAGCATGGGATAATCCTCCTTCTTTCCGGCTGAAGACCCGCAGAATACCGCGATGCGTTTCATAATGTTGTATGTTGTATGTTGTATGTCCGCTTTTCGCTGTTCAATGCGCTTCCAGCCAGTTCTCTCCTGTTTTAACTTCCACCACCACCGGTACCTTCAGGGGCATGGCCTCCTTCATGTGGTGTTCCACCAGTTGGGCCAGGTGGGGGACCTCCGCACGGGGGGCGTCGAACACGAGCTCGTCGTGCACCTGCAGCAACATGCGCGATCCCAGGCCTTCCCTTTCCATGGCTTCATGGATGCGGATCATGGCGATCTTGATCATGTCGGCGGATGAGCCCTGGATGGGGGCGTTGATGGCGTTGCGCTCGGCCAGTCCCCGCACTACGGCATTGGAGGAGTTGATGTCGCGGAGATAGCGCCTCCGCTGCATGATGGTCTCCACATAACCATGGCTCCGGGCAAAGCGTACCTGGCTGTCCATATACTCCCGTATGCCGGGGTACTGCCTGAAGTACTCACTGACGATGAGGTTCGCCTCCTTGCGCGGGATCCTCAGCCTTTCGGCCAACCCGAAGGCCGACATCCCATAGGCCAGTCCGAAGTTGACTTCCTTGGCCTTGCTGCGCATCTCGCGGTCCACCGCCTCAGGCGCTACGCCGAACACGCGGGCCGCCGTGGCGGTGTGCACATCCTGCCCTTCCCCGAACGCCTGCATCATGCCCGGATCCCCGCTCAGGTGGGCGATCAGCCGCAACTCGATCTGGCTGTAGTCGGCCGCCATCAGCACATGCTCTTCGTCCCTGGGCACGAAGGCCTTGCGGATCTCGCGGCCCAGGGCGGTGCGGACCGGGATGTTCTGCAGGTTGGGGTTGTTCGAACTCAGCCGCCCCGTGGAGGCAACGGCCTGATTGTATGTGGTGTGTATCCTTCCGGTCCGGGGACTGATCAGCGCAGGCAGGGCATCCACATAGGTCGATTTCAGCTTGCTGAGGCTGCGGAACTCCAGCACCTTGTCGATTACCGGGTGCTTGTCGGCCAAACGGCTCAGCACGTCCTCACCGGTGGAATACTGTTTGGTGCGGGTGCGCTGGGGGGCATCCACGATCTTCAGCCGTTCGAACAGCAGCTCACCCAACTGTTTGGGAGAATTGATGTTGAAGCGTTCCCCGCTGAGGGAGTAGATCTCTTCCTCCACCCTGCCTATGGCGGTACCCAGCTCTTCGGAGAAGGCCTTCAGGGCCAGGGTATCAATGCTCACCCCTTCCATCTCCATGGAGGAAAGGACCCTCACCAGGGGCATCTCGATCTCCTCAAAGAGCGCCCGGGTCCGGGTCTCCTCGAGGCGGGGCTCAAACATTTCCCACAACTGCAGGGTGATATCGGCATCCTCTCCGGCATATTCGGTGATCAGCTCCAGGGCGACATCGCGCATATTCCCCTGTTTCATTCCTTTCTTCCCGATCAGGCGCTCTATGCTCACCGGACGGTAACCCAGGTACTCCTCGGCCAGGAAGTCCATGTTATGCCTGAGGTCCGGCTCCAGAAGGTAATGCGCGATCATGGTATCCCTGAGCGCACCCTTCACTCCTATCCCATAGGAACGGAGCATGGAAATGTCGAACTTGATATTCTGTCCTATCTTGGCAATATTCTCGTTATCAAATAAATACTTGAACATCTCCAGGACCTCAAGGCAGGCTTGCCGCTCAGGGGGCAGGGGAACATACCAGGCTTCACCGGCAGTCAGGGCAAAGGACATGCCCACCAGTTCCGCCTCCAGGGGATCAAGGCCGGTAGTCTCGGTGTCGAAACAGAAGTGAGGCGAGGCGGAGAGGGTGGCGATCAGGCGGAGGATATCGTCCTTATCGCTGACACAGTGGTAACGGTGGGGGGTGTCTTCGATGCTGCGGCGGCTGACGGGGTTATCCACTCCGGCGCTGCTGAAGAGGTCGGGAGCCTGGGCGAATAGCCCTTCCGTTGGCGCCGGGGCTTCCGGTGCAGCGGGCAGGGAAGGACCGCGCAGGTATTCGCTGACCCTGCGGGAAAAGGTCCTGAACTCCAGTTCGTTGAACAGCCTGGCCAGGGCTTCCTCATCGGGCGCGCTGAGCAGCAGCTCCTCCGGTTCGAAAGGGACCGGGGCATCGGTGATGATGGTGGCCAACATGCGCGACTGCCGGCCCTGTGCTGCGTACTGCAGCACGTTTTCCTGCAGTTTTCCCTTGAGCTCATGGGCATGGGCGATCACCTCCTCCACGCTGCCATAGGCGGCGATGAGCTCCTGGGAGCGCTTTTCGCCTATGCCCGGGATGCCCGGGATATTGTCGCTGGCATCGCCCCATAGCCCCAGGATGTCGATCACCTGTTCAGGGCGCTGTATGCCAAACTTCGCACAAACCTCTTTCACGCCCATCAGGCTGGCCGGCTCACCGGCGCGTCCGGGCTTGTAAATCCAGATCTTGTCGGAAACGAGCTGACCGAAGTCCTTGTCGGGGGTGACCATAAAGGTGGTGAAGCCCTCCGCCTCGGCCCTCCGCGCCAGGGTGCCGATGATATCGTCGGCCTCATAGCCGTCCTTCATCAGGATGGGAATGCGAAAGCCCTGCACCAGCTCCATGATGTAGGGAAGGGAAAGGACGATGTCTTCCGGCATTTGTTCCCGGTGGGCCTTGTATTCGGTGAACTCTTCATGACGGAGCGTAGGCGCGGCGCTGTCGAACACCACGCCGATGTGCGTCGGACGCTCGTTCTTCAACAGGTCCAGGAGGGTATTGGCAAACCCCAGTACCGCTGAAGTATTCAACCCTTTGCTGTTAATACGGGGGTTTTTGTTCAAAGCGAAATAGGCCCGGTAGATGAGGGCCATGGCATCGAGCAGGAAGAGGCGTTTTCCGGTATCGGGCATGAATGCAGGCTTTGGCCAAAGATACGGTTTTCATTCCCCCTTCCCCGGCCCCGGGTGGCCCCCAGCATGGGGGCAGCCGCGGACAGGAACTTACAAAGACGTAAGCGGTGCATTTCCAAACCTTTTCGTGTTTCCTAACATAGCGTTCCAGCCCCCGGGAGCGCAATCATGGCCCTGGGCCCCCATCGGAGCCCACGGCTATGTCTATCTTTAGGGTGAACAAGTTGATTGGCATGACAGCGAAGAAAGCCGCAGCGGGTAAGCCTTCCGCCAGAGAGCGAAAGGCGGAAACCAAGCCCCGTACCGCCACCTCCCGCACCCTGAAGAAGGTAAGGAGCCTGGAAGAACTGGAGGCCGGCCTCAAATCAGAGGAAAAGCAGGTAAGGAAAAAAAAGCCCAGGATCGCTGCCGACCTGCCGCCTGCCCCTGCTCCGCCGCAACCCCCCAGGGATGAAAAACCTCCCCGGCCCTCAGCCCCCGGGAAGTCCACGCCTGCTCCCGGCACCAGGGTCAAGGCCGCAACCCCCGCCAAAGGAGCGGCCAAAGCTTCGCCCAGGGCCATTAAAGCCGTGAAAACCGCGGGGCGCACCAGGCCCTTGCCCCCCCTGCCCGTGGAGGCAAAGCCCGCCCTGCCCAAAGTCAAGGGCCCCCGCAAGATATTCGTGCTCGACACCAGCGTCATCCTCTATAACCACAATGCCATTCACAGCTTCGAAGACAACGACGTGGTGATCCCCATCACGGTGCTCGAAGAGCTGGATAATTTCAAAAAGGGCAACGAGATAAAGAACTTTGAGGCCCGGGAGTTCATTCGCATTATGGACAAGCTCTCGCGCAAGTCCACACTCACCGATTGGGTGCCCCTGGACCATCCCGGAGGAGGGAGTGTGCGGGTGATCATGGATGAACACCTTGAGCAAAAGGCCTCCCGTATCTTCGTCGAGAACAAGCCCGACCACCGGATCCTCAATGCCGCCCTCTGGCTTTCGCAGGAGCACAGGGACCGCAAGGTGATCCTGGTCACCAAGGATATTAACCTGCGCCTTAAGGCCAAGTCGCTGGACCTCAAGGCAGAGGACTTTGAGACCGGGAAGATCAAGAACGTGGAGGAGCTGTATACCGGGATGACCACCGTGGAAGGGCTCGAGCGCTGGGTGATCGACCGCATGTACGAGCAGGGCTACTGCATGCCGGAGGATATCGGGATGGAGGAGGCCATTCCCAACCATTACTATATCCTGAAGAACGGACGTACATCGGCCCTGGGGTTCTACAATCCGCTGAGTATGCAGGTAGAACGCCTGGAGAAGCGGGCAGCCTACCGCATCACCCCGAGGAACGCCGAGCAGGTGTTCGCGATGCACGCCATCCTCAACCCGGAGGTCAAGCTGGTGACTATGCAGGGCGTGGCCGGTACGGGCAAGACCCTGCTGGCCCTGGCCGGGGCCCTGGAGCAGCGCAGGGAGTACAAGCAGATCTATCTGGCGCGGCCCATCGTGCCCTTGAGCAACAAGGACATAGGCTATCTTCCGGGGGACATCAAGAGCAAGCTGAACCCCTATATGGAGCCCTTGTGGGACAACCTCAAGTTCATCCAGAGCCAGTACGGGGAGACCGAGAAGGAGCACAAGGCCATTTCGGGTATGGTGGAGACCGAGAAGTTGCTGATCACCCCATTGGCTTACATCCGCGGGCGATCCATCTCCAACGTCATCTTCATTGTCGATGAGGCCCAGAACCTGACCCCCCACGAGGTGAAGACCATCATCACCCGTGCCGGGGAGAACACTAAGATCATCTTCACCGGCGATATCTATCAGATCGACACCCCCTATCTTGACTCCCAGAGCAACGGCCTGAGCTACCTCATCGACAAGATCAAGCACCACCCCATCTATGCCCACGTGCGGCTGGAAAAGGGCGAGCGCAGCGAGCTGGCCAACCTGGCCAACGAGCTGTTGTAGAGGGAATTGATTGCCAGATTATTCGATTGGGGATTATTCCTTTTAGGGGCTCCAAGGCTATTCGCTGTCCGCTTTTCGCTTTTCGTTGCTCGCTGTCCGCTGCTCGCTGTTCGCTTTTCGCTCCCAGCTAATACAGCCCCGGCTCCTGTCCGAACTGCCCCGAAAATACGAAGCCTGAAGCCGGGAAGCGCTCCCGCTTCCTGTATTCCAACACCTCCAGCTTCTCCGGCAGCACGGAAGGATCGCCAATATATCCTATGGCTATCACCGTGAGGGGCTTATACATGGCCGGGATGTTGAAGAGCCTCACCGCCATGGCCTGGTCGAAACCGCCCATCTGATGAACATACAAGCCTTCTTCCATCGCCTGGATGCTGAGGTGGGCCACGGCCTGCCCGACATCGTAACGGTAGCTCTCGTTAATGTCCTCCTTGTCGTTCATTACCTTGCGCCCCACGCTCAGGATGAGCACCGGCGCCGTAACGGCCCATTTCTGGTTGAAATCCACCAGGGTCTGGAAGATCTTTTCGTAGGTTTCATCGCCCTGGCGTCCGAAAATGAACCTCCAGGGCTGCTGGTTGGAGGAAGAAGGGGCCCAACGCGCCGCCTCGAATAGGCTGCGCAGCCTGGCATCGTCCACAGGCTCCCCGTTGAAGGCCCTGGGACTCCATCGCCTGCGCAGCAGCTCGTGAATGGGGTGGTCGGCTTCTGCTTCTTTACTGAATACGCTGAGATTCGACATACTGTGGGGTATTGTGCGTGGTATTGCTGGTTTGTTCAGAACACCAGGGTAAACACGCTGCCTTCGCCAGGCACCGACCGTACGCTGATGTTTCCTTTGTGCAGTGACATGATCTGCCGGGACAGGCTCAGCCCGATGCCGCTGCCGTGTTTTTTGGAGGTGAAGAAGGGCATGAAGATCTTGTCGAGGATGTCGGGAGTGATGCCCTGTCCGTTATCGCTCACTTCGATCACAACTTTCCCGTCGTCGCGGGCGTAAGCCCTGATTCCCACCTGGGGTTCCTGCTTTTCGCGCACCGCATCAATGGCGTTCAGCAAGAGGTTGATGATGACCTGGTCCACCAGGTCGGGATCGGCTGTCAGCTTCAAACCCTCAGGGATGACCCGGCAACTGGTGGCGATGCCCAGCTCCTGGAAGCGGGGCGACAGCAACTGCTGGGCCCTTTCCAGTAGCTCTTTCAGCGGGAAATACCGGAAATTCGGCTTGGGGATGCGCGTCAGATTGCGGTAAACTTCCACGAAGTTCAACAGGGACTGGCTGCGCGATTGTATGGTTTCCAGCGCGTTGCATACGCTCTCCGCGTCTTCCTGGTCGATCACCGCCAGGGTGCCGCTCTCCTCGTCCACCAACATCCCTTTCACCGTGGAGGCCAGGCTGGAGATGGGGGTCATGGAGTTCATGATCTCATGCGTAAGCACACGGATGAGGTTCTGCCAAGATTCTATTTCCTTCTCTTCCAGTTCACTGTGGATGTTTTGCAAGCCTACCAGCACATACTCCTCGTCCCTGAGCCTGAATTCGGTGGCATAGAGCAGTACCTGCATCATCTCGTTCTCGAGATAGATTCGGATGAGGTGCCGGTCGCCCGAGCGCATACGCATAAGGATGTCAGGAAGTTCGGGCTTCACCCGGGCAAGGTCTCCTACCGTCCTCAGGCTGCTCAGCCGCAGCAGGCGCTTCACGGTGTTGTTGTACAGGTCGATATGCCCGTCGCGGCGGAAGGTGAGTATACCCGTATTGACGTGCTGCACCACGGTTTGCAGGTAGTTGAAATGCTCTTCCTTTTCGGCCCGGGTGCGGTGGAACTCCCCGATCACGGCGTTGAAGGCTGCGCTGAGTTCGCTGAAGGATTCGCCCAGTTTATGGTCGGAAAAGGAGATGCTGAAATCGCTGAACCTGATGCTGTTCAGGAAGAGGGTGAGGCGGCGGTTGGTTTTCTCCGCGTAGCGGATGAGTTCGACGACCTGCACCACCACCAGCAGGCCGAGCAGGATCATGCTGAAACGGTAGCGCGGAACATCGTACACCAGGCACAGCAGCATGATGCCGGCGGTCAGCAGCAGCACCCGCAGCACCACCCCCGAACGGAAACTCTTAAAGGCCATATTTCTCTATCCTCCGGTAAAGGGATGCCCTGGTGAGCCCCAGTTCTTTGGCCGCTTTGCTGATGTTGCCCCCGTGCTTGTCCACCACCTTGCGCACCAGCATGCGCTCGGTTTCCTCCAGGTTCATGTTGGCCGCGCTGAGCACATGGTCTTTCTCATCGTCGGCATGGGGGAGAAAGAAGTCGTGGGGTTCCAGGGAACTGCCCTCGCTCATGATCACGGCCCTTTCCACGGCATGCTGCAGTTCGCGGATATTTCCCGGCCAGGTATGCTTTTCCAGCCGCCTCAGGGTGCTGGGGCTCACACGCTTCAAGGGTATCTTGTATTTATGGCAGTATTGCCCGAGATAATGGTCTACCAGCAGGGGGATGTCTTCCGGTCGTTCGCGCAAGGGGGGCACCGACACTTCCACCGTATTGATGCGGTACAGCAGGTCCTGACGGAACTTATTCTCCTTCACCATCTGGTAAAGCGGCATATTGGTGGCGCTGATGACCCGGACATCGATGGGGATCTCCTTGTTGGACCCCAGCCGGATGACCTTGCGGTTCTGGATCACGCTCAGGAGCTTGCTTTGCAGGGGCAGGCTGAGGTTGCCGATCTCGTCGAGAAAGATGGTGCCCTTGTGGGCTGCCTCAAAGCGTCCGGCCCGGTCCTCCTTGGCGTCGGTAAAGGCACCTTTCTTGTACCCGAAGAGTTCACTTTCGAACAGTGTTTCGCTTATGGCGCCCAGGTCCACGCTGATGAAAACCTCCTCGCGCCGGGGGCTTGCACGGTGTATTGCCCTGGCAATAAGCTCTTTGCCTGTACCATTCTCGCCAAGTATCAGCACATTGGCATCTGTGATGGCCACTTTGTTCACGGTGGCCATCACCTGAGCCATGGCAGGGGAATCCCCGATGATGGTACCGAAGCCCTGGTCGATATTGGACAAAATGACCTTCTGACGGCTGCGCAGGTCCTCCAGCTCCTGTTTCGATTGGCGGATCTTGAGGTTGGCAGTGATGGTGGCCAGGAGTTTTTTGTTTTCCCAGGGCTTGAGGATGAAGTTGGTCGCGCCCTCTTTAATCCCCTGCACTGCCAGTTCGATATCCCCATAACCGGTGATGAAGATCACCACCGCGGCCGGGTCGATCTCCAGGATGCGGTTGAGCCAAACGAAGCCTTCCTTTCCGCTGGTCGCGTCGCGGGAGAAGTTCATATCCAGCAGGATGACATCGTAGGTCTCGTTCCTGAGCAGGCCGGGAAGGTGGGAAGGGTCCTTCTCGGTATGCACCACGCGGAAGTGCTGTTTGAGGAAGAGGCGCGCCGCCAGCAGCACGTCCTGGTCATCATCCACAATGAGGATGCGGGCATCGAGCTTGGTCATATCGTTTCAGTTCAGGGGATAGGGCAATGCTTGCTCAAAGTTAATACAATTGTACGGAATTGTACACTCGGATGCGACGGTTAAGCATGGTGTCATGTTGCGTCACGGTGGAACATCGGTGAAAGGGGGCGATGAATATCGTAACTTACCTCCCCGAAACCAAACAGCACAGCGCATGGATACCATCATCAGGACCCGGACCCTCAGCAAGGTTTTCCGCTCGGACGAAGTGGAGACCGTTGCGCTGAACGGGGTGTCGCTGGATGTAAGGAAGGGGGAGTTTGTGGCCGTGATGGGCCCCTCGGGCTGCGGCAAATCCAACCTGCTCAACATCCTGGGCCTGCTCGACCCA